>Ga0070735_10000851_pt1 | contig 30855 bp, 29 predicted proteins | sample Coa_R1_FD_66443 | JGI IMG/M metagenome (GOLD analysis project Ga0070735, IMG submission 66443) | Surface soil microbial communities from Centralia Pennsylvania, which are recovering from an underground coalmine fire - Coalmine... | ecosystem: Environmental > Terrestrial > Soil > Unclassified ...
CCTGGAGGCAATACGCTCAGATCGCTCGCCGCAAAGAGCTCAGCGCCCAGGGGGTGACATTTTCGCTGAACCGTTAGCATGACAGGATTGCTGAACTACGACAGGCGGCGAATCGCGCCGCGCGGCTATCGAGTCGCGCCGCCGGCGTGGAACACGGCGTCAGCCGAGAGCACATCCTCCGCGATCGCGCGCATCGCCCTCCGCGAGTTGCGGCTACGGCGCTGGAGCAACCGGTACGCTTCGTCCTCGGTCAACCCCAACCGCTGCATCATGATGCCCTTCGCCCGCTCCACGAGCTTCCTGGTCTCGAGGGCGTCGCGCGCCGCCGCCGCATCACCGGCTCGGGCGACCGCGACCGCCACGGCCGCGAGCAGCTCCGCTTCCTGCAACGGCTTCATCACGTACCCGTACGCGCCGACCTCTGCGGCCGCCGCCGCGAGCGCGCGGTCGCCGTACGCGGTCAGGAAAACGACAGGCACCGGTGCCTCGGTCTGCAGCCGGCGGGCCACCTCGATTCCGTCCCGACCGGGCATGCGAATATCGAGCACCGCAAGATCCGGCGCGGCGGCGCGCACCAACGCGACCACCTCGTCGCCGGAGGACGCCTCTCCAACGACCGCGTACCCTGCCTCCTCAAGAATGCAACGGACCCCCATGCGGATCACGGTTTCGTCGTCTGCGATAACGATGCGGCCGACCACGCGCGTCGTCCCTCCCTTGGCGTTCGCCGAAAACAACAATGCCCGCAGTACCTGCGGGCATCCCGGCCAGTCGACGTCGTGGTCGCTTCGCTTGAACTCGTGCTCACTATACACGCCCCGCGCGTGCTCGTCAAGGCGGGCGCGAACGCGGGTAAAACGCACCCCGCCACCCCTAGCGACCCATGCGATCGCCGCCGCGCCGAAGGAAAGCGCGCGCGCCGCGGCGGATACAAGCGGCGCGGGTGGATGAGCCCGGCGCGCGGCCCGGGGCGGCGCGCCGGGGACCGACCGCGACTTTCGGCCAAAGCGGGGGTGAGCGCGTGGCAGAACGTATCGGCTTCATCGGCCTCGGCATCATGGGACGGCCGATGGCGACACACCTGATCGACGCGGGATACGAGGTCAGGGTATGGAACCGCACACGGCAGAAGGCCGTGGACTTGATCGCCGCGGGCGCGCGCGAGGGCGCCTCGGCCAAGGACGTCGCCGCGCACAGCGATATCACGATCACGATGGTCGCCGACACGCCCGACGTGCGCCAGGTGATCCTGGGGGCGGACGGGGTGGTCGAGGGCGTCCGCGCCGGCGCCGTCGTGGTGGACATGAGCACGGTGTCGCCGGTCGCGACCCTGGAGATCGCCGAGGCGCTCGCGGCGCGCGGTGCCGAGATGCTCGATGCACCGGTGTCCGGCGGCGAGAAGGGTGCCCTCGAGGCCACGCTCTCGATCATGGTCGGCGGCAAGCCCGCGACGTTCGAGCGGGTCCTCCCGGTCTTTCAGAAGATGGGCAAGAACATTGTTCACATCGGCGGGCACGGCGCAGGCCAGGTCACGAAGGCCTGCAACCAGCTCGTCCTGTCGTTGACGATCCTGGGCGTCGCCGAGGCGCTGACGCTCGCGCGGAAGGCCGGCGTGGACCCAGCCAAGGTGCGGTCCGCGCTGCTCGGCGGCTTCGCGCAGAGCCGTGTGCTGGAGCTGCACGGCCAGCGGATGTTGGACGACAACTTCGAGCCGGGGTTTCGCACGCGGCTCTATCACAAAGACATGGGGATCGTCACGGAAACCGGGCGCGCACTCGACGTCCCGTTGCTCGGCGCCGGCCTTGCCGCGCAGCTCTACCAGGCGGCGATGAACAAGGGGTTTGCCGAGCTCGACTACTCGGTGCTGGCGCGCGTCGTCGCGGAGATGGCCGGGTCCTAGCGAGCTATTCCTCGCGGGCCAGCCACACCCGGTACCGGCGCGCCCGCTCGACATAGTGGATCGCGCCGGCGCGCAGGCGCTCGAGATCGGCGTCGCTCAGATCGCGGACGACCCGGCCCGGCACGCCCAAGAACAGCGTCCGCGGCGGCACGATCTTGCCCTCGGGAACGAGTGCGCCGGACCCCACCAGTGCCTCGGCGCCGACGCGGGCGCCGTTCAGCACGATCGCCCCCATGCCGACCAGGGCGCCGTCCTCCACCGTGCACCCGTGCAGAATCACCCGGTGCCCCACGGTCACGCCCCGGCCGATGCGGACCGGAAAGCCTGGATCGGTGTGCACGACGCAGCCGTCCTGCAGGTTGCTCTCGATCCCCAACGTGATCGGCTCTTCCTCGGCCCGACAGGTGGCGTGGAACCAGACGCTCGCGCCAGCCTCGACGACGACATGCCCGACAAGATCCGCAGACGGGGCGACAAACGCCTCCGGGTGAACGCGCGGACGGTGTGGGGGAACCGCGATCAACATCGGAGCCTCCTTTACAGCTTCCAGTACGCGCCGAGCAGGCCGCGCGCTTCGCGGGCGCGGGCGGCGGCCACGGCAAACGGAGCCTCCCCGATCTCCGCGGGCGGCTCGGCCACGCCGGCCGCAATGCCCGTGAAGCCCTCGAGCGTGGCCGCGACCGAGTACGCCAACCCGCCGAGATCGTACCCGCCCTCCAGCACCACGGCGACCGGCGTGCGGTCCACCGCCTCGCGAAGCAGGCGGCTCAGCCGGCCGAAGCCGCGGGCGGTGACGCGCATGTCGCTGAGCGGGTCCGCGTGGTGCGCATCGTATCCGGCGGACACGAGGATCAGCCCGGGAGCGGCCGCGCGTACCAGCGGAAGCACGACCTCCTCCCACAGGTGCGCGTAGCCGCCGTCGCCCACGCCCTCCGGCAGCGGCAGGTTGACGGTCGTCCCCTCCCCCGGTCCCTCACCCATCTCGGCCATCGCGCCGGTGCCGGGATACCAGTGCTCCTGGTGGATCGAGCACACGACGACGCCCGGTTCGCGGTAGAATACGTCCTGCGTGCCGTTGCCGTGATGCACGTCCCAATCGAGGATCACGACCCGATCGATGCCGTGCGTCTCGCGCGCGTGCCGCGCCGCGAGGGCCACGTTGTTGAACAGGCAGAACCCCATGCCGTATCCCGGTCCCGCGTGATGGCCGGGCGGGCGCACGAACGCCACGGCGACGCGGGCCTCATCCCGCAACACCGCGTCCACGGCCATACGCGCGCCCCCCGCCGCGAGCCGCGCCACATCATACGATGCGGGCGACACGGGCGTGTCGGCGTCCAGCGCGCCCCCGCCCGACGTGGCAATCTCGCGCACGAGCGCCACGTGTGCGCGCGTGTGGACGCCTTGCAGGTACGCCTCGTCCACGGGCTCCGGCGCGCGGCGCGGGAACTGTTCCCAGTACGGCGTGGTGCGAAGCAGCGCCTCGATCGCCCGGAGCCGGTCGGGACGCTCGGGGTGATGCGGGCCCGTCACGTGCGTCAGGTACGCGGGATCGGTGATGAACAGCGCGGGCGTCGGCACGGCGCCCGGATCGCGGCTTCCCGGTCCGGCGTCGCGCGCCATCTCAGGCCCGGGTGACCGTCCGAACCGCGGCACGCAATCGTGCGACGGCGGCGGGGACACCGTCGGGCGCGCCGAACACCGCGGTGCCCGCGACGAGCGCCGTCGCCCCGGCGTCCACCACCGCGGCGGCGGTGTCCGGCCCGATTCCACCGTCCGCCTCGATCTCAAACGCCAGGCCGAGGGATGCGCGTCGCTCCGCGAGCGCGCGGATCTTGCGCAGCATCCCCGAAATGAAGGGCTGGCCGCCGGTGCCGGGCTCCACCGTCATGACCAGGGCCGTCCCGATGATCGGCAGCACGTAGTCGAGCTGCTCCGGCGGAGTCGCGGGATTCAAGGCGACGGCCGGGCGCATGCCGAGCGCGGCGATCTGTTGGAGCGTGAGATAGAGATGTGGACAGGCTTCGACGTGCACGGCGATGTGGGTCGCCCCGGCCCGCGCGAACGCCTCCAGGTGGCGGTCCGGCTCGACGATCATCAGATGCACGTCGATCGGCAGGTGGGTGGCGCGCCGCGCCGCGCTCACCACCAACGGCCCCATCGTGATGCTGGGCACGAAACGACCATCCATGACGTCCACGTGGATCCAGTCGGCGCCGGCCTGTTCGGCCGCGCGGATCTCCTCGGCCAGCCGGCCGAAGTCCGCCGAAAGAATCGACGGGGCCACCTTGATCTCCATTCGCCCACCCACCGGAGTCACGATTCGGTCGGCCTGCGCGCCCGCGCGACGCGGGTCGTCCGCGCTCCCCGCCGCCGACCGCGACGCGGCGGTGCGACCCCGCCTGTGGCGGCCGCGCGAGGCTGTCAGGGACGGATCTCCTGGATCAACCGGCCATCGATGTAGACTTGCACGATCGTGTAGCCCGTTCCGGAGACCTGTTTGTCGAGGTTCTCGCCGGGGGTATCGTTCCCCTGGTAGGCGACGTGCACCCCTTGCTGGTCGATGACGACGATCCTCACGGTCTGGTGCGGCGGCCCCTCCGGCACGACGAGTTTGACGCGCGCCGTCCGGCGGTCCGACGTAGACGCCGCGGCCGAAGACGCGGCCGGCGTCGGAGGCGTCGCGGTGACGATCGGTTGCGTCGGGGGCGCCGAGGCGCCCCCGACGCTCGAGCGGGCCGCGATCGTCACCTCGACGGCGTCGCCGTGGCTGATCTGTGTCCCCGCGGCTGGGATCATCGCGATCACCTGGCCCGGCGGCAGGTCGTCGCGCGGCACCTGCGTCACGTTCCGCAGGGTGACGCCGAGGTCTTGGAGGGCCCGGCGAGCGTCGTCGAGCGACCGGCCGACGAGATCCGGGAGCACCAGCACCTGCTGCCCCTTGCTGATCGTCAGGTTGATGAGCGTTCCGCGAGCGACCGACGCGCCCGGCGCGGGATCCTGCGCCAGGATGAACCCCGACGGGACCGTCTGATCGTACGCTTCCCGGAGCTCCCCCACCGTGAGGAGCGACTGTTCCACCGCGAACCGCGCTTCCTCGAGCGAGCGCCGGCGCACATCCGGCACCGACACCATCTCGGGACCGAGGCTCGTGGTCAATGCGATGACGCGATCGACCTTGACCGTCTGCCCGGGCGGCGGGTCCTGGCTGATCACGGCGCCCGCGGGCACGGTGGCACTGTGGCTCTGCTGCACCACCTGCACCCCCAGGTGGTCCTCTCGGGCCGCGCCCTGCGCGTCCTGGAGACTGCGACCGACGAGATCGGGCGTGGACACCTCAGGTACGTTCAGGTACGCGTTCAGGGCGTGCCACCCGGTCGCGATCCCGACGAAGATCAGCAACAGTGCGACGCCGGCGACCACAAACGGTACGGCCGTGCGGAGCGGCGCCCGGGAGCGCCCGTCCATCACTCGCTTCCGGCGGACGACCGAGGTCGATTCGAGATCCACAGGCGCCTCGCGCCAGCGGGCGCCTTCCCCGCGCAGGTCCGCGCGCATCTCCGCCGCGGAACCGTACCGTTGGTCGGGGGGTTTGGCGAGCGCCTTGAGGATGATGCCCTCCATCGCCTCGCTCACCCGCGCGCCGTCCCGGCGCGGCACCGGCGCTGGGATGTGCATGTGCTTGAGCGCGATCGCGATCGGCGTGTCGCCGTCGAACGGCAGCGCGCCGGTCACCATCTCGTACAGGACGACGCCGAGCGAGTACAGGTCGGCGCGGCGACCGACCCCGAGGCCGCGCGCCTGTTCCGGCGAGAGATACTGCACCGACCCGAGCACCGTCCCGGTTTCGGTGATCGTCGTCGCTGCGAGCGCGCGCGCGATGCCGAAGTCGGTGACCTTCACCTGCCCGTCGGCGGCGATCAGGATGTTTTGCGGCTTGATATCCCGGTGGACGATGCCCTCGGCGTGCGCGTACTCCAGGACGTCGCACACCTGCGTGGCGATCCGCGCCGCCTGCGCCTCGTCCAGCGGGCCGACGCGGCGGAGCAGCGTCTTGAGGTTCTCGCCCTCGATGAACTCCATGACGATGAAGTGGACGTCGCCGTCGCGCCCGTGATCGTAGACCTGCACCATGTGCGGATGGGACAGACGGGCGACGGCCTCGGCCTCGCGCTCGAACCGCGCGACGAACTCCACGTTGTGCGCGTACTGGTCGCGGAGGACCTTGATCGCGACCGGGCGACCGTCCTCGCGGCGTCGGCCGCGGTAGACGAGGGCCATCCCGCCCTCGCTGATCGGACCGAGCACCTCGTACCGGCCGTCCAGCACGCGTCCGATCATGGACGACTGGCCTCCGCCGCCTGCGCCCGCAGCGCCGCCGCGAGGACCTGCCGCGCCGCGGGCGCCGCCACCTGGCCGCCGACGCCCGCGTTCTCGAGCAGCAAGGCGATCGCCACCGTCGGATGGTCGGCCGGCGCGAACGCGATGAACCAGGCGTGCGTCTGCCCGTGCGGGTTCTCCGCGGTGCCGGTCTTCCCGGCGACGACAACCCCAGGGAGCTGCGCCGCGGTCCCCGTGCCGCTGCGCACGACCTCGACCATGTCGGCGGCGATTTCGGACGCGATCGCGGGGGCCAGGACGTCGCGACCGCCATGTTGCGCATACGAGGCCAGGACGCGGCCGTCCGGGGCGCGCACCTGCGAGAGCACGAACGGCCGCATCGCCACGCCGCGGTTCGCGATGGTCGCGGCGACCACCGCCATCTGCAACGGGGTCACGAGCAGGCTCCCTTGGCCGAACGAGATCTGGGCGAGACCGCGCCGGTTGAGCAGACGGGGATCGGGCAGGTACCCGGACGCCGTCGGCAGGTCGAACCGCGGTGCCTCGCCGAGCCCGAACGCGCGGGCGGTCCGGAGGATCGCGTCCGCGCCGGTCGCGAGACCGAGGTGCACGAAGGCGACGTTGCAGGACACCGCAAACGCCTGTGCCACCGTCATCGGACCGTACCGCTCGTGCTCGAAGTTCGTGATCACCGCACCATCCACGGAGACCGAGGCGGCACAATCGACCGCGGTCTGCTGGGTCGTTCGGCCGCCCGCGAGGGCGGCGGCGAGGACGACTGGCTTGAACGACGAACCGGGCGGGTACTGACCCGAGGTCGCCCGGTTCAGCAGCGGCGACACCGGGTCGCGCGAGATCGCGAGCCACTTGGGATCCACCGACGCGGGATCGAACGTGGGACGGCTGACCAGCGCCAACACCGCCCCGGTGCGCGGGTCCAGGACGACCGCCGCGCCCCGGTTGTTCCCAAGCGCCTGCGCCGCCTGCTGCTGCACGGTCGCGTCCACGGTCAACACGAGGTCATCGCCGTGCGGCGGCCGCCCCAGCGCGTTTTGGAGCGCCCCCCACGGATCCGTCGCCGGCAGACCGAGGAGCTCGGGGTCGTACCGCGCCTCGAGACCGGCGAGGCCGTAGCGCGAGCTTCGGTACCCGACGAGCGGCGCGTACAGCGGTCCGTCGGTGTACCGGCGCACCTGCCGGCCCCTCTGCGTCACGGAGTCCGCCAGCACGGCGAGATGACGATCGAGCACGCGGCCCCACTGGATCTGCTCCGAGGCGATCGCGAGCCGAGGGTTCTGCGGGCTGTCGGCCAATTCCGGGCCCCAGATCACCTGAACGCCGGCCAGGTACAGCAGCAGGACGACAAACAACCCCGCGAGCAGCCGGCCGAGTTTAGCGGTCCGCCGCGCCACGGAGCGCCTCCACGTCGCGGCGTCGCTCGACCGCCCGGGCGCTCACACCGAGGAGCAGCGCGAGCGCGATGAAGTTGCTCACCGCGGCGCTTCCCCCGTAGGTCAGGAACGGCGCAGGGATTCCGGTCAGGGGGATGAGCCGCGTGCTGCCCGCAAGAATGATGAACGTCTGCAGCCCGAGCGCGGTCGCCAGCCCGACCGCCATGAGCGCCTCGAACGTCCCGCCGGCGAGCACGGCGGTCCGGAACATCCGGCCGACGAGAACGAGGTACAGGGCGACCACGCAGAACGTCCCGACCGCTCCCAGTTCCTCGCCGACCGCCGGGAAGATCATGTCCGTGTAGGACGCCGGCATCAATGTCGGATGCCCCGCCCCGAGGCCCGTTCCGACGATCCCGCCGGTCGCGAGGGCATAGAGCCCCTGAAGGATCTGATAGCCGCCGCCCGACGCGTCGGCCCAGGGATTGACCCAGACGTCCACGCGCAGGCGAACATGCCCGAACCAGTGGTAGCAGAGGGCCGCGCCGGAGACGAACGCGGCGAGACCGAGCAGCGCGTAGTCGGCGCGCCCCGTCGCCACGTACAGCATGGCGATGAAGATGCCATAGTAGAGCATCGCCAGCCCGAGATCACGCTGAAAGACGAGCAGGAGCAACGCCCCGAGGCAGCACGCCAGCATGGGGCCCAACCGTCCGAGCTCCACCCGCCAGCGGCGCGGCCCGGGCAGCATCAGCGTCCCGCGGGTCTCCGTGAGCACGCCGGCAAAGAACGCCACGAGCAGCAACTTGACGATCTCACCCGGCTCCACGGCCACCCCGCCGAGCAGCAGCCACTGTCGCGCGCCGTTTCGCTCGACCCCGGCGACCACCGTCACCGCCAGCAGGACAAGGCCGAGTGCCGCGCACAGGTACGTGTACCGTCGCACCCACCGGAGGTCTCGCAGGACACCGATGGTGAGCAGGAGTGCGGTGAGCCCGAGGGCGATCCAGGCGGCCTGCCGGACGAGGTACTCCGGGCGAAGCCGGTAGATCATTACCAGCCCGATCGCCGACAGCCCGGCGGCAACCGGCAGCATCACTTCGTCGGCGGCGCTGCCGGCCGCGCAGAGCGCGGCGTGGACGATCAGAAACCCAGCGAGCGCAACGCCGCCGATGGCGACCGGGCGCCACGGCTCAGCCGCGTACAGGGCAAGGTGCACTGCCGCCAGCCCAATCACGCCGAGCCCCACGGCACCGACCAACAGGCCGCGCTCGCGGGTACGGAACACGAGCGCTCCGCGACCCGGGACGGCGTGGGCGTCGACCGTGGACGCGCTCATCCGCTCACGGCCGGCGCACGAGATCGGCGAGCAGCGTTTCGGCGTCCTCGGGCGTGCGCACCGGGATGCCCTGGAGCACCGTCCCGCGGTACGCGGGGGCGATCTCCGCGACCGGAACCGGAGTGGCGCGCACCACCGAGAACAACGGCACGCCCAGCACGCGCGCCGGCACCCCGCGCATGACGGCTACGCGGTCCCCGCGCACGCCGAGGAAATACGAGTGCTCCAGATGGTAGACGGCAACGCCGGCCGCGAGAAACATGGCGAGCACCACCGGCGCCACCGCCCGGGTGAGCTGCACGGCCCAGCGCGGGCGCACCCGAACCACGACCACCGAGGCGTTGTCGAGCCCCCCGCGAGCGTTCGCTAGGCTGACGAGCGTCCGGCACGCCTCCTCGACGTCCGGGGTGCCCCGCACGACCGCGGCGATCTCCTCGGGAGGCACCGCATCGTGCAACCCATCGCTCGTGAGCACCAACACGTCCCCGCCCCGCAGCGGCACCGACAGCACGTCGATCTGCGCGTCCGGCCCGATGCCGAGAGCCCGCGTCAACACGTGGCGCTGGCTGTGCGCCCCCACATCGTCCGGGGCGAGGTCACCCCGCCGGACGAGTTCCTGCACGAGCGAGTGGTCGGTCGTGAGCTGCCGGACCTCGCGTCCGCGAATGAGATGGGCCCGACTGTCGCCGACGTGAGCGATGACGCCTTCCTGTTCGCTCACGACGAGCGCCGTGCACGTCGTCGCCATCCCGGACCGCTCCGGCGCGTCGGCGCGCGCCAGGATCTCGTCGTTGGCCTGCCGCAGCGCCCGCACAAGCGCCTGGGACGGCGGCACCCGGCTCGCGATCAACGCCGGCACCTGGGCGCGCAACACGTCCGTCGCGAGCGCGCTGGCCACGTTGCCCGCGGCGTGACCGCCCAGACCGTCCGCGACCGCATACAGGCCCGCGCCGCGTCCGGCGCGGTCGAGGAGCAGGATGCGATCCTCGTTCACCTCCCGCACGCGACCCGCCTCGCTGCAACCGGTGCCGGTCGCGACCAACCCCTTCATGGTGCCCCGCCCGCCCGTGCCGCCCCGTCGGGCCCGCGCCGGGTCTCCGGTTCCACGCGTAACGCCAACACGGCATCGCCGATCTGCAGACGGTCGCCGGGGCGCAGCGCGCAGGGCCGCCGGACACGCTGGCCGTTGACCAGCGTCCCGTTCGTACTCTTCAAGTCCTCGACCCAAAGACGTCCGCCGCGCACGAACACGCGCGCATGGTGCGAGGAGACGTACCCGTCCTGCAACATGATCGCACACTCCGGCGCGCGGCCGATCGTCGCCTCCCCCACCACGAGAAACTCCCGGCCGCGAAGCGCCTCCGGCTGCTCGACGACGAACAGCGTCCGCGCGGACGCCGCCGGCACGGACCGCACGTCCAGGTCGGCGAGCACCGCGCGCACGACGCGGGCGACGAACAGGAGCAGCCCCGCGAGAAACGCGAACCGGAGGATGGGCAGTACGAGCGACGTGTTCACGGCGCGGAGAGCAGCTCCAGGAGCACGGTTCCGATTTGCACGCGATCGCCGGGCCGCAGCGGCACCGGCGCAGAGCCCGTCGGGCGCCCGTTCACGAGCGTCCCGTTGGTGCTGCCGAGATCGAGGATCGAGGCTGCGTCAGCGGCGATCTCGATGCGCGCGTGTGCCCGGCTCACGCTGGGGTCGTCCAGCACGATGTCTTGATCAGGACGCCGGCCGAGGGTCATCACCGGGCGATCCAGTGGGAACTCCCGCCCGGCGGCCCCCGACGGACCGGCCTGCACACGCAGTCGCAGCGTCAGCAGCGCGGGGTCGCGGCGCCGGTAGATCCGTGTGTCCCCGTCCGACACCGGAGGCGTCGATCCGGACGCGCCCGAGGAACTGGCGGCCGCCGGCTCGTCGGGCGCCAGCCGTGCTTCGACGTAGATCGCGCCAGGCGTAATCTCGTCCCGCGCGTCGAGCGTCACCCGGACGGCCCCCGGGAAGCGCCCGCCCAATTCGCCGGCGCGGGCGCGCAAGGACGACTCCAGCTCGGCGACGAGCGGCGCGGCGAGCGCCGCGTACGGTTCGAACTCCCGGGGATGGAGGAAGACCCGGTACACGTTCGGCACCAACAAACCGTCGAGGCCGGCCACCGCGCTCTCGTCCATGGCCCGGAAGAGGCGCCGCGCGATTTCCACCGGGTGCACGCGATCATGGGCCCACCGCGAGAACACGCCCTCCACCAGCGCCTCGATGCGCCGCTCCAGGCGCATCAGCAGGCTCATGTGGACCTCCGCCGTCGCGGCGGGACGGCGTGCGGGCGCGGCGTGCCGCACCGCCGGCGGCGCGCGCCGCAGAAGTCGATCATCGCGCACCCCCGCGGGAAACGGAGACAGGAGCGGGCGTCCAACGGGAGGGCCGGCCTTGGCCCTCGGCCAGGCGAAGCTGGCCGCACGCCGCCTGGATCTCAGTGCCCCGCTCGATCCGCACGGTCACGGGAAGACCCGTCCGACGCACGAGCGCGGCGAACGCCAGCACACTCGGCACCTCGGGTCGGCGAAACGGGATGCCGGCCACGGGGTTGACCGGGATGAGATTGACGTGGCAGTGCACGCCGCGCAACAGGCGCCCGAGCGCGTGCGCCTCCGCCGGGCCGTCGTTCACGCCGTCGAGCAGCACATACTCGAACGTGATCCGCCGATTCGTCGTGGCGACGTACGCGCGGCAGGCCGGAATCAACTCGTCGAGAGGGTAGCGGTGGTTCGCGGGCACGAGCCGATCGCGCAGCTCCTCGGTCGGCGCGTGCAGCGACACCGCGAGCGTTAGCTGCAGTCGCTCCGCGGCGAGCCGGTAGATCTGCGGGACGAGGCCGACCGTGGAGATGGTCAGGCGGCGCATCCCGATCCCGAGGCCAAAGGCCGATGCCAGGATACGGGCGGTGCGGAGGACCGCGTCGTAGTTGGCCAGCGGCTCGCCCATCCCCATGAACACCACGTTGCCGATCCGTACGCCGGCCTGCGCCCGGATCAGCAGCGCCTGCCCGAGTATCTCGCCTGCCGTCAGGTTGCGCGAGAATCCGCTGAGGCCCGTCGCGCAGAACGCGCACCCCATCGCGCAACCGACCTGCGAACTCAGGCACGCGCTCCGGCGGCCGTCGTCGAACCGCATGAGCACGCACTCGACCGTCTGGCCGTCCGCGAGCCCGACCAAGTACTTCGTGGCCGACCCGTCGGGCGCGTCGATCGCCCGGCGGAGCTGCGGCGGCGTGATGCGTGCGCCGGCCTGCAGCCGCTCGCGAAACCCCTGCGGCAGATCGGTCATGGCCTCCACCGTTTCCACACCGTGCCCGTACAGCCAGCGCGCGATCTGCCGGCCGCGGTACCGGAACTCCCCGAGCGACTCCGCGAGTGCCTCGAGCTCCGCGACCGAGAGCCCGCGGAGCTCGACCGGGTGCCCGTCGTTCCGGCCGTGACCGGCGCCGCCCCCAGGCCCGGCACGCTCGACCGCACTCATGTCGCCCTCCGAAGTACCGCAACGAAAAACCCGTCTGTGCCGGTGCGATGCGGCAGCAACAGCGCCGATCCGGGCGTCTCCCGCTCGATGGCGGCGGCCGGGCCGGCCGCCCCGAGCGGGGCCGCGACGCCACCCGGCCCCGGCGGCCACCCGGCGGTCGACGCCGGCGCAAACTCCGCGTGCGCCGCGAGGAACGCCTCCACGACATCTACCCCTTCCTCCGGCTCGGTTGTGCACACGCTGTACACAAGAACCCCACCCGGCCGCACCGCGGCGGACGCGCCGTCGAGAATCCGACGCTGTTCGGCCGCGCGCGTGCGCAGATCGTCTGGCTGGAGGCGCCACTTGATCTCGGGGCGACGCCGCAACACGCCGAGCCCCGAACACGGCGCGTCCACCAGCACGCGGTGCGCGTCGCCCGCATGCGTCTCCCCCAACCGGGCCGCGTCGAGTTGGCACGTCTCGACGATCGTCACGCCGAGCCGCGCGCACTGGCGAGAGACCGCGTCAAGTTTCGCCGCGTGGACGTCGCACGCGATGATGCGGCCGCGGTTCTCCATCAACGCGGCGAGGTGCGTCGTCTTGCCGCCGGGCGCCGCGCACGCGTCGATCACCGTTTCCTCGGGGCTGGGGGCGAGCAGCCGCGCGACCAGCATCGACGCCTCGTCCTGCGGCGAGAACCACCCCTCGTCATACGCCGCCTGCCGCGCCGATGCGCGCGCGCGCCGATCGGCGTGTCCCGGCCCGTCCCCGCGCGGCGCCGCCGCGTCGCGGTCCCCGGCGACGACGATCCGCCGCCCCTCCGGCAGCCACACGGACGGCTCCGTGCACACACCCCGGTCGGCAAGGCGCGCAGCGATCAGGTCGGGCGCGCCGCGCAGCGTGTTCAGCCGGATCGTCGACGGCGGCGTGGCGTTGTTCGCGTCGCACAGCGCGCGCGTTTCCTCGATCCCGAACCGCGCGACCCACCGGGACACCAGCCACGCCGGATGCGAGCGGCGCAACGCGATCGCCTCGACGGTCGCTCCGTCCCTCGGTCGCTCCGGCGACGCGGCCACGCGTCGCAACACCGCGTTGACCAACCGCGCGGTTCCGACATGACCGACGCGCTTCGCCAGCTCGACCGACTCGCTGCAGGCGGCGTGCGGTGGGATGCGCGGAACGAACAGCAACTGATAGGCGCCCATGCGAAGCACGCCGCGGATCCGCGCCGGCAACGCACCGAGCGGCGTGCGCGTGAACCGGGCCAGCGTCCAGTCCACCTCGGCGCGGTGACGCAGGGTCCCCAAGGTGAGCTCGGTCGCCAGCGCCTCCTCGACGGCGCTGAGCCCCGCCCGCTCAAGCGCACGGCGCAGCAAGACGCCGCTCCAGGCGCCGTCGTCGTCCACGCGGTGGAGAACCTCAAGCGCCACCTCTCGCGAGGTGCGCGGAGCGTCCATCGGGGACACGGGCCGAGGCGCGGCGGTGTCAGTCCTCCCGGCGCATGTTGGCCAGCAGCAGCATGCGCAGCAGTTGCAGCACCGCCATCGCCGCCGCCGCCACATACGTCAGCGCTGCCGCGTTGAGCACCGTGCGTACGCCTTGGAGTTCGTCGGGGGTCACAAAGCCTTCCGTCGCCAGCACGCGCATCGCCCGCCCGCTCGCGTCGAACTCGACCGGCAGCGTCACGACCGTGAAGGCGACGGCCGCGCTGAAGATAAGAATGCCGAGTTGCATGAACGCGCCCGAGTGGAAGAAGAACCCCAAGATGAAGATCGGCCAGGCGAGCCACGACCCAAACTGGGACGTCGGCACCATCGCCGACCGCAGGACCAGCGGCCCGTAGTGCTGCGCGTGTTGCAGCGCATGACCGGTCTCGTGCGCGGCCACGCCCACCGAAGCGACCGACGCGTCATCGTACACCGCGGACGACAGCCTGAGCACGCGCGTCCTCGGATCGTAGTGGTCCGAGAGCGTACCGTCGATGCGCTCGATCTCCACGCTGGAAAGCCCGTTGCGGCGGAGGATCTCCGCGGCGACCTGCGCGCCCGTCATGCCGTTCGAGATCGGCACCTGGCTGTAGCGAGCATACGCCGATTGCACACGCAGCTGCGCGTACAGCGCGAGGAGGGCCGCCGGGATGACGATGAAATACGTCGGATCCCAGAAAAACATCATCTCACCCCCATCGCTCCCTATTCTAACATACCTGTTCTAGCGTGCTTCCGACGGTCTCACCGCGCCCGGATCGCGCGTGTCCCTGTCGCCGCGACCGCTCAGACGGGGTTCGCCGTCCGGTCGATCGTCGTCGCGCCGCCCCCGAGGATCGTCCCGGGCGCAAGCGGATGTCCCCGCAGATACGCGGCCGCCGACATCCGCCGGCCGGACGCCGGCTGGACCTCGTGGATCGCTACCCACCCTTCCCCGGCAGCGACGACCAGCGGAGGATCCCCGCCGTCCGCGCGCACGACGCTACCCGGGGCGGGTCGCGGCCGGTCGACGCCGGCGAGCGCGCCGCACCCCTCGGGGACCGTGGACGCACGCCAAATCTTGAGCGGCTCGCCGTCGCGCAGGGTATATGCCACCGGCCGCGGGTCGAACGCCCGGACGAGATTGACGATCGCGGACGCGGGCGCGCTCCAGCGGATCAGCGCCTCCTCGCGGGACACTTTCGGCGCGAACGACACGTGGGTGGGGTCCTGCGGCCGGCGCGGGGCCGCGCCCGCGTCGAGAAGACGGACCGCCTCCGCCAGTAGCGTCGCCCCGTCTCTGGCGAGTCTCGGCTCCAAGTCCGCGCTCGTGTCCTCGGGCAAGATCGGCGCGGCGCGCTGCAGGATGATGTCGCCGGCGTCCATCTCGTCGGACAGGTGCAGCACCGTCACGCCGGTCTCCCGGTCGCCCGCGGCGATCGCCCGAGGGATCGGCGCGGCCCCACGGTAGCGCGGCAGCAGGGACGGATGCAGATTGATGCCCCCCAACCGTGCCGTCGCAAGCGCCGCGGGGGGGATCAGGCGCCCGTACGCGACGACAATGAGCAGGTCGGGAGCCAGCGCGCGAAGCGCGTCGAGGAATCCGGGGTCGCGCAATGACTCGGGTTGACGCACGTCGAGGGCGTACTGATTCGCGGCGGCGGCGACCGGGGACGGCTCCACGCGCAGGCCGCGTCCCCGCGGGCGGTCCGGTTGCGTCACGACGGCGGCGATTTCGCACGCGGCGAGCACGGCGTCGAGTGATGGAACCGCGAACGCCGGCGTCCCGAAGAAGACGGCCTTCATTCCGGTGACACCACTTCGGATGTGTCCTCGACGCGGCGGAGCGTCTTCTGGTCTCGCACGCGCTCCGGAAACAGAATGCCGTCGAGGTGATCGATCTCGTGTTGCAAGATGCGTGCCAGCATACCGTCCGCCTCGATCGTGACGAACTTGTTCCGTCGATTGCGCGCGCGCACGGTGACCCGCGAGGCACGCGGGACGTCCCCGAGCAGACCGGGGATGCTCAGGCATGCCTCTGTGCCCACCACCTCCTCGCCCTCCCGACGCAGGCACTCTGGATCGACGAGCGCGATGCGGCGGTTCTCGAACTCAATGACGATCACGCGCCGGCCGATCCCGACCTGCGGCGCGGCGAGGCCGATCCCCTGCGCCTCGTGCATCGTGGCGAACAGCCGGTCGATCAGTTGCTGGATCTCGCGCGTCACGATGCGGACCGGCTGCGCGCGACGCCGCAGGATCGCCGCCCGCGGGCTGTCCACGGTGATGACCTCGAACGGGCGGGGAGCCTCCGGCATCAATCGATCTCCTCCGGATCCATGTCCACAACCACGCGGCCCCGGCCGGCGGCGCGCTCGGACCCGGAGGCCGCCGCGAGCGCGGCGAGCGCCGCCTCCCGCACCGCTTCTCTCGTGTCTCCGCGCAGGAGGCAGTGGGCGCGCGCGGGCAGACGCGTGCCAGCGGGACGCGACGGGGAGGGTCCTAGCACCTCGACCCCGCGTGCCCGGGCCGCGGCGGCAGCGCGCTCCGCCATCGCCGCCGCCGCGGCCGCATCCCGGCCGGCGGCCACAACACGGGCGAGGTACGTGTACGGCGGATAGCCGAACTCCCGCCGGACGCGTAGCTCTTCCTCGTACAGCGGCTCGTCGAGCCCCGTACGGAGCGCGCGGAGCACCGGGTGCTCCGGAATGCTGGTCTGCACCACCGCCTCTGCGTTCGGCGCGCCGTCTGCGAGCGCGACGACCGCATGCACCTGCTGGAACGCCCGCTCGGTCGCGCGGAAATCCGGTCGGTACAACGGCGCGTCCGCGTCGACGACGCCAATCAGGCTCGGCCGCAGCCGCCGGCCGCGCAGCAACAGCTGTGTGCCGACAACGAGACGGAGGCGTCCCGACGCGAACTCGCGCGCCACCGTGTTGAACTCGGGGGCGGTTTCGCGATCCACCCGTGCCAGCCGGAACTCCGGAAACACCCTCGCCACGACCTCCTCGATGCGTTTGGTGCCCGCGCCGACCCAGCGCAGCGCCGGCCCCTTGCACCGTGGACACAGCTGCGGGGCCGCCTCGGAACGCCCGCAGACGCGGCAGCGGATCGTCCCCGTCTCGCGATCGTACGGCATCGGGACGATACACCGGGGGCAGCGCACGACGTGCCCGCACTCCTGGCAGGCGAGCACGCGCGCGTACCCGATCCGGTTGACGAACAGCGCAACGCGACCGCCGCCGCGTAGATGCCGCCGCATCGCGTCCACAAGCGGCCGGCTCAAGGCGCCGGTCCTTCCCTGCTCGCGTTCCCGCCGCATGTCTACGATCGTGACGCTCGGCCGACTGCGGGCGGTGAGACGAACGCGGCGCAGCGTGCCCTCGGCAGTCCCGGCGTAGGCATCCACGGACGGCGTCGCGGTCCCCAGCACCACCTGCGCCCCCTCGAGAGCGCCGCGATGCAACCCGACGCGCCGGCCGTGGTACCGCGGAGCCGCATCGGCCTTGTACGACGCATCCTGCTCATCATCCACGATCAAGAGCCGCAGGCGACGCAAGGGCGCGAACAACGCGGATCGTGTCCCGCACACGACGTCGACGTCTCCTCCGAGGATCCGCCGCCATGTCTCGCGGTGTTCCGCTGGCGGCAACGCCGAGTGGAACAGCGCGACCCGGTCCCCGATCGCATCGCGGAGGTGCGCGACCAGCGCTTCCGCGAGCTCCACCTCTGGCGCCGTCACAAGCGCCTGTCCGCCGCGCGCTACGGTGCGGCGGGCCGCGTCCACGATCCACGCGACACGATCGCCGGGGTCTCCCCACAGCAGGACCGGCTGGGCTCGGGCGGCGTCCGCGTCGGGCGCCCCCGCGTCCATCCCGATGACGGCCGCGCTCACGTTCCGACGGGGATCCTCTTCCACCCGCACCGCCCCGAGCGCCAGGAGACGCTTGAGCGGGGCGCCACCGCCGTCGCGGACCAACTCGCGGACGGGCACGCCCTCCGGCGCCGCGAGGAGCCGATCCAAGAGTTGCCGCTGACGCCGTCCCGCAAGGCGGGGCAGCCGCTCGGGCACGGCGACGACCCGCCGCAGCGCGCCCTCCGGCGCCGGCGGCCGCCGCGCGATCTCCGGAGGCACGAGGCACCGCACGGCATCGAGCAGGGTGGACAGGGTCTCGTCGGCGACCCAGCGGGCGAGCCGGAGCATCGCCGCCGAGAACAGCGGCTCGGGATCGGGGATGTCGAGGATCTCACGCAGACGGTGCTCCCCGTCTGCGGCAGCCCGCGCGCCGTCTGGGTCGCACGGCGCGACCCCGACGATGAACCCGCTTGCCGTCCGCGAACCGAGCGGGACCACCGCGCGCACGCCGATGCGCGCGCGGTTCCACAGCGCCGCCGGCACCCGGTACGTCAGGGGACGATCCGCGATCCGTGGGGCGCGGTCCAACAGGACCTCAGCGCAGCCCTCCGTCCCCGCATTCACCGTCGCGCGCCGGCCTCACCCACGAGCGCTGCGATTCTCGCGACGATCGCCTCCGGTTCGGACAGCCGCCCAATCCCCTCCTGGCCGGACGCAAGCTCACCGCGCTCCGGGCCGATGACGTGAACGCCGCGGGTGCGCAAGCGGGCGGTGTTCTCCTCGACGGCCGGGGCCGCGGCCATCTCGGCGCTCATCGCCGGCGCGACGAGGAGGGGAGCCCGCGTCGCCAGCGCCGTCGCACATACAATGTCGTCCGCCAGGCCGGCGGCGAGACGGCCCAGCATGTCGGCGGTCGCCGGAGCGATCAGGTAACAGTCGGCACGTTGCCCCAAGGTCACGTGGGGCTCGTCCCACGGGGAATCCGGCGCCCACATGTCCGTGATCACCGGGTGACGCGACAGTGCGCGAAACGTCACCGGACCGATGAACCGGGTGGCGGCCGGCGTCATCACCACGTGCACCTCGGCGCCGGCCTTGACGAGCAACCGGACGGCGGCCGCCACCTTGTACGCAGCGATGCTGCCGCAGACGCCGACCACGACGACCCGGCCGCGCAGCGCCGCGGCCACGTCAGCCGGAGCGTCCATGGACCACGGAGCTTCCCACGCCGGGCGGCGCGCCGCCGACGCCCCCGGAACCGCCGGCGAACAGGCCACGCGCCAACACCAGGAGCGCCGCGACGATCTCGTCGGCGCCCCACATCGCGGTATCCACGATCACGTGGTACCGCGTCAGATCGGAGAGGTCCAGTTGGTATGTCTGGCGGTAGCGATGGTGCTCGCAGGCTTCTCGGGCCTGGACGTCGCGCGCGGCGAGGGCAACCTCCGTCCCATCGCGCGCCGCGACCCGAGCGGCACGCACGGCGAGCGGCGCGCGGAGCCAGATCCGCAGATCGCTGTCGATCAGCCACCCGCTCAGCCGGCTGTCCACCAGGATGTCGCCGGCCCGCGCGGCCTGGACCTGCATCTCGTCAAGCGCCCGGTCAATCGACGGGTCCTGCTCGGCCAACCGGCCCAATTCCGCGAGGGTCAATCCCCGCTTGCGGGCTTCCTCGCGAAACACCTCTCCGGTGGAGAGATACCGCAGCCCAAGCGCCCGCGCCAGCGCGCGCGCCACCGTGCTCTTGCCCGCGCCGATCTCCCCGCTGACCGTGACGATCATTCCGCGTCGGCCGCCGAGGTGTCGGCGGCCTCCTCGTCCTCTTGTTCCACCGTCTCCTTGCTCGTGAACCGGTGCGCGACCGTCTCGGGTTGCACCGCCGAGAGCACCACATGTCCGCTGTCGGTGATGACGACCGCACGTGTCCGCCGGCCGTAGGTGGCGTCGATCAAGATACCCTTGTCCCGCGCTTCTTGGATGATTCGCTTGATGGGGGCCGAGTCCGGGCTGACGATCGCGATGATGCGGTTGGCCGCGACGATGTTGCCGAAGCCGATGTTGATCAGCCGTGTGTCCATCGCCTCATCCCCCTGACCGAGCCGCTTCCCACCCCCCGCACCGCGCCGGTCCGCGACGCCGGGGCTACTCCACGTTCTGAATCTGCTCCCGGAGGTTTTCCAGCTCGCCTTTCACTGCGATCACCAGGCGCGTGATGGCGAGGTCGTTGGCCTTGCTCCCGATGGTATTGGCCTCGCGGCCGAGCTCCTGGACGATGAACTCGAGCGTCCGCCCCACCGCGCCGTCGGCGCCGAGCGTTCCCTGAAACTGTGTCAGGTGGCTTCGGAAGCGCGTAATCTCCTCCGTGATGTCCGTGCGGTCGGCAAACATCGCGATCTCGGTCGCGAGCCGGCCCGGGTCCACCGAGATCCCGCTCGTGAGATCCTGCAACCGCCGGGTCAGCCGGGTGTGATACTCTTGCACGACGGCCGGCGCCCTCTCTTCGATCGCCGCGATGTGCTCCCCCAGCCGTTCAATCCGGCCGCGCAGGTCGGCGGCGAGCCTGTCTCCTTCCGTCTCACGCATTGCCACGAGCCGGTCCACCGCGGTGCCGACCCCGACCGCGAAGGCCGGCCACAGCGCCTCGAGGTCCTCTTTCTGCTCCTCGATCCGGATGAGGTCCGGGAGAGAGACGAGCGTGGAGAGTTCGAGCGGTCCGGAGATCGAGAGAGCCTGTTTCAGGTCGTGTAGGGCGCTGGCGTACGCTGTAGCCAGGTCCAGGTCCGCCTTAACCGTTCGCGTGCGCTTTCCTTGGTCCTCTCGAATTATAGCAATATCCACCCGCCCTCGCAACACGCGTCCCTGCACGAGCGCCTTGACGCGATCTTCCAAAGGCGCGAGGTCCCGGGGCAACCTCACGAGGATCTCGCAGAACCGGTGATTGACCGAACGGACCTCGACCGCGTAGCGACCGGCAGTGGTGGTCGCCTCCCCGGTGCCGAAGCCGGTCATGCTCCGGGTCATCGAGGCCGCCACTCCCACGCTATGTCCAACCAGGCACACAACGGCACCAGGGAGAGTGCGGCGCCCGCGATCCAATCTCCTCCTCACGCGCACACGGCGCGGCGCGACCCGATGGAAACGCCGACCCACTCCGCCCCTTTCCGGCGTCGCGCGACATCACGTATACTCGAGACAGCGTCGCGCGCACGCCCGCAGCGTCCCGTGGGAACACGTGGTACCCTCGCGACCGCGTCGACGCGGCGCGTTTGGGGGCTGGGTGGCCTAGGTGCCGGAGATCGTCCCACCGTCTCTCGACGGGCTCGTACTCGCGGCGGTCGCGCGCGACGTGCGCGCGCACCTCGGCGCCCGCTTCGCAGGCGTCCGCCAGCTGGGGCCGGAGGCCATCGTACTCAACCTCAGGAGCCCGCACGGCGTCGCGCACCTGCTCATCTCGATCCACGCACGCACGGCGCGGGTGCACCTCGCCGCGCATGCCGAAGCGACCGAGCGGCTCGCCCCGTTCGGACAGTTGCTTCGCAGCCGCCTCATCGAATCGCGTCTCGCCGACGTCGAGCAGCCGCCGTTCGACCGGGTGCTCCGGCTGCGGTTCGACGCGCTCGAAGGTCCGCTCACGTTGATTGCCGAGATCATGGGCCGGTACAGCAACGCGATCCTCGCCGACAGCCGCGTGGTCCTGGGCGCGCTCAAGGTCGTCACGCCACAGATGTCGCCCCGGCGGCCGGTGCTGCCGGGCCGTCCCTATACCCCGCCGCCGGCCGACCGCCCCGGCCCGGACGGGATCGACGAAACCGCGCTCCGCGCCCTGTGCGAAGGTCCGCGGCCGATCTGGCAGCAACTTCTCGGTGCCGTGCTCGGGCTCGGACCCGTGCTGGCGCGGGAGGTGGCGCTCCGGTCCCGGCTCGACCCGGCCTTGCCCGCGCGCGACGCGGCCCCGGCCGCGCCTCGGCTGCACGCCGCGCTTCGCGAGCTTGCGGACATCCGGCGGACCGAAGCGTTCTCGCCGGTCGCGTATGAAGCGGAGGGCCGCACGGTCGCGTTCACCGCGATCCCGCTGCATGTGTACGCAGCGTTGGCGTCTCGAGCGGTCCCGTCGATGAGCGACGCGCTCGAGCGGTACTATCGGGACGTCACCGATGCCGGCCCGCTGGAGGAGCGCCGGCGCGCCCTCGCCGCGGCCACGCGCGCCGCCCTGCGGCAGCGCGCACACGCGCTCGAGGAGAACCGCCTGGCGCTCGAGGAGAGCGCGCGCGCGGAACGGTACCGGGTCTTGGGCGAGCTGCTCCTCACCTACGGCGGCCGTGCCGGCCCCAGGGCCGCGTCGGTCGTGGTCCCAGATCACACCGCCGGCGGTGCCGAGGTCGCGATCCCGCTCGATCCGGAACTCACGGCCGTCGAGAATGCGCAACGGTACTTTCGCCGATACGCGAAGGCCCAGGCCGCATCGCGCGCCGTGCCCGATCGTATCGCCCGCCTCGAGACCGAGACGCTCGCGCTGCGGGATGCGTTCGTGCAGATCGCGACCGCGTCGTCGGCCGACGATCTGTGGGAGGTGCAAACGGATCTTGCCCACGCCGGCCTGCTGCGGCGGGGTCCCCGCGCCCGGCCGGCGGCCGCGTCCGGACCCCGCCGGTTTCGCGGACCCGGCGGGACGACGATCGTCGCGGGACGCAGTGCCCGCGAGAACGACCACGTCACGTTCCACGTCGCGGGGCCCGACGATCTCTGGTTCCACGCACGCGGACTCGCCGGCGCTCACGTCGTCCTCAAGGCCGACGGCGTTCCGTCAGAGGAGGCGATCGCCGCAGCGGCGCAGGTGGCGGCGTACTTCAGCGAGGGGCGCGAGGCCGGTCACGTCGCGGTCGACTACGTGGCACGCAAGCACGTGCGCAAGCCGCGCGGCGCGGCGCCGGGAGCGGTGAGGTACTCGGAGGAACGCACCGTGCGCGCCGCGCCGGCGATCCCCGCGCCGGCCCCGAGCGGCCGGCGTGCTCGGTAGGCGGGCCGCGTCCGGTCGCCCCGCTACTCCGATTCTTCGATGATCACCTCGTCCCGCCCGTCCGATTCGGCGAACCGGACCCGCACCTGCTCACGAGAGGACGTCGGCAGGTTCTTCCCAACGTAGTCGGGGCGGATCGGCAGCTCGCGATGGCCGCGGTCCACCAACACCGCGAGCTGAATGCCTGCTGGCCGGCCGCGGTCGATCAGCGCGTCGAGCGCGGCCCGCACGGTACGGCCGGTGTAGAGCACGTCGTCCACCAGGACGATCCGCTGCCCGGCCACGTCGAACGGGAGTCGGGTTTCCGACACCACGGCGTTGTCCTGCGGTTCGTGCGTTCCGCGGTCGTCCCGGTACGCGGTCACGTCCAGGACCCCTACGGGGATCGTCACGCCCTCGGCAGCGGCGATCGCCACGGCCAAGCGTTCGGCGAGGTGGACACCACGCCGGACGATTCCCACGAGGCGGAGCGTCTGCGCCCCCTTGTTTCGCTCGACGATCTCGTGCGCCATGCGCGTGACGGCACGGCGGATCGTCTCCCGATCCATCACCTTAGCCTTTTCGCGCAACTCCACGCTCCGGCGCCTCCCCGACGTGGCCCGCACGCTACTGTTCGCCGCGGGTCCCCCCGCCCCTGTGAACAGACGCCGTGCGGCGCGTCTCACCGGCGCGAAGACGGGCGAGGAGGCCGGCGATGTCGGGAGGCAACGGCGCGGTGCACATCAGCCGAAACCCGGTCGCCGGATGGGTGAATTCCAACCGCGCGGCGTGGAGCGCCTGCCGGCGCAACTCGGAGATTGGGGCGCGGCCGTACACCGGATCGCCGAGGATGGGGTGGCCGATGTGGGCCAGGTGCACGCGAATCTGATGCGTCCGGCCGGTCTCGAGCCGGCACGCCACGAACGTCGCCGCAGCAAACCGCTCGAGCACCGCGTAGTGCGTCACCGCCGGTCTGCCCCGTTCGGTCACGGCCTGGCGCGTGCGGTGGGACGGGTGCCGTCCAACGGGGGCGCGGATCGTGCCTTCGTCCCCGGCGATGCGCCCGCGAACGAGCGCGAGGTACGTGCGCGAGACGGTGCGCGCCCGGAGTTGCCCGGCAAGGGCACGATGGGCGTCCTCGGTCTTGGCCACAACGAGCAGGCCGGATGTGTCCTTGTCCAGCCGGTGGACAATCCCGGGCCGGAGCGCGCCCCCGGTGCCGGGGAGATCGTGCACCCTGGCGAGCACCGCGTTCACAAGCGTGCCGGACGGATGTCCCGGAGCGGGGTGCACGGTCAGCCCGGCCGGCTTGTTGACGACTAAGAGGTCGGCGTCCTCGTACACGACGTCCAAGGGAATCGCCTCGGGCACGAGCCCGGTCGGGGCGGGGGCTGGCACCTCGACCCGCACGGCCTGTCCGGTCTGGAGATGGAACGACGGCTTGCGCGGGGACCCGTCGACGAGGACGTGACCTGCCGCGCTCAGGCGAGCGATCTGCGAACGCGACAGGTGCGGCAGGCGCTCCGCGACCACCACATCGAGGCGGCGGCCCCGGTCGACAGGAACCGCCTCGAAGGTCTCGACCGAGCCGCGGGGGTCAGTCTCGAGGTTGCTCAACGGCCTCGGGCCGGTCGCCGTTGGGGGCGGCGTGATCGGCCGCCTCGTGATCAGCCTCGGCGCCGGCGCCGCCGATCCTGAGCCACATCACGAGGGAGAGCACCGCGACGACGATGCTCACCACCTGTGCCAGGGTCAGCGGTCCGACGACGCGCGGGCTATCCATGAACGTCTCGATCACGGCGCGCCCGATCCCGTAGAGCAGCAAGAACTCCCAGAACAGACGCCCCGGGCCGCGCGGCGCCGTCTCTCGCCACATCAACAGCGCAAAGATCACAAGCGACACGACCATGAGGTACAGCTGCGTCGGGTGCCGAGGCTGTCCGAACAGCGTGATCGCCCACGGCACGGTTGACGGGCGCCCGTAGTTGAGCCCGTACAGCAGCGTGCCGATCATCGCGATCGCATACCCCAGCGCGAGGCACGGCGCGGCCGCATCTGCGAGCGATGCGAGGCTCCATCGATGTGCGCGCCCGTACAGCCACGCGACGAGCGCGCCACCGGCGAGCGCGCCATAGAACGACAGCCCGGCGTCCTTCCAGATCGTCACCACGCGCGCAGGGTCACCGGCGAAGTCCGGCAGGTTTACGAGCACGTATCCGATCCGGGCGCCCACGACGCCGCCGATGATCGTGTACAGGCTGAGGTCGAGCACCTCGCCCGGATCCCAGCCGAGCCCCTTCGTTCGCGAGCGCAACACCACGATCCCGACGACGAACGCCAGCAGCAGGAAGACGCCGAACGACGAAACCGGAAACGGCCCGAGCTGGAACAGCACTGGCTTCATCCGTCACCCCCTAGCCCACCCCAAGCATTCGCCGGAGACGATGGGAACTCTTGGAGGCCCCGGCCCTGCTCATCGGTAGAGATTATTCGCGCATGCCTGGGGCCGCCCGGCCTCCGCCCGACGATCGGCGGGCCGGCCCCGTCGTGGGGCCTCCGCGCAGTGCGAGCACGAGCAGGCCGGCACCGATCACGATCGCGGTGTCGGCGAGATTGAAGACGGGCCAGACGTGAACGTCCAGGTAGTCGAGCACATACCCGTAACGAAGACGGTCTGCGATGTTGCCAAGCGCCCCCCCGAGCAGGAACCCCAGCCCCCATTGGCCGGAGCCCGTGGCCATCCACGCAGCCCTATTGTAGAGAACGACGGCGAGCACGGTCAAGGCAACCACGACGGTCACCGGGGTCGGGAGCTGCGCCAGCAATCCGAACGCCACGCCGGGGTTTTCACGCAAGGTGAGCGACAAGACGCCGGGGACCACGACGCGGTCCGTGCCCGGCGCAACATGCACTGCGACCGCGCGGCCCGCGCCCTGGGCGGCGCCGAACGCCAGCACCAGCGCGACGACCCACACGTACCGGCGAATGACGATCAGCGCACGAGGCTGCGCAAGCGCTCCTCGCGCTCTTTGCACTTGATGCACAGCCGCGCGTACGGGATTGCCTTCAGCCGTTTCGCGTCGATCGGCCGGCCGCAGCCGTCGCAGACGCCGTACGTGCCGTTGCGGACGCGCCGCAGCGCCTCCTCCACCATCTCGAGCAGGCCCTGCACGCTGCTCTCCAGCGTGAGCCCCTTCTCACGTTCGAACGTCTCGGTCGCCACGTCCACGAGATCGTCGTCGTACCCGGACACGTCGGCCGCGTGCTTCTCCTCGTTGTTCTTCGTGTGGTGCTCCTCCATCTCCGACAGCTCCTGACGCAGCCGGCGACGCTCCTCGAGGAGCAGACGCGCGTACGTCTCCACCCGGCCGGTCGCCTGTCCCTTCGCCCGCCGCGGCGCCGTGTCGGACCGAGGTGCCGCCGATACCTTCTTCGCGGCCCGTGCGCTCGAACGTCCCACCCGGGTCGAACGGCTGGACGCGGATTTGGACGAACGCTTCTGCGGCATTCAGCTCCTCCTCACGGGGACTGTGGACTTCACACCGTCTTGGTCGCAACGTTGTGGCGGCGACCCGTATTCCCCACCCGCCTCCCGGAGCGCAGCGCGCGCCAGGATCTCGGTCGCGTCCACGACCGGCACCGTCGCGTCGCCCGATCCGAACACCAGCGGCAGCTCCGTGCACCCGAGCACGATCACGCCGGCGCCGCGGGCGACGAGCGCGGCGGCCACCGCGCGGACGGACGCCCGCACTCCGATGTCGAGATCGCCACCTTTCACGGCATGGATCGCCGTCATCACCACTGCCTCCTCGGCTGCGGTGGGTTGGACGACGCCGATGCCGCGCCGGGTGAGCGCGCGAGGATAAAGTTGCATCTCCAGCGTGGCCTGCGTCGCCAGAATTCCCGCCGACCGAGGCGCGGGCGCGAGCGCGGCTACCGTCGCGGCGACCTCCTCCATGATGTCCAGCACCGGGATCCGCACGGCCTCGCGGATCGCGCCCAAGAAGGCGTGCGCGGAGTTACACGGGATGACAATCAGATCGGCCCCGGCCCGTTCGAGGTTTTGCGCGGTCGCGACCAGGGCGGGCGTCGGATCCGGACCGCGTCCCGCGACCGCCGCGGTCCGGTCGGGGATCTTGGCGTTGCCGTCGATGATCACGCGCGGGTGCTCCTGGTCCGTGCGCGCCGGGGTCAGGCGCACCAGCTTCATGTAGAAATCGGCGGTCGCCAAGGGCCCCATGCCGCCCAGCACACCGATCACGCGCTGGGCCGCCGCGCCCGCGCCGGGCGTCCCGCTGCCCGCGGTCATCGAGACATCATGGCCGCATTGATTCGGGCCACCTCGTGCCTCCCCTGCTGCCCGCTCCACGTGTTCCCACTATCCCGCCCGCACGATGGCGAGCGCGAACTCCTTGCCGTCGAGCCGCAACGTCTTCCGGTGCACGTCCGGTCCGTCCGGCGCCGCACCCGCCCGCGCGTCCTGGGCGAGAATCTCGCGCAGCACGTAGTCGCCGTGCGCCCGGAACAACCCCGCGAGCGTCGCATCGTCGGCGTAGTATAACGTGATCCGGTCCGCGATCTCGAGCCCGGCCTCCTTGCGCCACTGCTGGATCTGATGCACGAGCTCCCTCGCGAGGCCCTCCCGCACCAGCGCGTCCGTCAGGGTCGTGTCCAGCACGACCCAGGCCCCGGCTTCCCCGGCGCCTGCGAGGCCGGCGTGCCAGTGCATCCGGACGTCCACCTCTGCGCGTTCCAGCACCACCTCCTGGGCGTCCGGCAACCGGAGGCGGTACGGTTCCCCCTCGGGCGTCCGCGCCAGCAGCGCCTCCCCCTCGCCGCGCAGCGCCTCGACGATCTTCGTGATCTGGCCCCCGAACTTGGGACCCAGCAGGTCGAACCGTGGGCGCACCTCGAGCCGGCCGAGCGATGTCACGGTCGGCGCGAAGCGGACGTCCTTGACGTTCAGCTCCTCCCTGATATGCTCGACGAGCTCCCGATACGCCGGCGCCTCCAGCACGCCGGTGCGCTCCACGATCGTCGCCGCCGCGAGGGGCTGCCGGACGCGCAGCTTCGCGGTGTTGCGGGCTGCCCGCCCGAGCGAGATCAACATCCGCGCGCGGTCCATCGCGTCCTCGAGCCGAGGGTCGCGCGGCCACGCGACGGCCGGAAAATCGCACAGGTGCACGCTGACCGGGGCGGTCGCGTCAACCGACCGCACGAGGTTTTGGTGGAGCGCCTCCGCGAGGAACGGCACGAACGGCGCAAGCACGCGCGTCAGCGTCACGAGCACCCGGTAGAGCGTGGCGTAGGCGGCCTGCTTGTCCGCGTCCGCCTCGGACTTCCAGTAGCGCCGGCGGCCGCGACGCACATACCACACCGACAGATCCTCCACGAATCGCTCGATCGGCCGTGCGGCGCCCGGGACGTCATAGTCGTCGAGGCGACCGCGGACCGTCTCGGCGAGCCCCCCGAGGCGCGAGAGGATCCACCGGTCGAGAAGGCTGCGCTCCCCGTCCGCGGGCGTGGCGGGCACCCGCCGCGTGCGCCCGCCACGCCCGCGCGCGCTGGATCGGGACGCGGGCGGCGCCGCCGGCGCAGGGTCCGGGACCCACCCATCCAGGGTGGCGTAGGTGACGAAGAATGCGTAGACGTTCCACAACGGCAGGATGAAGCGGCGCCGCACCTCGTCGCCGGGCCCGTAGCCGAAGTTCACGTTCTGCGCGGGGTTTTGCAGCGCGTACAGCCAGCGCACGACGTCCGCGCCCATCTTCTCCGCCGCGTCGTTGAACTCGATCATGTTGCCCCAGGACTTGTGCATCTCGCGGCCCTGCTCGTCGCGCACCATGGCGTGGCCGAGACACGTCCGGTACGGCTCGCGGTTCTCCAATACCGTGCTCATGACCAGCATCGAATAGAACCAGTTGCGGTACTGGCCGGGGAACGCCTCCGTGATGAAGTCGGCCGGAAACCATTTTTGCCACTCACGCCGGTGCCGCCGGTACCCCAACGTCGAATACGGCACGATGCCGGCGTCCAGCCAGGGATTGCCGACGTCGGTGACGCGGGACACGGCGGCCCCGCACCGGCGGCAGCGAATCTTGACCCCGTCGACCCAGGGGCGGTGTGGCGAGTGCCCCGCGAACGCGTCCCAGCCCTCGACGGCGCGCTGCTCGAGCTCATCCTCCCCGCCGATCACCTCGAACGTGCCGCACGAGCGGCACTCCCAGATCGGAAGCGCCAGCCCCCAGTACCGTTTCTTGCTGATCATCCAGTCGTGCATGTTGCGGAGCCAGTCGAGCTCACGCTCCAACCCGAACTCCGGGAGCCAGCGGATCTTCCGGGTCACCGCCATCATCGGCTCGCGGAGCGGCTCCATCGAGATGAACCACTCGTCGACGAGGCGGAACACCAGCTCGCTGCCGCACCGCCAGCACATCGGATATCGGTGCGTGTAGTCGTCCGCGCGGTAGAGCAGGCCGCGGTGTTCCAGATCGTCCCGGATCGGTGCGGCCACGTCATACACGTGGCGGCCGCCCAACCAATCGTAGGCGTCCGCGAACGCGCCGAACTCGTCAATCGGTGCCAGCACCGGAAGCCCGTGCGTCTTTCCGAGCGCGAAGTCCTCCGCGCCGCACCCGGGAGCGATGTGGACGAGCCCGGTGCCCTCGGCCGCGCTCACGTCGGTCCACGGGATCACGCGGTGGACGACGCCCTGCTGCGCCGGCAGGGCGTCAAACGGCCCCTCGTACGTCCACCCCACCAGCTCGGACCCCGGGAGTTCCCGAATCACCCGCGCCTTGCCGTGCAGCACCTCGCCCATGCGCTCGCGCGCGACATAGTAGCTCTTGCCGTCCTGCTGTGCCTGCACGTACGTCAGTTCCGGGTGGACGGCGACCGCGACGTTCGCCGTGAGCGTCCACGGCGTCGTCGTCCACACGAGGAGGTACTCGTCCGGCCGCCCCGCGATCGGGAGCCGCACGGTCAGGCTGAGGTGCGTGACCTCCTGGTACCCTTCGGTGACGATCTCGTGCTCGGAGAGACCGGTGCTGCAGCGCGGGCACCACGGCATGACGTCGTGTCCCTTGTAGAGCAGCCCCCGCTCCCAGCACCGCTTCAGGAACATCCAGATTGAGTAGTTGTTCTCGTCGGACATCGTATAGTAGGAATTGTCCCAATTCATCCAGTAGCCGAGACGCAGGGACTGCTGAGTCTGGATCCCGGCGTAGCGGAGCACGCGGGCCTTGCAGCGCTCGACGAACTCGGCGATCCCGTACTGCTCGATGTCGCGCTTGGACTTGAAGCCGAGCTCCTTCTCGACCTCCACCTCGACCCACAGCCCCTGACAGTCAAACCCGTTCTGGTACCGTTGGCGGTGGCCGAGCATGGTGTGATAGCGGCAGAACAGATCCTTGTAGGTGCGACCCCAGGCGTGGTGCACGCCCATCGGGTTGTTGGCCGTGATCGGACCGTCGAGAAACGACCACCGACGCCGCGACGTCGCGTTGCGGGTCAGGTATTTGCCGAGGATGCCTTCGCGCTCCCACCAGGCGAGCAACTCCCGTTCCTGAGCGGCGAAGTCCGCGCGCGTATCGACCGGTTGAAACGGCATGCGTGCCTCCCGAAGCAAAAAGCCCCCGCCCGACAGGGACGGGGGGTTCCGCGGTACCACCCTTGTTCCGGACCGGAGTCCGGCACTCACCGAGCACGTCGGGCACCGATCCCGACCGGCTCGCCCCCCTGATATCGGAGGGGAACCCGGCGACGCCTCAAGACGCGCGCGCGACGTCCGTGGGGCCGCAGCTCGAGAGGTGATGTCCCGCCGCCGGCTCCGTACCGGCTCTCACCACACCCGGCTCGCTTGCCTCGCCCGGCGGCGGCGGTCCTCTGTCATCGCCTTGTTCTGCGAGATTCTAGCACACACCCTCACGACCGTCAACGACCGGGCGTTCGGGGTGTAGTAGTTCAGCAATAATGTCACCCCCTAACAGTTCCGTGACTATGTCACCCTGGGACTATGACCAGGGAGACGATCATGTTGAGTCAGAAGGATCAACAGCGCGTGCAGGTCCTG
>Ga0070735_10000852_pt1 | contig 30852 bp, 25 predicted proteins | sample Coa_R1_FD_66443 | JGI IMG/M metagenome (GOLD analysis project Ga0070735, IMG submission 66443) | Surface soil microbial communities from Centralia Pennsylvania, which are recovering from an underground coalmine fire - Coalmine... | ecosystem: Environmental > Terrestrial > Soil > Unclassified ...
TTCAAGTATCCCGACTACACGCTGCCGCTGGCGGTGAAGATGGTGGAAGTGGCCGACAAGCACAAGCTGGATGTCCTGCACGTCCACTACGCCGTGCCGCACGCGACGGCGGCGCTGCTGGCCACTCAGATTGCGCGGGACCAGAAGCGCCATGCGCCCCACGTGATTACCACGCTGCACGGGACCGACATCACGCTGCTGGCACGGGATCCGAATCTGGGGCCGATCATCAAGTATTCGATCGAGAGTTCCTGCGGGGTCACGGCGGTGTCGCGCAGCCTGCAGAAGGAAACCATTCAGGTACTGAAATCGAAGAAGCCAATCGAAGTGATCTACAACTTCTACCGCCCCAAGCCTCCCCGCAAGGGCCGGCAGGAGGTCCGGCGAGCCCTGCGTGTTCGCCAGGACGACTTTCTCCTGATCCACATGTCCAACCTGCGGCCGGTGAAACGGGCTCAGGATGTATTGCGGGTGCTGGCGGAATTGAAAAGCCAGCGCAACATCAAACTGCTGATTCTGGCGGGCGAATCCTTCGAACCTTTTCGCAAGATCGTCAAGCGGATGGGGATCCACGAGTTGGTGATCGTGAAGTCGAACGTCCTGGACATCGAGAATTACCTGCACGCGTCCGATGCCGGCTTGTACACCTCCGAGCGCGAGAGCTTCGGCATGGGTGTGCTCGAAACCATGAGTTTCGGAAAGCCAGTGGTAGCGACGCGGGTGGGTGGCGTGACCGAAATCATGCGAGACGGAGAGACTGGATTTCTGAAGCGGTTGGGTGACGTGAAGGCGATGGCCGCGGCCATCCGCACGTTGGCCAACGATCCTGAGCTTGCCGCGCGCATGGGAGAGGCCGCGCGGATTCGGGCCGAACAGGAATTTTCGTCACAGAAGAGCGTCGAGCAGTATCTGGACCTCTACTGCCGGACGATTCGGGACTGTCCGGACTAGCTCTTCCCGTAATAATGAAGAAGAGGAACACCCGGATTATTTTCCGAAAGCAGTAAAATCATCCCTGCGCTTTCGCCGCGCCCGCACGTGGAATCAGGTACATGCAGACCTCGGAACTCCAGTTGCGAGCTAGAGCGACTAGCCTGGAGGCCGGCCTAATGGAAAAGGACCACTCGAACTCTGATTTTATTCGTGAGGATTACGATGCGGACCTGCGATGGGAACGATCGCGCCGCCATCACCGCGTCCTCACAGTCTTTCTGATCCTGCTCGCCGTCTGTCTGGCGGGCGCGGCTTGGTACGCGTACCCGATTCTGGGCCGCCATGATTCGTTGCTGTCGCAGATCCCAACGACGCTGACGGATATCCGGAAAGATGTGTCTAATTTGGGTCAGCAGGCTAAATCTACGGATTCCAAAGTCGACGACTGGGGAAACCGCCAGGAAGAATTACGCGGCCAGTTGAATAAAGCGCGTGCGGATCTCACGGCGCGCATCGATTCCGCCAAGAAGCAAGCCAGTGACGCCTCGGCCGCATTGATTCAGCGGGCACGAAGCGATTTCGGGACTCAGGTTGACAGTATAAAAACCCAGTTGGCCAAGCTTGAGACATCGCGTGAGAGCGACCGTGAGCAAATCGCGAGTTTGCAGCAGGAACTGGCGCAGGTTCGAGGGCAGGTGAATCAACAAGGCCAGGAACTCGCCTCGGTGCAGGGCCGTGTCACGCAGAACGCGGCTTCCAGTGAGCGGGAATTTGCCACTGTGAAAAACACGCAGCAGCAAGACCGGCACGCATTCAATGAGTATGCCGACAAGTTCGCCGTGAAGCGCGTGGATTTTGAGGTGGGCAAGAACCACGAGAGCACGGTGGCGCCTGGGATTTCGATACAAGTGAACAGCACCGACGTTTCCTACCAGCGGCTCAGCGGCTCTGTACTTTCACCCGACGGTCACACCACCTGGCTCAGACAACTCAGGGTTCAGGAGCCCGTTTTCTTAAAGAGCCTGGTGGACGGCCGAACAAGCGAGTTAGTGATTACCGGCGTGAATAAGAACGGCGCGGTTGGTTATGTGTTGGTCCCGGCGCAGGAGAGCGCGATGAATCGCGTTACCAGTCCAGCGCGAGCCGAGTAAAGGTTCGTACTGCCACGCCCGAAGGACCCTTCGCGAGGAACGGCTTGGAATCGTCCAGCCAGGCCGTTCCCGCGATGTCGAGATGGACCCATGGTGTATCGCCGGCGAACTCTTTCAGGAAGTACGCTGCACTGATGGCTCCGCCCCAACGCCCGCCGATGTTGGCCAAGTCGGCAAAGGCGCTCTTGAGCAGATCCTTGTAATCGTCATCCAGCGGCATGTGCCAGGATTTTTCGCCTTCCGCTTTCGCGGCGTCCAGTACGCGGGCGAGCAGCGCGTCGTTATTGGCGAAGACGCCGATGTTGACATTCCCCAGGGCCACCACGATCGCTCCTGTGAGCGTCGCGGCATCCACCAGATGGGTGCAGCCGATCCGCTGAGCATACGTGATCGCGTCGACCAGGATCAAGCGGCCCTCGGCGTCGGTATTGAGCACTTCGATGGTCTTGCCGGAGAGCGATTTGACGATATCGCCGGGGCGCTGGGCTTTGCTGCCGACCATGTTCTCGACCGCGGGAATGAGCGCCGTAACCGGAATGGCCGGCTTTAGCTGAGCGATGGCCTTCATCGCCCCGAGCATGGCCGCGCCGCCCGCCATGTCGTACTTCATCTTCTCCATGCCCTCGGCGGGCTTGATAGAAACGCCGCCAGTGTCGAACGTGACGCCCTTGCCGACGAGGCCGAGATGATCTTTCGTTGTCGGCGGCTGCGCCGGTTTGTATCTGACAATGATGAGAGCGGGCGGCTCGGCGCTGCCCTGCGATACGCCCAGAAGGGAGCCCATGCCGAGCTCGCGCATGCGCGATTCGTCCAGCACTTCGAACTCCAGGCCGGCTTCGGTAGCCATCGCGCGGGCGCGCTCCGCGAGAAGCGTCGGGGTCATGATGTTGGCCGGTTCGTTGACCAGCTCGCGGGTGAAATTCTGCGCCTCGCCCAGAATCTTGCCGCGTTCGAAGGCGCCGCGGGTCGAATCGGGCGCGATCAGAACAAACGCTTCGAGAGACTTCGCGTCGCTGGAGGTCTTGTGGCGGTCAGGCTCGAAGTTGCCCAAGATCGCACCTTCGACCGCGGCATCGGCTTCCGCACCTGCGAGAAACCAGGCTAGCTTTTTAACACCTTTCTGCTTGAGCGCGCGCACGGCGGTTCCAACGGCGCGGCGCAGGACGGCGGCATCGAACTTATCTTTCTTTCCTCCGCCCGCGACCGCGAGCCGCCTCGCCTTGAGTCCTTGGGGCTGATGCTGAACCGCGAGCTCGCCTGTCTTGCCGGTGAATTCGCCGGAGGCGCGCAGTTCGACAATCCATTCCGAAACCCCTTTTAGGGCTTCAGGGGTAGTTTCTTCTTCAAACAACAGCACGACGACCGCATCGGCTTCGACACGGTCCAGGGTTTGCGATACGAGAGTAGTCTCCACTACTTGAGCTTACTCAATCCCGGCCGCGGCGGCCCAATGCAGCCTTGGCTTCCGCCTTCATCTCGCGCGACCGCTCGCTCTCGCGTTTGTCGTGGAACTTCTTGCCCTTGCCGACTGCCAGCTCCACCTTGATCCGGCCATTTTTCAGATACAGCTTGGTAGGGACCACGGTCAGGCCGCGCTCGCGGGTGGTTTCCTGTAGCTTCAGGATCTCGGCCTTGTGCAGCAGCAGCTTCCGGCGTCGAACCGGCTCGTGGTTCATCAGGTTGCCGTGCGAATAGTGCGAGATGTGGGCGTTCACCAGCCAGGCTTCGTTGGCGGCGACCTCGCCGTAGGCGTCCTTAAGCTGGATCATGCCCGCGCGGGCCGCCTTGACCTCGGTCCCCGTTAACACCAGGCCGGCTTCCGTCCGATCCGACAGGAAGTAGTCATGCCCGGCAGACCGGTTGTCGCTCAGGATCTTTATTTTCTCTTTGTCTTCCACGCTGGGAACTCAAATCTCGTCAAGGGCTTATGAGGCCCTGGATGCGAGTGTACCACGCGAGGCTTCTGTGGATTCGGTAAATCAATGAAATGTAAGCACTTACGAGTGATTGCCGCCGTCTGCGTAGCCCTGCTTGCCGGGCTGCCCGGGCAGGCCGGAACCCGCAAAGGCGACAAGATCTTCAAGCAGGCCAAAGCGGCCGAGATCAAGAAAGATTGGGACCTGGCGCTTCAACTTTACAGTCAAGCCGCGGAGGAGGATCCACGCGATAGCGGGTACTTGATCGGGCTGCAACGGGCCCGTTTCCAGTCATCTGCGATGCATGTGGACAAGGGGCAGAAAGCCCGTGCCGACGGGAAGATCGAGGAAGCTATAAGCGAATTCCAGAAAGCCATCGTTGCCGATCCATCTTCTGCCATCGCTCTGCAAGAACTGAAGCGCACGCAGGACATGCTCCGCACGCCCCCGCCGACGACGGAGGGCCGCGTGCTGACCCCGGTGGAGCAGATGCGCCACGACGCGAACCTGCAAGTAGATTCGATGATGGGGCCTCCGGAGCTGAAACCGGCCGTGCGGCGGCTGCCGTATATCAAGCTCAATAGCCAGGCGCCGAGGGTGCTCTATGAGAGTATCGGCAAGGTCGCCGGCATCACCACGGTGATCGACCCGGACGGCTTGGGAGCTGTTCAGACCAGAAATTTTACCGTCGAATTGACCGACGGAACGACTGTGGAACAGGCTTTCGACTACGTCGCGCTGCTAACCCACACGTATTGGAAACCAATTTCCCCCACCAGCATCTTCGTGGCCCAGGATACCGCCAACAAGCGCCGCGACTACGAGGATTTCGTCGTCAAGACGTTCTACATCACCAACGCCAGCACGGTGCAGGAGTTCCAGGAAATATCGACGGCGGTACGCACCATCACCAACATCACGCGCGTGTTCACGGTAAATCCGCAGAAGGCATTGGTTGTCAGGGGCTCGGCGGATGCGGTGGCGCTGGCGGAAAAGCTGGTGCACGATCTGGACAAACCTAAGTCCGAGGTGGTGATCGATGTGTTGATCATGGAGGCGAACACCGCCTACACGCGGGATCTGGCGGCGACCTTGGCCAGTGGAGGAACCGCCGGCATCAATATCCCGATAACTTTCAACCCGCCAGGGACCGCGGCCAGCACACCGCCGACCACGACCCCGGGCACCACCCCGCCCACAACCACACCCGCAACAACTCCGGCCGGCAGCATCAGTCTGGCGCAACTCGCGCACTTGGGCACAGGCAATTTTTCGACGACGCTGCCGGGCGCGCTCCTCGAAGCTGCCCTGGGAGACAATCGCACCAAGATCCTGAATTCACCGCAAGTGCGCGCATCCGACGGCCAGAAGGTTACGCTCAAGATCGGCCAACGGATTCCGATCGCCACCGGCAGCTTCCAATCCGGCGTGGGCACGGTTGGCGGCGCGCCCTACGCGCAAACCCAGTTTCAATTCACCGACGTGGGTATCAAGGTGGAGATCACGCCTCAAGTGCACTCCGCCGACGAACTATCGATGCATGTAAGCTTCGAAGTATCGACCGTCCAGAGTTACATCAACATCGGAGGCGTGCAGCAGCCGATTATCGGGCAGACCACCAACGAAGCCGACATCCGGATGCGAGAGGGAGAGATCAACATTCTGGCGGGCCTGGACGGCGTGCAGAATTCGACCACGGTCAACGGCATCCCCGGCCTGGTGAACATCCCCATCCTGGGCAAGATCCTCTTCGGCAGCAGCCATCTTGAAAAAGACAGCCAGCAACTGATGATCGCGCTGATCCCGCACATTCTCCGCACGCCCGACTATACGCCCGAGAATCTGCGCGGCGTGTATTCCGGACCGGATCAATCGCTGCGCTTGATGTACGCGCCCCGGGACGACAATGGCTCTGCTCCTGCAGGTTCGGCTCCGGTTCAGGCCCCTCCGGTGCAGAATCCCGGACCGGGACCCGCTATATCGCCAGGTCCGGCAACGGGTCCGCCACCGGGCGCGGGTCCGGTTCCACAGCCGCCAGGAGTGCCCGGTGCGCCGCCGCCATTCGCGCCGTTCGGGGCAGCTACGCGGGTGGTGTTCACGCCCAGTAGCGTTTCGGTGGGGCCGAATACGCCTTTCACCGTGAACGTGGAATTGAACAGCGCGGCGGATGCAACCTCCGTATCGCCGCTACGGGTCAAGTGGGACCCGGCGGTGCTGCGGCTTACCGACATCGCGCCCGGCGAATTGTTTTCGCGCAACGGCGGGGCCGTGAGCTCGGTTAAGGATGTCCGCAACGATGCGGGGGAGGCGACGATTAATGTGACCCGCACAGCGGGCGCGGGTGTTTCGGGATCCGGGCCGGTCGCGGTACTGAATTTCGTGGCCGTGGCGCCTGGGAAGGGCTCGGTGACGGTCACTGAAATGGGCTTGAAGAACTCGCAGTCGCAGGCCGTTCCTGTGATGCTGGGTTCCGTATCGGTGGCAGTACAGTAGAAATAGGATGAACAAGAGCGGCCAGCGCGGTATGACCAAGCGCTATCAGCGCGGTATGACGTTGATCGAGTTGATCGTCGCGGTGACGATCCTGGGCCTGCTCTCCACCATGGCCGTTCCGCTGGCGAGCTATAAGGTGAAACGCGACAAGGAACGCGACCTGCGCTACGCGCTGCGCGAAATCCGTGGCGCCATCGACCGCTACAAGGATGCTTCCGATCAGCAAAAGATCCAGGTGAAGGTGGGGACGGACGGGTATCCCGAGGATCTCGAGGTCCTGGTCAAAGGTGTGACGCTGGTGGGCAACGCGACGGGAGCCAAGATCAAGTTCCTGCGCCGCATTCCCATCGATCCCATGACCGGCAAAGCGGACTGGGGCAAGCGGAGCTCGCAGGACGATCCTAAATCGAACAGCTGGGGCGGGCAGAATGTTTTCGATGTTTACTCGACGAGCATGGAGCGGTCGCGGGATGGAACACCCTATTCAGAGTGGCAATAAAAACCGGCTCGCGAGCGGGACACGCGGGTACACGCTCATCGAGCTGATCATCGTGATGGCCATCGTCGCGATCCTGATGGCCATTGCCATTCCGCAATATCAGAAGTCGATCCGGCGGACCAAGGAAACCTTGCTTCACAGCAATATTCAAGTGCTGCGGACGGTAATCGACGAGTACACTTTCGACAAGAAGAAGGCCCCCCAGACGCTCGACGACCTGGTGGCGGAAGGCTATTTGCGCGCCATACCCATCGATCCCATTATGGGTAACAACCAATGGCGCACGATCAACGAAGATTCGCTCACCGCAGTCGACCAGACAGAACCGGGCATCTACGATATCCGTAGCGAGTCGGACTTGATCAGCCTGGAGGGCACGCCCTACTCGGAATGGTGAAACCTGGGGCTGTCGTTTTGCGTCATTAATAATAATTCATGACGCCAACAAAAAAAGCGCCTCCAAAGCCCGGCAAGGACTTCAAGACAGCCGACCGGGCCCATACGAGTTTCCTTGCAAGTATCGAGAAAAAAACGCTGATTTGGATCGCGACGCGGCTTCCCGCCGGAGTGAATTCCGATCACCTCACCGCGCTCGGCTTCGTATCCCTGATCTTGGCTGGAGCCTGTTATTGGTACGCACGTTACAACGCCTGGGCGCTGCTGCTGGTTATCCCGTTTCTGGCGTTGAATTGGTTCGGCGATTCGCTCGACGGCACCTTGGCGCGGGTCCGCAACCGGCAGCGTCCGCGCTACGGGTTCTACGTGGATCACATTCTGGACGCCGTGGGAATGAGCTTTTTGATGGCAGGCCTGGCTCTTTCCAGTTACATGTCGCTACTGGTGGCGGGTGTGTTTCTGATCTTCTACCTGCTGCTTTCCATCGAGATCTACCTGGCGACCTACACCATAGGCACATTCCATCTTTCGTATTGGCATTTTGGTCCCACCGAGCTGCGGATCCTGCTGGTGATCGGCAATCTGTTCGCGCTGTGGAGTCCTCATGCCATCATCGCGGGACACGCCTTACTGCTATTTGACGTGGGATTCGCCGTGGGGACTGCTGCATTGGCCGCGATCCTAGTGCAGGCAACGGGGAAACATATCGTGATGCTGTATCGCGAAGAGACCCTTAGGTAGATGCCCCGGTGGCTGAAGTTCAACGCGGTCGGCGCGATTGGAGCGCTGATTCAGATCGGGATGCTGGCGCTGCTAGTGCGGCTGGGCGTCCACTACCTGGTGGCGACGGCGCTGGCGGTGGAAACGGCGGTGCTGCAGAACTACTACTGGCACGTCCGCTGGACGTGGAAGGGGCGGGACGGAAGCTTGTGGCGCTTCCATCTGGCCAACGGTTTGATTTCGGTGATCTCGAACCTGATGTGGATGCGCATCTTCACAGGCTGGCTGGGAATTCCGCCCATTGCGGCGAACTTGATGGCGATCGCGCTGACGTCAGTAGCGAATTTTTTGTTCGGCGACCGGTGGGTATTTCAACGGCGGTCGGCGTAGGGCACTTCAGCTTAATGCGCGGAGCGTGGCTTCCATGGTGCTCTGCAGCGACTCGCGTGGCACAGTCGCCAGGAACGGCTGGGCCAGACCCAGGCCAAACGGAATAGCACGCGAAAGAGAGATCGCGCGGCACTCCAGATAGACGCCTTCCGGCCGCGGCTCGATCAGCCAGTAGGCGTTGATCCGCCACAGAAAACCGCGGCTGGTTCCGACCGGCAGTTCGCGATCGCCATCCATTTCGGCAATGCGCGTGGAGCGGGACAGAATGCTCCACCGGTTGTTTCCGAGCGCGAGGTATTGTACGTCGAAATCGCCATTGAGAACAACCGTGAAGATTTGCTTCTTCACCATCCGCAAGTGGATTTGCCAGAGACCGCCATCGTGGCGCAGGAGCTTCGAATCGGTCACATCGCCGCGGTAGACGTTTTTGTACTCGGCGTAATTCTGAAGCACGGCGAGCGCCTTGTCGACCGTCACGCCGGGGACGACGATGGCGGCGGTCCAATCATGGATCATGCCGTCCTTTACATCCATGGAGCCCACTTTGTTGGTGGGAACGATTTCGACTTGCCCGGGTTGCAGCCGGGAGGGAAAGCGCGGGTGCCCGTCGAGTTTCGCCTCGGCGGCCTTACGATAGTCGTCAAATGCCTGATCGGTTTTAGGATTCAGGTGGACCTGAAACTGCGCGGCGAGAGGCAGGGTGGCGGCGAGGGCCAGACCGAGAAGATTCGTAAACTTTTGCACTGTTTGTTTAGACGATACTAGCGTGCCGCCTGATACACTAAAATAGTTCTTCGCCCCGATATTCCCCGGTCGTCTAATGGTAGGACAGCGGCCTTTGGAGCCGTGAATCGTGGTTCGAATCCATGCCGGGGAGCCACAGCTCTGGTTCGAACTCGCAGGGCGGTTTTGTTGACAGCATCTGAACCGCTCGAAACCGCGCCGTTAACCCAAACATTCCGCAGAAGTTCTGTTCCTGCAACTCTCCGGTCGAAGGTATTCGCGGCGCCGGTGGCGGAGCTTTAAGCTTGGTTGCTGCCTACTTAGACGCCCGATTCTCCGTTTTCTCCAGTTGACAGGTCGCGTTTGTTGACAGGGGGGTTAAGACCGGGGGCCCCGAACACCCTTGCTAAACTCGCAGTTCGGCGACCCTGAAAACGCCGCACGGAGTGTGCCTCAGGGAGTGAAAAGAGCCTCTTCGTTCTGTTGGCAGCTCTCGATTCACCTCATGAGGACCCCTAAGCACTAACGAACGTCCAAAGCGCCCACAGCCGGTTCATTGATAACCCTTACCCGCCAGGCTGGCGGGGAACAATTGTTCAGCCGAATCGTGCAGACAGGCCGCACACAAGCAACGGCTGTTCCGAAGAAATAGAATTAGGGCTTAGCCAAAACCTAACAGTTGTAATCAGATGCCGATTCAGCTTGCACCGGTCCCCACCAATCCGCTGTTCTCCGGCTATACGTGGACGCTGCGTGACGAAGACGAACTTGCCCGTTTGGTGGCGCTAGTATTCCTCGGGCGATTTCTTCACGTTGAGAAAATCCTGTTGAGGCTCAAGCCCAAGTCGGTATTTCTTAAAGTCGATGCCGCCCAAGAGGCCAAGATCAAGCTAACAGTGAAAGCGGGTCAGGACCCGTGGCATCGTGATGGACTGCTGTTCCAGGCAATATCGTGGATTGCAGCTCACAAGGCCAGCAGCACCGGTACAAGTGTCTTCAGTCTTCCGCACCAAATCCCTGCTCATAAGGGATTCGACGGCCTCCAGATAGACCTTGACAAAAAGAGAAGACTTACCGGCCTTATCGTGTTTGAAGACAAGGCGACCGACAATCCAAGAGCGACTATCAAGAACGACGTTTGGCCAGAACTTGACCGGCTGCATAAGGACGGGAGACAGACCGAGCTGATGCAGGAGATGACAGCTTTACTCCAACGTGCTCAGGTTGCTGATCCAGACGAAGTGATTGAAGGAGTCGTATGGAAGAAGATCAGGCGATTCCGTGTAAGTATAACGGGCGCTGTAGGTCACGACGCGGAACCACAGCTGTCGAAACTGTTCAAGGGCTACGACGAGATCATACCAGGCAAGGATGTCGCCGTCAGACGTGGAGAGGTTATCTGCTTTTCGGACCTCCGACCGTGGATGCGGCAATTCGCCAAAAAGGTAAAAAGCGCGATCGATCAAGAAGCGAGCTGACTCCATGTTTGATGCACAAACGGTCGAACTAATCAGATCCGCCCCTCCACTGGACGGGTTGGAGCTGGAAACGTTACCGAAGCAGCTTACGGAAGCGTATTCGCGGATCGTTTCGTTGCGGATACGCTTGCGGGAATTGCTATCTGCTGAGCGGTTCGAAACCGAGCTGGGCGATATGGTCCGACGCCTTGAGAGCATCGCCCTGACCCAAGAAGCGTTCGTAGCTGCCACGCCAGGGAGAGCCAATCGTCCGGCGGCTGCATTCGTAGCCGCGTCAGCCCATCAACTCCGCTTTGCGGCGGAACGACTGATTGCAACGGACGAGACTCCTAGCCGCCTCTCAATTGAGGCAGTCGCGCCGGAAATTGCGGCGACACTCATGTTTCTGGTTGCAGGACGTGTGGCGGACGCGGCGCAGATGGCGCGTAGTATCCGACCAGGTGAGATGACCTCGGTCGAATCTATGCTGCGCCAGTCCATCATCGACCTCGCGCGCGGTCAATTGGAAGCGATCGTCGCGAACCAAGGGGACACGCCATTGGATGTCGAATTCAGTGAGGAAAGGGCGACAACGTTGCTATGGACGGAGTTGCTCAGAGGAGTGCGCGCGCTTGCGGCGGGACTGCTCGGAAACATCGGCTCAGTTCAGGCTAATCCTCCGGGAATATTCACGGCGGTGCGGGAGTTGTGTGTCGAACCGGTCGCCTTTGACGGAGCTCAGGTCTATAGCGTCTTCTCAGGCCCACATCATCTCGCATCGCTTCTGCAAGGGGCTTCCGATGTTCTTTCCGAAGCAGCAGTGGTAAACATCGAGACGCCTCCTGATGTTCCTGCGGAGCCGTGGGGAGAATTCTTGCGTGGCCTTGCGCGCCAAAGACCGTACCTATGGCCCAATCACTCCGAGGCAATTTCGGAAGGCTATCTTAACCCCAGTACCTCGGCAGTGGTCAGCTTCCCAACGGGAGCTGGCAAATCCACGCTTGCGGAGTTGAAGATTGGAACTGTACGGCTTCAGAACAAGAAGGTTGTCTTCCTGGCACCCACACTCGCACTCGTTGACCAAGTGACCGCCGATCTCAGGAGAACTTTCCCTGAAGCGCGAACGACCATGTCCGATGAGCTTGAGCCAGAAGACTTGACTAACATCGCGGTGATGACGCCCGAGCGTTGCTTGACGCTTCTGGGCTTCAGTCCCGAAGCATTCGAGAATGTCGGACTCCTTGTCTTTGACGAATGTCACCTCCTACATCCCAAGGAAGCTTCGGGACGACGCAGCATCGACGCCATGCTGTGCCTGCTTCGGTTCTTCCAATGCGTGCCCGATGCAGATGTGCTGCTTGTTTCCGCAATGATCAAGAACTCGAAGGAACTCGCGGCTTGGTTGGAGGAACTGACGGACCGTCCCTGCCTCTCACTGGCGCTGAGTTGGAAACCGACCCGGCAAGCGCGTGGATGTGTTGTGTATCCACGGCAACGGATATCGGAACTTCAGCTAATGGTCACTAAAGCGCGTCGGGCCAAGACGACAAAATCCTTTCCCTCCAAGGAAAAGGCCAAGTTGACAGCGGTACCGATCGGTATGTTCTCGCTACTCCAGACTTGGCAGACGAACGACACCGACGATTACACACTGTTGCCACTTCTTAACGATGCCGTGCAGCTTAGCGTGTCCGAATGGGGCGCTCTTACTGCAAACCGAAATGCAATCGCCGCGGCGCTGGCCGCGGCCTCAAGCGATATCGGGATGAAGACGCTCGTATTTGCGGCGCAACCGTCCTGGTGCGCAAGTATTGAAGCAGCAATTGAGAAGCGCCTCAGTCCCCGCACGATAACTCTCACGCCGGACGAGAAAAAGTGGCTCAAGATGGCGATCATGGAGTGCGGTGGAACGGAACACACTTATTGTCGTCAGGACGCGTTGGCGGCCTCTCATCATGGGCTTCTGCTGCCCGTCGAACGGCAGCTCAACGAATCGTTGTTCCGCCGGACAGATGGAATTCACGCGCTTGTTGCGACTTCAACCCTAGCGCAAGGAATGAACCTGCCCAGCCAGGTCGTCATCATTGCCGGGGATGATCGTTTCGATGCTGCCACAAATAAGGCGACTCTTCTGGAAGCTCACGAACTCCTAAACGCTGCGGGCCGGGCCGGTCGAGCCGGGGAAGCAGCGGAAGGTCTCGTAATACTCGTGCCCGGCAAGGTCATCGGTTTCGATGAAGAGAAGAACTCGATCACAAGCCATTGGTTCGAGCTTCAGTCGATATTTTCAAATAGCGATCAATGTCTTGAAATCGAAGACCCGCTTCAACCGATCCTTGATCGTCTTCACGATGGAACGACGACGCTTTCCGACGATGAGGCATATTTCCTCCGACGCCTTCCCTTCACCGTAGGTGAGGCGGGCGAACCATCGCGCCGCTTATTACAGCGGACGTTCTCCGCGTTTAAGGCCAATAGGAACGGTGACAGCGATTGGATCAAGAAGCGCATTGAATCCTCTCTCAATCGACGTCAGGAGTCTCTCGGCGCTGAAGAGACCGTCAGTTGGGAAGATGAACTCGCATCGGGTACCGGGATGCTGGATGCATCGGAAATACGTGCTGTGGCTAATCGCTTCGACGAAACAATCGGTGAGCCGGTTGGTTCGATAGTCAAATGGCTGGGATGGGGAATGGAATGGGTGGCCGAGGATCCTAGTCGCCTAGCGAAGATTGCAAGACCTTTAACGGTGGTATCTGTACTCGGGACCGCTTTCGCCGGATTCGAGACCGACACAAATAAGGCTGCATTGGCCTTAAGGAAAATCGAGGACATCATACCTCTTTGGATTGGCGGCGAACCTCTGAATTCGATTCAGGCACTCTTGTCTTCTAAGAAGGCGGGAAAATGCGATGCTGCCAGGGAGTGGGGACTGCGGCTAGTGCCGGAATTGGCATATTTCTTCGGGCTACTGGTTCAAGTGTTCCAGAAGCACCGACTAGCGACTGGCGGTCAGGAACCAGTCTTGCCGCTGGAGTTCGCAAAACTGGGGCGATGCTTCCGCGAAGGGTTCGACGACCCGGACAAGCTTGCGCTACGGCAGGTAGTGGGTGGCATTATGCCGAGGGTAGCGGTGCATGCTCGTTACGCCGAACTTGAACAGTATTTGAAGCCGGGCCCGCAGCAAGAGACATTTCCCGACGCCGTCTTTCGGATGCGCCGCGCGATCAGCCGAGAACGGCATCGCAAATGAGATCCTCCAGTAATCACAGCCCGGTCGAAGAAGGGGCTATTTGCCACCAACTCTCCGCAGACCCAAACGACCCGTGCGCTGGGATGTTTGCCCTGAATAGGCTGGCGTCCGCTGGCCGATTCCGTCACCGCATGCTCCCATTCACTCTTTCCATTAGCTTCCACATATCGCGCGCCGTGCCACGAATCGTGCTAGAAAAAGTACGTGCCCACGAACGACGAAGCTTTCCCCAAAGAACTGCTTTCCGCCGTCGGGAATAGTGGCTTCCCTTTTCAAACGGCGATAGCCGCAGCGATCAGAGCCTCAGGCATTTTTACAATCGAAGAGGAAGTCGCTTGGCAGGACAGTGACGGCGTAAACAAGTTTCTCGACATTGTCGCTACCAACGAGAGAGTCAGGCTATGTATAGAGTGCAAGGCTCTGAGAAGTGAAACCCTTGTGTTTCTCCTGCCCCACGTGGTCCAACGAGCGGGTACCTTCGAGATTCATGCTGTTCATCTGAGCCGGATGACGGATTCCACCCGGCGTCCAATCGTGGTATACGGTACGTCTCAAACCGCGCCCCTCACCCCTGAATCCAACTATTGCGTGGCGGCTGGTAAGAAGGCACATGGCGAAAGCCGGTTGATTGAAAGGGAGGTTCAACCGCTAGTTCAAGGGACTGAGGAGTACGCTAGGGACCGATGCCAGCAGTTTCGCCCGCCCGACAACAAGCCCCAAAGTGTTATATGCATTCCGGTCCTGATTACGACGGCGAAGCTCTTCGTTGCCATTTACGATCCGCTAAGCATTCCGCTTGAAAACGGGATCTATCAAGCGCAAGAAAAAGACCTTCGGCCCGTACCGTTCATTCGTTTCACCAAAGAATTTACGGCGTCCAGCTCGGAGGGGAGTCGCTTGCGTAGCGTGATCATTGCGCAGGCAGTACACCTGAAAGATCTAGTCACTAATCTATGCGCGGCGCAGGTTTCGATTGTACCGGACCGTTGCGTCGCGGTATTCGATTCCATCAACGGAAGATCTGACAAAATCCGTTAGATCGTGAAGGCACTACCTCGTGCGGGAGCCTCTACAGAGTTATCCAAACCAGCCTTCTGATTGGCGGCAGCGCCTGATGGAGGCTGAGTGCTGTTCGTTAGTATCTCGACCAAGGTCCGCGCCCACACCGGTACCGACTTCAGTGCGGCCCGACTTCGGAGATAATACTCTCCACCGAGGACCATGGTGGAACTCGCATTGTGGAAGGCATTTCGATCTTTCGAACACTTCGTGAAGAACAAATTCAGAAAGCCAATCCTTTTTGGAGGCTCTGGTTTTCACTGGCAGAAAGGGGGCCATTTGGGTAAAGACCGGGACCGTCGCGTGGAGGTCGCAGCTGGGTCATGACGGGTGGCTTCCAGTCGAGATGCACGATGGCGATGGAGACGTAATTGGCGGTGATGGAAACACGTACGGTAGTGGCCGTTAGCAACCGTGTGTTTTGCGGTGGTCGATGACTGCATGTTCAGCGGCTTGTACTTTTTCGCTGGCGGTGATGACGGCTTCATCGCGCGCTTTTTGGGGGTCTAGTCCTCCGGCGTTGGTCCATTCGACGATGGCTTCGCCGTGCGCGAGTTTCAGTCGGTCCCGTTCCTGACAGTCCATTGGAGGTTCTTAGCCCCGTTTGCGTTTCGCCGCAGGCTCGCTCGATTGTTTGGTGGCGGGTTTGCGGTGGAGTGTTGCTGCTATTTCGGCGTAGGGTTGTTCGTTCCTGCCGGTGGCGCGCATGTACGCCACATAGTGTTCTAACGCCGTGAGGAGGTAGGGTACTTGCTCGTCGGGGATCGTCATATCGCCCCATCAGCTTATCCTAGTCCCGGCGTGGTGGACGCCTGCGCTTATACTTCCAGATGGGCCTCCAGGTCGTCACAAGCAGCTGGATGTTCTTCCTCCGGGGGTACGGTCAGGTTGGTATTCGCAGTCCTTCTAAGCCTTCATGTAGACGTCCAGCAGTGTGCTCAGCTGACATCTGCCGAATGGAGACGGCGCCCGATCACTCTCGTCATGGAAACCAGCTCCGACAAGCGCCATGAACACGCAAGTCGTCTATGGAACCGGCGATACGGCACAAGCGAAGCTCGCCGCATCGTTCGGATCCCCCGTACCTTTGTAGCGCGCCACCTGTGGATATGGACACAGCGGCCGGGTTAGAACCTTGCTGGTATCGCCCACGGCTGTCCCAGTCGCGATGATCTTATCCGGCGCGACACCTGCTTCTACCCACCGATCCAACGCGCTGAGAATGTCATGATCAGCGTCCTTCTGCGGCGACGCGCCGTTTCCAAAGTTATTAGCTCCCACGCCGCCGCCGCAGTGACCCATACCCGGAACCATGAACAGACGGTAGAACTCCAGCGTGCTGCTAGACGCCTGATGTCTTGCATCCGGAAATCTGTCGAGAAACGCGCGCACACTATCGTAGTAAGCAATCGAGCTGAGCGGCGAAATCGCGGGATCGCCCCAACCGTGATACTGGATGAGTTTGCCTCCGTTCGCGCGGAAGCTTCTGAGATCCGGATTCGTAGCATTCAAAACCGGTCCCGCCTTCTGATCGCCGAACGCGACGTCCGTGTCGAAGTTCAAGCTGCGGTAGTCCCACTTTGGATCCTCAAAGACCGCTTGGCCGTAGTAGGAGCTTCCGAAACCATATTGAATCGACGACGTGACAGAAGCTGGCGCAATCCACGCCGACCATCCTGCCGGTCCTGCCTCCGTGCCGCGCGCATACCCGGGGAAAATCGACGCGCCCGTGCGCGGGTTCTTCGGCCCGTCATAAATCTTTCGAAGAGTTTCCACCTGCGGCGCTGTTAGACAGTCTGGACCCTCCGCCCCCTTGCAAGTCAAAACCGATGGATCGAAATGGCAAGCGCGCGGATTCTCCAGGAGTCCGTCTTTCACGCCGTCCAGAGCGTCGCACGCGGCTATCACCGCATTTTGAATCAGGGGCAGCTTCGCGGGCGGGATTGCGCTGCCCGGCGTCTCCGTCAACGCTCGCGCGTTCCAGACGAAACCAGTGAAAAGGTGCGACCAATCGCTCGCCGGCGCGCCCGCGATGATTCCGTCGAATTCTTCCGGATACCGTTGCGCTTCCATTAGCGCCTCACGTCCGCCATCGGAGCATCCGTTGAAATAACTGCGCGACGGCGCACGTCCCAAAAGGGCTCGAATAACGGCCTTCGATTGCAAACTCGTCTCATGCACGGCCCGATACCCGAAATCGATCAGCTTTTCTGGGTGCCCGATGGCCCACGTCGCACCGGCGCCACCCTGATGACCATCGTCGGTCGCCGAGGCCGCGTAACCGCGACTAAGCGGCTCGGCCAACCCAGCCGCATTGATTGCCCCTGCCCAGCCACCATTGCCGAGTTGCACGTATTTTCCATTCCATCCGCTCGCTGGGAGCCACAGCTCGAAATGGATCTCGGAGTCCTTCGTCGGCCTGATGATTCCTTGCACGGCGCAGTGCGCGGCAGCTACGACGGGAGGACCGCCCCGCCCGCCGCCGGTCACAGGTCCTTCAGGAACAGCCGTTGCGGAAGTAATGGTCGCGTGTTCAAGGGCGAGACTCGTGAGTCCTTGGCACGTCTGCTGAGCGAACAGCTGCGTGGCCGACAGTCCGAGAAAAGCAAGACCGACAAGCGGAATACGACGCATAAAAGTCTCCTTGGCTAGGAACCAGTCCCTGGGTGCAAGATTTGAACATACAATAGCTGGGTGGCGATCGCCAACGCCCAGCCGTCGGCGGCTTGGTCAAGGAGAAGCGATGCAGAGTTATACCCGAGGTCCAAAGGGTACCATCGTCCGAAAAACGATAGGAGAAGCTTTCCTCGAAACTGCGGATCGATTTGCCGAACGCGTCGCTCTGATCAGCCGCCACCAGAACATCAGGCTCACTTGGGCGGAGTACGCGCACCAGGCGCAGCGTGTCGCGGCGGGCCTGCGGGCCCTTGGACTGCATGCCGGCGACCGCGTGGGTGTGTGGGCGACTAGCTGCGTCGAATGGCCGATAATTCAATTCGGCTGCGCGCTGGCCGGCGTTGTCCTGGTAAATGTGAACCCCGCTAATCGAACGCACGAGCTGTCCTTCGTGTTACGTAAATCCCGCATGCGCGCGCTTTTCCTCCACACTCTAGACAAGCGCTCGAATTACAAATCTATCCTCGAAGAATCCCGCGCGGGACAGACTCTGGCTCTTGAGCACGTTATCTATCTCGATACCGCAGAGTGGGAAGACTTCCTCTGCGAGCCAGACGGGATCACCGCCACTCCCGATCCCGATGAGCCCGCGAACATTCAATACACCTCCGGCACGACCGGCCAATCCAAAGGCGTACTGCTCACACACGTGAACCTGGTGAACAACGCTCGTTTCTTCGCTGAGTGCATGCGTCTTACCGAACAAGACTGCGTGTGCGTTCCTGTTCCTATGTTTCACTGCTTTGGGTCCGTCATCGGCACGATGACCGCGGCGGTCTCGGGCGCGGCCTGCATTTTCCCCGCTGCCACATTCGATCCGCTCGCTACGCTTGAAGCTATCGACACCGAGCGAGCCACCGTCATCTACGGCGTCCCGGCAATGTTCATCGCTGAACTCCAGCATCCGGACTTCGAGCGATTTCAGCTGCACTCGCTGCGCACGGGAATTATGGCGGGCGCACCTTGCCCGATCGAAATCATGCGACGGGTAATCGACACGATGCATTGCCGACATATGTTGGTGGTCTACGGTCAAACAGAAGCCTCGCCCGGCATCACGAGTTCCCACGTGGAAGACGGCCTGGAAACGCGCTGTACCACGGTGGGGTGCGCTCTGCCCGAAACCGAGGTTCGCATCGTTTCTCCCGCGGGTGAGACCTTGCCTGCCGGTGAGCAGGGGGAATTGCTTGCCCGCGGTTACATGGTGATGAAGGGTTACGATGACGAGCCGGAAGCGACCGCGCAGGCTGTGGATGCGGACGGGTGGCTTCATACGGGCGATCTCGCGTTGATGCGCCCCGACGGCTACTTCAAGATCACCGGCCGCGCGCGAGACATGATCATCCGCGGTGGAGAAAACGTATACCCGCGCGAAGTCGAAGAGTTTCTGTATACTCATCCCGCGATCGCCGACGCGCAAGTGGTCGGCATCCCAGATGAGCGCCTGGGCGAGATCGTAGTCGCGTGGATCCGGCTCAAAGCGGGCCAGACTGTACTGGAAGAGGAGATCCGTGCGTTCTGCCGCGACCGGTTAGCCTACTACAAGGTCCCGGAGCACATTCGCTTCGTCGATTCCTACCCGATGACTCTCAGTGGCAAGGTTCAGAAATTCAAAATGCGCGAGTTCGAGATCTCCACTCGGGGCCTTGAAGCCGTCGCGAACCGGCAAACCGCCTGAACGTTAGCACCGGCTTAGGCCATGGCCGTTGGAAGGCGAGCGAGCTTGTTCAGACCGTCCACATAGGCCTTGGCGCTCGCCTCGATAATGTCGGTCGACGCGCCGCGGCCCACAACTCTAGAATCGCCCTGTTCGAGATGAACCGTTGCCTCGCCTAGCGCCTCAGTGCCGCTCGTCACAGATCGGATCTCATACTTCTGAAGCTTCACCGAACTGTGAGTAATTGCTGCGAGCGCCTTGTACACGGCATCTATTGGTCCGTCTCCCGTGCTCGTCGCCTCGCGGGACTCGCCGTTCACCTTAAGTCTGACCGACGCTGTCGGCACGGAGGAAGTGCCGCCGCTGACGTGCAAATGTTCCAGCTGCCAATCTTCGGAGGCGGGCTGCAAGTCTTCGTGAAGCATCGCCATCAGGTCCTCGTCGAATACTTCCTGTTTCTTGTCGGCGATGGACAGGAAACGCGTGTATGCCTGGTCTAATTCCTCAGGCGATAGCGCAAAGCCAAGCTTTTCGAGTCTGTCGCGCAGTCCGGCGCGTCCGGTGCGGGCTGTTAACACCACGCGGCTTTCATGCAGACCGACGTCTTCGGGCCGCATAATCTCATACGTCTGGCGGTCTTTGAGAAAACCGTCGACATGGATACCGGAACTATGGGAGAAAGCATTCGCGCCCACGATCGCCTTGTTCGGGGGAACCGGGATTCCCAATAGCTCCGAAACTAAACGGCTGGTGCGACTGAATTCTCGAGTATCGACGTCCGTCCGGAGATTGAAGTAGTCCGCGCGAGTGCGGATCGCCATGACGATCTCTTCGAGTGACGCATTGCCCGCCCGTTCGCCGATTCCGTTTATGGTGGCCTCGATTTGTCGTGCGCCATTCTGAATTCCCGCAAGCGCGTTCGCTACCGCCAGCCCGAGGTCATCGTGGCAATGCACGCTGATCACCACCCGGTCGGCTTTGCGTACATTGGTGCGGATATTCCGGATCAGCCCGCCGTATTGCTCCGGAACCGTATAGCCAGTCGTGTCCGGAATGTTCAACACCGTGGCGCCTGCGTCAATCACTGCTTCGAGCATCTCGAACAGATACGCCGGGTCCGACCGTCCAGAGTCCTCGGCGTAGAACTCAACGTCATCGGCATAGTTCTTGGCGAGCTTTACCGCCTCAACAGCCATTCGTAAGATTGTGACCCTCTTTTCCGCGAGCGTCCGGCCGTATTTGTCATCGCGGAACTTGCCTAGGATGTGAATGTCGGACGCCCCGATCCCGGTATGGATCCGCGGACGCTTGGCTTTCGCCAATGCCTTGCCGCAGGAATGAATGTCCTCTGGCACCGCGCGTGAGAGCGCGCAAATCGTAACGTCCTGGATCTCGCGCGCGATGTCCTCCACTGCCTGGAAGTCCTCAGGAGACGAATTCGGATATCCCGCCTCAATGATGTCCACCCTCAACTGCGACAGTTGTCTAGCGATGGTCAGCTTGTCGCGCCGTCCGAGGCGCGTGCCGGCCGCCTGTTCGCCGTCACGCAACGTCGTATCGAAAACGTACACCTTCTCAGGTTGCATAAACACTATCCTTTTTTGGAATTGGATTGGATCAGCGCCAAGGCGCTAGCCGCGTTTTGATTCGCCCCTCAGTGACCGTCTCAAACTTGGTTTGAGAAAGCCTCTGAGGGGCCGCTAAGCGACAGAAGGAGGGTAAAAGCAGCGATGCCCATTGCGCGGTCCGATATACAGATGGGCCTAGGCATCTTAACTATGATCCTAGATCAACCCGGTGCCATGATGCAACGATGACCAACCAACGTGATGCGCCCTGCTCAGTCGGGCATGGTGATTCCCAGCAGTCCATTGGAAACGCAGTATCGAGTGTTGCGGTTGTATCGAGTCTGGCACTGTGGACCTCGCCGTGACCCAGGCTGGATTCGAATCAGGTTCTGCGGGACTTGCGGGTCAGCGCATACAGATGCTTTGTTTCCATTTGCGAATTTCCTGGCTTCCCGGCATGGATTCGAGCCACGAACTTCCCGCGACGGGCGGCCGACGGTCCTACTATCCCCACGCTTAAGCCCAGTCGCTGGGCCCTGTGGCAGTTGGGTGCTCTTGAAACACGCCAGCGAGAGTAGCGCGTGTTAGCAACTAGACTATAAGAAGAGTCTCTTTCATGGAAAACACAGATGCAGCGCGTATGATTGTGCTGTTTGAATCCGCGGCTAAGACCACCTACGATGGCGCTCCGAAGCTGTGGGACGAAGTGCTCGCAGCTTTGAATCTGGACATTCGCTATCAACCCACGGTCGCAGAAGTCCTTCGGAGGTCGACGTGGCGAACCGCGGCGAATCCACGCGCATATGTCGCCACCGCAGCAGTCCGCTCGGCGCGGGGGAAAAAACTTCCGGACTATTTCGAAAAGGAATTTCACCGCGTAGCAGCAGGCCATCCAAATGACGACGTCGGAACTGCGATAGATTCGGCTGCCGGCTTCAAACTCGATGACTGGGGCGAGGGTGGTTATGAGCGCACCGCTACCGGCGCCATAAGGCAGGTCGGTGACTATTATGACGATCACCGCCGCGAAATTCCAGGATGGCTGCAGCGTGAAAATGAATCCGACGCAGTCGATTGGGAAACCGTAGCAGCCTACGCTGTCCTCAAGCCGCGGATGGCGTGCGAGCTCGCGCGGGTGCTGATTATGCGCCTAGAACTCCGTGTGGGTCGCCCTGAAGCCATCTCCAGTGCTGCCAATCCTCAAGAAGCCGGGCAGATTGAGGCCGCCTGGAAATGGATCGATCGCAATAACCAGGAACGGATAGCGCCCCTTTTCAAACTGGCCGCCCCGCCTGGAACTCTAACTGCGGCGGAAATTGCATCGTTTCCCATGTTAGTTCCGGGTGTGAGCCTCCGGATAGACATTCATTCGCATTGGGATGGAAAGGGACTTATTCTCATGCGAACAGGTTTGACTCCGGATGAGGAGGGAGCCGTTCCTGCGTTCTACTTAGAGGCCGCTTCCGAAGATTCCGCAAGGGATATGCTCCGGTTGGCCGCCAGCAAGGGCGAGCGCTCGGAGATGTTCCACTTCTGGAAAATCGAGTCCGCGCCCCCCGCCGCCAACCAGTCGGCCCAGCCCAAGCAGGGTGCGTTCCCCAAACCCTGGGAAGTCCTTTCCCAGGTGCGAAACAGGTCGGGATCACTCTAGGCTTTGGAACGTCTGGCGAGAATCGGAGAAATGTCCCAGAATCGCCTCTGAGCCCGTACGTATATAAGTAGAAGGGGAAAGTTCCCCTCCGCCCACCGGCAAGTCCTAATCCCCAACATCAATGCAATGACGTGGTAAGCCCTTTTACCGCCACGTCTACGCATATAAGGGCTTATTTTCTGATCGCCGGAAGGTTCGGATATCCCCCCGCTTAAGCTCAGTCGCTGGGCCGTGTGGCATTGGAGGCGAACACATGCAGTACGACGATGAGCCCGACGTGGATGACGCCATGAAAGAGGTCGCTGGCCTACTAGCTGCCGCTTATAAGCGGCGATCGCGGATCCGGTTAGTTCACATTCTGCCCGAGCCACCTCCGTCAACACAGGAACTTGCTAGTTCCACGAAATTGAGCGTTCATGGACTGACGTTGACACGTATGAGCGCGGGGTTAGGATTGCCATGAGAAGACGCCGTAGCCTGCCCGAAATTAGTGAGCTCCCCAGGATGAACGCGCCTCAATTGCAGGCCATGCACAAGGAACTGTTCGGTGCGAGCCACCCGGTTGCGAACTGTCAGCACCTACGACGAAAGATCGCTTGGCATCTGCAGTCAGCGAAAAATGGCGGCCTTCCGGAGTCGATGAGGCAATACGCGATAGCCATCGCCCGCGATGCACGATTGCGATCGCGAATCCTGGAGAATGTATCTCGACGACAGGCTGGGCTTGCTCTGGAACAGACCGTCACAACGAGGGTGGTCGACACACGGGATGCCAGGCTACCAATGCCTGGAAGCTTGATCGTGAAGAATTACAAAGCACAAACCCTAGTGGTGAAAGTGCTAGACAACGGGTTCGAGTATGATGGCCGCCGCTTTCCTTCACTCAGTGCAATTGCTGGCGAGGTGACCGGTACTCGTTGGAACGGGTTTGCGTTCTTCGGATTGGCAAAGGAGGCACAGCGTGCGAGATAGCAGGAAAAGGGAAGACAGGAAAAACCTCACAACACCGGGCGTCCGCTGCGGGATTTACACGCGGAAGTCGACCGAAGAGGGTCTCGAACAAGCCTTCAATACTCTCGACGCCCAGCGCGAATCTGCTGAAGCGTTCATCAACAGTCAGCGTCAGGAAGGCTGGACCGCGTTGCCGCGTAAGTATGATGACGGCGGGTACACCGGCGCGAACATGGACCGCCCGGCGCTCAAGCAGCTACTAGCCGATGTACAGAGCGGCGCCGTAAACTGCGTGGTGGTCTATAAGGTTGACCGGCTCTCTCGATCGCTTCTAGATTTCTCCCGGATCATGGAAATCCTGGATAAGCACGGAGCGACCTTCGTATCCGTGACCCAACAGTTCAACACGACCAGTTCCATGGGCCGGCTGACCCTAAACGTTTTACTTTCCTTCGCGCAGTTTGAGCGCGAAATGATTTCGGAGCGCACCCGCGACAAAATGGGCGCCGCACGTCGCAAAGGGAAATGGGTCGGTGGTGTTCCAGTGATCGGCTACGACGTTGCCCCGCAGGGCGGGTCTCTGGTCGTGAATCAGGAGGAGGCAAAGCGTGTACGGGATATCTTCGCTCTCTACCTTGAGTTGGGGTCATTAATTCCGGTGGTGGAGGAACTTGATCGCCGCGGATGGCGGATGAAGTCCTGGACGACGCGCGAAGGTCGAAAGGCGGGTGGAAAGCCGATCGCTAAGAACAGCCTCTACAATTTACTCACGAATATAGGGTATGTCGGCAAGGTTAGTTACGAGAACGTAGTTTATGCAGGAGAACACGATCGCATTGTCGACGACGAGCTTTGGAACAAGGTCCAGACTGTCCTCAACCGCAATGGCCGACGCGGCGGCCGGAACATCGGCAATAAGCATGGTGCTTTGCTCAAAGGTCTTGTGCGGTGCGCCAGCTGCGATGTCGGCATGATTCACACCTACGTCAACAAGAAGGACCGGCTTTATCGCTACTATGTGTGCGTGAAGGCGCACCAGCGGGGTTGGGCGCAATGCGAGACGCGATCGATCTCCGCTCCCGCGCTTGAGAATGCCGTGGTGGAACAACTTCGCGGCATTGGACGCAATCCAACTGTCCTGCGCGAGGTCCTACGGCAGCTGGCCGAACGTCGCCGAGACGACTCGGCCGCACTCGGGGCGGAGAAGGCGGGTGTTGAAAGAGAGCTCAAGACGATCGCCCAGGAGATGAAAATGGCAGTATCTCTAGTGGGCGCAGGGGGCACTTCGACGACGCTCGCTACTGATCGACTTGCCGAGCTTCAGGACCGAGCAACCCACCTGAGCAGCCGGCTGATCGAACTTCGTAAACAAGTGGAGACTATTGAAGGGGAAGGCATGGATTCTCTCGACGTAAAGTCGGCGCTCCATGAGTTCGACCCACTGTGGGAGCAGCTATCCACGTGGGAGCAGGAGCGATTCATCCGTATCCCCGTCGAGCACGTCGGTTACAACGGCAAGACCGGGATCGTAACTCTGGGATTCCGCTCCGGCGGGATGAAGGAACTCTGTAACTCGGCACAAGCGCCAAGCGGATCAACATGAGCCTAGATGCCAACGCGGTTGAGATTCAATTCCATTTGCACGCTACGGTCCCGCGAGCTGGGAAAACTAGACCAAACGACTCGCCCTCTTCAGGACACGGACGTCCCCCTCGCGTCACCGAGGTGATGGCGCTGGCGATTCAGTTCCAAGATATGATCGAGCGTCATGAGGTTCGGAACTACGCTGACATGGCCCGGTTTGGTTGCCTCACGCGGGAACGCATGTCGCAGATCATGGAGTTGGTCTGGCTTGCCCCGGATATTCAGGCGGAGATTCTGAAGTTTCCACCGACGGCGACGCGGTTCCCGATAAGCGAAGTGGCTGCCAGGAAGATCGCCGGCTTGTTGGCTTGGGATGAACAGCGGCACCAGTGGCAGCGATTGAAGATGATGCACAAACTGGCGTAGGCCATTCCGCCTGCGGCACCGGATCAGTTGACCAGGTTTATCCCAAGCGAATGTCCTGTGGCGTCGACGTATGCGTTTATTGGCGTGGCCAACTGCACGTAAGTCATGTGCGGCTCCCTCAGCCGAATGAACCTAGTGAAAATCGACCGACGGGAAGACAGCGCATGAGGCGGGAACTCCGTCGAGCCTTTTCGCCAAGAGGCGGCAAATATACCCTAGGAAGCCAGCTTTAGTTATAGGTTCCAACAGCCGTGCCGACAAGTTTATTAGAGGGTACTACCACCTTCCACTGCGAGTACTATCCCGTAGCTACGGATGGGTAGTAGGCGGAATGTCCACTCTCGAATTATCGCTGACCAGGAGGTCGCACGATGAATCCCATAATAGACCCGTATGTACTAGAACACGCAAGGCTTAGGGCTCGCCTGCTTTGCGCAAGTGCCGGATTTCCGTTGAATGACTGCGAAGACGCGTGCCAGGACTTGCTTCTTGACTTCTGGCGTCGCTTGTCGAAATACGACTGTGCGCAGGACTTCCAGGTATTTGTGCGTTGGGTGATGCAGAATCATGTTTGTAAGTTGATTGTCGGGCGAGTCCGCAGAGTTACCCACGAAGTGCTCGCCGACGATATTCCAGGGGGCGCCGAACCAGACGAGGGACTCGGAACCTTAGCGCAGCATGACCCAACGGCTGGAATCAACACCGCCATCGACGTGCGACGCATCCTCGCCGGGCTTCCGGTCCATCTTCAAACGCTCGCCGGCCTGCTTGCTGAGAATTCCCTCAAGGAAGTCTGTACGGCCATGGGAAAGTCGCGGTCTAGCGTATATCAAATGCGGCTGCAATTGAAGGATGCGTTCCTCGAGGCAGGATTCCGGCGCGGCTCTCGGTGGAGACTGGCAGTTCCACGATGAAGCCGGCAGATGCCCACGTTGACCTCTCCGGGGCTCAGCATATGAGCCAGGAATTCCTGAAATACGTCTTCACCGGTCAGGAGATAGGCTACGTGGCCCTATTCAGGAAACCGGGCAACCACTCGGACTTCTTCCCACTAGGCAGTCGGGACTGGTCCGGCAAGGCGGCGGAATGCGCGATGCTCGGACGCGACACAGAAAATATTTATTTCGCCATCGGCGTGCAAAGGTCTCGGCCAGATAGCGGCCGTGGGAAGGAGGACGACGTAATCGCAATCCCTGGGCTTTGGATTGACATAGATGTTTTGGGACCCAATCACACTGCCACGGATCTTCCGCCAACCGAAAAGGATGCCTTAAGCATTCTCGAAGCGGGACCATTCAAGCCAACCATCGTAGTCCATACCGGTGGCGGTCTTCAGGCGTATTGGTCCTTCCGAGAGCCAATGGACACGGTTACGGCTCAGGATCGGGCCAAGGCGAAGCTACTCTCGAAGGGCTTTCAGAAGTTGCTTGCGGGGATCGCCGAACGAAGTGGTTGGAGCATCGATCGTACTGCTGACTTATGCCGTCTCTTGCGAGTTCCTGGAACCTACAACAGAAAACAGTCGGTTCCGGTGTTGGTGCGGTGCGACACGATCGAGCGAAGCCGGCGGTACAACCCGTCAGACTTCCAGGAACTCATCGAACTCGACGCGGATCCTGACCTCACGGGTCACATCTACGGCGGCGCGCCTACGACTCCGACTGCTGAATTTGCGCAGGTTCTGGCGGGCTGTCCATGGATCGAGCACTGCAAAGTCGATGCTGCCAGGCTACCCGAACCGGAGTGGTACAGGATGCTCTCCATCGTTGGGCGGTGCAAAAGCGGGAACGAAATTGCTCATGAACTGAGCAAGCCGTATCCAAATTACAGCGCTTCAGAAACGGACCAGAAATTACGTCAAGCAATGGACTCCGCCGGGCCCGTCACCTGCGCATTCGTCGCGAACGAATTAGGCCAGGAGAAGTTCTGCGGAAAATGTGAGCACCGGGGCAAGATCAAAAGCCCAATCGTCTTGGGCATACCCGGGCGACCTGGACATCGAGCGGCAGCAGCGTCAACGCCAGACTCCCACCTTGGTGATACGACACAGTTGCCCAATATTCAGGCTAACGATCGCCAGTTGCGTGATCTCAGCAGGCAGGCGCTCGAAGCCCTGAAACTCTTCAACAATCCGCCATCACTGTTTTCACGGAGTGGCAGGGCGGTGTGTATCACGCAGGAGGAAAGCGGGCGACACGTTATCCATGATGTCTCGGATCCAATTCTTCGGAACCGGATGACCAGATCAGCGAACTACTTCGAAACCATCCGGCATGGTACGCGGCGTTGCGCTCCTCCCCTTGATGCGGTGAAGGACATCCTTGCAATGCCGCCACTCGAATGGGAGTTCCCGCGCCTAGTGGGTCTCATCGAGGCGCCGGCTCTCCGTGAGGATGGCAGTTTGATCACGTTGGCTGGCTATGACACTGCGAGTGGTCTGTTCTATGCGCCGGGCCCGGGGCTAAACCTACCGCCTATTCCTGACCAGCCCACCCGGGATCAGGTCAGCGTGGCGGCTGCACTGATCCTCGACCTCATTGGAGACTTTCCGTTTGTGGACCAATCCAGCCGGGCGAATGCAATCGCCACAATTCTGACACCCGTTTGCCGGCCTGCCATCAAGGGACCGACTCCGATGGCCCTTATTGATGCCACCAACGCAGGCACAGGAAAGACGCTCCTATCGGAAGTCACTTCAATAATCGTAAGCGGCCGGGAAGGGGCACTATTCTCAGCCCCACGAGACGCCGAAGAGTGGCGAAAACAATTGACGTCAGTGCTTCGTGAGGGCACAGCGACGGTGATCATTGACAACGTTAATTACTGTCTTGACTCTGCCGACCTATGCAAAGCATTAACGGCAACCGTCCATGGCGATCGAATACTCGGTCACTCGCGGACGATCAATCTTCCCGTGCGGTGCACCTGGATGGCGACGGGCAACCATATTCAACTCGGCGGCGATATGCCTCGCCGGTGCTACCTGATCCGGATGGATGCAAAGTGCCCAAGACCGTTTGAGCGAACTGGTTTCAAGCATCCACGGCTGAAAGAATATGCTCGCCTTCACCGTGGCGAACTACTATCGGCGCTACTTACACTCGCCCGCTCCTGGTATCACGTCGGCTGCCCACAGCCTGATGTTCCGCCACGGGGGAGCTACGAGGACTGGACGATGATCGTCGGCGGCATCTTACAGAACGCCGGCATCGAAGGCTTTTTGGCGAACTCATCTCTACTGTATGGGGAGGCCGACACGGAGGCCATTCAGTGGGAGGCGTTTCTGAAAATGCTAGGCAGTGTTGTTGGTAGCGTCCAATTTACGGTGGCTCGTATCTGGCAGCTCATCAGCGCGAGAGTGTTTGACGCGAATATACGCCAAGGCGTGGCAACGGAAGGCGCCGACGAACTGCGAGCCGTGCTGCCGGATTCCATCGCCGAAGTGATAGATCGCGAGGCCTTTTTCAAACAGCGTCTTGGATTGGCTTTCGGGCAGCGCGTAGGACATCGGTTCGGCGATTCACAAATTCGAGTCGAGCGTGCAGGCGATGATCGTCACGGCAAGACTGCTTGCTGGATCGTTAGGGCGAATACTGATTAGAACCTATCCTCATAAATCCCAGCATCGGAGTCCTCGACCAACAGGCATTTCGTGCCAATTGGCCGGGTCTTCCTGGCTGAGTTCGGCTTCCCTTTGTACGAGGCGCCGAACATCTCCGACGTTCTCCCAACGTTGTTTCTGGTACTTCTCCGGTTAGCCGACTTGGTACCTGGGCAGCCAGTTCGGGCCTATTTCTTCAAAGCCGCCTGCCAGTTCAGCATTACGGTGAACGGCGCAGGGGTGCTCTCGGCCGTCCGCACGGCGACCAGAAACCGATTACCGTCAGTTCTAACATCCCAAGCGGAGGCATTCTTCGGCATCTGAAACAGCGGGTGCGGAATGCCCGCCTTTGCCATGGGTTTGGTGGCAACCTCAACGGCCATCATCTTGCCCTCCAGAGACGTGTAGTAAAGCTCTTTCCCGTCACCTCGCCATGCCGGCGGGTTTCCGCCGCCGCTCGAAACGATCGATTTGCCACTTGCGGGCGAGGTTCCGTTCGGCGAAGCCGTGAACGGCTGCAAATAGACCTCACTCTTCCCAGTCTCATTGGAGCTATAGGCGATCGACCGGTTATCCGGAGAAAACCTAGCCCCAAACTCTGCGAACTCCGTTTGTGCGACTCGCAGGGGCTTCGGATTGCCGGACACGTCTGCCGTCCTGCCGTCCATCGGAAGCGCCCACACATCAAGACTTGTCTTCGCATTCTCGGAGTTGAACAGCAGAAAGTGCCCATCACGAGACCAACTCGTGGGAAATTTGTTTTCGCCGGATTCGAACAGCAATTCTTCTGTCCCGGTTCCCTCCGAGGATTTCAGATAGAGGTCGTAGTGGCCGCGTACGCTGGAGGAAAATGCCACGCGGCTGCCGTCCGGCGACCAAACGGGAGCGGTATGGAGGCCCTGTTCGGAGGTCAAGCGGGATTTCGCCCCGCGCGCAAATTCGAACAGCCAGATGTGCACACTGGAACCGTCGAAGGCTGCCGAAGCGACTCGCGTACCATCGGGTGAAAGAGACGGACCCGATTCGTAGACGAAAGGCGCATCCACCAAGCCGAGAGGCTTACCTTGCCGGTCAAGCCAGGTCATCTGAGTGGTTTGGCCTGGAGCGCTGCGGTAAATCAATTTGTCCCCGCCCGAGACTGAAAAGAATCCGAGCGCCCGGTAATTGCCAACCTGCTCGACCACTGTTTCGGCTTCGCCCTTCAGCTTAAGCTGTGTCGTGTCCAGAGTCTGGGCCAGCAACGTGCTCCCACGCTGGAAAAGCAGTTTTCCTTCGCTCGAGTCCGGGAATGGCCAGAATTGCGAGCCGATCGCGGAAGCCGTAAGGCGTGTGCCCCCCTGCTCCTCAGGTTTGGTATCGAGGGATCCGACGTAGATTCCGCTATTTTCCGGGACAGTCGAAAAGCGTGAGTAGAGGAAATGCCGGCCATCCGGGAGAAATACGGGGAAGGCATGAGCCCTTTCCATCCGCGCGCTATCCAGGCGCGTCAAAGAAACGGGGACGCCACCTGCCGCCGGCACACGCATAATGCCCCTCGCTTCGGTCCCAAAGACGATAACATCCTCGTAGCTCCAGGAACCTCCGATCAGGACTCCGGGGGTATCGCAGATGGTTTGGGGCGGGTCACCCGAGAGGTTGGCTTTCTTGAGCTTCCCTCCGGTTTGAAAAACCACAGACCGGCTATCAGGGGACCAGAACGGCGGTGAATCGTCTATGCTTTCTGAGCCTGGTAGTGTCCGGGCAGCAAG
>Ga0070735_10000854_pt1 | contig 30826 bp, 23 predicted proteins | sample Coa_R1_FD_66443 | JGI IMG/M metagenome (GOLD analysis project Ga0070735, IMG submission 66443) | Surface soil microbial communities from Centralia Pennsylvania, which are recovering from an underground coalmine fire - Coalmine... | ecosystem: Environmental > Terrestrial > Soil > Unclassified ...
CGTTGATGAAATGTTGAACTGCGTGGACTGTGGACGTCAATTCGCGTTCACGGCCGGCGAGCAGCAGTTCTACGCCAGCAAAGGTTTCCAGAACAAGCCGAACCGTTGCCCCGATTGCCGCCAAGCGCGCAAGCAAATGCGCAACAGCTCGGGCGGCGGCGGCGGAATGGGCGGCGGCCAGCGCCGTGAAATGTTCCAGGCCACGTGCAGCCAGTGCGGCGGCGTTGCCGAGGTACCGTTCCAGCCGCGCGGTGACAAGCCGGTCTATTGCCGCGATTGCTTCCAATCGCGTCCTTCGTACCGGTAAGCCGGCGTAACATCAAATAGAGAAGCCGCCCGTTTGGGCGGCTTTTCTGTATAATTCAGACTCTTTTCATGAATCTCGCGTACGTTGGCTCTTCACATTCCGTGGGGAGATTCCCGATGATACGACGTGGTATTTTTTCCGTTGCGGGGATCGCTGTCGCGATTTCCGTGCTTGCGGCCTGCTCGTCTGCGTCCGCACCGCAGCTGCAGCCGCAAACGCTGCCGGCTACGCAGCAAGGAACCGCTCAATCCGCAAACGCTCAATCTGAAACCGCGCAATCCGTCGGCGCGGCTTCGGCATCCGTTTTGGCGACGCTCAACACGGAAACGACGATCGGCTCCGACGTCGATCCCGTGACCGGCGACGTCAATCCGTACGGCTTGGCCGTTGCCCCGGTGACGGCGGGAAAACTGACCGCCGGCGATTTGGTGGTTTGCGACTTCAACGACAAGTCCAACGTTCAAGGTACCGGAAACGCGATCGTTGCGCTGCATCCGGTTGCCGGGTCGACGCCCACACATATCACCAACGCTAAGGACCTTCTCGGATGCAATGCGATTGCGATGGCGCCGAATGACATTATTTGGCCCGCCGATTTCGGCGCTAACAATGCTCCTCTGGTGGGGCCGCACGGGGCGATTTTGACGACGCTCTCGCAATTTCCGTGGAAGCATCCCTTTGGCGAAGCGTTCGTACCGCCGATCAATGCACAAAGCTGGCCGGCGTTTTATATCAGTAATGCCGGCGACGGCACGTTGGTGCGCGTCACCATTTTCCCGACGCACTTCGCCTTCACGACCATCGCGACGGGCTTCCCCGTCAATCACGGGGCGCCGGGAAGCATTCTCGCACCTTCCGGTTTGAACTACCGTTCGAACGGTGACGTCTTGTTCGTCGTCGACGGCACGAACAACGCGCTCTACGCAATAAGCAACATTTCAAGCGTCGGCGCTGAAGGAATTCGCGTGCACGGCTTGAGCTTCACCGGTCCGAATGCATCTGATGCGCGCGTAGTCTATTCGGGAGCGCCGCTCAATGGACCGATCAGTTCGGCGATCTTGCCTGGCGGGAATATCGCCGTCGGCAACACGCTGGACCCGACGGGTAAGAACCTCATCGTCGAGATTTCGCCCAGCGGCGGACTGGTTTCCGTAAAGAACGTCGACACCGGCGCAGCGGGAGCGATTTTCGGCATGGTTGCAACCGGTACGAGTCCCGCAAACGCAAAACTCTACTTCAACGACGACAACAGCAACACGCTCGTCGTGCTCTCGCACTAAAGACTCTGGGCTCGGTAAGGGAACAAGCCCGCTCGCTCCACGGCGGGCTTGTTCGTTTTTACATCCGTTGCGAGTATTATTGCTCCGTTACGCGAGAGTTGCGCACGCGGAAGCGCCTTCGGCCCAGACGACCGTCACGCAAACCGCGAGGTTGACGAGCAGCGCGAGAAATCCGGGATTGACGCCCCAAATTTGAATGCTGTGATGCCAGAGGTAAAAGGCGACGATTTCGCCGGCGGCGATGCCGCTGCCGATGGCCCAGGCGCTCGCGCGTTTCCAATAGATGCCGAAGATGAAGGCCGGCGTGAACTGCGTGACGCCGTTGTAATAAAGCAGCAGCAGATCGACGAGCGTCTTGTTCCAAAACAGCCACATGACGAACGCACCCGCCGCGATTACGATGACGAAGGCGCGCGTCCAGCGCACTTCGCCCAGCACGTTTTTCGCGAAGACGCTCGATGCGCCGAGCAGCTGCGCGGAGGCCGGAAGCAGCGCCGCCAGACACCCCGCACCGCCGATAATTCCGAGCACCCACGCGGGATAATACCGCTGCACGACCAGCAGAAACGATTGATCGGCAGCCGCGCCCTTCAAGCCCGGCGTTACGACCAGAGCCGTGAATCCCGCAAGGAAAACGAGCAGCAGCACGATTTGGTAAAACGGCAGAAAGATCGCGTTGCGTCTGATCGTGTCCCCGTCACGTGCGGAATAGACCGCAGCGATGGAATGCGGGCCCATATAGAAGCCAATGCTGGTAAGCAATACGGTCGAGATGAACCAGTTCATGCCGAGCGGCGTGCTTCCGGCACTGAGCGTGAGCCAATGCGGCGATGCCGCGAGCACGCGATCGAACAACGTGCCGAAGGACCCAAAGAAGTGCAGCGGCAGGACGACGCCCGCAAAGATCACGGCTCCGAGCACGAGCGCGTCTTTCACGATGCTCGCCCACGCGGCGCCGTGCAGTCCGGCGGTGAACGTGAAGATTACGATGAGGGCAAATGCCGCCGCCACCGCAACCGTCGCGTCGTAATGGCCGTAGCCGGCAATGCTGAGCACGATTTGCACGCCGGTGAGTTGCAGCGTGACGTACGGAATGATGAGGAGGAACTGGAGCACCGCGACCCCGGTCGTGAGCACCTTGCTGCCATACCGTGCCTGAAAGAAATCGGGTGACGTGAGCAGGTGCTTTTCCTTGCCGATGCGGCACACTTCGGGCAAATAGAAATAGCTGATGATGTACCCGATGGTGCCGTAGGCAAGGATATAAAACGCGGGCGCACCTTTTCCGTACGCCCACCCGGCTGCTCCGAGGAACGTAAAACTGGTGTAGACTTCGCCGGCGAGCAATATCCAAAGGAACAACGTGCCGAACGATCTTCCGCCGACGATGTACTGCGTCGGATCCATTTTGATACGCCGCACGCTGTACAGCGCGAAGACCACCGTGCCGAGTAAAATGGCGCCGGTGATCGCCAGCGCGACCGTTTCATGGCTCACGCCGCGGCTCCAGACGGTAGACGCCGTAGAGAAAGAGTGGCGCGGCTGCTACCCACACGACGATCCAAACGAGCAAAAATGGGAATCCGAAGACGCGCGGCTCGACGCGGTTTGCGAACGGCACGGCGACGGTGAGCATGATCGGTGAGAGCAGCGCCAGCGCTGCTCTCACAAGCTGAATCGCTTTCAACTGTTAGAGTTTAATCTGCAGCGACAAGTACGCAGTAAACGGCATACCGAGCGAACTGGTTTGGTCGTTGAACGTTCCGAAAGACGGTTCATACGGATAGCGAAGGAACTCCTGCACGTTGTCGCCCGGGTTGTACAGATTGCCGACCGGCGATACGAAGTCGGCGAGATTCGTGTAGCTGCAGACTTTATTGGTCTGATAATACGTAAACGCGGTCTGCTGGCCGCCGAAGCAGGTACTGAGCAAGTTCGCGAGCGTTAGCGTCAGCGTGGCTTTCGGCGATACGTCGTACGAGATGCGCAGATGTCCGAGCAGCTGAGCCGGCTCGCGGAACCCGCCGAGCGAATCGAACTTGCCTGTATACGGATCCGGAATCACCAAGCTCCCGGCGCAAGTGCCCGCGTCATACTCCGAACCACCCGGAACACCGTACGGATAGCGCGGGTCGTTCGGAACTTGCGTTGCGAGCGGACTGCACCCCGCCGCCGGGTCCATGCCCGGCGTCGTCTCGGGTGCGCCGTAGCGGTTACCGGCTACGAATTGCAGCGCCGGCGAAATCGAAAACTTGTCGTGCTTGTAGCTAAGAATCAGCGACGCGACGTACGGGTAGTTGTACGCGTTCACGCCGGTGCCGATGCCGCCGGGGTTGATCGAGAAGGGCGGATACGCACCGTTCGGATCGAGCAGCGGCTGCGGAGGGGAATTCCAATACGGGTTGCCGACGTCGCCGGCGGCGCAGCCCGCGTCAGGAGCACCGGCGGCCGTGTAGCACGGTGCTGCCGTCAAGCCGTTCGTCGTATTCGCAACGCCGCCGGGACCGGTATAACATTCGTTGCTTGGAGTGCTCGACGGGTGAGCCGCGCAGTAGGACGTGTACGCGTTATACACTTGAATGTCGGCGTTGATCGGCGAGAGCAGCGATTGCCCGTTCGGCAGCGTCGAGTATTTTACGTACGAATCCGTGTAGGCAAACGAGAACTGCCCTGCGAGGCCGTTGCGGTTGAAGTCGCCCGCGGTGAGCGCGAGTTCGAAACCCTTCGACGTTTGGTTTCCGGCGTTGAGTCCCGAGATGATGCCGGCCTTCGTGCTGGTGTAGAAGTTCTCGATTTCATCGTGCGTTTGCCGCAGGAACGGCGTGAGCTTGATCGAGACGCTCGTTCCCGGGAAGTGATGCTCGATCGAAAAGTCGGTGTTGTAACTGATCGGCGGGCGTACGTCATGGCCGGGCGTGCGGAAACCGAGCGAGTAGAAGCCGCTCAAAAGCGCCGGCAAATTCGCTTGCAGTGCGTCGTATTGTTCGTAGGCCGACGTCGGTTGTTCGTTGTAGCGGCCGAAGCTCGCGCGAAGCACCGTGTCGGAATTGACGGTATACGTGATGCCGAAGCGCGGCTCGAAAATGTTGTAGATGTATTCCTGGCTCGGCGTATTCAGCAGCGTATACTGATTCGGCGTGCCGTTGGGACTTATCAAATCGACGTACTGCGGTCCGAATGTCGAGCAGCTGCTGCCGACGGCTAAGCCTTTGTCCACTAGCGTTGCATTCTGCGTGTCGTAGCACGTGTCGTAATTGAACGAGTTGAACCAGAAGGTGCGCGCCGGGCCCGTATCCGTGTTATCGCCTTTGAAGTCGTATCGGTCGAGGCGCAGGCCCGCATTGATCGTCAGTTTGTCGGTAGGCTGATACTGATCGGTGACTGAAAAGCCGGTGAAGCGTGGTAGAACGTCGTTGTATTCGCCGTATTGCCCGTTACCGCCGACGAAAAACGCGCAGGGGTTTCCGCCGCAAGTGTACGACGCCGGATTGGGCGGTAGCGCGCTGCCCGACCCGATGCCGCCGAGCGACGCGAACGTCGCCAGGCCCGCCGACGGACTGCAGCTCGCCGGCGTCGCGACCGTGCCTGCCGAAGGCGCCGTGTAACAAACGCCGTGGGCGAGATCGGCAGGGTTCACGAGCACGGCGAAGTTGTCTTCGGGATTGAAAGCCGCACCGAACGCGCCGTACGGCTGTTCGTTGTACATGCGAATCGCATCGGCGGTCGTGTACGACCCTTCGACCTGCAGCAAGTTCGGACCGAACTGCTTGGCAAACGTTGCGCTCACGCCGCGCGTATGCGCGCTGAGTTCGTAATCGTTAGAGTCGAAGCCGGTGAACTCGTACGTCGATACGGGTCCGGTTCCGATGTAATCGGAGTAGTACGTGTATCCGTATAGGCGAAGGTACGAGTCCGATCCGAAATTCTTTTGATACTGCAGCTTCGCTATCGCCTGGTCGTTGTACCCGACGTCTCGTACGTCGAGCGGAATCTGCATGCCGAATGCGCGGTTCTGCGGCGACGAAGGAAAGAGATACGGCTGCACGAGGGAGGCGTAATTCGCGGGCAGCAGCGTGCCGGTCTGACCGGTGTACGTGTAGTAGTCCGAATAGAACGGCACGAGGAACGCGTTGCTGAAATCGCCGAAGAGCGGATCGTTCGGATTCGACGGTATACCCATGTCGTAGCCGGAGTTGTAGAGCGCGCTCTGAATCGACTCGTTATCGTAGAGCAGTTGAATGTCGTCGCGCCCGCCGTCGCGCTTGTGCGGGATTCCGAAATGCAGATTGACCACGGTATCGCGCAGCATCAAATTGGCGACGTCGTTGCCGTACGGAATCGGCCCGAGAATCCAGCCGGGACTCTCCTGGAGTCCGACATTGGGCTGCCCGTTGGTATAGCACGAAGAGAACACTCCGAGGTTCGGCAAACCAGCGAAGCACGTTCCGAGAATCGGGCCGAACCGGCTCGCATACGATGTGCCGTCGGATTGATCGACGTAGCGGATATCTTTGTTCGAGCCGCCCAGACCCACGTAGTAGCTGAAGAGCCGGTTCGGCGAAGCACCGCCGGCCTCGACGTTCAAACTGTGATAGAACGCCGGCGCACCGGTGGTTAGATCCGCGCTGCCGTAGCCCGGATACGTACCGGTCTTGATAACCTGATTGATGAATCCCGCCAGGCCTTGCGCTTCGGCGTTCGCAGGCGTCGCGCCGGTGTACACTTGCAGTTCCTGTTGCCCCAGCGACCCGAGCGCGCTCGACGGATAGTTGTCGAACGCGCGGTTGACCGGAATGCCGTCGAATTCGTATCCGACTTCGTACGCATCACCGCCGCGCACATGGACAGCCTGCAAGTATCCGGATTGATTCGTCGGAACGTACGCGCCCGGAACGCTCGCGATCGCGGAGAACGCGCTGTTGAGATTACCGCCGCCGCCGAGCGCGCTCAGTCGCGCCTGCGAGGCCGCGTTGACGGAATACACGTCGGCGGTCGTGCCTGGACGCACAAGCGATCCGGCGGCGCGCGACGTGACGTTTGCGATGGTCTTCAGCGTCGGCTGCATGCTCATTTGCAGCGTCTGCTGGTTGTCCGCAAACACGCTGATGCCGGCCAACGAGACGCTGGTGTATCCCACCTTCTCTGCCGAGACCGTGTACGTATCGGGCGGGAGGGAAACGAATGCGAACCGTCCGCTCGCGTCCGTCACGGTACTCTGCTGCTCCGCCGGGCTGAGCACAGTGACGCGCGCACCGGCAATCGGCGCGAATGAACCCGCGTCGCGAACTACCCCTACGAGGGAGCCGGTCGTTCCGGCGAGCGCGACGGCGTTGGAGAGTAGCACGCATGCTGTCAGCGCGGCGATAGCGATCGATTTCATTTGTCGTTCTCCCTTGGCGAAAGCGGATGTGCGGCAAGAAACGAATGATATGCGGCCATCGCCGTGTGGAATTCAGCACGAATGGCTGCGGCCTCACGCAGATGAGGCGCAAGCGGCGGCCCCTGCGAGAGGGCGACGTCGCTTTGCAAAATCATCAAACGCTCCCGCACGCGATCCGGCATCCACAGGTCGTCTTCTGAATTAACGACGCCGGAGGTAAATCGTGAGCGAACCGCCGCGATATCGTGCGCCAGCGAGGCGGTTGCATGAGCGCTCAGGGTGTCCAGACGGTTCAGTGCATCGTCGACGTCCGACAATTGCGCGTTCAGCGAACTCAAGAAAGCGTACCGCGCTTCGTATTGCGCTTGCGTCCATGGCGCGCGCGGATCGGCCGCGACCGTCACGGGTTGCTCTTCGGTGATATCGTCGGCACGCAGCCGAACGACGTAGCGCCCGGGTACGACCGTCGCCCCATCGGAAGGACCTGCGTCCCATGCGCGCGCGTTTTTCAGCGGAATCGGCGGCGCGGCAGTCAAGTTCCACGTGACGCGGTTGACGCCGGCGTAATTTGTCGCGGCGATACGGCGCACGAGGTTTCCGCGCGCGTCGAGGACCTCTATCCACGGCTTCTTTGCCGCCGGCTTCGGCAGGTCGTAGGAGAGAATCGCGCCGTAGTCGGGATTGCCGCCGGCGTAGACGCCTGCGGGTACGCAGCAGCTGGTGTCGTGATCCCCGTACTGATCCGTCCACCATTGATACCACGTGTACGCGGTGCGAATTGGGAAAAGCACGGGTGCGGCTGGCGGGTCGTTGCGGGCAACGCGTTCGATCGGCGTCAGATCGTCCAGAACCCAAATACCGCGCCCGTGCGTTCCGGCGATCAAGTCGCGTTCGCGCGGATGCACCAGCAGATCGTAAATTGCAACGGACGGCATGTTCAGCTGCAAGCTCTGCCAATGCTCGCCGCGATCCGCGCTCATCCACGCGCCCTGTTCGAGGCCGGCGTAGAGCACGTTCGGGTTTACCGGATCCTCGCGAACGACATGCGCATACTGGTCGCTCGGCAATCCCGTGGTAATGCGGCGCCACGACGCGCCTGCGTCGTCCGTCACGTAGATATACGGCGCGCGATCGCCCAGATAACGACGATTTACGACGGCATACGCACGTTTTGCCGAGACGCGGGACGCCTCGACGCATTCGATTCGGCCCCACGCCCCGGGTGGCGAAACGTTGCGCCAGTGCGCGCCGCCGTCAGCCGTTCGCGAGAGCACGCCGTCATCGGAGCCGGTCCATATGACGCGCGCATCGAGCGGCGAAGGCGCGATTGCGAGCAGTGTGTCGTAGAATTCCGCGCCCGACACGTCGGTATTGATCGGGCCGCCCGCCGCCTGCTCTTTACTCGGATCGTTGCGCGTGAGATCCGGACTGATTGCGCGCCACGTCCGCCCACTGTCGGTTGTCGCAAAGACGACGTTCGCGCCGAAGTATGCCTCTAGCGGATCGGTAGACGAAAACGCGAGCGGCGCATCCCAGTTGAAGCGGTACGGAATTCCCGCGAGGCCGCGGCCGTTCGTATCGGTGACGCTCGGCGTAATGTCGTAGTTCTGGCGCGAGCGCATGTCGTAAATGCCGAGCTGGCCGTTGAGTTCGTTGACGCCTTCGTTCCAAATCAATGACGGATTACCGGGCTGCGGCCACACCGCGACGCCGTCCGAGTTGTTTGCGACGTCGCGCCAGTCGCTCTGCACGATGCCCAGCGGATTGAGCGAGTTCGACGGCCCGCAGAACGAGTCGTTGTCCTGAAAAGCGCCGCACACGGTGTACGGGTTTTGATCGTCGTATCCGAGGTGATACGTTTGCGCGAGCACGACGTTGTAGCGCCAATCCCACGTTTTTCCGCCGTCAATCGAAATGGGAGCGCCGCCGTCGTCGGCTTCGATTATCCGATTGCCGTCGCGCGAAATCCAAAAGCCGTGATGGTCCTGGTGAAGCGCTTGTGAGACGTCGATAAACGTCTTTCCGCCGTCGCGCGTCTCGATGAGATTCTCCGAGGCGAAGAAGACGTGATTTGCGTTCGTGGGATCGACGACCAGCCGGCTCATATAAAATGGCCGCTGATCGATGAGGGTGTCTTTTGAAAGCAGTCGCCAGTGCGCGCCGGCGTCATCGGATCGCCAGAGCAGTCCCGCCTTGGATTGAATCAGCGCGTAGATGCGTTTCGGGTCGCTTGGCGCGACGGCCACGCCGATGCGGCCCATCAGTCCCGCGGGAAGGCCGCCGCCTCGTAAACGACGCCACGTGATACCGCCGTCCGTCGATTTGTACAATCCGTCGTCGCGGCCGCCGCTCGTGAACGTCCACGGTTTGCGACGAATTTGCCAGATGCCGGCGTACACGATGCGCGGATTGCGCGGGTCGGCGTCCATGTCGCTCACGCCGCTTGCCGGTCCCGCAAATAGTGTGCGCCGCCACGTCAGACCGCCGTCGGTCGTCAAATACACGCCGCGCTCGGCAGTGTTGCGAAACGGATTGCCGAGGACGCCGACGAGGACGCGTTTCGGATCGTGCGGATCGATCACGATTTTGGAGATCGCATATGAATCAGGCAAGCCGGCATTACGCCAATGCGCACCGCCGTCGCGTGTAACCCAAACGCCGTCGCCGTACGACGCGTCGTTTCGCACTGCGGATTCGCCCGTACCGGCCCACACCGTTTGCGGGTCGCCGGGCGCTACGGCAATCGCGCCCATTGCCGCAACTGCGCCGCGCGGCCACACGTTTTGCCACGACAGTCCGCCGTTCGTCGTTTTGAACACGCCGGCGTCGGCGGCACCGAAGTAGTACAGCGCAGGATCGCGATCGCTGCCGGCGACCGCTGCAACGCGCCCGCCCGCAGCCGCGGGTCCGACTTGCCGCCACGCGAGTTGCGAGAAGAGTGCTGCGGCGATCGCCGTGATCATCAGGCGCTCATAACGCTCAGGTAGTACGAATCGAACGCGCTGAGCAGTCCTTCAGCATCTGCGTACGGGCCGGGTGTATATGCGCGCGAACTCATGCCCAACTGCGTGAGTTGGTTCACGTGCCAATCCTGGCGGTTGGTCATATCCCAAAAGTCAACGGCATCCGACGGATCGAAGCGCGGATCGCCGATCGTCGCCGGATCGAAAAACCAATCACATACAACGCGGGTGCGATCCGCCGCGAGCGGGTGCATGTAATGCACCATCACGTAATCGGGATGCAGACTGAGCAGCATCGAGGGAAAGATCGTGTAATAGTACACGCGATTGAGATCGTCTTCGCGAACGTTTCCGAGCGGCGGACGCGAACTTGCGCCCGAGGTCGTCAAACTTTCCGCGGAATCGCGCAGGACGGAGTAGCCGCCGAGGAACGGTCCGCTGCTCAAATCGTTTCGGCCGCTGTCCGATGGTGAGAGTTTCTCGAGCTGCGGATGCACGATCGGGCAATGGTAGCACTCGGAATAGTTCAGAAACACGAGCTTCCAATTGCAATTCAGATCGTACGCGATCGAACGCGCCGAACGCAGCGTCTCGATGCGCCAGTCGCCGAAGCGGTGCGCGAGGGGAGCGAAGGTTTCGTCGAACGGTTCGGGCTGCTCGGAAAGATTAACGAACACGAATCCGTGCAGCGATGCGGCTGCCGCTTCGTGTAAAGGATAGGCGGTGCGATCGAAATCCGGAACGTTTTCCATGTTTCGCGCAACCATGAGCGAGCCGTCCAGGCCGTACGTCCACGCGTGATACGGGCACTGAATCGAGCCGGTGAAATGCCCGTTCGGCGCCTCGCAAATGCGCGTGCCGCGGTGACGGCAGACGTTGAAAAACGCGTGCACGCGGCCGTTCGTATCTTTTGTGACGATCAAACTTTCGCCCGCGACCTGCGCGATGAAAAAATCGCCCGGACGCTCGAGTTGTTCCAATCGGCCGACGCATATCCAGTGCCGGCTGAAAACTCGCTCGCGTTCCTTCGCGAAGATATCCGGCGAGGTGTACCACCGCGCGGGCAGCGTTTTCGCGCCGCCGGTGACGCTCGGTTTCAAGAACGTCGTCATATCGTGCCTCGCGACTTTTGTCTGATGGCCGGAGGGTTCGCTTCCCGGACCGACGAACCCCTTGCCGCACCAAAAAATATTCGGAGATTAGAGTGGCTTAGCGACGATATGTCGGGAAAGCCGAATAAAATACCGAATACCGTTCGCTCGATGCTCGATTTATTCGAAGGAATCATACGATGGGCGATGTCACGGTGCAGGCCCTCGAGCGCTCCCTCCCGCGCGCGGCGTATCTCGACGCTGCGTTCTTCGAGCGCGAGAAGCGTGCGATTTTCTGGGACCAGTGGGTATGCGTCGGACGCGCCGATCGCGTTTCCGCGACCGGTGATTTCCAAGTCATCGACATTGCCGGCGAGAGCGTCATTTTGCTGCGCGGGCGCGCGGGTGCGCTGTACGCCCATCTGAACTTCTGCCGTCACCGCGGAAGCCGGCTGCTCTGCGGTCAGGGACGTCTGCAGGGCGGCATCCGCTGTCCGTATCACGCGTGGACCTACCGCCTGGACGGGACGCTCGCGGGCGCGCCGTTCGTACCGATGCAGGCCATTCCGGAAAGTGCGCGCCGTTTGCACGCCGTCGCTGTGGACACGTGGGGCGGTTTTGCGTTCGTGCATCTCGATCCGCGGCGCGCGATTCAGCCCGGCGAAACGCTCGCGGATCAGCTCGGGCGCATTCCGCAGCGGCTCGCTCGGTATCCGCTTCACGAACTGCGCACCGCGCGCACAATCGCGTACGACGTCGCCGCGAATTGGAAAGTGCTGCTCGAGAACTACAACGAGTGTTATCACTGCGCGGGCGTGCACCCCGAACTGTGCCGCGTCGTTCCGGCGTTTGCCAGGGGCGGTGCGGGTTTGGATTGGGATAGCGGGATTCCGCAGCGCGAAGGAACCTTCACGTTTACGTTCAGCGGGACGACCACGCGCAAACCGTTTGCGAATTTGAACGACGACGAGCGCGTGCGTCACAACGGCGAGCTCATCTACCCGAATTTCATGCTCAGCCTATCCGCAGATCACGTCGCGGCATTCACGCTTTGGCCGCAGAGCCCGGATCGGACGCGCATCGTCTGCGATTTCCTGTTTCACCCGGACGAAATGAGCCGGGCCGCGTTCGATCCGTCGGACGCCGTGGAATTTTGGGACTTGGTCAACCGGCAAGACTGGGATATCTGCGAGCGCGTGCAAGCGGGAATGACCAGCCGCGCGTTCGAGTTCGGATACTATGCGCCGATGGAAGACGCAAGTCTGGACATTCGGCGCTACATCGCGCGCAGACTCGGCGATGAATAGCGATGGGCTCTGAGCACGACGTCATCGTTTTAGGTTTGGGCGGCATCGGCAGCGGCGCCGCGTATTGGCTCGCGAAGCGCGGCGCACGCGTGCTGGGCGTCGAACAATTCGAACTGGGTCACGCGCGCGGCGAATCGCACGACCACACGCGGATCATTCGCCTTTCTTATCACGCGCCGCAGTACGTGCAGCTTGCGAATGAAGCGTATGCAGCGTGGAGCGCGGTCGAAGCCGACAGCGGTGCCAGACTGGTCCACAAAGTCGGAGGCTTGGACCTGGGACCGCAAGACGGCGCGATACCGCTCGAAGGCTATGCGGACGCGATGAGTGCTTGCGGCGTACCGTTCGAGTGGCTCGATGCGTCGGAAATTCGGCGCGAATTTCCGCAGTTCCACGTCGCCGAAGACGTGCGCGGCCTTTTTCAAGCGGACGGCGGATTCGTCGCGGCGGAGCGCGCCACGGCGGCGCATCAACTGCTCGCGGAGCGCTTCGGAGCGCGGCTGCTTGGGCGCGCGCCCGTGCGCGCGATTCAAAGTACGGGTCACGAGATCGTCGTGACGCTGGAGAGCGGCGAGCATTACAGCGCGAGGTCGCTCGTCATCGCTGCCGGTCCATGGAGTGCGCGCGCGCTCGGGTGGTTCGACGTCTCGATTCCGCTCGAAGTGACCAAAGAGCAAGCCATGTATTTCGTGCCGAGGGATCTGCGCGAGTTCGACCCTTCGGCGTTTCCCGTTTGGATTTGGATGGACGATCCGTCGTTCTACGGTTTTCCGGTTTTCGGTGAGCCTGCGGTGAAGGTCACCCAAGATGCCGGCGGCAAAGCAGTCGATCCCGACACGCGCGGATTCGATCCCGATTCCGATATCACGCAGCGCGTACGCGAATTCGTTGCGCACGTGCTTCCGGGTGCGCTTGGCCCGGAGCATCTTGTGAAAACGTGCCTGTATACATTGACTCCCGATCGTGACTTCGTCATCGACACGCTTGCGGAACATCCGAACGTGCACGTTGCAATCGGTGCAGGCCATGCGTTCAAGTTTGCGTCGGTTATCGGGAGAATCCTAAGCGATCTGGCAATCGACGGCCGCACGAACAGCGGCATCGAGCACTTCGCGATCGATCGCGGGATTCTCCGCATGCAGGCGCCGCCGAAAACGTACATGGTGTGATGCAGCTGCGCAGAAGCCTCGGTCTGGTCGACGTTGCGCTGTTCTTTCTGGTCGCGTGCACGAATCTGCAGTGGATCGCAACTGCCGCTGCGGCCGGCCCCAGTTCGCTGCCGGTGTGGCTCATCGGCGCAGCCGGTATGTTCGTTCCGCTTGCGGTGGTGGTCATGTATCTCTCGTCGCGCTATCCCGAGGAAGGCGGGATGTACGTATGGAGCAAGCGCGCATTCGGGCCTTTCGCCGGGTTTATCACCGGATGGACGTATTGGTGCAGCAACCTGCCGTATTTCCCCGCGCTGCTGTATTTCATGGCGGGCAACGCGCTGTTCATCTGGGGGAGCGGCGCGCAAGCGGCTTCGCCCGCATACTTCGTCGCGCTCTCACTGGGCGGCTTCGCGTTCGCGACGCTGCTCAACGTGCTTGGCTTCGACGTTGCGAAGTGGCTCAACAATGCGGGTGCCTTGAGCCGCTGGATCGTCACGCTGCTGCTCATCGGACTCGGCCTCTTCGCATGGTTCAAGTTCGGCGCGGCGACACGCATCGACATGGCGAGCGTACGGCCGAGCGTTCAGCTCAAAGACGTCATCTTCTGGTCGGTCATCGCGTTTGCGTGGACCGGCGCGGAATCGGTGCCGTTCGTCGCCGGAGAAGTAAAGGATGCTCGGCGCACGGTTCCGCGCGGTCTAGCTATCGCGGTTCCGGCGATTGCCGCCGTGTATATCTTGGGAACCGCAAGCGTGCTGATTGCGATGCCCGCACATCAAGTGAGCGGGTTGTACGGCGTGATGCAGTCCATCGCGCGCGTATCCGCGCAAATCGGGTGGTTTTGGCTGACGCCGGTTGCCGCAATTCTCGTTGCGCTCAGTTGCTTGGGCAGCACAGGCGCATGGCTTGGTTCCGTCGCGCGAATTCCGTTCGTTGCCGGCATCGATCGCTATTTGCCGCCTGCCTTCGGCCGTATGCATCCGCGCTGGGGCTCGCCGGTTGCAGCATTGCTCACACAAGCGGGCATTGCGGCGATCTTCATCTTCCTCGGGCAAGGCGGCACGACCGTGAAAGGTGCCTACGACGTGCTGGTCAGCTCGACTGTCCTCATTACGATGATTCCGTTTCTCTTCGTCTTCGGGTCCGCGCTGCGGCTGTCCGGTGGAAGGTTTACGGTCATCACCGTGGCAATAGTCGGCCTCTTTACGACTGTGAGCGCGCTCGTGCTCGCGGCGTTTCCTTCGGACGACGATCCGAATAAGGTTCTTGCCGTCATAAAGATTCTTGGTTTGACCGCGCTCGTTTTGGGTGGCGGCGTTGCCGTCTATCTTCTCGGAGGACGGCGCAAAGGAGAGGTATGCAATCAACTTACGACGCCATCATCGTCGGCGGCGGACACAACGGTCTCGTAACGGCGTGCTACTTGGCGCGCGCGAAACGCAAGGTGCTCGTGCTCGAACGCCGATACATCGTCGGAGGCGCATGCGTTAGCGAAGAGCGTACGTTTCCGGGCTTCAAGGTGTCGACGGCGGCATACGTCAACAGCCTGTTTCGCCCCGAGATCATTCGCGATCTGCGCCTGAAGGATTACGGCTTCGAGCTCATCGAGCGCGATCCGGCGTCGTTTTCTCCGTTCCTGGACGGCAGATACTTGATGCTCGGCGGTTCTCCGGAGCAAAACGTCACCGAGATATCCAAATTCAGCAAAAAAGACGCGCAGAACTATCCGAAGTACGAAGAGATGCTGCTGCGCGTCGCCTCAGTCATCGAGCCGACGCTCGTGCAGATCCCGCCGAACGTCGTGCGTCCCGGCGTCGGCGATTTTCTGCAGCTCGCCGCACTGGGCAAGAACGCGAAGAAACTCGGCGACGGTATCGATGAAGCGCTCGAGGTGCTTACCGGCGCGGCGCGTCCGATTCTCGACCGTTGGTTCGAATGTGAAGAGCTCAAGGCGACGCTCGCAACCGATGCGATCATCGGCGCATTTGCATCGCCGTCGATGCCGGGAACGGCCTACGTGCTGTTCCACCACGTCATGGGTGAAACGAACGGCAAGCGCGGCGTGTGGGCGTACGTCAAAGGCGGCATGGGCGGCCTTACGCAAGCGCTCGCCAAAGCCGCAACGGATCTCGGGGTCGAAATTCGCACGGAAACCGAAGTAGCGCGAATTCTCACGAAGAACGGCGCCGTCGGCGGCGTCGTGCTCGCAAACGGCGATGAAATTCGCGCGAAGACCGTGGCAAGCAACGCCGACTGCAACGTCACCTTCAATCGGTTGCTCGACGGAGCCGAGATTCCGGCGGCGTTCCGCGAGGCGGTGAACCGCATAAGCTACGAAAGCGCTTCCGCGAAAATCAACGTCGCGCTGGAACGGCTTCCCAGCTTTACGGCGCTTCCCGGACATGAACCGGGACCGCAGCACCGAGGCACCGTGCACTTGTGCCCCGATCAAGACTTCATCGAGCGCGCGTACGACGACGCAAAATACGGACGTCCATCGGCCGAACCGGTCGTGGAGTGCACGATGCCGTCATCGGTCGATCCCACGGTCGTGCCTGCAGGCAAGCATCTCATGTCGATGTTCGTGCAATACGCGCCGTATGAAATCAAGAACGGCGAATGGAACGACGCGGCGAAAAATGCGTTTGCCGATCGCTGTTTCGACGTCGTCGAGCGCTACGCGCCCGGCTTCAAGGACTCGGTCATCGACCGTCAGATTCTTACGCCGCGAGACTTGGAAGCGACGTTCAACCTGACCGGCGGCAATATTTTCCAAGGAGCGATGAATCTGGACAAACTGTTCATGTTCCGGCCGGTTCCGGGCTACGCGAGTTACAAGATGCCGCTCAAAGGTTTGTACCTTTGCGGGTCCGCCGCGCATCCCGGCGGCGGGGTAATGGGAGCGCCCGGCTGGAACTGCGCTCGCGAAATGCTAAGAGGAAGGTAATGATGTGTCATCGTGAGGTATCGAACGACCGCGCGCGAGCGAAGCGAGTCGAACGGCCCCGAGCCTGTCGAGGGGATTATGGCACCTAGATCTGCATTTCTTCCCCCGGAGATTCAGCGGTATATCGACGACATGACGCTGCGCGATCTTCCCGTGCTGCGCGATTTGCGCGAAGAAACCGCCAAGAACCCGCGAGCCGGCATGCAGACCGGCGCCGATCAGGTGCAGTTCCTGCAACTGCTCGTGCGCTTGGTCGCTGCCCGGCGCTGCATTGAAGTCGGCGTCTTCACCGGTTACAGTGCACTGGGCGTGGCGCTCGCGCTGCCGGACGACGGTCGAATCGTCGCCTGCGACGTGAGCGAAGAGTACACGGCAATCGCGCGCCGCTATTGGGAGCGCGCCGGCGTCGCCGGTAAGATCGATCTGTATCTGGCGCCGGCTACGGAAACACTCGATGAACTCATCGCGTCGGGCGAAGAGGGGCACTTCGACTTCGCCTACATCGACGCCGACAAGTCGAACTATGACGCGTATTACGAACGATGTCTGCGACTGCTGCGTCCGAACGGAATCATCGCCATCGACAACGTGCTGTGGAGCGGCGAGGTGGTTCAAGAATCGACGCAGGATCCCGATACGAAGGCGCTTCGCGCGCTCAATAAAAAAATCGGCGTCGACGAGCGCGTCGACGCAAGCCTGCTTCCCATCGGCGATGGTCTCATGGTCGTGCGCAAACGCTAGCGTGCTCAAAGTCGTTACGCTCAATTGTAACGGCATCCGGTCTGCGGCGCGCAAGGGCTTTTACGAATGGATGCACGCGCAGGACGCCGACGTCGTCTGTCTTCAGGAAACGAAAGCGCAGGAGCACCAACTGCCGCTTGAGGCGGCTGCGGTTTCCCATTACACCACCGTCTTTCTCGATGCGGAGAAGAAGGGGTATAGCGGCGTCGCGATCTATGCGAAAAAAGAACCCGAGCGCATCGTTCGCGGTTTGGGTTGGCCGGAATACGACCGAGAAGCCCGGTGGGTGCAGTTCGATTACCAGCAGTTGAGCATCGTTTCGTTCTACATGCCTTCAGGCGCGATGGGCCCCGTGCGGCAGGTCGTGAAGGAGGCCTTCATGGAGCGGTTCTACGGCGAGCTTCGCCGCCTGCGCCGGAACGGGCGCTCGTTCATCATCGCCGGAGATTTCAATATCGCACGGAAAGAGATCGACGTGTATAATCCGGTGCGCTGCAGCCGCATCTCCGGGTTCTTTCCGCACGAGCGCGCGTGGATGGAGGGCGTCATCTCGGAACTCGGATGGGTGGATGCATTTCGGGTCGTGAACCAAGAACGCGGGCAGTTCACCTGGTGGTCGAACTTTCAAAACGCGTTCGAGCGAAACAACGGCTGGCGCATCGACTACAATCTCGTCACACCCGATCTGCGTCACCTCGTTCGTTCCGCCTCGATTTACCGCGAGCAACGCTTCTCCGACCATGCGCCGGTCACAATCGACTACGATGTGGAGTTGAGCTGACATGATCAACGAGCTGGCCTTCGTCGCGTATTACGTGCGCGACGTTCCGCGTGCGCGGCAGTTTTACGGCGAAGTCCTTGGACTACGGCCCGGCCAGTGGTTCAACGATCTTTGGATTGAGTTCGATCTCGGAAATGCGACCTTTGCATTGGACGGTACGGCCGAAGAACTCGGAATAACGCCCGGAACATCGATGGGAGCAGCTTTCGAAGTCGACGACGTGGAAAGCGTGCGGCAGCGCATTATCGACGCGGGCGCCGAAGTATCGGAGATTCACGAGTTTCCCCCGTGCTGGGCGTGCTTTGCGCGCGACCCCGAGGGAAACCGCTTCGTCATTCACAAGCGAAAGGCGTAATGAGGAGAGCAGCATTTTTAGGCGGCACCGCCGCATCGCTGTCGCTCACGTTTGCAAGCAAGGCGTTCGCCGATGACGCGACGCCTGAATTCGAGCGGATCGAACGCAGTACGGGCGGACGTCTCGGCGTCGCAGCAATCGATACCGGCAACGGACGGAGCATCGCCTACCGCGCTCGCGAACGGTTTCCGATGTGCAGCACGTTCAAGGTACTTGCCGTTAGCGCCGTGCTTACGCGCGCCGACCGCGGGCAGGAGCGGCTGACGCGCCACGTGCGTTACGGCAAACGCGATCTTCTGGAGTGGGCGCCGATTACGACCAAGCATGTCGCTCAAGGCTTCATGAGTATCTCGGATCTGTGCGCTGCGGCAATAGAATACAGCGACAATACGGCTGCAAACCTGCTGCTCGAAACGCTTGGCGGCCCAGCCGCCGTGACCGCCTACGCACGGAGCCTCGGCGATTCGCTCACCCGGCTCGACCGCACCGAACCGGCGCTCAACACGGGAATTCCGGGCGACGTGCGCGACACGACGACGCCTGCGGCGATGCTGCAGGATTTGCAGTGCATCCTTACGGGAAACGTGCTCTCTTCACAGTCGCGTTCGAAACTCGAAGCGTGGCTCGTGGCCGACACCACCGGCACGAATCTGCTGCGCGCCGGGTTTCCACGCGCGTGGCGCGCGGGCGACAAAACCGGTTTGGGCGGACCGCATAATCGGACAGGCGAGAGCAGCACGCGGAACGACGTCGCCATTGCATGGCCGCCCAACGGCGCGCCAATCCTGATTGCGGCCTATTTGACCGGATCGCAAGTCGACGCGGCGCGTCGCGACGGCGCGTTGGCCGCCATCGGGCACCACGTGGCGAACTCCGGCATGTAACGGCCCAGGCTTCTGCCAATAGCCCACGCGTGAACATCGTGTGCATTGGCGCAGGCCCAGCCGGCCTGTATTTCGGTCTGCTGATGAAGAAAGCGCATGCGAAGCATCGCATTCGCGTCGTCGAACGCAACCGCCCGTACGATACGTTTGGATGGGGCGTCGTCTTCTCGGACGCCACGCTCGAAAATCTGCGCAATGCCGATCGCCAAACGCACGACGAGATTGTCGACAGTTTCGCTCACTGGGACGACATCGAGGTTCACTTCAAAGGTCACGTTTTGCGTTCGGGCGGTCACGGCTTCTCGGGCATTGCGCGCAAGCGGCTGCTGAACATCCTGCAGCGCCGCGCCGAAGAACTCGGCGTGCAGCTCGAATTCGAGCGCGAAGTTTCGAATCTCGACGCGTACCGTGATGCCGATCTCATCATCGCGTCGGACGGCGTCAATAGCCGCGTCCGCGGCACATACGCGCAGGAGTTCCAACCGAACTTGGATACACGCAAGTGCCGGTTCGTGTGGCTCGGCACGACGCTGCCGCTCGATGCATTCACGTTCGTCTTCGAAGAAACACCCTTCGGGTGGTTCACCGTGCACGCCTATCGTTTCGACGAGAACACGAGCACGTGGATCGTGGAATGCCGCGAAGAGACGTGGCTTGCCCACGGCCTGGACAAGGCGGGCACGGACGAGTCGATCGCGTTCTGCGAGAACCTCTTTCGGCCGTATCTGCGCGGGCACAAGCTGATGGCAAACTCCGCGCACCTGCGCGGCCGCGACTGGATCAATTTCACGCGCGTGAGCAACGCAAACTGGACGAACGGCAAGATCGTGCTGCTGGGTGACGCGGCGCACTCGGCGCATTTTTCGGTCGGTTCCGGTACGAAGCTGGCGATGGAAGACGCGATCGCGCTGCAGCAGGCGCTCGACCAGGAGCCGTCGCTCGAAGGCGCGCTTGCCCGTTATGAGAGCGAGCGCCGCACCGAGGTTCTACGGCTGCAAAACGCCGCGCGCAACAGCACGGAGTGGTTCGAGAACGTGGCGCGATACGCGAAACTTCCCCCAGAGCAATTCGCCTACAGCCTGCTCACGCGAAGCCAGCGGATCAGTCACGAGAATCTGCGCCTGCGCGATAAATCATACGTCGAGCGAATCGAACGTTGGCTCGCGCGGGGAAGCGAACCAGCCCCGCCGATGTTCGCGCCGTTTCGTTTGCGCAGCCTCGAATTGCGCAACCGCGTTGTCGTCTCGCCCATGGATATGTACAGCGCGGTCGACGGTATGCCCAATGAGTTCCATCTCGTCCATTTGGGCGGCCGCGCTTTGGGCGGTGCGGGGCTGGTCTATACCGAGATGACGTGCGTGAGCCCCGAAGGGCGCATCACCCCGGGGTGCACCGGCATGTATCGGCCCGAGCATGCCCAGGGCTGGAAACGTATCGTCGACTTCGTGCACGAGTGGACGCCCGCGAAGATCTGCCTCCAACTCGGGCATAGCGGCCCTAAAGGCTCGACGCAACTCATGTGGCAAGGCATGGACGAGCCGCTGCCCGACGGCAACTGGCCCGTGATGGGGCCCTCGCCTGTCCCGTACGGACCGCAGAACCAAACGCCGGCCGAGATGAGCCGCACCGACATGGATCGCGTGCGTGACGAATTCGTGCGCGCGGCGGAAATGGGGCTCGCGGCCGGATTCGACATGCTCGAGCTGCACTGCGCTCACGGCTACCTGCTCTCGAGCTTCATCACGCCGCTCCAGAATAAACGCACGGACGAATTCGGAGGAACGCTCGAAAACCGCTTGCGCTATCCGCTGGAAGTGTTCCGTGCAATGCGCGAACTGTGGCCGCAAGACCGTCCGATGTCGGTGCGCATATCGGCAACGGATTGGGTGGAAGGCGGCATCACCGACGATGACTCGGTGGAAATTGCGCGGGCATTCAAAGCCGCGGGCGCGGATCTCATCGACGTGTCGACCGGACAAACGTCGCGCGAAGCAAAACCGGTGTACGGCCGCATGTTCCAGACGCCCTACGCCGATCGCATTCGTAATGAAGTCGGCATCGCGACGATGGCCGTCGGAAACATCTACGAGCCGGATCACGTCAACAGTATCATCGCGGCCGGACGTGCCGATTTGTGCGCGCTGGGACGTCCGCATTTGGCAGATCCGTCCTGGACGCTCCACGCCGCGGCCCAACTCGGCTACGCCGCCATCGAATGGCCGGTGCAGTATCTCCCCGGCAAATCGCAGCTCGAACGGAATCTCGCACGCGCAGCCGAAGTGAGCTCGCATATATGAAGCCGTTCTTACTGAAGCTCTTTGCGCCGCGGCCGACGTTCCATCTCGACATCACCGAAGACGAGATGGCGGTAATGCGCGTTCATGGCCAATACTGGCGCGAGTTGCTCGACAAAGGCATCGCTGTCGTATTCGGGCCCGTGTTGGAACCGAAAGAATCATGGGGCGTCGCGATCTTTTACGCGGAAGATCAAGCGGCAGCCGAGGCAATTGCCGCAGAAGATCCCGCGTCGAAGGCGGGCATACGCGAAGAAGTCTATCCTATGGCAAGCGTCGTGCATACGTGATTACCGGCAAACATGCGGTCGTCACGGGAGGCGGAAGAGGCATCGGGCTTGCAATCGCGCGAGCGCTCAAAGAAAAAGGCGCGCATGTGAGCATCGTCAGCCGCTCCGCGCCGGATACGGGTGATGATTTTTTCCGCGCAAAGGCTGACGTGTCTGACGAAGCGTCTGTTTCGCGTGCGCTCGATGCGTGCAGAGCGGCGAATGGGCCGGTTGCAATTCTCGTGAACGATGCCGGCATCGCGCAAGGCGCGCCCCTCAAACGAACCGACAAAGCGATGTGGGATCGCATCATCGGTACGAACTTGACCGGTACGTATCTCTGCACGCGCATGGTGATCGAAGAGATGTTCGCAGCAAAGTGGGGACGTATTGTGAACGTGGCAAGCCTCGCCGGTCTGTATGGCGCGCCGTACATCACGGCCTACACCGCCAGCAAGCACGGCATCATGGGCTTTACGCGAGCATTAGTTCCGGAGCTCGAGGGAAGCGGCGTCACCGCGAACGCGATTTGCCCCGGGTACGTCGACACCGATATGATGGAGTCCGCCGTAGCGAACATCGTTGCGCGCACCGGCATGGATGCGTCCCAAGCCCGCGAGCAACTCGCGCAGATGAACCCCGGCGGCAGATTAGCGACGCTCGAAGAAATAGCCAACGCGGCCGTCTCGCTCATCGAAAGCGGCGAAAACGGGCGCGAGGTGGTCCTGCCGGACCCTCGGGAATCGACGCTCGACCACGTGTAACAATCCATACAACGTGTAATCCAGCCGACCTTTGGGAATAGCCAAGCGGGGAGGTCCGGATGGCGCTTGTCGCGGAGACTCGCGATCAACAACGGTTGACTCTTCTCGTCCGCGCGGGCGAGATTTTCCACCAGTCGCTCGACGTGACCGCAACGCTCAACAACGTTGCAAGGCTGGCCGTTGAGTCATTTGCCGACATCTGTCTCTTCGATCTCATCGATGAGCGATCGGATCGTCTCTTCGTCACCGCGTCGGCGCATCGCGATCGAACCAAAGAAGAAGCGCTGGCAACCGTTTCGACGATTCTCTACGTCGAAGAGTTCGGCGTCCACCCCGTCGTGCAAGTGACGCGCACCGGCAAGCCGTTCTTCCTGCCGCACATCGACGATGAAGTCATCATGAAGCACGCCGCATCCCGGCAGCACGAGCAGTACATGCGGTGGTTCCACTACGGATCGAAGATCGTCGTCCCCGTCACCGGCCAAAACTATCTTTTCGGAGCGCTTACCTTCGTGCGGACGCGCGCGGAGAAAGAATTCGACCAAAGCGACCTGCAGTTCGCACTCGAGCTCGGACGGCGCGCGGGCCTTGCCGTCGCAAATGCAAAGCAGTTTCATCGGGAGCAGTACGTTGCGGAAACGCTGCAGCGATCGTTTCTGCCGGGCAACTTTCCACACGTCGATGGTTTGGAGATCACCGCGCACTATCGGCCGGGATCAACTGAAGCGGATATCGGCGGCGACTGGTACGATGCGTTCTTGAACGAACGCGGTGAAGTCGTGCTGACCATCGGCGACGTAACGGGGAAGGGTATTGAAGCCGCGCGGCTGATGGTGTTGATGCGGCAGGCAATCCGCGTAGCTGCCCTTCAGTCGCGCCACCCGCAGAAGATCGCCGACGTGTGCAATCGTCTGCTCCTTTCAGAAGCCGGCGATCGACTTGCGAGCGCGTTTATCGGCATCGTCGAACCGAAGACACGTAAGATGCGCTACGTCTCCGCGGGACATGCGCCACCGCTTTTGCGTTTACCGGACAAAAGCGTGAAGCGCCTCGAGCCGCCTTCGCCACCGCTCGGCGCATTTCGCGACTCCCGTTTCGAGCAGCATGGCATCTGCTGCCCGGAAAACAGCATGCTCGTGCTATACACTGACGGTCTCATCGAGATCTCGCGCGACGTCATCAACGGCGAACGGACGCTCGAACGCGTCGTTGCTTCGGAGGCGGTGATGCACGCCGAAAACATGGCGCAGTTCATCGAACGAGCCATTGCCGCGGAGGCACCTCGCGACGATATTGCTATCCTGACCGCGCGTTTCGGCTGTCGCGAAATGCGCTGGCAATTTGAAGCCGCCGACGCTCGAGCGGCGTACACGATGCGAGACGAGTTTTTCCGCAGCCTTTCCCGGGCCGGTGTGTCGGATGATGACCTTTCGATGTGCGGTTTGATCTTTGCGGAGCTCACCGGCAACGCCGTACGGCACGCCCCGGGCCCGCTGAGCGTATCGCTCGAATTTGGCGCCGATGCAATGAAGCTGCACGTCATCGACAGCGGCCCCGGCTTTATCTACGAGCCGTCGCTGCCTGCAGACGTCTGGGCTGAAGGCGGGCGCGGGCTATTCTTGGTGTCGACGCTTGCGCGCGAGGTGCAAGTGGAACGTCTGCCCGGCATGGGCAGCCATGTGATCGTCACGCTGCCGGTGAAACCGATACGTCGCGTGGCCGCCTGAGCGACGTCGTTACGCGCCGAACCATTTGAGGTGCGGCCAAATTTGCGCGAACGGCAACACCGGATCGCTGCATAAATAAATCGGTGCTGGCCCCTCCACGACCCACTTGTACGGGTGCCCGTACGTTGCGACGAGAGTCATCTTGCGGTAGTAGCGGCGCACGAGATCGGCCTGCGTTGCGCCGACGACGATCAGTGTTCGACCATCGTATCCGCGGGTACCCCACAGATAATATGTGTTTTGTGCGCTGATCGCGGGCGGCAAGCCGTAACGCGGACCATAGAGTTCAAGCGCCCCGGCATCGGCATAGGTGTCGGCGAAAATGCCGGTGCGCGTCCGCACGTCCGGAGGCAAACCGTTGTACACGGCGGCTACGTGCTCCGCGAGTTCTTCCCAGCCGAACTCTTCCGCGTACACGGGCTGGATCACGCGCGCGGGCGCGCCGTTTCGGCCGGTGAGATGCAGGGCTTGCGAGTACGCGATGAACGTCTGAATCGGCAGAATGGGAAGCGAAAGCGGAACGAACGGCAGCGTGAAGACAAGGAAGACCGCGGTTGCAATCGCGCGCTGCGAATTCGTCGTCAGCACGCGTTCGGCGGTAACGCTGCCGGCCGAGAGCAGCACCGCATAGATGCCGACGACGTAATACCCCTTCGCTTCGAGCCAAATTGCCAGAATAAGCAGAACGGCGTACGCGATCGCGACGAAACGCAGATCGCGCAGTCGCGTCGAAAATCCAAGCGTGATCAAGCCGGCGACCCATATCGGCACGGAGAGTGGATTCGTGTACACGAGCTGCTCGAGGATGAACGCCGCGGCATTCTGTGCGAGGCTGCGGTATTCGAGCTGCAAACCCGTGTTAAAGGCATGCCGGTGCGCAAAGTCGCCCACGACGACCTGCGCGAACGGCCATCCATGTGCTGCCTGCCACCAAAGGTTCGGTGCGATGACCACGAGCGCAATCGCCGCCCCCGCCGCGCACCAGGCGCTCATCACAAGGCGACGCTGCTTGGTGCAAAGCAGCCCGATGAACAGCGCGAACGCGAGCAGCAGCATCGAATATTTGCCGTACATGCCGAATGCGAAGGCGACACCCGCGCCGATCCAATAGCGTTCGTCTCCGGTTCGTGCAAGGCGAATTAGCGCGTACACGAGCAGCGTCCATGCAAGCGGTTCGAAGGACGTCGTCGTGAGCGTGTTGCCGAGCAGTAAATATGCCGGAAGCAGCAGCGTTGCTATCGCAGCAAGCGCTTGCGCGAATCGTCCTCCGCCGAGTTCGCGCGCGATGCGAGCAGCAAGCCAAACGGTGAGTCCGGCGGCTACTACCGGAAGAATGCGAAGCGCAACGATATTGTAGCGCAGCGGCGCTGAAAGCCACGCAGCGAACGCGACGAGAGGCGGCTGGTCGACGTAGCCCCATGACAAGTGCTTGGAGCATGCGATGAAATACAGCTCGTCGCGAAAGTAGCCATAACGCCAGCTCGTCGCCGCGTGCGCGAGAAAGGCGGCGACGGCAAAAGCGGCGCCCATCCTTATGCCTTTTGCAAACGCGGCTGCGAGAGCAGCGTGAGGCCGAACCCGATGACGCCGGCCCAAATGATCGCGCCGAGCATCACGTTCCAATCCCACCACACGCGTTCGACCGCAGCCGTGATGACGAAATACGTCGCAAAGTACGATGCGGGTACGGCTGCGCCCAGCAGGCGATATGCGCGGATGCGCTCGGGCGAAGGCCGCAATTGCGCGACGATCGCATCGCCCACGATTCCCGCCGCGATGCTCATGCCGATCACCGTCGCGAGCAGCGGCGTGTCGTTGGTGAAAGCGGCCGCGGCAGCGAAGTTGCCAAGGAGATACATCAGCGTGAGGGAACCTGGGCGAAGCGGAAAACGCGTGCCGGCGAAGAGCGCGAAGCCGGCCATGATCGTGCTCTGGAAAAGGACGACCAGCACGCCCATTCCGGACTTGTAATACCCCAGCGCGATCGCGGTGAGGTAGTCCGGCGTGAACGGCGCGATTGCCGGCGGCGCATTCATTCTGCCTGCGCCCGGATCGAATGCATACGCCGTGCCGAAATGTACCAGCTCGATCCACGTCGCGAGCGCGAAAATGAGCGGAAGCTGATCCGCTAGCGTGCGCAGCGCGCTGCGGTTGCGCAGCGCACTCACGATCGGTCCCGCGGAAATGAAGAAGATGCCCAGGCCCAACCCTTGGTGCGTCGGGCTGAGCAGCGCGTCGATGCCTTCTTCGATACCCAGAAAATGATGCCACAGCAAATCGCCGAAGCCGGCGGCGATGAAGATCGGAATGCCGAGCAGCGGATAGCGGTAGCTCGGCGGAACTGCTCCGCGCGCGGCGTAGATCGCGACGACGATCAACAGCGCGAGCATCCCGCTGTAGAACACGCCGTGATACGGCGTGAAAAAGGTTTCTACCGGGACGTGTCCGTGCGCCCACGCGTCCAAAAAGAACCCGCACGAAATCCACAGCGTGATAACGCTGACGACGAGATCGAAACGCGCGTTCCGTTCGACGGGGGCGAACATCGTGGTAGCGTTACGCCTCGCGGGCGTGGGCGGCCTGTTGCGCGGCAGGAAATGTTCGCATGCTGGGACCAGTTAGCTGAGCGATGTCTCGCCTTGCCGCGGCCGCGCTTTTCGTGTGCGCGCTGGCCGCTTGCGCACCACACGCTCGGAGCGTTCCGCGGAACGTCGCCTTCGGGGGCGCGCCGGTCTTGGCCGCCCCGCCGGTGGAGCGCAGCGATGCGCCGCCGCGGATCGTGTCGATGTGGTTTTCCAGCGATGACGCGCGGCGAGGGGAACGCTGGTCGGGAACGATCATCGCATCGACGAACGTCGCGAGCGTCGAGGTGCGCACGAACCTCTTTTCCATCGACGTTCCTCGCCGCGGCTACGGCGATTTTCGATTCACGCTGCACGTTTTCGACGTCCCGCCGATCTTCATCCGTCCCTACAACCTGCGCGTCATCGCGCGCAATTCGGCCGGCGAGAGCGTCGAAGAAGATTTGCCGTTCAGAATCCGCTAGAAAGGTCTGCCCGCATGCCGCACGTGCGCTACGAAACGCAAGGACGAGTCGTCACGGTGACGCTCGATCGCCCAGAGCGCAAGAATCCGCTGACGTTTGAATCGTATGCGGAATTACGCGACTACTTCCGGATGCTTCAAGAGGCAACGTCCGTCAAAGCCGTGGTCCTTACGGGTGCGGGCGGCAATTTTTGCTCGGGAGGCGACGTTCGCGACATCATCGGCCCGCTCACGCAGCGCGGTCCGGCGCAATTGCGCGAGTTCACGCAAATGACGGGCGATTTGGTGAAGGCGATGCGCGCGTGCCCGCAGCCGATTATCGCTGCAATCGACGGGGCGTGCGCCGGAGCCGGCGCGATCCTCGCGATGGCGTCCGACATCCGTTACGGAACGGCGCGCAGCAGGGTCGCATTCTTGTTCGTGCGCGTCGGCCTGGCGGGATGCGACATGGGCGCATGTGCGATGCTGCCTCGGATCATCGGCCACGGACGCGCATCGGAGCTGCTGTACACCGGGCGCTCGATGAGCGCGGATGAAGCCCTGGCTTGGGGGTTTTACAATGGGATTCACGACCCCGATCGCGTGCTCGGCGTCGCACGAGATCTCGCACAAAGCCTTGCGAATGGACCGGCCGCCGCACATGCGGTCACCAAACGCATGCTGCACGAGGAATGGAACATGGGCCTCGACGACGCTGTCGATGCGGAAGCGCGCGAACAGGCAAAACTCATGGAAACCGGCGACTTCCGGCGCGCATACGAAGCGTTCATCGCGGGCGAGCGTCCCGTGTTCGCGGGAGATTAACGATGCGCGATCGATCGCATTTGCGCTGGCCGTTTTTCGATGAAAGGCACCAACGCTTCGCCGCCGACCTCGACGCTTGGCTTCAAAGGTGTCATCGTGACCCTTCGATACCTCAGGGCAGGGCTTCGTCGAACGACCGCGAGCGCGGTCGAGCGGCGCCGAGCGAAGTCGAGGCGATCGTCAAGCAGTGGGTGCACGATCTTGCCGGCGAGGGTTTTCTCGACGCCTGCATCGATCTCGACGTGCGCCGGTTGTGCATCGCTCGCGAGTCCCTTGCGTATCACGATGCGCTCGCGGATTTTGCTTTCGCGATGCAGGGGCTGGGCAGCGGGCCGATTACGCTGTTCGGCACGCAGTCGCAGCGCGAACGATTCCTGCCCGGCGTCACATCCGGTAAAACGATCATGGCGCTCGCGCTGTCCGAACGCGAAGCGGGTTCGGACGTTGCCGCAATAAACACGCGCGCCGTTCGTGACGGCGACGCCTACGTACTGAACGGCGAGAAGACGTGGATCAGCAACGCGGGAATCGCAGACGTGTACATCGTGTTCGCGCGTACGGCCGACACCGGGAGCAAAGGCCTTTCCGCGTTTGTGGTGCCGGCATCCACGCCGGGCTTGTCGGTGCCGGAGCGCATCGAAACGATCTCGCCGCACCCGCTGGGAACCGTACGTTTCGAACAGTGCCGGGTTCCCGCGAAAAACCGCTTAGGTGAAGAAGGCCGGGGCTTCAAAATCGCGATGGCGACGCTGGATGTGTTTCGACCGACGGTCGGCGCGGCGGCGCTTGGATTCGCCCGTCGCGCGCTCGACGAAACGCGTACGCACGTGCAAGAGCGCAAGCTTTTCGGGGCGCCTCTTGCCGCGTTGCAACTCACGCAGGCGAAGATCGCGCAAATGGCAACGGAGATCGATGCGAGCGCGCTGCTGGTCTACCGTGCCGCGTATGAAAAGGATCGCGGCGCCGAGCGCATCACGCGCGAAGCCGCGATGGCAAAATGGTTTGCGACGGAAACTGCTGCCCGGGCTGCCGATTCCGCGGTGCAACTGTTCGGCGGGCGCGGCGTGACACGCGGCGAGATAGCCGAGCGCCTCTACCGGGACGTGCGTGCGCTGCGCATCTACGAGGGGGCCAGTGAGATTCAGCAAATCGTGATAGCCCGCTCAGTCCTGGAGGGTCCGTAAATGTCAGCGCCGAGCGCGCACGTCGATAGGTTCGCCGCCGATCATTTGCCGGCGCGCGAACGCTGGCCGGATTTGATCTTCACGCTGCCGGAACTGCAGTATCCGGCGCAGATGAATTGCGTCGACCGGCTGCTCGATCGCCACGTGCACGAAGGAAACGGCTCGCGGCGTTGCATCGTGGCACCTGGAATCGTCTGGACGTACGACGATTTGCACGGCGCGGCGAATCGAATCGCGCGAGTGCTTACCGAAGACCTCGGTATCGTTCCCGGAAACCGCGTGCTGCTGCGCGCGCCGAACACGCCGATGATGGCGGCGTGCTGGTTCGCCGTGCTCAAGGCCGGAGCAATTGCGGTCACCACCATGCCGCTCTACCGCGCGACCGAACTGCGGAACATCATCGAGAAGGCGCAGGTTCGTCATGCGTTGTGCGACGCGCGCATTGCCGGCGATCTGAACGACGCCTCCAAAGACTTACCGGGTTTCCAAACGCTGCATTTCAACAGCGGCGATCTGGAAGAGCGCATGCAGCACAAACCCGGCACGTTCGACAACGTTCAAACCGCCGCGGAAGACGTCGCCATCATCGGCTTCACGTCCGGGACCACCGGCAAGCCGAAAGCGGCGATGCATTTTCACCGCGACATCCTGGCAACGTGCGACAGTTACGGCAAGCATGTGCTCAAAGCACGCGCCGACGATCTCTTCACGGGAAGTCCGCCGCTCGGATTCACGTTCGGTTTGGGCGGGATAGTGCTTTTTCCGCTGGACGCCGGTGCCTCGACGCTGCTGCTCGAGAAAGCGCCGCCGGAACCACTGCTGCAAGCGATTCAGGAATACGGCGTAAACGTCGTGTTCACCGCACCCGTGGCATATCGCGCCATGGCCGACATGGTTTCGAAGTACGACGTTTCGTCGCTGCGCGTGTGCGTGTCCGCGGGCGAAACATTGCCGCTGCCGATTTGGCAGACGTGGTTCGATCGCACCGGCATAAAGATTTTGGACGGCATCGGCAGCACCGAGATGCTGCACATCTTCATCGGGTCGCCGCAGGAAAAAGCCGTCGGCGGCAGCACGGGACTCGTGGTCCCCGGATACGCGGCGGAGATTCACGACGAAAACGGCGCCCTGCTGCCGCGCAATTCGGTCGGGCGGCTTGCCGTAAAGGGACCGACGGGCTGTCGCTACCTCGACGACGATCGCCAGCTGAACTACGTCCAGGGCGGCTGGAATTATCCGGGCGATGCGTACCGCCAAGATGAGGACGGCTATTTTTGGTACGTCGCGCGCACGGACGACATGATTATCGCGGCCGGCTACAACGTTTCAGGCCCCGAGGTCGAGCAAGTGCTGCTGATGCATCCCGAGGTACGCGAATGTGCGGTCGTGGGCAAGCCCGTTCCCGAGAAACAGACGAACATCGTGAAGGCGTACGTCGTGCCCGCGGACGAAGCCAAGGCGGGCGCAGGCTTGGCTGCAGAGTTGCAAGAGTTCGTACGTAGCCGCATCGCCCCGTTCAAGACCCCCCGAGAGATTGAATTCGTGCCGCAGC
>Ga0070735_10000855_pt1 | contig 30789 bp, 31 predicted proteins | sample Coa_R1_FD_66443 | JGI IMG/M metagenome (GOLD analysis project Ga0070735, IMG submission 66443) | Surface soil microbial communities from Centralia Pennsylvania, which are recovering from an underground coalmine fire - Coalmine... | ecosystem: Environmental > Terrestrial > Soil > Unclassified ...
CAGTCTCGGTCAGCAGACGGTTCCCGGGCACCCGTGCTGCGACCTCTCTGAGCTCGTGGGCCCGCGGGAAAGTCACGTTCCCCGCGAATGAAACGTAGTAGCCCGAGTCCAGCGCCGACTCAGCCAGCGCCAGATTGCCGGAGAAGCAGTGAAGGACTACCACGGTATCCGACCCTCCGAGCGCGGTAAGGAGGTCGTCATCCGCGTCGCGGTTGTGAACGCTGACCGGGAGATGGCGCTCGCGTGCCCACGCCAGCTGGGTTCGGAACGCCTCGCGCTGCGCCTCGCCTGTCTCCGGGTGCCAGTGGTAGTCGAGTCCGACCTCGCCAATGGCCACTACTCCGGTCTCTTCCAGCAGCATCCGCACGGCCTCCGCCTCCGCGTCAAATCGACCCACTTCGTGAGGATGGATGCCAACTGCGGCGAATACGATTTCGAAGCGCTGGGCAATCTCCACCGCTCTTTCGCTCGTCGCAAGATCCGAGCCCACGGTCAGTATCCGCTCCACGCCCGACTCCTGGGCGCGAGCCAGTACGGCGTCAATATCGTCAAGAAAGGCCGGCGCGTCCAGGTGAGCGTGAGTGTCGGCTAGCAGCACGCGCTCACCCGTCCTTCTCCCTCGCCTCCGCTTGGATCATATCACGCGTGCCGTGCGGCGTCTCCGCGCACGTCATTCGTCAACCGTACCGCACGGCGGTACACCATACGGTTGGCCGTGGCGAGCATTCAGCCACATGGCGTAGGCGCGGTTACGCGGCGTCCCGTAGAGCGCCATGACGCGTGTGACGGCCGCGTTTCGATCCGCGCCGCCATCCACCATGCGGCGCATCTCCGCCAGCGCATCGTCGGCGTTATGGGCCACTGCAAAAGAGGCGCCGGCGACGATCAGCGTAATCTCGCCTCGCGGCTCGCCGGCTTCGAATCGCCGGCGCGCCGAGGCCACATCTCCGCGTACAACTTCCTCGTGGATCTTGGTGAGCTCTCGCGCGACGACACACTCTCGATTCCCCAGCACGGCCTCGATGTCGCCGAGAGCCGCTCGCAGGCGGTGTGGCGCTTCGAAGAAGACGAGGGTGTACGGCAATCCCCGCACTTCGTCCAGGAGCGAGCGCCGCGCGCTCCCGCTACGCGGCAGGAAGCCGAGGAACAGGAAGCCCCTGGCAGGCAGCGCCGCCGTGACGACCGCCGTGGTGACAGCGCTCGGACCCGGCAGAACTTCTACCTGCACGTCCGCCGCCAGCGCTGCCTGTACTAGCTCGAACCCCGGATCCGAGATCGAGGGCATTCCGGCATCCGATACGAGGGCGACATCTCCTGCTTCGAGCTGAGTCAGGACCTCTCCGATGCGGCTGCGCTTGTTGTGCTCGTGATAGCTCAATAGCGGCGTTCGAATGTCGAAGTGCTGAAGCAGCCGTCGCGTATGACGCGTGTCCTCGGCCAGGATGGTGTCAACTTCACCCAACACTCGAAGAGCGCGGAGTGTGATGTCCTCCAGATTGCCGATGGGCGTCGGAACGACAAAGAGCCGGCGCACACTACCCCGGGGGCCAGGTCATCGAGCGCCCGCCGAGGACATGCACGTGCACGTGCTGGACGCTCTGCTGGGCATCCGGTCCCGTGTTGATGACCGAGCGGAAACCACGTTCGCTCAGTCCCTCCTGTCCCGCCACCTTCGCTGCGGCAGCCAGGACCCGACCGAGCAGATCGACCTCGCCGTCGCCTGCGTCCGTCAGCGTCGCGACGTGCCGCCGCGGCACGACGAGGACGTGTACCGGAGCGGCCGGGTTGATGTCGCGAAATGCGACGACATCGGCATCCTCGTACACCCTCTCGGCGGGCAGCTCGCCCGACACGATCCGGCAGAACAGGCAGTCAGCCACAAGCCAGTATATGGTGGCGCAGCCGCTCCCCCAGCTCTCGGCCGAGGTTGCCCGCGGCGGCCGTGCTACCGGTAACCGTGTCCCGAATGAAGAGGCTACCGTCCGCCGATGCGGCCATGCCGCGGACGGTCACGGTATCGCCGGCAATCGCAGCATATGCCCCGACGGGGCTTCGGCACCCGGCGCCGAGGGCGCGCACGACGGCTCGCTCCGCCTCCGCCGCCACGCGACTCGACGGGTCGTCAATCGCACGTCCCAGCAGCAGGGCGCGACTGTCGCCGGCCCGGCACTGCACGGCGATGATGCCCTGTCCGGCGTCGGGGACCACCTCATCCACCGAGAACGTCTGGGTTATATGCCCGTCCAGTCCGAGCCGGGTCAATCCCGCCATCGCCAGGACCACCGCGTCGAACGCGCCGGACTGGAGCTTGCGCAGGCGTGTGTCCACATTGCCACGGACATCCTCGATCGTCAGATCGCCACGCAGCCGCGCCAGCTGAACTCGCCGGCGCAGGCTGCTCGTACCAACTCGCGCCCCCGACGGAAGGTCGGCTAGCCGCGCTCCCCCTCGGCCCAGCAGAGCGTCACGCGGATCGGCACGCGTCGAGTAGGCGACAATCTCGAGCTGGGGCGTTTCCTCATCGGACGGCACATCCTTCAAACTGTGAACTGCGAGGTCAATACTGCCCTCCAGGAGGGCAAGCTCGATGGCCCGCACGAACACTCCCTTGTCGCCAAAGCTCGAGATTGGTGCGTTCTGCACGCGATCGCCGGTCGTTTCGACCGTGCGGGTCACCACCTCTATGTCTGGAAATCGCTCCTGGAGAGCTGCTGTAACGATGTGCGTCTGCCGAAGGGCAAGCCCACTGCCTCGGGTTCCAACGACAATCACGCCGGCGCTCGCCACGACTCTCCTGCGTCCACAGCGCCCCACTCTATCACCGCACTCTGGGAGCCAGGCGTGGGGGAAATCGTAGAAACGCCGATTCTCTCCGCCCTGCAGCAGCGCTGGGGGGAGGAGCTCGACCGGGAAATCAGATTGTGGCTGGTGGGGGAGCAAGGCGTCGAGGCTCTGCACGGCATGATGGAGTACCAGCTCGGCTACGTCGACGAAAGGTTCCGACCTCAGCGGTCGCCAGGCGGCAAGCGGTTCCGTCCATGGCTCTGCCTCCTCGCCTGCCAAGGATTGGGCGGCGACGGAACCGCCGGAATGACTGCCGCCGCGGCGATCGAGCTTCTTCACAACTTCTCTCTGATCCACGACGACATCGAGGACCGCGACCCCGCGCGGCGCCACCGTCCCACCGTATGGAAGGTGTGGGGAGAGGCTCAGGCCATCAATGCCGGGGACGCAATGTTCGCGGCGGCCAGTGCAGCGATTCTGCAGTGCCATCCGCTCCCGACGGTAGCCCTCGATCTTGCTCGCCGCTTTCAATTCACCGTCCGCGCGCTTACCGATGGTCAATACCTGGACATGAGTTTCGAAACCCGGCAGGACGTGACGACCGGCGAGTACGTCCGCATGATCGGTCTCAAGACGGCCGCCCTGACGGCTTACAGTGCCTGGGCCGGAGCCATCATCGGCGGCGCGGGCGCCGACATCGCGGGAGCTCTCAGGGGGTTTGGGTGGGAGTTGGGACTGGCATTTCAGATACGGGATGACGTGCGCGGTATCTGGGCAGCCATCGAACAGACTGGAAAGGAACCGGCCAAAGATATTCAGAACCGGAAGAAGACGATGCCCGTCTTGCTCGCGCTCGAACGATGCGATTGCAAGAATCGGGAGGAGCTTGTCCGCTACTTCGCCGGCGAGTGCGATGACGCGCGCCTGGCCATCGACATCATCACCCAGTCGGGCGCGGAAGAGCTGTGCGTATCCGCGATCAAGCTCCATCTGGAGGCCGCGCTGGAGGCGCTGAATCGAGCGCGCCTCGACGCCTCGAGGTTGGACGAGCTGCAGCGCCTCGCCCTGCAGCTAACCGCTCAGTGAAGGGCTATGAGCTGCGGCACGGTGACCTCGCGGTAGCCGGCGCGCTTCAGGGCGGTCAGGAACGATGGGAGCGCAGCCGCGTCCTGCGATTGAATGCCCACGTGCATGAGGTAGATGGCGCCAGGACGCAGCAGTGACATGCAGCGCTGAATGATCGCGGGTGCCGACAGCCCTTCCCAGCCCAGCGAGTCGACCGTCCACATCACCATGTAGCGGTAGCCGAGAGATAGCAAGAGCGTGAGCGTTGCCTGATCGTAGTCACCGTAAGGGGGCCGGAAGTAGGGTTTGGCATTGCGCCCGACTTCAGATCGGATGACTCGATCTGCCTGGGTGATCTCCCAGGTACGCTGCTGCCGGGTAAGCGCCGCCGTCTTGGTGGAGTACCCCGTAAACGATCGATGATCGTAGGTGTGATTGACCAGCACGTCGCCGTCGCGGATCATCCTGCGCACGAGATCGCCATTCGCCTTGGCCCACACACCCGTCATGCCGAAGGTGGCATGGATGTGGTTTCGTTCGAGGATCTGAAGGATACGCGCCGCATAGCCGCGGTCGGCGCCCGCATCAAACGTGAGAGCGACTACGTGGCTGTGGGTGCTCCCCACGCTGACTATCCGAACGTTGGCCGCTGCTGGAGAAAGAGCGAGCAGGAGAACCAGAAGGGCTGCCCTCATTGTTCGACCGGTGTGTCGGCACGGTTCCCCCATTCCTGCCAGCCGGCCGTGTAGTTGGCGACCGAAGGATACCCGAGCATCTTGAGAACCGCGAAAGTGTGGGAAGAGCGGACCCCGCTGGCGCAGTAAACGATGACGTTCTTGTCCGGCAACGCCCCGCTCTGGACGTAGAACTCGCGCAGTGCGGCCAGTGAACGAAGCCGCATCGCGCCCGTCTCATCCGCGACGAGGTTCTCCGTCCACTCCAGATTGAGCGCCGTCGGAATGTGTCCATTTCTGGCCCCTAAGGCTCGCAAGCCAAGGTACTCTGCTGGGCTGCGCACGTCCAGAATGATCGCGTTCGGATCCCCTATGGCGCCCAGCACGTCCTCGGTTCCCGCCCACACTGCGGTGTCCACAGCCGAGGGGCCATAGTCGGCGGGAAAGGCATCGGATGCCTCCGTTTCGAAGGGACGGCCCTCACGCAGCCACACCGTCATGCCGCCGTCGAGCAGGGCGGCGATCTGGTGTCCTAGGTAGGCAAGGGCCCAGAAGAGCCGCGCGGCGGATGGCGCGGCTCCGTCGTCGTACAGGACAACGCGACTGTCCGGAGTGACACCAACTGCGCCCAGCTTCGTGCAGAAACCTTCCGGGTCGGGCCGGCCGTCACTTCGGTACGGCAGCAGGATATCCGGCAGATTGTGCGCGCCCGGTATATGTCCCTGCCGGAAGAAATGTGGCGGCCGCACATCCACGACGACAACCCTTGGATCTCGGAGGTTGGCCTGCAGCCAGTCAGTCGTTCGTCTCGCCGGTTCGATGTTCAATGGCTTCCTCAACCAGGTCTACTTGTGTTCCATTCTAGGTTCCGTCCTGAAGCAGGTCCCGCCGCCGAGATATCGAGGCAGCCACGATGCCGTGCGATTATTGGTCCCACACAAAGAATGGAGCGCACCCGGGTGACGGCCCTCTTGCTTGACGGACACAATCTGCTCTATCGCTCTTTTACCAGCCTTCCGCCTGCCATCGTGGCGGCCGACGGCCGTCCGATCCACGCCGTGCACGGCCTGGTCAGCACAATCCAGCGGCTGTCACGCGAGCTAGAGGCAGAGCATGTCGTCGCCGCATTCGACGTCCCGGATGTCCCGACCTTCAGGCACCAGCTCTACGCGGCATACCAGGGTCAGCGAGGCCCCCTGGGTGGCGAGAATGCCGAGGACTTCGCGCGGCAGGTGGGAATCGCGCAGCGCGTGCTGCCGGGCATGGGAGTACCTGCCATGACCGCCCCCGGTTACGAGGCCGACGATATCATGGGAACGCTCGCAACTCGCGTGGCTCGGCGCGGGGAAAGGGCAATCGTCGTTTCAACCGACCGCGATCTGCTTCAGCTGGTCGGCCCCGGTATCGAGGTTCTTTCGCCGTCCAATCCGCCGATTCATGCGCGCGAGTCGAATGATGTGGTGGCGCGGTTGGGCGTTCCTCCGGGCGGCGTCACCACATTCAAGGCACTGGCGGGAGACGCGTCAGACAATATTCCGGGGGTCCGGGGTATCGGGGCCAAGACCGCGGCCGACCTGGTCAATCGCTTCGGCTCGCTGGAAAGTCTCTACGAGTCCCTCTCCGCATTGCCCGGACGAGTGTCGCTGGCACTCGAATCCGGCCGCGAGGCGGCGTTTCTCTTCCGTACGATCGTCACGGTCGCGACCGATCTGGAGCTCCCGCTCGACTGCGATAACCTGCCTACTCTCGTCTACGCGGCGGACGCTCGCGTTGGGTCGATCCTCAAGGATCTCGGGTACGGTAGGCCCGCGCCGGCCTGACAGAAGCGTTCGAAACACTTCGGGGCCAGGCCACGCAGGATGCCCACCCTCATGTAGACGCGGCCGGGCTCGAAGGCGCTGGAGGCGCCGGCCATAGGTGCTGAATGGCACTCGAAAGCGTTCTGATTGCAGCGAGGCCCGGGGCGGCATGTCCGCACCTGCCGGAACGGACGTCCTGGCCGGAGACCACGGTAACGGCTCGTGGCAGTCCGGGCGGCAGGAGCCGTGGTGGTACGCCCGGAGGGATTCGAACCCCCGACCTTTAGGTCCGCAACCTAACGCTCTATCCAGCTGAGCTACGGGCGCATGGAGCGCGCGGCGCCGATGACGGCACACCGCCGCCACGGACGGCGGATGGACCGAGCCGCACCACCCAGTGTACCGAATGATTCGCAAGGCCGACCATGCGTCGCCTCACGACGGGCTTTCGCCGAACTGCCGATCCATCCGGTCGGCAGCCGCCGCGACCAGCAAGCGAAAATCTGAAAGCGAGATCTCCTCGGGGCTCATGGTGTCGAGCGTCAAGATGATGAGCCCGTCACCACGTTGCAGAAATCCCCAGTAGCTGGCGAGACCGGCGGGGGATGTCACCGTCTCCACCGCAACATCGATGCCCGCCACCGTGGTACGCAGATGTGCTGCGTGCGCGATCTGCGCAAACATGTTTGCCGAGCGCTCGGGGGAACCAAAGAGAAGCGCCATCTCGCTCACGGCCAGCGGAGTCGGCGCCTCGTCTACCTGCGCGAACCCGGAGAACGTCCGGTATGCCGACTTCAACGCGGCGGCCGACACGAGGCTTCCCAGCCGGTGGGCAGGTGGCGCTGACGGATCCCGATCAGGGTCAAGCCGGGCTCGGTCGCCGAGAGCCGAAGACACGGCGGCCCGGTCAAGGAGCAGGTCATCCGGTTCCATGTGTCATTTCGCCGGCGCCTGGTCGCGTTCTGCGCCCCAGGTATGTACGGTCACTCGCCGCAACTGAGGCCCCAGCTCTCTCGTACACTGTCCTCACAGCCCATGCCACCGATTGCAGCCTCCCTGCCCCGCGCTCGAGCCCCCATTCGAAGTTTGACCCATCACCGCATCCAGGTGATCGCGGTGGCAGCGCTCTTGCTTGGCGGATGCGCGAGCACGAGCGTGAAGAGTCGCGTCGTCACGCCTCCACCCACGCATTCTGGCACGGTCGCCGCTTCAGGGACACGCCAGATCGTGGCCAGGGCTCAGCGCTACCTCCGGGATAGGTCGTACACGGTCGACTACCACGTGGCAAGCACGCTGCCTGGCGGCGAGCTCCTGGTCGTGTTCCATAGCGTTTGCACGGGAAGCGTCGACGGCCACTGTCAGGCCGTGGACGCGTTCCGGCAGAAGGCGAGCCAACCGGTCTGGCACGGCGAGTACACGAGCGTCCTGGCGGTCCGCCCGAGCAAGTGGGGATTCGCTGTGCGTTCGGTCAGCTACGCGGCGGGAGATCCGCTCTGCTGTCCAACCGGACAGGCCGTCACCGACACTTACACATGGACTGGGTCGGGGTTCAAAGAGTCTGGCCCGCTCCCCGGCCGGCCGTCGACGCCGTGATCCCGGGCAGGCTCCTGCTCGGCCGCGACCGCGGACATCGAAATCGGCGCTCCGTGCGCGCGGCAGATGCGTACGCGCGCGCCACCGTCGAGGGTTCGCTCTTCCGTCAGCAGCTCGAATTCATCAATGGCGAACGAATGGCCGGTCGAGCACATATACCCGGTTACCCGCATCCATGCGTCGGTCACGTAACATCCCTCCTGCTGTCACGATGGTACAGAAACCGAACCGGATTCAGCCGCCGACGGCGACCCGGCGGGCAGGTCCGCGCGTGACCGGCGAGTCGCATGACGGACCAGTCGAGGCGGCCATCCTTGCCATGCCGCTCGATTCCAACTCCAGAGTTCTGGTCGCGGTATCCGGCGGCGCCGACTCCACGGCTCTGCTCGATGTCCTTGCGCGTCTCGTCACGGGCGGCAGGCGAAGCTGGGTCTTGCGCGCCGCCCACGTAAATCACGGGTTGCGCGGGCACGAAGCGGACCAAGACGAGGAGTTCGTGCGCGCACTCGCTCGCGACCGGGGCGTCCCCCTCGACGTCGTCGGCGTCGATGTCGAGGAGCACTCGCGCGCCAGGGGCGCATCCATCGAGGCTATGGCTCGCGAGCTGCGCTACAACGCTCTGTACGAGCGGCTGGATGCCTGGCCGGGAGACGTGCTGGTTACCGCCCACACGATGGACGATCAGGCCGAGACGGTGCTCCTCAATCTGTTGCGTGGAGCGGGCCTGACCGGCGTGGCGGCGATGCCGGATCGGCGGGACCGCCTCGTCAGGCCGTTCCTGTCTGTACGCCGCCACGATATCCTCGAGTACCTGCAGCGGCAGCACGTCGGCTACCGGCTGGACTCCAGCAACACCGATCCTCGCTTTGCCCGGAACCGCATCCGCCGCGAAGTGCTTCCCGTCCTCAGGCGCGTCCGCCCCGACGTTGTCGAGAAGCTCGCCCGCAGCGCGGCCCTCGCCGCGCAAGATGACCGGCTGGTGCGCGAGCAGGTGGATGAGACCATTGGTCTGCTCGAGGTGCGCATCGAAAAATTCGGCATCGCCGCCGCCGTCGCTCCCTGGCGGTCGGCTGCGCCCCCTCTCCGATTGCGCATTCTCCGTGCCCTTCTTGCCCGGCTGGGCGCCGCCCACGGCGTGTCTACCCGTCACCTCGGCGACCTTGCTGCCTTTCTCGAGAAGCCCGCGACCAGCACGCGGACGTTCCACGCCCTTCCCAATGCGGTGATCTGTACGCTCGATCCCGATCGCTTTCACTTGAGCATCGCGCCGGTCGAGGCGCCGCCCGTGGCCGGCGAGTTGGCGCTCCCCGTTCCGGGGAGCGTGTTCGCCGGCTCGATGCTTTTCTCGTCCGAGACGCCGCGCCTTACCGCCGACGAGCTCCATCGTCGGCTGGCGGTCTGCGGCCCACACCACGCACTTTGCGACGCACGCGCTCTGGGCCGGCGGCTCGTCGTGCGCCGGCCGCGCCCGGGAGAGCGCCTCAGACCTCTGGGGTTGCACGGTAGCAAGAAGATTCAGGATCTACTGGTCGATCGACGCGTGCCGGTAGCGGAGCGGGCTCGCCTCCTGGTGGTGGGCACTGAACGGCAGCTCATATGGATTCCGGGTGTCGCACTGGACGAACGGGCCGCCGTTGGTCCGCAGACCGACCGTGTGGTGCACCTGACCTGCCGCCCTACACCGACGGGCTGAGGCGCCCTTTTGCGCTCGGCGCGGCGGCTCATGTCCCGGGCTTATTCGCCGGCTCCTCAGCCACCCGAATTTGGCTTGAAGACAGGCCCGAGGCCGATCCAAGCTGGTACAATCGGCGGATGAGCTCCGGGCGCGAGTCTCGGGCTCTTTTGCCATCGGGCAGCAAATGGAGTATTGACCCTGCATGGACGCTAAGTGGTTCCGTAATAGTTTCATCTGGCTGATCGTCATGGTTTTCGTGCTGGCGATCGCCTTTCAGGTATTCCACGCCGGCACCTCGACCACCAAGTCGATCGACCTCACCGGCGGGAACAGCGTGGCCAATCCGAGTGTCGTCTACCTGGTCGAAGACGCGATCAAGCATCAGCACGTGCTGCTGATCACGCAGGACGGCACCAGTCTCACCCTTCAGTACCAGAGTGACCAGGCGAACCCGGTCAAGTACACGTCCACGCTTGGCGAGAACGACACCCTGATCGGTTTCCTCAATAGTGCCGGCGTGCCCACGAAGAGCGCGGCATTCGATGCATATGTCCACACGCACGTCAACACGCCGAGCGCCCTGGGCAGCTGGATCACGACCATCGTCTCGTTCCTGCCGCTCCTGATCTTTGGCGCCCTGATCTTCTTCATGATGCGCCAGGCGCAGGGAAGCAACAATCAGGCGCTGTCATTTGGCAAGAGCCGCGCCCGCATGTTCGCGGGGAATCGGCCCACCATCACCTTCGCCGACGTCGCCGGGGTCGAGGAAGCCAAACAGGAGCTGGCCGAGGTGGTGGAGTTCCTCAAGTATCCGGACAAATTCGCGGCCCTGGGGGCGCGTATCCCCCGCGGTGTGCTGCTGGTCGGACCTCCCGGAACCGGCAAGACGCTCCTCTCTCGCGCCGTCGCCGGCGAGGCAGGCGTGCCGTTCTTCTCGATCAGCGGCTCGGAGTTCGTCGAGATGTTCGTTGGCGTCGGCGCCAGCCGCGTCCGGGACCTGTTCGATCAAGCGAAACGCAATGCACCGTGCATCGTGTTCGTGGACGAAATTGACGCGGTCGGCCGGCAACGCGGCGCCGGTCTCGGAGGCAGTCACGACGAGCGCGAGCAGACGCTCAACCAGATCCTGGTGGAGATGGATGGCTTCGATACAAACACCAACGTCATCGTGATCGCAGCGACCAACCGGCCCGATGTGCTCGACCCCGCCTTGCTGCGGCCGGGGCGCTTTGACCGGCAGGTCGTGCTGGACAATCCGGACATCAAGGGCCGCAACCAGATCCTCGAAGTGCACGCACGCGGGAAGCCGTTCGAGAAGAGCGTGAACCTGCAGACGCTGGCGAAGCAAACGCCCGGGTTCAGCGGAGCCGACCTGAACAACCTCCTGAACGAAGCCGCCATTCTGGCAGCCCGGCGTAACAAGAAAGCGATCGGCATGATCGAGCTCGAGGAAGCGATCGATCGGGTCATCTCGGGGCCCGAACGGAAGAGCCGCATCATCAGCGAGAAGGAGAAGGCGATCACCGCCTATCACGAGGTAGGCCACGCTCTCGTCGCCAGAATGCTGCCAAACCTCGATCCGGTTCACAAGATCACGATCGTGGCCCGCGGTCTTGCCGGCGGCTACACGCGGCTCTTGCCGACCGAAGATCGGTACCTCTACACGAAGTCGCAGTTCGAAGAGACGCTGGCCTTTAGCCTTGGCGGACACGCGGCGGAACAGTTGATCTTCGGCGAGGTGACGACCGGCGCTTCCAACGACATCGAGCGCGCCACCCATCTGGCGCGTGAAATGGTGACGCGCTATGGCATGAGCGAGCGCATCGGCCCGCTGGCCCTCGGTAAGAAAGAGGAGCTGGTCTTCCTGGGACGTGAGATCGGCGAGCAGCGCAATTACAGCGATGCCGTTGCCCAGGAGATCGACGGCGAGATGCGGAGCCTCATCAACAAGGCGTACAGCGTTGCCACCGAGATTCTGATCAAGCACAAGGACAAGCTCGTCACCGTTTCCGAAAAGCTCATGACCCTCGAAACGATTGAAGGGCCGATCTTCGACGAGATCATGGGCATCCAGCAAGCGGCGAGCACATATTCTGCGTAGTATGAGCCGCCCTCAGACCTCGGGGCATGACTGACACGAGGTCCGAGGGCGGCTTCCCATTGCTGCCGGAAGTCGTGTCCGGCGCGACCGCCGACGTGTACTTCCCGCGAGCGCTCGCCGCGCTCGCCCACGCCGGTCTCAATCCGCGCGTCGGGATGGATATCTTCACGCGCGGCGGCGGGATCTTCTGTGGCGCCGGGCAGGTGACCCAACTCCTGCACGACGCCGGCTTCACGGGCGAGCTCTGGATCATGGAGGACGGCGCACCCATCGAGGCAGGGCAGTCGGGAGCCCAGATTTACGGGCAGTACGCGGAGTTCGGCCTCTACGAGACGGCAATTCTCGGCATCCTCGCATCCTGCACCGGGTGGGCAAACGCGGCGGCCGAGATCGTCGATGCGGCACGCGGCATCGCGGTCGCGAGCTTCGGGGCGCGCCACGTACACCCGAACGTCGCGGCCATCATGGACTACGCCGCCATAGTCGGCGGTTGTGCAAGCTGCTCCACGCCGCTCGGCGCCGTGCTTTCCGGCACCCGCCCATCGGGCACCATGCCTCACGCGTACGCACTCATCGTCGGAGATACGGTCGAGGCGGCCCGGCTGTTCGACGCGTCAATGCCCGACGACGTCCCGCGCATCATTCTGGTCGACACCTTCCAGGACGAGGCGGTGGAGAGTGTTCGGGTGGCCCAGGCGCTTGGTTCGCGCCTGCACGGTGTGCGCCTGGACACGCCTTCGGAGCGTGGTGGAGTCACGCCCGCCTTGGTGCGAGAGGTGCGGGCTCGGCTTGACCAGGCAGGCTTTGGGTCGATTCACATCACGGTGAGTGGCGGGCTGACGCCGGCGCGGATTCGAATGTTTGTGGAGCAGGACGCGCCGGTTGATGCCTTCGGTGTCGGCAGCTACATCAGCGGCGCGCCAGCGGTGGACTACACCGGCGACATCCGTGAAATCGAGGGACGGCCGGTGGCCAAACGCGGCCGGCTGCCGGGCATGCAGTCACGAGAGAAGCTGCGACGAGCGCTCTGAGCTTTCGAAATCGGCGACCAGATCAAGAAGGATTCTGGCGCCTTCCCTGGTGCGGCAGTCCACCTCGAGACCGAGCTGCGAGTACAGCTTCGCCCGATTGGGGTCCTTGATCCGGACCACAACCTTTGGCACCTGAAACACGTTCTGCGCGATCTCGCAAGCCATGACGTTTCGGTTGTCACCACTCGTGGCAGCGACGAAGGCATCCGCTTCCTCGACGCCGGCGTGGACCAGCACATCCTGGTCGACCGCATTCCCAAGCACAGTGTCACCGCCGAAGCTGTCCGGCAGGCGGGAGAAGGCTCCGGCATCCCAGTCGATAACCGTTACCTCGTGACGTGCTTTGTCGAGCTCCTGTGCGAGCAACGATCCGGTTCGCCCGCATCCCATGATCACGACTCTCATCCGATTACCCGGTCCCCTCCCGAATCCAACACCCGGCCCCAATGGCAAAACACGTCAGCTCGACAGCCCCTGGCGCAGGTTGAAGAGCTCGAGCTCCGCCCTCTTCTCCTGCTGCTTCGCCGTCATGTACGCCCGATAGTACGACTCGTAGCGCGCCTCTCCGGTCTGCCCGTCCCGCTCCATGTCACGGAGGACGGAAAGCCACTGCTCTTTTGCGCGAGAATGCGCCTCGCGGCGCGCCTCGAGCCTTTCGAGACTTTCGTCGACATCCTGCTTCGCCCGGAATACGCGGAAAGCTCCCAATCTCCGCTCCTCTGCCCCTCAACAAACGGCGGTTAGCAGGGTTCGTTGTGTGGAAGGAGCTTGTCGCGGGCAGTGAGTGGACCGCGTGCCAGGCTCGGGCGCTCTTCCCGTGTGGAGAGGGTAGAAGGCGGCTGGCCTTCTGTTACGTCCGTACGTTTCGTCATGTAGTCGGCAACCGTGTCGACCGCGCCGGAGGCAAGTGCCAGGGTGAAGTCAAGGAGACACTCGTTGCACACTTTATACGCGCCATACAGTGCCGATCCGGCGCTGTTGCGCTCAGTTCCGCAGCTGTCACAGTGGACCGGTCGATTGAGGTCGACGCCGCGCTCCACTCCATCGTCGGCAAGACTCTTCACCACTCGGGTGATCCGCTCCACCGAGTGCGGGCTCAATTCCTGCTGTTCTCGTTTGGCCAAAGTGGCCGTTCCCTTCAGATGGCGCTCAAGTAGCTCAGTATATCAGAGTGCCGGGAGCAGGATGTGTATACCACGCTATGGTAAAATCGTCCAGTACTTTATTCGGCTAGTGTTCCATCAGATGAAATTTGTCAATGAGAACCGCCGGTGCGCGCACTGCTACCGGTGGTGGTAGCGTGTTCCCTTCTGGGGGGCTGCGCGTCGGCCGGTTCAGTTCCGGACCCCACGACAACGCCCGTCTCCAGCCCTGCTCGAACCGTTATGCCTACCGCCGGTGCTCAGCCGACCGGGACGCCACGCGTTAGTCGCGGCTATGCTGTGTTTGTGCACCACCTGTGCCGATCCCTGGCCGCGGCCGACGCCGCGGCAATTCGGAGCCTGCTGCCGTACTACCAGTACAACAGCGGCGTGCGTTTCGGAACCTTCGGCGGAGGTGAAGGTGAAACCGGTGATCCAGCAATCATCTCTAGCTGGCTCGCCGGAGGTCGCGTACGTTGCAGGTCCTACACCCGCGATATCGCAGGACATGGCACGTTGCTTGCCGGCGGTTGGAATGTGAGCGGAGGTTGGGCCCTGCTCGATCTCGACACCTTCGGCGGCGTGTGGAAGGTGAATGACTTCACGTTCGGTCGCTTCCACGTCCTCTTTCACGCGATGCGCACATTCCACTCCGTGCTCCGATACCATGACTAGCTCGCCGCTGCGCCGGATCGCTCTCCTCTCACTGCACAGCTCGCCACTGGCGGCGCCGGGCAAGGGCGCTGACGTCGGCGGGATGAATCTCTACGTGCTTCGACTGGCCGAGGGCCTGGCGGACGAAGGCTTTCACGTCGATATGTTCACGCGGCGCACCGATCCGCAGGCCGCGGAGATCGTACCGGTGAGCTCGCGCGCGCGCCTGATCCATCTAGCGGCAGGGCCGGCGCGGCGTCTCCCCAAGAACGTACTGCCCATGCATCTCAATTCGATGGTCGCTTCGTTCGAGGGCTTCATGCACCGTCAGGGTATCCGCTACGACATTCTTCACAGTCATTACTGGTTGTCCGGTCTGGCGGCGATGCGCTACCGCGTCAGAACCGGAGTGGACGTTCCGTTCGTCACCATGTTTCACACGCTTCACGAGCTGAAGCGCCTGTACTCCGGCACGGCCGATCGATCAGACTCCGCGCTTCGGTTCGACGGCGAGCGGTGCATCATCGGCCGGGCCGACGCGATCGTCGGCGCGACGGATGCCGAGCGCCAGGACATGGTGCGGCTCTACGGGCGCTCGCCTGCCCGATATGTGACTATTCCCCCGGGGGTCGATCTCGCGCGCTTTCGTCCGCTTGGCCACGCGGCAAGCCGCCGAACGCTGGGTCTCGACGCCGAGCGCGTGGTGCTGTTCGTGGGCCGGCAGGATCCGCTCAAGGGAGTGGACATTCTCCTCCGATCGGTCGCGGCACTGCCCGACCGGCTGCGCCGCGGACTGAAGCTCCTCCTGGTTGGCGACCAGCCGGGAAGCAAACTGCGGCGGCTCGCCACCAGGCTCGGCCTGGGGGACACGATCCTCGTGTGCGGCCGTGTGGGCCAGGACGAGCTGCCGATCTACTACTCAGCCGCGGACGTGTGTGCCATGCCGTCGTCGTATGAATCGTTCGGGATGGCCGCGGTCGAGGCAATGGCCTGCCAGACACCGGTGGTTGCGTTTGGTGTGGGAGGCCTGCTCACCACCATCACCGACGGGCAGACGGGCTTTCTGGTGCCCCACGGCGACTACCCGGCCTACGCTCGGGTCCTGACCCAGGCTCTTGAGTCGTCCGAGCTCGACGTTATGGGACGACGCGCCCGGCTCTCGATTCAACGCTACTCGTGGCAGGCCGTGACGGCGCGGTCGCTCGAGCTTTACGATGATCTTCTCGATGAATACGCGGGAAGTCGCCGGCTCTCGGTTGTGTGACGCCGGTATTGCTCCCTCAGACGTGGCGAGACCAGCATGAGCGCCCTCGATCGCAACGCGTTTGACCTCCAGCCGTTGTCGGCTCCCGATATTCCGTTGTACAACATCCAGGCGGTTGCAGCCGCCACCGGTGTGCCGACAATTACGCTTCGCTCCTGGGAGCGGCGTTACGGAGTTCCCGCGCCCCGCCGTGACCCAAAGGGCTACCGGCTGTACTCCGAGCGCGATATTGAGGTGGTGCGCTGGCTCCGCGAACAGGTGCGCCACGGGGTGGGCATCAGCCGAGCTGTCAACGTATTCCGCGCCCTCCGGACGGCCGAGGACACGACGCGCGAGCATCAGACGTTCGACCCGCGCGACCTGCGCCACCGCCTGCTGGAGGATATCTTTCGGCTGGACGAAGCCGGAATCCTCACCACGATCACCGAAGTGCTCGCCGTCATGCCGGTCGAGGACGCTGTGCTGGAGATCTTTCAGGCAACGCTCTACGACGTCGACGAGTCGTGGGCTGCAGGAGACCTGTCGGTGACATGCGAGCACTTCGCGGCCAACATCATTCGCGGCGCCCTGATTCAGCTCCTGCGCCTGGCCCCGCGTCCAGTACGTCCCGAGAGGCTCATCGTGGGATGCGGTCCGGGAGAGCTGCACGACATCGGCGCGCTCACCGTCGCGCTCTTGCTCCGTCGCCGCGGGTTCGGCGTTGTCTTCGTGGGAGCAAGCGTGGAGGAGCACGGCCTTGTCGACGATGCTTGCCGGCACCGGCCCAGCGGCGTCCTGCTTTCCGCGAGCACGGCCGAAACGGCCGTTGCCCTCGCCGGGTTGGCGTCCCGTCTGGCCGATCGCTTTGACGGTCTCGTCGGCATTGGCGGCCAGGGCTATGCTGCCTGGGGAGAGCCTGAGACGCGCCGTGTTGAGACCTTCGCGGGTATGGACGCTGCGGCGGCCGTGTCACGGCTCGAGGACATGCTCGCCGCGTAACTCCATCCGGCACCATCGGAGTCGAGGGCCGGCACGATCGCTCCTTCTACGGCTTGCGGCCGCCGGGACTTCTCAAGACCTACCGGTCTATGCCGTGATGAGACGCAATTGTGAAGGCGACGGCCTGGACAAGCCGGAGATGGCGTGGTATCGTATTGACGATTGACGGATAGAGCGCAAACACCCCCGGAGACATGCCGTGCACCTCTGGCGATCGGTCTCGCACCATCAGCGCACGCTGTACGCAGGGCTGGCGATTGGCGCGGCCCTGACGCTTCTCATGTTGCTGGTGCTTCAGGGGCTCCCGATCTTCACCCGCGCCGAGCTGGCCGCGTATGATTTCCAGTTCCAGCGCCGTGGTGATCGGCCAGCGCCCGCGAATGTCGTGGTGGTCGGTCTTGACGACGCCAGCGTCCAGGATCTGAGCGCCGGCCGATATCCCATTCCCCGGCGCTTCATGGCAGACGCGATTACGTTCCTGCACCGTGCCGGCGCCGCCGTCATCGCTCCCGACTTCGCATATATCGGTCCATCGATGTACGGTCCCGCGGACGATCGCGCACTGGCACGGGCGGTGCGGGCCGCCGGGAACGTAGTGCTTCCGAGTATCATTCCCACCGCCAGCGCCAGTCAGTTCGTCCAGTGCATGACCAGCATCGAACTTCCGCTCGATGCTTTGAACGCCGGCGCGGCCGGAGTAGGTCTGGCCAACGTACCGGTCGATCAGGATGGTGCGGTGCGAAGCGCGGACCTGCTCCAGACGGCGCACCTCGCGAAGGGAAACGAGTGTGTACCGGGCGGAAATCTTCCCTCCTTTCCACTGGCAATCGCGAGCGTGGCGCTCGACCGCTCCCCCGCAGCTATCGTCCGCGGACTGGGCAGTCGCATTCAAATCAATTACAACGGATACCAGTACCCCGGCGACGCGGCGCAGACGACGTTCAGGTACGTACAGTTCGAGGCGGTAGCGAGACAGCAGGACGATCCCGCGATCTTCCGGCACAAGGTCGTCCTCATCATTCCCGCGGCGGCCATCACGAAAGACCTTTTCAACACGCCCTACGGTCTGATGTACGGCGGCTTCGTGCAAGCCAACACCGTGAACACGATACTCCGGCGCGACCCGATCGTGCCGGCCAGCCCGCTGACCAACGACCTGCTGCTCCTCATCGTCGGCCTCATGACCACTATGGTCGGGGCAACTCTCGGGATCTGGCGCAGCTCAGCCGTGGCACTGTTCGGAGCTGTCGGGTTCGTTCTCCTCTCGTCACTTCTTTTCGCGGGCGCCCGTATCTGGATCAATCTGGTGACGCCCGAGGTCTGCATCGTGATCGTGTTCGGAGCCATCATGGCGCTGCGCTTCGCCACGGAGGAGCGACTACGAAAGAAGGCCACCGCGACCTTCGGCCGCTATGTCAAGGGTGAAATCGTCGACATTCTCATGAACGCCGGTGACCCCGCCGCGGCGCTTCGCGGCATACGGCGGCCGATTTCGGTGCTTTTTGTCGACATTCGCGGCTTTACAAGCATGTCGGAGCATATGGCGCCGGAGCGGGTGGTCGCCACGCTGGATGTCTACCTGGAGCAGCTCTCGCGGTGTGTCGATGAGCTGAACGGCGCGGTGGACAAATACGTCGGCGATGAGCTCATGGCCCTCTGGAACGCGCTGCCGTATCCACAGGAGGACCATGCCCTGTGCGCCGTCAGGTGCGCTCTCAGCATGGTTGTACACGCCGAGAACATCAATCGGGAGCTGGTGACGCAAGGCTTGCCGGAGATTCACTACGGAATCGGAGTCAATAGCGGCGATGCCGTGGTGGGGCAGATGGGCAGCTCGGTACGGGCAACCTACACCGCGATCGGGGACACGGTGAATACCGGCGCGCGGCTATGCAGCGCCGCCGGCAAGAACGAGATTCTCATCGGCCAGGCCACGTGGGAGATGATCGGCCCCAGCCTAGTGACCGAGGAAACCGAGCCACTCCTGCTCAAGGGCAAGACTGATCCCCTGCGAACCTTCCGGGTCCTTGGGATCCGGGAGGAAGCGGGCCAGGTTCCTCTGGCCGTCCCCGCTCCGGCATAATGCGGGGGCCGGTGCGGGACAGATGAGCCGGCCCGGTTGAAGAAGTGTTCAGGGAAGGGGGTATTCGCGCTTGTTGGCCACGGTCCACACGATTTTCGACTGCAAACATGAGAAGGCCATCGAGGTGGCCGTCGATGACGACACTGAAATCCCGGCCCAGGTTCGCGGCCTCGGCAAGTGCCCGGATTGCAGAGGAAACTTCGAGCTTATCGCAGTATCCGGAGTCGCGCCTCTGCCGGGCGGAAAGCGGGTCGTCCTCGACACCATCATGATGATGCCGATCTAAGCGACGGCACGCCGCACTGTGCTATACTTTGTATAGTAATTGAGGCTTGTGCGGGCAACCCGGGCGCTCCGGGTTGCCTTTTGCTGTGAGGAAGTTTTGAACGCCACCCGCGACGACATCCGGAATGTCGCCATCATTGCCCACGTCGACCACGGGAAGACGACACTCGTGGACGGCATGCTCAAACAGAGCAACATCTTCCGCGAGAACGAAGAGGTGGGCTCGCTCATTCTCGACTCCAACGATCTGGAGCGAGAGAAGGGCATCACTATTCTGGCGAAGAACACCTCGGTACGCTTCCGGGGTACCAAGATCAACATTATCGACACGCCCGGTCACGCCGACTTCGGCGGGGAAGTCGAGCGGGTACTCAATATGGCGGACGGCTGCTTGCTCCTGGTGGACGCGGCGGAAGGGCCCATGCCGCAGACTCGCTTCGTGTTGCGCAAGGCACTGGAGATCGGCCTGAAGCCGATCGTGGTAATCAACAAGATCGACCGCCCCAACGCACGGATTGACGAAGTCGTGCGTGAAACGCAGGATCTCTTTCTCGAGCTGGCGACCGATCCCGATCAGCTGGACTTTCCAATCCTCTATTCGGTGGCGAAGCAGGGGGTGGCCGTGGCAAACCGTGGGGATCAGGGCATTGACCTACAGCCGCTCTTCAATGCCATTCTCAGCGCAGTCCCGCCGCCCCAAATCGACGAAGGGCCACTCCAGATGCTGGTCACAACGCTGGGCTACGATTCCTACCAGGGGCGTATCGCGATCGGTCGAATCGTCCGTGGCGCGATTCGACCGGGCGAAGCCGTCGCGGTGATCGGCCGGCAAGGCTCCGTCCGATCCACGCGCATTGCCGGCGTCTACACCTTCGAGGGGCTCAAGCGCGTCCCCGTCGAAGTCGCCGAAGCTGGAGACATCGTGGCGCTGACCGGGATCGAAGATGCGTCGATCGGAGAAACCGTTGCAACCAGCGCGTGCCCGGAGCAGCTTCCGGCGATCGAAGTCGAGGAACCGACCGTCAAGATGACGATCGGTGTCAATACCTCGCCATTCGCCGGGCGCGAAGGGAAGATGGGGACCTCGCGTCAGCTACGGGAACGTCTCTATCGCGAACTCCAGACGAACGTCGCTCTTAGAGTTGCTGATACCGAGCGAGCGGACAGCTTTCTCGTATCGGGACGCGGCGAGCTGCACCTTGCGATTCTGGTTGAGACCATGCGCCGTGAGGGCTTCGAGTTCGAGGTCTCGCGACCGGAAGTGATCACCCACGAGGTGGAGCGGGCCGTCCACGAGCCCTTCGAGCACCTCGTCATTGACACCAGCGAAGAGTACATGGGGTTCGTGACGCAGGCCATGTCGGCCCGCCGCGGCACCATGGCCAACATGGTGGCGTCGAGCAGTCATCTCAGGCTCGAGTTCACAATCCCGACGCGGGGCCTGATCGGCTTCCGGAACGAATTTCTTACCGCAACTCGCGGGAACGGCATCATGAGCAGCCTCTTTCTCGGCTACCGGCCGTGGGCGGGGGATATCACGAGCTATCGCATGGGCGCGCTGGTGGCGCTCGAAGAGGGTCAGGCGGTGTCGTACGGCCTCGCCAACGCTCAGGAACGCGGCACGACGTTCATCGAGCCGGGAACTCCGGTCTACGGCGGAATGATCGTCGGCCTCAACTCACGCGGGGACGACATCGTCATCAACGTGTGCAAGGACAAGAAGAAGACCAATGTCCGATCTTCTACTGCCGACATTCTGGTGCGCCTCACGCCCGCCACCATCCTCAGTCTTGAACAGTCGCTTGACTTTATCGACGACGACGAGCTGCTCGAGGTAACTCCGCGTAGCCTGCGGCTCCGCAAGAGGATCCTCAATCACGAGCAGCGCGGCAAGAAGCGCCGGGACGCGTGACAGAGTGGTCCGTCGACCGAAAGAGGCAGACTGGGCCATAATGCTGGGTATGACACCCCCGGGAGACGACGAGTCGAGGGCCGAGTTCCTTCCGCCGGCGACCATCCCGCGGTACGCCCTCGCCGGGCGGCAGCGCGGCGGCCCGATCCCCCGCGTTCTGTTGCTTCCTGCGGTGCGGCGGGGCGCAACAATTGTGGCGGCAGCGGTGGCGCTGGAAGTACTGGGTGCCCTAACGCGATCGCGACGCCATCCCGAGACTCCAGCCTTGGACGCCGGGCTCGAGATCAGCGTGCTGCGGTACGAACGCTGGGAGGTACGGTACTCGGGTCGGTCTCAGCGGGGCTGACCAAAGAGTGTCGGACCGCGACCCCCTCCTTGAGCGGTTCCGGTCCGCGGCGGCGTTAGTGGGCACCGAGGTGTGCCAGACCTCCCGTGAATCGCTCGTGGAGATCCTCGAACCTTTGGCCGAGGCAGGCGGCACGGGGCTGGACCACGACCTGCTGACGAGCTATCCGGAGGTCGCGCCGCTGGCGCGTCGATCCGAGGCCTGGCCGGCAGTCGCCATGTCCCTGGCCACACTGGCGGTAGCCGACACCGGAAGTCTCGCCCTGGCGGAGCAGGATCCGCAAGACCGGGCCAGGCGGGTGCTGTGCCGGCGCCACGTCGTCGTGGTTCCAGTCGAGAGGGTCGTGCCGTCACTGCAGGACGCGGCCGGTCCCATCCGGCGCTGGGCACGGGAGGGACGGGTGTACGTCACGCTCGTGACCGGTCCAAGCCGCACTGCCGACATCGAGAAGATCCTGACGGTCGGCGCCCACGGGGCCATCGAGGTCATTGCCGTCGTTCTCGATGACGGCGCCGGAGGGGGAGATGGAACCGTTTCCTGATCGCTATCGACGGGCGCTGGCCGATGAGCAGCTACGCCGCAATCTGCTGGAGTTCCAGCGCCACTGGCGCGCCACTCGCGACCGGGGCGTCGCCGGGCTACCCTACGATGAGCTACGGCGGAAGCTGGTCACCGTCAAGAATGAGGTCATTGCCGACCTCCCTGGCTGGGTTGAGACCTTTCGTCGGAATGCCGAAGCGGGAGGCGCGCACACGTATTTCGCGGCGAGCGCCGAGGATGCCGCGCGGTACGTGACCGACCTCGCCCAAGCCCGCGGCATCCGTGTGGTCACCAAGTCGAAGTCGATGCTCAGTGAGGAGATCCACGTCAACGATGCCCTGGGCCGCGAGGGCATCGAGCCTATCGAAACCGATCTCGGCGAGTGGATAGTCCAGCTGGCCGGCGAGCGCCCATCACATATAGTGGCTCCGGCCGTGCACAAGAACCGCCGGCAGGTGGCCGATTTACTCGAGCGCGTGATTGGCGAGCCGGTCGACCACGAGGACATCGGCCAGCAAGTGGCGGCGGCCCGCCGGCACCTACGCAACCTCTTCTTCGCGGGCGGAATGGGGCTCTCGGGCGCAAACGCGATAGTTGCCGAGTCCGGAACAGTCGTACTCGTTACCAACGAGGGGAATGCTGAGCTCGTCACGAGCCTTCCTCCCATTCACGTTGTGCTGGCCGGCATCGAGAAGCTCGTACCCACGGTCGAGGATGCCATGACCGTTCTGGAGCTGCTCGCGCCCAGCGCAACGGGACAGCGGGCCACATCCTACGTCACATTCATTAGCGGCCCGGACTCGCCGCAACGAGAGCTGCATATCGTCCTGGTCGACAATGGTCGCTCGGCGATGGCTGCGTCGCCGCTCTTTCGCGACGCCCTGCGTTGCATCCGCTGCGGATCCTGCGCCTCCGTCTGCCCCGCTTACGGCGTCGTCGGGGGGCACGTCTTCGGCCACGTCTACACCGGTGCCATCGGGCTCGTGAACACGCCGTTCCATCACGGTCTGCAGGCGGACGCCGGTCCGCAGAGCCTGTGTGTATCCTGCAATGCCTGCCAGACAGTGTGCCCGGTCGACATACCGCTGCCCCGTCAGATTCTGGACACGCGCGCCGAGGTCGTCGAAGCGCAGCGCTCGTCCGCACTGGTCGGTTTCGGTCTCGCAATGTGGTCGCGGCCTCGGATCGCGCACGCGCTCCTGCGGACTTCCGCGCTCTTGCAGGTACCGGTGCGGCGCGACCGCTTTGTCGAGCCTCCTTTTCTCGCACGGTGGACGTCGTGGCGCACACCACCCGCCCTCGCCCGCCGACCGTTTCGCGACGACATCGCCCGGATGCCAGAGCCGACGCCTATTGCAACAGGTCCGGCTCTCTCACCGGCGCCGTCGGCTGTTGAGGGGTTCCCCGGACCGGTTCCCGGGCCCGCGTGGCCGCTTGCCGGTGTAACCGTCGCGTACTTTGTTCAGTGCCTGACCGACTGGCTATACCCGGAAATGGGAAGGGCGATCGTGCAGGTGCTGCGAGATCTGGGCGCCACCGTCGCAATCCCCCGCGCACAGCACTGCTGCGGGCTGCCCGCGATCGACAGCGGCCACCCGGATCGGGCAAGGGGAATGGCCCGCCACACGATTTCCGTTCTCGAGGCATGCGACACCGAGTACGTAGTCACCGGGGGCACGAGCTGCGCCGTCGCCTTCTCCCACGATTACGTCCACCTCTTCCGTGACGACGCTGCGTGGCGCGCGCGGGCGGAACGGCTTGCCGCGCGCACGCGGGACTTCACCACCTTCCTGCTCGAGGTAGGCACGCTTCCCGAGATTCCGGCGCAGCCGCAGCCGATCCGTGCCGTCTATCACTATTTCTGCCAGTCGTACAACGTCCTCGGTTTCCGGGAGGAGCCGTTCCGTCTGCTGCGCGACATCTGCGGGCTGGAGATTGAGCCAATGCCCGAGGCGAACGTCTGCTGCGGCTTCGGCGGATCGGTATCGGTCAACCGGCCCGAGCTGTGCCGGCACATCCTCGAGCGCAAGCTCGACAATCTCGACCAGTGCAACGTGCCACTTCTGGTAACCGACAATCCCGGGTGCATCATGCACCTGCGTGGTGGCATCAATGCCTCTGGGCGCCGGGTCCGTGTGCGGCACACCGCGGAGATAGTGGCCGAGAGGCTTGCCGAGGCGGCCGCCGGCGGGAAGTCTGCCGCAGTGTGATGGATCTTTCTCCCCCTGATCTCATCGAGCGTGCCAGGGCCGTGCTGCGCGGGAACGACCTCGGCACATCCACCAAGCCGTCACCGACGCTGTATCCGCACCAATGGAACTGGGACTCCTGCTTCATCGCCATCGGCCTCTCACATGTCGATACCGGGCGGGCCGCGGAAGAGATACGCTCGCTACTCCGTGGGCAGTGGCGCAACGGTATGGTGCCGCAGATCGTCTTCAATCCGAACGCGACGGGCTACTTCCCTGGACCCGAAGTCTGGCAGTGCGAGCGCTCACCCGATGCACCGGCCGGCGTCAGAACATCGGGGATCACAGATCCCCCGGTACTTGCGATCGCCGCGCTGGCGGTATGGGAGAACGCACCGGACAAGTCGGCCGCGCGAGCCTTCTTGCGCGAGGTGTTCCCACGCATCCTCCATTTCCATCGATTTCTGTACGAGCAACGGAACCCGGATGGTGATGGGCTGATCGTGGTCGTCCATCCGTGGGAGTCCGGCCTCGACAATTCACCGCCGTACCTGGACGCCGGAAAGCGCGTGCACCTCACCTACCAGCCACAGTATGAGCGGCTAGATCTCTTGCATGTCCCGGCACAGAACCGACCCAGTAACAAGGACTACGACCTGTTCGTCTGGCTCCTCGAACAGATGCGGGCAGTCAACTGGAATCAGAGGCTGTACCTGGAGAGAGCGACGCTTCAGATCCAGGACGTGCTGTTCAACGCGATCCTCAGCCGTGCCAACGCCGCGCTGGCTGCGATTGCCGGGATAGTCGACGAGTCGCCGGAACCTGCCGAAGCGTGGCGGCGGGAAACTGTCCGAGCAATCAACGACAAGCTTTGGGATGAGACGGCGGGAACGTACTATAGCTACGATCGCGTGGCGGGACGCCTACTGCGCGACGACACTATCGGCTCTTTTCACACGCTGTTCGGCAACGTGCCCGGTCCCGACCGGGCCACCCGGCTCGTGCAGTCGCACCTGCTGGATGAAAATCGATACTGGCCACGCACCGGCATTCCGGTCCCGACCACGGCACTGGATTCACCCTGGTTCAACGCGGAGAACTACTGGTTGGGACCAGTGTGGGTCAACACCAACTGGATGGTGCTGAAGGGGTTGCTTGAGTACGGATTCGTCGACATCGCGGCGTCGCTCCGCGCCCACACACTTCAGTTGGTGAATCGATCCGGCTTCCGCGAGTACTTCAACCCCCTCACCGGGGAAGGCTACGGCACCGGCGCGTTCAGCTGGACCGCCGCGCTCACGATCGACCTTCTGTCGGAAACACCATCCGGATCGGATAGGTCGTGACCCAGCCGGTGTCGAGTCGTATCTCCACCAGCGCTGTCCCGTCTGGACCCTCGCGCACGCCGAGCGCCACCCCGCGCCATTCACGCCGGTCCGGGGTCCGAACGATCACCCGCTGTCCCGGCTGCGGTGCCTCGCTGCCGTCCACGGCCGTTATCCTTCAGTCCTCGACATGCCTGCCAAGGAGCAGGGCGGCATTCGATCCCCCGAACCCGAACGAACAGGACAGCGCGTAGTCGACCTGCGCCGCCAAGCCGTCCGGCGAAAGCAGGTTCAGATCGCAGGCCGGATCGGGGCTGCACAGATTCACGGTCCCCGGGAGCCGCGCCCGGTCGAGGGCGAGCGCCGTGACCGCAGCCTCGATTGCACCCGATGCGCCAAGCGCGTGGCCGAAGGCGCCCTTGGTCCCGCTGACCGGAACCGTACCCCCGGACTCGCCGAGCGCCCGGCGGATCGCGCAGCTCTCGGCCCGGTCGCCGAGTGGCGTGCCCGTGGCATGCGCGTTCACGTAGCCAAGACGGGCGGCGGGCGTTCCAGCGTCCTGCAGGGCGAGCTCGATGGCCCTGGTGGCGTCGGAACCATCCGGCCGGGGCGCCGTCATATGAAACGCATCGTTACTCTGGCCAAAGCCACAGAGCTCCGCGTAGATGCGAGCGCCTCTTCGGCAGGCCGCCTGCCTCTCTTCCAGCACGAGCAGTGCGGCCCCCTCGCCCATTACAAAGCCGTCGCGGTCACGGTCGAACGGGCGTGAGGCGGCGGGCGGGTCGTCGTTTCGACACGACATGGCTTTGATCAAGGAAAATGCCCCGAATGTAAGGGGTGCAAGCGGCGCTTCCACTCCCCCTGCCAGCATCAGGTCGGCTTCGCCGCTCTGGATCGTTCGGAAGGCCTGGCCGACTGCCATCGCGCCCGAGGCACACGAGTTTGCGTTCGCCAGGTTCGGGCCGCGCAGTCCGAGCTGGATCGCGATATTCGCCCCGCTGGCTCCGCCGTACACGGCAATGGCAAGAGTCGGTCCCACGGCGCGCACGCCGGATTCGAGATAGGCTGTGTGTTGCTCCTCACCGTAGGCCACGCCCCCCAGCGCCGAGCCGAGTGAGACACCGGTGCGGGTCCGATCCATCCGTTCCAGATCGATGTCCGCATCGCTCACTGCCTGCCAGGCACTCGCGACACCAAACTGCGCGAAGCGATCGAGACGGCGGGCGATGCGCGAGTCGAACCAGTCGGCGGGATCGAAGTCGTCGATCTCGGCCGCGAGATGGGAGCGAAAGGGCGAAGGGTCGAAGCGCGTGATGCGGCGCACGGCGCTGCGACCCGCGATGGCACCGCGCCAGAGTCCATCAGCGCCGTGTCCGAGCGGTGTGACGGCGCCGATTCCCGTTACGACGACTCGCCTGCGCCGTTCTTCGTTTCTCACCGTCTCTCCTCGCCCCCTCGGGTGCGCGCCACCACAACCTCTCTCATACGCTACCGGGCTCTTCTCCGCCTAGTGAGGAGCTTGCTCGGCCTCACGCTTGAGTCCGCGCAGCGTCCGGTCCGCGACATGGCTCACGAAGACTCGGCCCGTCACCCAACGCGCGAGCGGAAAGCGCAGCCAGGGGCGTAGATAGCGCAGGTCATGCAGGATACGTGCCTGCACGCCTCTATCGCACCGCTCCAGCTGCCATTCGACCCGCATTCCCCTGGTTACGCCGCCGACATGCAGATAAAGGATCCGCCCCTCTTCCGGTCGCAGCTCCTGAGTCGACGTCCAGCTCACTGGAACACCGGTACGTCGGGCGGCCATCTTTACTGTCCTGGACGAAGATCGGTCCGGCGCCGGACCATGGATCACGCGCACGTAGCGGTAGTGTCCGAGGAAGCGTGGCCACGCCACGACGTCGGCCGCGAGCTCGAACACCGTCGAGATATCTGATTCGATAGTGATCGTGTTGATCGTTGCGTCGATCGGAGAGCCCTCCTCCCTCTCGAGTCCCTCAGGGGCGCAGCGCCGACCACAGTACGGAGGGCCGAAGAAACTCCGCGGCGTCCGAGAGGTCGCCGAGCGCGAGCCGCAACCGCTCCGCCGGAACCTCGCGGGCGTTCAGCCGGGGGATCGCGTAGTCGAGCAGAGCCGGGCACTGGACGAAACCCTGAACGATCGCGGACACCGCCTCCTTGCTCCGAAATGTGGCGCGCTGGAGGTCAGCATAGATCCCCAGGACTTCACCGCCCGCGGCTCCCCGCTCTAGCGCTCGGTGCGCTACGTCTGCCGCCACCTCGGCTCCGCGCAGCGCCCGGAAGATTCCCTCGCCGGTGAATGGGTCGAAGAAGCCGGCGGCGTCCCCGACCAGCAGTGCGCCAGATGTCCAGATCCGCGCCCGCCGAGCGCCGATCGGAACGATGCCGGTAACGGGAGACTCCCGGCGAGCGTCCGCGAGCAAGTCACGGAGTTCCGGATTCCGCCCGATCCAGTCTTCGAAAAATTCAGTCGCGCTCCTCCGGGCACGCGCTAACGCATCGGCGTGCGTTACCACCGCGACGTTGAACAGCCCGTCCGGAAGCGGTGCAACGCCGCAATACCCGCCGCGCGCCACGTACATGCGGCCGTAGTCAGCCAGGAGAGGTACGTTGCCGCCATAGTAGGCCACGAGCCCGAGTCTCACCGGCCAGCGCGGTTCCCTCACGATATTCAGCGAGCGGGCCAGCGTCGAGTGCGCGCCGTCGGCAATGATCGTCAGGCGGCTTCTGAAGACAATCTCTCGCCCGGATGCCGAGCCGCGCACGCCCTGCACGGTCCCGCCCTCGACGATGGGCTCGCGAGTCACGGTGCCCTCGTGAACGGTCGCGCCGCGCGCGGCAGCGAGCTCGAGCAGCGCTGCGTCCAGTCGCAGGCGCTGCAAGGTCCTGGCGCAACGCGCTGTTCCCCGGTACGTGTACTGGACGCGAAACACCCGCCCGCGGGGCGACGTGATCTCCATACCCCGCACCTGCAGCGGCCGGGCCCCGCGTATCGCGGCATCCGCCCCGAGGCGAACGAGCGCATCCTCGGTGCCCGGACTCATGTACTCTGCACAGGTCTTTCGGCGCGGAAAGCGTGCCCGGTCGAGCAAGGCAACGCGGTACCCCACAGCAGCGAGCAATCCGGCGGTCGCCGCGCCGGCCGGCCCGGCACCCACTACCGCAACATCGCAACGCTCTGCCACGCCGTTTCAGCCCTTGACCGCGTACAGGGTGAGCCGGAACGGCCAGCACTGCTCCACCCTGCAGTGCTCCAGACGGGCGGATGCGGCGAGTGAGCGCACCTCGTCCGGCGTGTACGCCCGCAGGACCGACAGCGGCCCGTCATGGCGAGTGACGCGGTTCGAGGCGACCGTCCTGGTAACGAGCCACGCAGCCACGTAGCCGGCGCGACAGCGTCGGAGGTCACCGACCACGACGGCGCGGTTCGCCACGCGCCACATCTCGGATAGCACGGTGATCGCATCGGCAGCGCCGAAGTGGTGCAGCACGAGGCTGCACAATACGACGTCAAAGGAGGCGTCGGGAAAGGGCAGCCGTCGAGCATCGCCCAGCTCGAGCCTCACCGGGAGATCGCCGATGTGGCGGCGTGCCTCGTCGAGGATTTCCGCACTCAAGTCAAGTGCCGTGACCCGAAGGTCGAGCCCGCCTGTTTTGCTGCGTCGCAGCAACGCGCGCGGTATATCCCCAGAGCCGGTGCCGACATCGAGCACACTCGCCCTCTTCGCTCCGCTAACCGCGCGAAGCACGAGGCGCTCGGCGATTGTCGCTCCTCCGAACCAACGGTTGATGAAACGAATGTCGCGCAGGTTGGCCGTCAGATCGGCCGGAATGGACCCAGGATTGTCGAGGAGCTCGGGAGCGTCTCGCCGCGGGAGGACAACCATGCGGATCGGACCGCGGCGCGTCAGGCGAGCGCCGCCGGGTGCCGTAGCTCCCGCGCGGTCGACTTCAGATCGGTATCCGCCTGAATAAACACGTTCAGCGGTCGGCCCGGTACGATGTTTCGATCGTAAGGCAGTCCGTGTGCCTGAGCCCAGGTCACGTAGGCACTCTCGATGGCATTGCACATATCGTCGAGAGCGATGCTGACCTGGAACAGGTTTACATTCGGATCGATCGAGTCGCGATTGTCAATCACGTCAGGTATCCGGCATTCCGACTGCTCGCGCCGGAAGTACTTGACGACGCCGGTTCCATCTCCACTCTGAAACGCTTGCTTGAATGCCAGGTACGTCGGCCGGATCTCGGCATACCCCAGTCGAACCTGTTGCAAATCCTGCTGGGTGTATGCTTGCGTACCACGGCAGCCGGTGAGGAAGAGGGCGATACCGGTGAGGACGATCAGCTTGCGCATCGCAGCATATTCTATCGGCTGGTCCGTCGCCCGAGGTTCTCTGAGAGTACGCGGCTCTGCTGTGTACGAACGACGATGAACTCTCCGCACGCGCCCAACCTCGCCTACTACGACGCTGTTGCCCGCGACTACAGCCTCTTCTTCCGCGACTTCGACCACAGCATGGAGGCTGAAGGCGAGTGGCTCGACGCGCTGCTGAAACAGCGCGGCGCGCAGTCGGTACTCGACGCCTCCTGCGGGACCGGGCGCCAGGCGATTCCGCTGGCTCGCCTCGGCTACGAGGTGGTCGGCGCCGATCCGAGCAGTGAGATGCTCGCGGTCGCGAGCGAGACGGCTCAAAGGCTCGGGGTCGATCTCCGTCTCGTGCCGGCATCGTTCACGGAGCTGCCCGGCCGGCTAGGTACCCGGTTCGACCTGGTGATTTCCATGGGAAACGGCATGTGCAACCTCACCGGGAGGCAGGAGATCCGGGCAGCGCTGAGCGCGCTGCGGCGGTGCTGCCGTCCCGAAGGCGCATGCCTGATCGGTATCAAGGACTTCGATCAGATCCTCAGCGCGCGACCTCGGTTCAACATGTCAAAGTCGTCCGCCGTGCCTGGTTGTCGCGGGACTATTGTCGAGATCTGGGACTACGGCACTCAAGAGCTGGTCGTGACCGCCCACATTCTGCGGGCTCGCTCCTGTGGAGCAGCACTCTGGTGGACGAGCCGGCCGGCCACGACCCACGAGTACCCGCTGACTGAGCGCGAGCTGCGCACCACGGCTGCCGAGGTAGAGTTCGTTTCCGTCACACGACTTCCGCACCCCGCCGAGGCAGTGTTCCTGCTGCTACCCTGACAGCGTGCCTTCCTCCCCATACGGCGCACCCGGCGCGATATCCATGGCCAAATCCCCGGTGCGGGGAGATACCTGGCTTTGCAAGCGGCCGGGGTCTCGAGTAGCGTGAATGGACACGATGGGACCATCGGCTT
>Ga0070735_10000856_pt1 | contig 30765 bp, 25 predicted proteins | sample Coa_R1_FD_66443 | JGI IMG/M metagenome (GOLD analysis project Ga0070735, IMG submission 66443) | Surface soil microbial communities from Centralia Pennsylvania, which are recovering from an underground coalmine fire - Coalmine... | ecosystem: Environmental > Terrestrial > Soil > Unclassified ...
GCTTTACACAACCGCTGTCGATGAGCTTGCTCGCAGAGTTGGTGGTTCAACAGTTTTGGGGAACGGCGTTTGGAATTCGACAGAGCGTCCAGCGCTTGGCCAGCATCATCAGTCCGTTTGCATTCGGCGTGGTGAGCACGGCGCGGGGCGTTGAATCGGCGTTCTATCTCGGCACCGTCGTACTCTTGGGTGCTGCCGGCGTGGTTACAAGGGTATCCCTTTGTCAGTCTCCTCATTTTGTGCGCCGGAGCAAGCAACCTCGATAGCAGGCAGGCGTAGCTCAGGAGTCTATCGGGTAGCCAAGAGCCCGTTGACATTGTCGGGTTCCACGGGGGTGCGAGAGTTGTGGTCTTTCTCTAGGTGGAACGGTGGCAAATCAGTGGAGATCGTGCAGCATGGCGGGCAAGACACCCATCCCGAGGTGTGGCAACGCATGGGCAGAGGCCGCGCTGAGAACCTGAAACCGTGGCCGAAGCGAACGTCTGGCAATCCCAACGGCCGTCCGCCAGCGCCGCCGTCCACGCCGCCGCGGCGTCAGCGAGATAGAACACCCGCATCGTCGGTGTCTACGACGCGCCGCTGGCCCCTCTGCTCGGAGGCGCCTGGCTCGTCGTCTGCCGTCGTCCAGCGCAGCTCTGGCGGCGTCTACGCGCGGGGTCCGAAACGCCGACGGGCCGGGAGATCAGCTCCCGATCGGGCAGCGCGATCCGAGTCCGGCCCAGCGCCTCGGGGTAAGCCCCAGGACCGTCGCCCGACTCATGGGTCGAAAGGGTAGTGCCTGCGGCCCCACAGAAAGCCTGGAACACGCAGGGGTGTGACCGCCGCGGGCGGGGTAGGCGAAGGGGTCCCCTTCCTTCCCGGAGGCCGATCATGTCGCATGACGACCGACGGCGTTTCGTGTGGGACCAGGTGAGTCCGGCAGATCCCGATAATTATCTTACGGAACCCACGTGGTCTGGCGCCTCATCCGCGCGTGCGTCTCGCTACTGGTTGGCACGCGCTCCCGGCCGCCGACATCGGCCGAGGCCTACGGGGCAGGCAGCGACGGACGACCCGCGGATGGGGCACATACACGAAGGCAGCCGCACTGCAACCGCCTGCAAGTCGATCTCAGCGGTTGAGATCCTGACGATGTTGTGCGCATAGTCAGGGGAGGTGGAAGAGGCGCGTGTGCGTGATGGTCAGGTACGCAGCGGCCCGGTGGTTCTCCCGGAGGATTCTCAGACTCGGGTTCGGACTGACGGTCACGGGCGAGCGGCACATCCCCCGAAGAGGCCCGATCATCCTCGCCCCAAACCACAGAAGCGACATCGACGCGGTGGTGCTGGGGGCGGCTGTGCCGCGCCGCTGTACCTTCCTCGCCGCGGCGGAACTGCTCACGAGGCCTGTCCTCGGAAGGCTGATTGGCCTGTTTCCCGTCGTGCCGATCAGACGCGGAGGGTTCGACCGCCGCGCGATCGAGGACTGCCTTGCACGCCTCGACCGCGGCGAGGCGCTTGTAATCTTCCCGGAAGGCAATATCCGCGCCGACGGAAGCCTTCAGCGCGCCCAAGACGGCATGGCATTCGTGGCGGCCCGGGCCCATGCCGCGATCATCCCGGTGGGGATCGCGGGGACACATAAGGTGTGGCCGTCGGGAACGACCTGGCCTCGCCGCGGGAGGATCGCCGTTCGCATTGGCGAGCCCATCGCCCCGCCGGAGGCGCCGTCGAGACACGAGCAATCGGCGCTGACCGCGCGCGTGATGGAAGCGATCGCGCGGCTGGCGTATGACGCCGCGGCTGCACAACGAGGTTCCAGCCGCGGTAGTCGGAAGGGCCGACTAGCGCCGCTGTGGTAGTTTTGTGCCTGTGATCGCGGAGTCGCCACACCTGTTGCCTTCGTCGAGCTTCGCCTTGTCGCTGAAGCCGAGCGTCGCATACCTCGTCTTGAACTTCTGCCCGCTCTGGAAGAAGCCGACGATCTGGGTGTCCGTGGCATACGCGGGCATCCCGTACCAGGTCCTCAGCGAGAGGACGGGCGCGCTGGCCTCGATGATCGCATGCAGCCGCTCCGCCATGACGCGATCCGGCGCCGACATCGCGGCGATCTTCGCGAGCACGGCGCGTTCCCCGTCCGTCTTGCTCGCGCCCGCCTTCAGCTCTTGGGCGCGCTTCTCATCGCGGCCCGTTCCTCGTTCGTGAACTTGGCGGATGTCTGGGCACGCTTCTTTGCAGCTTTCTTCTCAGCCATAGGTCACGCCTTCAAGGAGGGCGTATCTCCATCTGTTATTTATCACTTAGGTGCTCCCTGAGCACCGGGAACCCGCGGGCTCCCGGATGCAGCTGTGGCAGGGATAACTTTTAGGCCCGCATAAACATTGATGTCATAACGACGTCGACCTCGAATCGATCCGCGTAGACTGGGCGGCGTCCACGTCAGCCCCGCCGCGCTGCTTCGATGGTGGCGATGTCGATCTTCTTCATCGGCATCATCGCCTCGAAGGCACGCTTTGCCTCACCGCCACCAGCTGCAAGCGCCTCGGTTAGCGCGCGCGGCGTGATCTGCCAGGATAGCCCCCAACGGTCCTTGCACCAACCGCACTGACTTTCCTTGCCGCCATTGCCGACGATCGCGTTCCAGTAGCGGTCCGTCTCTTCCTGGTTGTCTGTCGCGATCTGGAAGGAAAAGGCCTCGCTGTGCCTGAATTCCTGGCCGCCGTTGAGACCGAGACAGGGAATGCCCAGAACGGTAAACTCCACGGTCAGTACGTCGCCCTCCTTGCCGCCCGGGTAGTTACTGGGAGCTTCGTGAACAGCGGTCACTTCACTATCCGGAAAGGTGGCAGCGTAGAAGCGCGCCGCCTCATGCGCGTCCTTGTCGAACCAGAGGCAGATCGTGTTCTTTGGCTTCATGTTCGTATGCTCCTTGTGCGCGATCAGGGCGAACGCCGCGATCTCTGCGTCGAACGCATTGGGCGAATCCGCCGCCGAGGCATCGTTAGCGGAGCTTTCCATTTTGACGCCTGTACTCCTCTCATCAAAGGTGCCCACCCGGCTTCTCCATCCGGGGCCTGTCCCCAAAGCTCGTCCTCTTGAGCTGGGTGCATCGCTGCATGCGCCTCTCACATGCTGCGTCAAATTCGCTCGCCAACGCTACTGCTACCCCCAGGTGCCTCGGAAATGCGTTTTCGGTCATCAACGTGCCCGATAGACGACCGATAGATGCCCGATAGATGCCCCCTAAGGTCACACTAAGGTGTGCCGCGGTCATGTTCTAATGTCCCCTCCGAAGTCGAACCTCACGACTGGGCGATCCTCCACCACCTCGAACTGTCTCATCTGGCTCGACGCTGTCCTCGACAGCGCCCGCTCTCCATCTCATGCTGGCAGCTGTGATCTTGCCGAGCTCTTCGCTCGTCCAGGCGTCCATCAGAGCTCCACCATGACCTTGATCGCTTCGCGGTCGTTCATCGCGCGGTAGCCGTCGGGCACTTCGTCGAGGCCGCCCCCATCGTTCGTGGAGGTACTCGCCGCCCCCCCACCACCGGCGGAGTGTGCCTCGTCGAGGTGGAGGGCCTCCCGCGGCGACCGACTACGGCTCCAGCTCACGGGCGCCGCGCTCCCGGACCTGGTGGCGCTCAGCCGGGTCGTCTGGGGACGCGGGGCGTGATCCAGATCACGCCGCAGATGCGGATTCTGGTGGCGGTCGAGGCGGTCGATTTCCGGAAGGGGATCGACGCGCTGGCCAGGCTGCGCCGGGAGCACCTCCGCGCTCAAGGACGTGCTGGGCTACCTTGGCGGCCGCCCGAGCTCGACGGGGAGTCCATAGTGCCCCCTACGACTCCTCGGTCCATCGGACCCGAAGCGCCTCAAGATTGGGCACGATCAGGGTTGGTACCAAGCGGCCCACCGGAGTCTTCCTTCCGTTTCCCGTAAGCACCAGCGCGGTGCGGATCCCTGCGGCGAGGCCAGCGGCCACATCGGTCTCAACGGTGTCCCCAACGATGAGAATCTCGTCTCCGCACAGACCTAACCGGGACGCGGCGAGCTCAACGATAAACGCATTCGGCTTTCCGACGACCGTTGCACGCCGGCCGCTCGCCATCTCCAGGAAGGCAAGTACCGGTCCGCAATCCGGGAGGGGTCCCTCGGGCGTCGGCAGCACCGCATCGGCGTTGGTCCCAATGAGCTCCGCCCCCCGGAGGAGACACCGTGTGGCCTCAGCGAGCCCCGAGAGACACAGCGCCGAGTCGTATCCCACGACGACGTATTCAGCCTCGGAAGATTCCACAAGGCCCGCAGAGAGGAGCTCATCCTTGAGCGCCGCGCTCCCCAGAATCAGGCACCTTGCTGATTGATTGCGGCGCCGAAGGTACTGCGCGGTCGCCATCGCCGACGTAACAATGTCCTGTTCCGGAATGGGCACCCCCAACCCCCGCAGCTTCTCCGCGTAGTCTTTGGATGACCCCCCAGAGTGGTTGGTCAGGGCCACCACCCGTCGCCCAGTGTCTCGCAAGAACGAAAGAAACTCCCGGGCCCCCGGAAGGAGCATGGTCCCTTCGTAGACGACCCCGTCCAGGTCAAGGATGACTCCGCGGACACCGGCCAGTGGACGCGCCGCGTGGCTCCGCATTACAGCGATGGGAGGAGCTCCGGCCCCAGCGGCTCGAGTTGGCGCGTTGTCTTGCGACAGCCAGTGATGATCCAGTTGCTTGATGGGCAGGGACAGCGTGAGTCGATCTCGTCCGTAGACTTGCAGGTGAAGGCCTTCGTGACTGGCATCAAGCGTCGCCCAGGCGCCCGCGGGCTCCGGGTAGGTGGTAAACGTCTCCGTCAATGCCTGAATGGTCACATAGGGAATGCCGTCGATGATATTCAGGGCGTTCCAATGCACGTGCCCGGCCACGACCATGACCACCTTGTGGCTACGTTGGACAATCTCGCGCGCGAGCACGGCGTTCTTGTAGCCAGCAGCGCCCCGCGGGCTGGTTTCGAAGTAGTAGTTGCCCACCATCGAGCCGTCGTCGAACGGGACGTGAGTGAAGATGATGCTCGGACGATCGGTCGCGGCAAGGTCGGCCTCGAGCCAAGTGAGATCGTCTCCCCCAATTGCGTGCACCCCGTCGGCACCGGAGAGGTTGTTGGGATACCAGAACACCAGATGCCAACCCTGTAGGTCCAGCGTCCGGGACCGTAGCGCCATACCAAGCATGGCCTCGGAGTCTGCGACGGACAGATTGACTTGATCGTGGTTTCCAAGCAAGTGCACTCGCGGGACACGCAGTGCGAGAAAGCGGGCGGCCACCTCGCCGAGCAGGCAGAGGTCGGTGGCACGGTGTTGATCGCTGATCCGGTCTCCGAGATCGACGACGAGATCGGGCTGTTGCTCATTGGCCGTCCGCACGAAGGCTTCCAGCAACTTCAGCGCCAGCGGCCCCGCCTTCGTCTGTGTGAATCGGCCGTGGTGGATGTCAGCGACCAGGGCTAGGCGTAAGGGGCCTCGCATACTTCCTCCCGTGATGGGGATGTCAAATTCGTCGTTCCTCAATGATGGCGTTGGTACGTTCCAGGGTCGCGAGCGCGCGTTCGAGGCGGCGGCTAGCGATCGAGACGTAGAGCACGTCGATCACGGACAGATGCGCGATCCGTGAAGCCATGGCTTCGACTCTAAAGGCGGTTTCGGCCGTGGCGGTTACCAGCACGATGTTCGCGACCTCTCGAATGGGCGTGCGAAGAAACGAGGTCAGGACGATGACCGTGGCGCCGCGTGCGCGCGCTAGGCGAGCCGTCTCCAGAGTCTCCCTGGTGCGTCCCGTGTGCGAGATCACCAGGGCGACGTCCCTCGACTCAAGAAGTGCGGCGCTGACCGCCTGCATGTGGGAGTCGGTGACGACCGCGACGCGGAGGCCAATCCGCAGAAACCGGTAATACGCGTCCACCGCGATGGGAGCACTTGATCCGACCCCATAGATCTCGATTCGGCGTGCCGAATTCAGGACCGCCACCGCTCGGTTCAGTGCGCGTTCGTCCAACAATTCCAGGGTTTGGGCGATGGCCTGCATATCGGCGCGAAACACCTTCCGGGCAATCTGCATCGGCGTATCGCTCGCTCGCACTTCCTCGAACACGACAGCCGGCGATCGACCCATCTCCACCGCGAGCGCGATCTTGAAATCCTTGTAGCCGGCGAAGCCGAGGCTCTGGCAGAAGCGAAGCACCGTTGCGGTGCTGACGCCTGCGCGCCGGGCTACCGCTTCGATCCCCAGGGGAATCGCGTCGGCCGGAGCGGTCAAGATCAACGCCGCCACAGTGGCCTCTGAGTGCGTCAGGCTAGGCTGGACGCTGCGGATCCTCGCCAACACCGCCCGATTGGAGGTTGCGCGGTCCTCCGTGCGACCAACCGATGATGCATTGTGCATTGGCGACCCTTTCATCGTGACGTGGGCGAGGCCCTGACACCCGCACATCGCCTGGGCGGGACCGAACCCGGCGCACCGGAGCGCGCGCTCGGCCCTCCCGGGGCGCATGAGCAGAGATCTCAAACCGGCGACTTTCCCTCTGCCTCACAGGTTGACGAGACCGTCCTCCGGCCACTCCCGCTTCGCATGAAAGTTGTAGGGGATGAGCAGATCTTGCAGCACGGCATTCGCCCAGCGAGCACAGGTGTACGATTTCCTCGTGCGAATTAACGTCAGCGGATCGACCGCGTGGTCGAATTGCGTGTACTCGGTCCATCCACCAGGGAACCGAGAGGGCCAAGCGCGCTTTCGCGGATGTTCCGACATGCGTCCACCGCGGAGGGCCGCGTCAAAGTCACGGCGCAGGACCGTGCGCACGTCATTCATGTGCTCCCACGACGCGGGCAGCGAACCGTGTTTGCCCCACTGGACGCAGACTACTGGACGTGCCGCCATCGACACATCTTCCGCGAGGATGCGCCCGTGAAAATACGTCGTCACGCCAACCGGCGCAACCTCCGGCGGCCGGTACCGGACCCAGACCACCTCGTGGTCGCAGGGTTCATTATCATCAGGGTAATCCCAATCATCCTCCCAAAACAGATGGTATGCGACGACCGGGTCGACCGGATGGTGGATCGCTGCACAATCGACCAACGGGAACCACTCGGCGCTCGTGGTCATCAACCGCGGGCAGAGGATTTCGATCGCCTGCCTCTGCCGGTCGTTGAGCGGATGCGGCGGATCGCGGCGGTTGACCTCCGCGTACAAGACGGCGGCCTCGTTGAGGCGCCCGACGTTGTGCAGTAGCATCGCGAGTTGCTCCAGGCAGCGAAGGTCGGCGGGATCCATCTCGACCACGGCGCGGAGCGTCGCAATCGTCGCTTCGATGACTGGATCGTCTTCGGTTCTGCGCTCGTCCCAGCGGACCGCCGCAGCCGCTTTCAACAGGGCATGCGCGGCGGCGCACAAATGCGCGCGGGCGTCAGCTACGGCCGGGTTAGACATGCCGCGCCATACCGAGCACCAGGTGACCGACGAGGCGGAGCATCACGGCCGGAAAATCCCCGACCGGGACGTGCTTAGACATGGTCGCGCACGAATGGCCGATGGCGGAGATCAGGCCCTCCGAGTTCGCGGAGCCACGCCTGCGCGGTCTCGCGTAGACGCCGAAGTTCATCGCGGTCTGTGTCCGAGCGGTCGGTGGCCTCGGCCGGATCGACCGAGAGGTGATAGAGCCGGTCCCGGTACGGTGCCCCCTCCGGCCAGAAGAACGCCTCCCAGTTCCCGTCGGTAACGTGTATCGCCTCCCCGAAGCGCCCCCAGAACGCGTGGTCACGGATGCGCGGGGCTCGGCCCTCCAACAGCGGCAGCAGGCTGCGCGAATGGACGGGAGCGGGGACCGGCACATCCAACCACGCCAGGAGGGTCGCGAATAGATCGACCGGCTGCACGAGCGCGTCGATGCGGCGCCCGGCGCCCGCCCCCTCAGGATGAAACAAGATCCACGGGAGGCGTGCCACTTCACGATAGAGGTTCGACTCGGCGAGCGCGGCCCAGGGTTTCCCCAGGAGCCCGTGCTCGCCGAACATATAGCCGTGATCGGTGATGATCGCCACCAGGGTATTCCGCAGCAGGCCGAGGTCCTCGAGTTTCTCCAGCACGCGCCCGATCCAGCGGTCGACCATCGTGACTTCACCCGCGTAGAGCGCCCGACACTCGGCCAGTTCCTCATCCGACAGCGAATCAGCACGGCCGTACGCTGGGGAGAAAACACGCTCACCCTGATAGCCCGGGTTGTAGAGTTGGTCGTACGGATAGGGCGGATCCCAGGGCTCGTGCGGGTCGAAGCAATCCACCCATAGCAGAAATCCGTCGAGCGTCCGGTTGCGCTCAAGCCATTCGGACGTACGGCGCATGACCTGAGGGCCGAAATGGTCCTCCTCGGTGCGCCACGAAGCGGTGTTCCGTAAGTACTGGGCGACTCGGCCGTAGGGGTCGCGGAGCTTGTCAGGCCGACACGGCAGCACGATCGGCAGCGTCGGATCGGTCACCCAGTCGTCATGCTCCTGCCCCCGGATGAGATCCCAGCAGAAGCCGCGCTGGTAGTTTCCATCTTCGTAGCAGAGCAGATAGTTGTCGGTGATGAACATCGTCGTATACCCCGCGCCGCGGGTCAACTCCGAAAAGACCACGTCGCTGCGCTCAAGCGGTCCCCAGCCCCGAAACGGGAACTCGTAGCGACCCGTCCACATCTCCCGCCGGCACGGCAGACACGGGTAGGAACCCACCACGGCCTGATCGAAGACGGCCGCCCGCCGCGCGAACGCATCGAGGCAGGGTGTCCGAATCCGCGCATTGCCGTTGAATCCAACGAAGTCGTAGCGTAGGCTGTCGACGAGTAGGACCACCGCGTTGCGCCGTACGGTCATTGCACGCTCCTCCCTTCTCCGGCGAACGGCACGACCCGTCCGCTGTCCGCCTCGAACAGGTGCGTGCGATCCCAGTCGAGTCGCAGACGGACGCGATCGTCGGGCCCGACGTGCGTCTCCGGATCGGCGAGGATCCGCAGGCGCACGCCCCCGCAGGTCGCGTGGATCAGCAGGTCTCGGCCCAGGGTTTCGACGAGCACGACCAGGGCGGGTAGGGTGCCGTCGGCCGCCACGTGGAGATGCTCGGGCCGCACGCCGAGCATGTACGCGCCCTGAGGGATGGGGCGCGGCAGATGCCGTAGCGGTGCGCCATCGAACACGATGCCATTCTCCGCCACCTGAACCGGCATGAAATTCATCGGCGGCGTGCCGATAAACTCCGCGACGAACCGCGACGGCGGCCGTTGATATAACTCCATCGGCGTCATCAGCACCACGAGTTTACCGCGGTCCATGATCCCGACCCGATCCGCGATCCCTAACGCCTCGGCCTGGTCGTGGGAAACGAAGAGCGTCGTGATCCCCAGTTCCCGTTGCAGCCGTTTGATCTCCGCCCGCGTGGCTTCGCGGAGCCGGGCGTCGAGGTTGGAGAGCGGCTCGTCCAGCAGCAGGATCGCGGGCGCCTTCACGAGCGCCCGGCACAGTGCCACGCGCTGCTGCTGTCCGCCGGACAACTGGGCCGGCGGTCTCGGCAGGCACTCGGTGATGCCGGTCAGATCGGCGACCTCGTGCACCCGTCGGGTTACCTCCGCGCGGGACGTCCGCTTTACGCGCAGCGGGAACGCGATATTCTCGAAGGTAGTTAAGTGCGGGTACAGTGCGTAGCTCTGGAAGACCAAGCCCACGCCGCGGGATTGTGGGCTCACGTCGTTGACCACGCGCTGTCCGAACAAAATGCGTCCCGCTGACGGCCGGTACAGTCCGGCCACCAGGAACAGCGTGGTTGACTTGCCACAGCCTGAGGGACCCAGCAGCGCCACGAGCTCACCGTCGCGGATTGTCAGGGAGACGTCATCGACCGCTCTGACGCGGCCGAACTGTTTGGAGACGTGCTCCAATGTCAATTCCACGCTACGCTTTCACTCCCCCCGTGAAAATTCGCAGAAGGTACTTCTGCGTCAGCGCAAAGAATACGACCGCGGGCAGGATGTAGAATACGCTGAGCGCCGTCACCAAGCCGTAGTCCGCGTACTGCTCCTCCCCAGACAGGCTGGCCATCAACACCGACAGCGTTTGAGAGTTCTGACTCGGCAGCAGCACGTACGGCAGCAGAAACTCGTTCCATCCGCTCAGGAAGGCGAAGATGCCGAACGCGAACAGCCCTGGCGAGATGAGCGGAAGCATTACCCGCCACCAGATCTGGAGCCGAGAGTACCCGTCCATCATCGCGGCCATCTCGATGTCCCAGGGAACCGCGTCGTAAAATCCCTTCATGATCCAGATTCCGAGGGGCAGGTCGAGGGCCAGCTTCACCAGGATGACGCCGCCGAGCTGGTCGTAGAGCCCGAGAACGCGGAGAATCAGGAAGATCGCGATGAGGAGCGTCACGCTGGGGAACGAATGCAGAACCATGGTGGAGGCAAGAAACGCCCCGCGTCCGCGAAAGTTCAGGCGGGAGAGCGCGTACGCCGCCATCGAGCCGATGAGCACTTCCGCCAGCGCCAGCGACACGGCAAAGAGCAGCGAGTTTGTGGCCGCCACCCACGCGTTCGCCTCGTTCGGCAGCGTGCTCCACAAGAACCGCCAGTTATCCCACGTGAACCCGTGCGGAACGAGGCCCGTCGTACGGACGCTGAACGACGCCATTACCAGCCATCCGTAGGTCAGGACGATCGGGGCCGACAGCACCAGCAGGACGGCCCCGATCGTCCAGCGCCACCGGACGGCCGCCACCGGCATCTCAGTTGACCTCGATCCGTGGCGGCGACACGAGCTCGCTAAACCGGAAGAGCCGGAGGTAGCAGACCGAGGCGCCGACGCCGAGGACCACGAGAATCGCGGCGAGGGCGGCGCCGAGCCCGAACTGCGTGTTCCCGAAGTAGTTGGACAGCGCCAGATGGAACGCGTAGAGCGACCACACCTCGGTCGCGTAGAATCCGGGGCCGCCGTTGGTAGTCAGCAGAATGTACTCGAACGACGTCAGCAACGACAGCGTTTGGTACGCCGTCACGAACAGGATCGGCCATCGCAACCGCGGGACGGTGATGCGCCAGACCTGCTGCCAGGCCGACGCGCCATCGACCTGGGCGGCAAGGTACTGATCGCGCGGGATCGCGGTGATCGCCGAGGAGAAGATGATCATCCCGAACGACGCGCCGACAAACCCGTTCAGGCTGATCACGAACGCCCACGGGTGCACGTTCATCCAGTTCCGGCCGGGCACGCCTGCCAAGCCTAGCAACTGGCTGACGATGCCGTACGGCGACTGCGCGGCGGCCCACCGCCACATCAACGCGTAGACGACGGAGGGCGTGATGCGCGGCAACATCCACAGGACGCGGAATACCCCGGCCGCGCGCTCGGACAGGTGCGCGGTCAGCAGCGCCAGCACCAGCGCAAGTCCGACGTTGAACAGGATCAGAGTGCAGACCACGTAGATCACCGTATTCCGGAGAATGAGGCCGAGCCACGGGCTGTGGGCGATCTGCGAATAGTTCCCGAGCCCCACCCACTGGTAGTGGGACAGCCCGGTCGCTACACTCAAGTTTGTCACGCTGATGACAATGGTCAGCACCGCCGGGGCGAGAAACAGTGCGGCCACCACCATCCCCGCTGGGCCGAGGAAGAGCGCAGGGTAGCCGCCCGGCACCCAGCGATGCCAGCCAGCCCCCCGCGCGGCGATTTGTCTCCCGGAGGGGAACTCCGGGGTCACCCTCATCGAATGACGACGTGGTCGCCCAGGTCTGTCCGCAGCTCCTGCGCAACCTCCTGCACGGCTTGGCCCGGCGTCATTTGCCCCGCGATCACGGCCGACAGGCCCTCCCAGATCGCCTGGTCGTAGGCGCCGAAGAGCTTATCGGCCGGCAAGAACGTCGTATAGCGCAGCATGTAGATCGTGTCTTTCGCAAATGTATCCTGCGCGTATTCAGGTACCTGCCCCTCGTCGGCGAGGATCGCAAGATGGCCGCTCGTCACGGCGTGTCGGGCGTTAAGTTGCGGAGTCGTGGCGAGCGCCAGGAGGCGCGCCGCGAGGTCCGGGTGCGCCGACGACTTGCTGATCATGTACACGATCGGATGGCTGAGTGTCACCGGTCGCCCACCCTTGCTGCCCGAGGGCACGAGCGCGAACCCGTACGTCTTCCATAACTCTTCGGCCGGCATCTTATACTGCGTGATCCACTGCGCCCAGCACCACGTCCCGCACTGCGTGAACAGGACTTGCTTCCCAATCACCGCCTCGTGCCAGGTGTTCCAATCGGTCCCGATGATGTCTTTGGGCGTCACCTTGTAGGTGAACACTGCGTCGTGGAAGAACCCATACTCTCGACCGAGGGCTGCGGAATCGAGCAGCAGCTTGCCACTCGCGTCAGTCAATTTCCCACCGAACGCTTCATAGTACATGTAGTAATCCGGGCCGTTGATCGGCCGGATCCACCACCCGTATCCCTTCAACACGAGCCCCTTGTCCTGCGCCGCCTTGGCCGTCTGCAACAGGTCGGTGAGCGTGAACTGGCCGGCCTCAATCGCCTTGGGCAGACCCGCGATCTTGTCCTGCGACCAGCCGAGCTTTGCAAGCAGCGGCATATTGAAGTAGAACGGTCTCGCTTCGACATCCTGGGGGATCGCGTAGATCTTCCCGTTGAACTTGGTGGCGTTCCACAGCGTGGGAATCACGTCGGCGAACTGCTTGTACTGTTTCACGTAACCGTCCAGCGGGATCACATACCCTGCGGCAGCCCAGGCCGCGATGTCCTCGTTCCCGGTCGCCACAATGTCGGGAGCCTTCCCCGACTGCGCGGCCAGCACGAACCGCTGTTTGTACGCGCCCCACGTCTGTCCGCCTCCGGTGGCGAAGGTCGCATCTAGAGTGACCCGGGTCCCCGAGCCTTCGGCGGCCAGCTGCTTATTGAGCGCGTCAGCAGCGCTCACGAGGTTGTCTTTGCGGTAGTAGGACGGTTCATCCGGCCCGATCGTCCAGGCGGTGAGGTGGACGGTTTGCGAACTAGCGGCCAGAATCGGAACTGGAGCATACCCCGCTTGCGTCATCAGCACCAGCACCCCGAGCAACGCGAGCACGGTCACCCGACCACGCATAGGATCCCCTCCGATCCCAAATATCGACCCGCCCAACTCTAGCGTCCCTGCGAGTCTTCGATGCTGGCCAAGTCAGGAATCCAGATGGTACCTCGTGGACAATCTCTCACCCCCCGCAACGAGCGCCATGACGTGAATCACCTGTAAGATAAATTCTAGAAGGATATGTGTCAATTTTTCCCAGTATATACTAAAATCTCGATAAAATCATACAGCTGCGTCGCCATTCTTCTCCAGTCAGGTGGTCCGGCCCATGGAGCCGGCCGCTGGAGGTACGATCAACTCGAGCTCATCGTCCAGTCCGCCGTGCCCGTGGCTTCCAATCCCGACCTGTTAGCAAACGGGACACGATTAACCGGGTGCGCCTGATCGCTGCGAGGCGAACATGCCGTGAGTTTAGCGGCAACGGTACGAGCCGGGGACTGAGTTGACAGACGTCGCCGATTACGGGGCCGGCCCGTGCTCGTCCCTGGCGCTGGTGGTGCAGGCGAGCGTCTCCCAGTAGTTCCAGGGGAAGCAGTCGGATGGGCTCCGCGCCAGTTCCGTCGCATGGCGTTGCAGCTCCGTCAAATAGTCGAACGGGTTGACCCCGCACAGTTCGCACGTATGGATCAGGGCCGAGAACCGCCCCGGAGCCTCATCCTGGAGAGCATGGACTTCTCGATCGACGCTGCCAAGTTTGCCTGCAGTTGCGCCATGGAGTAGGAGGGGATTTCTCTCGCGCGTCGCCGCCGACAGGAGCAGGTCCGGGTGCAGTGACCGGCCTGTTGTACGAGCCGGCCCTCAGGCGCCTCACCCCCGGGCGCTTCCTAGAAGCCCTGCAGGCGCTCGAGGTTTCGCCAGGCGGAGTGCTGTGGTGGGGCCTCGGTAGGGGTGGGGGGCGTTGCCGGCGCACCAGAGGGTAGCAGGAGGGTAGCAAGTTTCACGGGGCGCGCGGAAAGTCTTGATTGGCTCCTCGGGTAGGACTCGAACCTACAACCCTCCGGTTAACAGCCGGATGCTCTACCATTGAGCTACCGAGGAACGCCCCCTGATTGTATGGAGCCACCCCAGGGTGTGTCAAGCCCAGTCGCCTTGACATGCCAGGAGCCACATGTCAATAATGGTAACCGTTTCCGAGGGGGGCTTCATAATAATGCACTCCCAGCAATCCCGGCGGTCTCAGATCGGCAATCGAGGGCTGTTGGTCCTCTTCCTGGCCATTTTCGTCGTCATGATGGGCTTCGGCATCGTCCTGCCGGTTCTGCAGTTCTACGCCCGGTCCGTCGGCGCGACCCCGCTCGAGATCGGGCTGCTCGCGACGAGCTACGCATTCATGCAGTTCCTGTTCGCCCCCCTGTGGGGCGGGTTGAGCGACCGGATCGGCCGCAAGCCGGTGTTCTCGATCGGGCTCATCGGCTATGCCGTCTCGTTCGTGATTTTCGGACTCTCCCACCAGGTGTGGCAGTTGTTCCTGGCGCGGATCCTCGGCGGCGTGCTGAGCGCGGCCACCCTCCCCACGGCGATGGCGTACATCGGGGACACCACGTCCGAGGATCGCCGGGGCGGCGGGATGGGGATGATGGGCGCCGCGATGGGGCTGGGCTTCACGATCGGGCCGGGCATCGGCGGCCTCCTCGGCCGCCACAACCTGTCGCTCCCGTTTTTCGTGGGAGCGGCGCTGGCGCTCGTGACGCTGATCCTCAGCTGGGGGGCGCTGCCCGAGCCGGTCCGGCACCCTTCGTCCGCGGAGCGGCCGTCCCGGATCGACGCGTTCCGCCTGGCGCTCGGTGGCCCGCTCGCATACTACTTCGTCGTGACCCTTGTGGCCGCGTTTGCACTCGCGGCGCTCGAAGCGACCTACGCCCTCTTCGCCCAAGACCGGCTGCACCTGAGCAGTACGAGCGGCGCCGGTGCGATCGGGGTGGTGTTCGTCATCGTCGGGTTGGTCCAGGCGGCGATCCTCGGGGGGCTGGTCGGCCGCCTGATCAACCGCTGGGGAGAGGAACGGCTGGTACGCGCCGGGTTGGTGCTCGCGGCGATCGGGTATCTCCTCGTCACCGGCACGCACAACATCGCCACGCTCGCGATCTACGCCGCGGTCGCCGGCGCCGGCCACGCGCTGATGCGCCCGAGCGTCGCGTCGCTGATTTCGAAGCGCACCCCGGGGGGCCAAGGCCTCTCGATCGGGATCATGGACTCGTTTGACAGCCTCGGCCGCATTCTGGGCCCGGCGTGGGGCGGCTGGGTCTACCACGCCGGCATCACGCTGCCCTACGTCAGCGCCGCGGCCGCGCTCGCCTTGACGGTCGGCGTCTCGTTCTCGGCGGCGGCACGTGGCGTTCCGGCGCACGCGGGGTCCGAGTAACGTGATGCTGCCGCTGGCGCCGGACGGGCAGAGCACTGACTTCCTGGTCCTGATGGAGCGGGTCGGGATCTCGCTCGCAATCGGGATGATGGTCGGCCTCGAGCGTGAGTGGGCACACAAGGACGTGGGCGTCCGGACGTTCGCGTTCGTGGCGTTGTCATTCACGCTCGCCTGGACGATCTCCCCGATCGCGACCTATATCCTCATGGCCGCGCTCATCCCGCTTGTCACCCTGCTGAACTGGCGCAGCCTGACCCGGGATGGCACGCTCGAGATGACCACGACGGCCGCGCTGCTCGCGATGGCGCTCCTCGGCATCCTGGTCGGACAGGGGTTATTCCTGGTGGCTGCCGCGTGCGGCGTTGTGATGACGGCGCTGCTCGCGTGGAAGTCGGAGGTGGTCCGGTTCACCGGGGCGCTGACCAACGAGGAGATCCGCGGCGCGCTGATCCTGGGCATGATCGCGCTCGTCGTCTATCCCGTGCTGCCGCATGGCACGATCGATCCGTGGCATCTGATCGACCTGCGGTCCGCGTGGACCGTCGTCCTGGTGATCTCCGCGATCGCGTTCACGAACTACGTCCTGCTGCGCATCTACGGCACCCGCGGGATCCGCTGGACCGGCCTCCTCGGCGGACTCGTCAACAGCACGGCCACGGTGGCCGAGCTGGCGAGTCGCGCCCGGAACGACCCCGCCCGGTTGGCGGTGTTCGCGCTGCTGGGCATGGCGACCGCCAACACGGCGATGTTGCTGCGCAACGGCCTCATCCTCGGCGTGTTCGACATCACCGCGCTCTCCTACGGGTGGCTCGCGGTCGCCCTGATGGTGGCGACCAGCACGGTCGTCATGTACCGCATCCACATCCAGGACGCCGCGACGGCCCCGCTGCACATGCAGTCGCCGATCTCGGTGCGCCACGCGCTCATGTTCGGCGCGCTCTTTGTGCTCATCACGCTTGCCGGCGAACTGGCGAACCGCGTCTTCGGCCAGACCGGTTTTCTCGTCGTCGCGGCCTTGGGCGGGCTCGTGAGCAGCGCGTCCACATCGGCCGCGGCCGGGATCCTGGCGGCCAAGGGGCTGCTCCCCCCCGAACTGGCGGGCTATGGGGTCGTCGTGACGTCGATGGCGAGCCTGATCTTCCACGTACCGATGGCGCAGATCGCCGGTCGCAATGCGGAAGTGACGCGACGCCTCGCGAGGCTGTCGGCGCTGATCCTTGCGGCCGGCGCCGTTGGGATCGTTGCCGAGGCCCTGCTGAGTCGTCACCTCTAACGTCGCCGCTCCGCCGCGCAGCCGCGGGCGGGCAGGAGCGGTCTCCCTCCTAGAGAACTGCTCTCCGACCATGGCGAGGAGACGCGCCCCTTGACCCAACGAGAGCTGGTGGCCCGGACCGCCACGGTCATCGGACTGGTGGCGCTTGCGTGGATGATCTTCTGGTTCGTCGTCCACGTGACCGAGATCCTGATCCTGTTGCTGGTGTCCGCGATCCTCGCGGCCGGGTTCGCCCCGGTCGTCGGTTTCCTGGAGCGGTGGCGCCTGCCCCGCGGCGTCCAGCTCGCCCGGGGCGTCGCGATTCTGATCGTGTACATCGTCATGTTCGCGGCGCTCGGCGTGGTCGTCTCGATGATCGTCGTGCCCGCGGTCAACGAGGCGGGATCGTTCACCCAGTACCTGCCCGCGCTGCTCGGCAAACTGCAGGCATGGGCGGCCGGCCTCCAGCAGCAGTTCCCGTGGTTGCCGAGCGTGCCCACGGTCCTGGCCCATCTCCCGCAGCAGTTCACGGACCTCTCAGGGTACGGCTCCGCCGCGGCCGGCGTCGCGTTCCGGTTCGTCGGCGGTGTGGCGGCTACGATCACGGTGCTCGTGTTTGCCTTCTACATGCTGCTCGAGGGCACCGCGATCAGACGCTCGTTCCTAGAGCTGTTCACATCGCAGGAACGGATCCGGGTCGGCCTCGTCCTCGATCGCATCGGTGTCAAGTTCGGGGGGTGGCTGCGGGCGCAGCTGCTGCTCTCGTTCGCGGTCGCGGTGCCCGTCGCGCTCTTTTTGACGCTTATCGGCATGCCGTTTCCTGCGCTGTTGGGAGTCATCGCCGGCCTCGGCGAGTTGATTCCAATGGTCGGTCTCTGGCTCGGCGGCACGGTGGCGATCCTCGTCGCGCTGTCCCAACCCGTCTGGCGCCTGGTCGCGGTCGTCATCTTCTACGCCGTCATCATGAACATCGAGCCCCACATCCTGGTGCCCCGCATCATGTCGCGGGTCGTCGGGATGTCGCCGATCTTGACGCTGGTCGCGCTGCTCTCCGGCATCAAGCTGTTGGGCATCATCGGCGGGCTCCTCGCCGTCCCGATCGCCGCGGCGATCCAGGTGATCGTCTCCGAGGTCGTGCGCGAAATTCAGGGGCCTACCGAGGACCCGGCCGCGCCCGCCGGCGAACCGCGATCCCCTCGATCCGCCGGTCCACGGTAACCCGGTCGCGCTCCCCGCGGCACCGCCGCCTTCGACCCGACGCGCCGAGCGACGGCCGCCCGTGTCCGTGGGCAGGCGCCGATTGTGCACGGCAGGGTTCCCGCCGAATCGTTGCCAATTATTTCGAGCGGAGCGGCACCATATGGCGGCGATCCTGGAAGCTCGCGGCCTCACGAAGGAGTTCGGGGGTTTCCGGGCCCTGGACAGGGTCGATCTGCGCATCGAGGACGGCACCATCCATGCGATCATCGGCCCGAACGGCGCCGGCAAGACCACCCTGTTCGCCCTGCTCAGCGGGTTCCTGCGGCCAACCCAGGGTCACGTCCTGTTCCGCGAACGGGAGGTCACCGGCCTCTCACCACACGAGATCGCCCGCCGCGGGGTGGCGCGCTCGTTTCAGCTCTCCAGCGTGTTCCCCCACCTGAGCGTGCTCGACAACATCCGTCTGGCGCTCGGCGCGCGCACGTCGCTCGGGTACGCGTTCTGGCTCTCCGACCGGGTCCTCCGCCGATTCGACGACGAAGCAGGGACGATCCTGGCCGCCGTCGGCCTCGCGGCGACGCCGGGGCGTGAGGCCGCGACGCTGGGATACGGGCAGAAGCGCGCCCTGGAGATCGCGTTGACGCTGGCCCTGAGTCCCACAGTGCTCCTCCTCGACGAACCCACCGCCGGGTTGAGCACGCACGACGTTGGACAGATCGTCGAATCGATCCGCCGCGCCGCCGCCGGGCGGACAGTCGTCCTGGTCGAGCACAACATGGGGGTCGTCGCGGCGCTGGCGCGGAGGATCACCGTGCTGCAACGAGGCCGCGTCCTCGCCGAGGGGACGTACGCGGAGTTACGGACGAACCCGACCGTGATCGAGGCCTACCTGGGCGGGGGAGCCTAAGTGCTCGAGGTCGAGCATCTCCAGGCATGGTACGGGGAAAGCCAGGCGCTCCACGACGTTTCGCTCCGCGTCAGCACGGGCGAGGTCGCGACCCTGATGGGGCGCAACGGCGCGGGAAAAACCACGACGCTGCGGTGCATCATGGGGCTCCACCGCCAGCGCCGCGGCCGAATCGTGCTGGACGGTCTCGACCTCACCGGTCTTCCGCCGCAGCGGATCGCGCGCCTGGGAGTCGGCTACGTGCAGGACGACCGCGGCATCTACGGCACGCTGTCGGTGCTGGAGAACCTCCTGTTGCCGCCGGTCGTGAGCCCGCACGCGTGGAGCATCGACAAGATCTTTTCCACGTTCCCAGCGCTCGGCGAGCGGGCGGCGTACCCCGGCACCCGGCTGTCCGGCGGGGAGCAGCAGATGCTCGCGATCGCGCGGATGTTGCGAATGGGCGCCCGCATCTTGTTGATGGACGAACCGACGGAAGGCCTCGCTCCACTCCTGATCCGCCGTGTGGGCGAGATCCTGCGGGAGATCAAAGCGCACGGCCTCACCGTACTCCTGGTGGAGCAGAACCTCCGCTTCGCCACGACGGTCGCCGACCGCCACCACCTCATCGTCGACGGCCGGACCGTCGAGGACCTCTCCAACGAGGAGGTGGTCCAACGGGAGGACCAACTGTTACAGTACCTTGGCGTCTGACCACACCCAATCAAAGGAGGCGATCTGATGACGGACGGGTCTGAGCGATGGGGTCGCGCGCGCGTCACCCGACGGCAGGTGCTGACGGCCGCCGGCGCCGCGGCCGTGGGAGTGGGCCTTGCGCCGCTGGCATCATCGTGGAACGTCCGCGTCAGCCGCGCGGCGCAGACGCCGGTCCGCCTGACGCGGGGCAAGGTGGTCATCGGCGTGCTGAACGATCAGTCCGGCCTGTACGCGGATCTCAGCGGCAAGAAAGGGGTCGAGGCGGTCCGGATGGCGGTCGAGGACTTCCAGAAGCAGTACGGGGCGAGCGCCCTCGGCGGCCCGATCGAGGTGGTGGACGCCGATCACCAGAACAAACCCGACCTCGGCGCTCAGAAGGCGCAGGAGATGTACCAGCGCGACGGCGTCGGCATGATCACGGACGTGGATACCTCGTCGGTCGGCATCGCGGTCGCAAACATCGCCGCGCAGCAGCGTCAGTTGTGCCTCAACGTCGGGTCGGCCACGACCGCGTTGACGAACGCGAACTGCAACAAGTACACGTTCCACTACGCGTACGACACCTACATGCTGGCGAACGGCACCGGCGTCCAAGTGACAAAGCAGGTCGGGAAAAACTGGTACCTCGTTTATCCTGACTACGCCTTTGGCCAGGACATGATCCACTCGTTCACCCCGGCGATTCAGAAGGCGGGCGGCAAGGTCCTGCTCGCGGATCCGTCGCCGTTCCCGGGCGAGGGGGACTTCTCCACGTACATGATCAAGGCGCGCACCATGCGCCCGCTGCTCAACGTGATGGCGACCATGCACGCCGGCCAGGACGTGGTTAACTTCGTCAAACAGTACAACCAGTACAACCTGCGCCAGCAGGGGGTCAACCTGGCGGTCGGATTGCTGTTCACGAGCGACGTCCACGCCCTCGGCCCGGAGGCGTTCCAGGGCGTGCTGTTCACCGCACCCTGGGACTGGAACATGGACAAGCAGGCGCGGGACTGGTCCGACCGCTTCCTCGCCCGCACGCAAGTCCGCCCGACGTTCGTCATGGCCGGCAACTACTCCGCCACGTGGCAGTACCTCGCCGCGATCCAGCGCGCGGGCACGGACGACGCGGATCGGGTGGTGGCGGCACTGGAAGGCTATCGGTTCAGCGATTTCTTCGTGCGAAACGGCGAGGTACGCAAGCAGGACCACCTTGTCACGCACGATGCGTTGCTCGGCCGGATCAAGGCGCCGAACGAGGTCAAAGAACCGTGGGACTACACGACGGTCGTGAGCCGCATCCCGGCGCGCGACGCGTTCGCGCCGCTGAACCAGACGTCGTGCAAGATGCCGGCGTGATCGTTCTCTTCCCCCAGGGGTAGCCGCGGCGGCGGGCGGGCGTCCGGACGAGGAGGCCTTCCCCGCCGCGCGGCCGGTGGGAACGCGATGATCGAGAGCCTTTTGCTGCAGAGCTTCAACGGGCTGGTCAACGGCGCGTTCTACGCGTTGCTGAGCCTCGGCTTGGCCGTCATCTTCGGCATGCTCCGGGTCGTCAATTTCATGCACGGGGCGCTCTACATGCTCGGGGCCTTCGCCGCGTATCTCCTGTCCGCGTCGCTCGGGGTGTCGTTCTGGTGGGCGCTCCTCATCGCCCCGCTCGCCGTCGCGGCGGTCGGATTGCTGTTGGAGCGGCTCCTGCTCCGCTGGTTGTACGAGGTCGACGTCCTCTACAACCTGCTGCTGACGTTCGGCCTCGCGCTCGCGATCCAAGACGCGATGCGCCTCCGCTTCGGGATGCAGGGCGTGCCGTACTCCCCTCCGGCGCTGCTGCAGGGCGTCGTGGTCCTCGGCCCGTTTCTGTTCCCGACGTACCGGCTCTTCGTGCTCGCGGCATCGCTCGTGGTCTGCTTCGGCACGTGGTGGGCGATCGAGCGAACGCGCGCCGGGATGGTGATCCGCGCGTCGACCGAACGACCGCTCCTGACCCGGGCGCTCGGGATCGATGTGGACCGCTGGATCCCGCTCGTGTTTGCGTTCGGCGTGGCACTGGCCGGGCTGGCCGGCGTTCTCGCCGCGCCGATGCGGAACGTCTCGCCCGTCATGGGGGCCGACCTCATCATTACGACCTTCGCGATCGTTGTGATCGGCGGCATGGGGTCGGTCCTCGGCGCGATCGTGACCGGGTTCCTGGTGGGCCTGCTGGAGGCGCTCGCGGCCGTGTACTATCCGGCCGCAGCGGAAGTCCTCGTGTTCGTCTTCATGGCCGCGGTCCTGCTGCTGCGCCCCGCCGGCCTGTTCGGAAGGACGGACGCCGCTTGATCCTGGCGCGCCTCGCCGGCTGGCTCGTTCTCGTCGCAATCGGCGTGGCGCTGCCGCACGTCGTGTACCCTGCGCTGGCCGTCGATATCCTCGCTTGGGCGCTCTTCGCGACGGCGTTCGACCTGCTGCTGGGGCACACCGGATTGCTGTCGTTCGGGCACGCGGCCTACTTCGGCGCGGGCGCCTACGTTTCGGGGATTCTCGCCGCGCGCGCGGGCACGGCGTTTCCGCTCAACGTGCTGGCGGGCGGCGCGGCCGCGGGCGTCCTCGCCGTTCCGCTCATGGCGCTCGGCATCCGGCGGACCGGGATCTACTTCGCGATGATCACGCTCGCGCTCGCGCAGATGGTGTACTACATCGCCAACGCCTGGCGAGATATGACGGGCGGCGAGAACGGGGTCACGGGCATCCCCCACGGCAGCCTGTTCGGCGCGTCGCTCGCCTCATCGACCTCGTTCTACTACGCCGCCCTCCCGATCGTCGCGCTCGGTGTCGTGTTCTGCTGGCGAATCGTCCGCTCGCCGTTCGGGCGCGTGTTGGTCGCGATCCGTGAGAACGAGGCCCGCGCCGAAAGCCTAGGGTACGACACGGCGCGGTACAAGCTGATGGCCGCGATACTGTCGACGGCGCTCGCCGGCGTGGCCGGCGGGATCTGGGCGATCAACCACAGCTTTGTAGCGCTCGACGCGGTGCACTGGTCGACGTCGGGGACCGTCGTCATCATGACACTGCTCGGCGGAATGGGCACGCGGCTCGGCCCGCTCGTAGGCGCCGGCCTCGTGCTGATCCTGCGGGACGCCATCTCCTCATGGACCGACGCGTGGGGGGTCGTGACGGGCGCGATCTTCGTCGGCGTCATCCTCGCGTTCCGCCACGGCATTGTCGGCACGCTTGAGCGGATGCTAAGTGCGCGCGCGGCACCGGCCTCCTCCCCCACGCCCCCGACCGTCGAGGGACCCGCAGGGTCGTAGCTGCGCCGTCCAGGAAAGCGACGTCCCGCCTGAGAATGCTCTCCTGTATCCGCTATATCCGCAGTGCCCGCGAGGAGGCAAATCATGCCGAAGGATCCCGAACAGGCCGTCCGGCAAGCGGTGTCCGCGGCCAAACTCATGGAGTACACGCGCGGCGTATCGCGCTGGGTGCGGATGTCCGGCAGCGAGCAGGAAGCGCAGGCGTTCGATTACTTGGAAACGACCCTACGAGAGTTGGGACTCGATGTCCACCGCTATCAACACGATGCGCTGATCTCCTGGCCGGGCAAGGCGTCGCTCGAAATCGTCGGCACGCTGCCCCGCCAGGTCGAGTGCATCACCCATGCCTTCTCGGCGCCGACGCCGGCCGGGGGACTCGAAGGGGAGGTCGTCGACGTCGGGGCCGGCGACTTCAAGGCGGCGTCGGTGCAGGGCAAGATCGTACTCTTGGACGGCCTGGCGATGCCGGTCAAGGCGCAGTCGGCGGAAGCCGCAGGCGCCGTCGGCGCGATCTTCGTCAACCCGCCCGAGTTGCACGAGATGATCATCTCCACCGTGTGGGGGTCGCCGACGCCGGAAACGATCGGCCACTTGCCCAAGATCGCGGCCGTCTCGGTGCGCGAGTCCGACGGCGCAGTGCTCCGCGCGCGGGCGCGCGAGGGAATGTTGCGTGCCCGCCTCCACGTCGAGGTCGATACTCGCTGGCGCCCCACCCCGGTCCTCACGGCGGACCTCAAGGGGACGGACGAACCCGATCGGTATGTGCTGTTCAGCGGGCACGTCGATTCGTGGCACTACGGCGTGATGGACAACGGCAGCGCGAACGCCGTGATGGTCGAGACGGCCCGCTTGATGAGCAAGCGGCAGCGGCGGCTCCGGCGCGGCCTCCGGCTCGCGTTCTGGTCTGGGCACTCCCACGGCCGGTACTCCGGCTCCGTGTGGTACGCCGATCATCACTGGCGCGACCTGTACCGGAACGCGGTCCTCCATCTGAACGTCGATTCCTCCGGCGCGAAGGGCGCGACGGTCCTGAGCGAGGGCGAGACGATGGCCGAGACGTGGGCGAGCGCCGCCCGCGCGATCAAGGATGTCACCGACCAGGACCTCGAGCACCGCCGCATCAGCCGCATGGGGGATCAGTCGTTCTGGGGCATCGGCGTGCCATCGATGTTCGGGGGCGTCTCCGTGCAGCCCCCCGCGGACTCCGCGACGAGCAATGCGCTGGCGTCGCTCCACGGCGGGGTGAAGAAGTCGGGCGGGCTCGGCTGGTGGTGGCACACCACCGACGACACGATCGACAAGATCGATCGCGCCAACCTTCAGCGCGACGCCCAGATCTACGCGCTCGTCGTGTGGCGCTGGTGCACGGCGCCGGTCCTGCCGCTCGACTACCGCGCCACCGCCACGGAGATTCGCGAGACGCTCGGGCACATCCAGGACGCCGCAGGGGAGGCGTTCGATCTGGACGCGCCGCTGGACGCCGCCACCAGGCTCACCGGCGCGGCGGAACGCCTGCACGATGCCGCGGAACGGGTCGGCACCGCGATCGGCCAGGCGCGCGGCACGCGCAAACAGCGGGCCGCCGCCTCTCTCATCAACGACACGCTGATGCGCGCGGGCCGGGCGTTGATCCCGATCAACTACACATCGACCGGGCCGTTCGACCACGACCGGGCCGTGCCGATCCCACCGATCCCGTCGCTGCAGGCCGCCGCGCGGCTACGCACGCTGCCGCGTGGCACCGACGAGTATCACACGCTGGAGATCCGCCTCGTGCGCGATCGCAACAGGGTCACGCACGCGCTTGAGGGGGCGGCGGACATGATCGAACACGCGTTCAAGCACATCGACGTGCGCTAGCACGGTGCGTCCGAGCCCTCTCGGCGGGCGGCGCCGCTGCGGCACCGCGGAGGGGAGGCCGGTCGCTCCCGCAACAGACGAGGTCGACCGGAACAGGCCATGACGCCTCGGACGGCGCCAGCAACATGCGCTCAGAGGCTCTATGCGCCCAAAACAGCTTGGGCCTGCAAGAAGGCGACGAGGCGGTAACGGCTCACGGCCCCGACGAACGAGTTGGCGTCGACGACTGGCAGCACGTCGGCCGTGCCTGCGCCCAGGGCGTCGACAGCCACCGCGAGGTCAGCATCCGGCGTGACCGTCGGGACTCGGTCGCGCGGGGTCATGACGTTTCGCACCCGCGTCGTCGCCCACGCGGCCCGGGGTATTGCCTTGATCTCGTCCAGGGTCAGCAGCCCGACGAATTGTCCATCCTGCACCACGGGAAGGGTGTGCCACCCCGTCGCAAGGATATGGTCGTGAATCACGGTCTCCAGTGGAAGATCGGGCGACACGGTGGGGTAGTCCCGCGCCATGAGATCGCGCACGGAGTGACCAGCCAGGAGGTCGTGAATCGCGATCTGCCGCCCGGAGCTTGCGGCCGCCGACTCGAGGAACCAACCGACAAACGCAATCCACAGGCCGTCGATCAAGCGCCCTGAGATGATCTGCCAAATACCGAGCGCGATGAAGAGATACGCGATGAACCGACCGACTCCGGAGACGATTTGCGTGGCGCGTCGGAGACTGTGCGTGACTTCCCACACCACGGCCCGCAACACCCGCCCACCGTCCAGCGGATACCCTGGGATCAGGTTGAAAAGCGCGAGCAACCCGTTGATCGAGCCGAGATAGGACGTCAGCGCGTACAACGCGGGCGTGGGCGCCGCGGAACGCGCCAGGGTGAACGCACCGGCCAACGCACCGCTCACCACCGGACCGGCGATGGCGATCCAAAACTCGGCCGCTGCGCCCGGCGGCTCCTGCCCCAGTTGGGCGAGGCCGCCAAACACGAAGAGCGTGATACTCTTGACGGGCACGCCGAAGCGACGGGCGATCACTGCGTGTCCAAGTTCGTGCAGGACTACCGAAGCGAAGAAGAGCAGGGCGGTGGCGAGCCCGGTGATCCAGTACACGCCGACCGGCCATCCGGGATACTGCGCTGGGAAATATCCCGCCGCAAGCGACCATGTGATGAGCCCAAAGATCAGGAACCACGAGTAATCGAGACCAAGCGGAATGCCCAGCACGCGACCAAGGGGAATAGCTTGGCGGATCACCACCCTCACCTCCGTCTCGGGTGTGATTCCACAGACAGGGCTGGCACAGCGAACAGCGTGAAGGCGCGCCTCCGAGCGCCCCTATGGCACGATGACCACGACGAGAGTCATGCAGCCATCGGCCAAGCGTGTCACATCGAGGCAGATGAAGTGACCCGGGGGCCGCCGCCCCCGCCTAGCGCATCCGCAGACTACGACAACGCATCCACGTCGTGCGGCATGCTCTCCCGGACTCCGGCGTCGGTCACCCGCATGAACCGCGCGTTCTTGTGCAGTTCGGCGAGCGTCGTCGCACCGCAGTAGCTCATCCCCGATCGAAGACCGCCCACGAGCTGCGCCAGCACTGCCGAGACCCGCCCACGATACGGCACCAGCGCTTCGATTCCCTCTGGGACGATTTCGGACAACAGGTCATCCTCCTGCGGCATGTCGCGCCGCTCGGCGGACGTCCACAGGCTCGCCATCCCCCGGTAGACCTTGTACTGGCGGCCGTTCCTGGTCACCGACGTACCCGGACTCTCCTCCGTTCCCGCGAGGAGGTTGCCGAGCATGACGGACTCCGCGCCACCGGCGAGCGCCTTGACGAGATCGCCGGAGCTTCGGATGCCACCGTCGGCGATCACCGGGACGCCGGACGCCGCGGCAGCCTCGGCGCAGTTCAGGATCGCGGTCAGTTGAGGCACACCCGCCCCGGTGACAACGCGCGTCGTGCACGTCGAGCCCGGACCGACCCCGACTTTGATGCCGTCCACCCCGCACTCGATCAGCTCACGGGTGCCCTCAGGCGTGGCGACGTTTCCCGCGACCAGCGGGATGTTGCCGCAGCGCGCGCGCACCGCCTCCACCGTGCGGAACGACAGGTCGGAGTGGCCGTGCGCGATATCGATCACCAGCGCGTCCACCTCGGCCTCGACGAGCGCCTGAGCCCGCTCCAGAAAGTCGCCCCGCACGCCGATCGCCGCGCCGACGCGGAGCCGGCCGCGTCCGTCCTTCGTGGCCTGCGGATATCTCAGCCGGCTGAGGATGTCCCGGCTCGTGATCAGGCCGGTCAGACGGCCCTCCGAATCTACCAGCGGCAGCTTCTCGATGCGATGCCGGTGCAGAATCCGCTTCGCCTCCTCCACCGGCGTCCCGATGGGCGCCGTAATCAGGCGCTCGCGTGGAGTCATCACCGTGGTGACCGGGTGGTCGAGATCGTCCTCGAAGAGCACATCGCGCGCCGTAACGATCCCGAGCAGCCGCCGATCCCGGTCGATCACCAAGACGCTCGCCGGCCCGTGCTCCTCCATGTACGCGGCGGCCTGCCGGACCGTTGACTCGGGGCCGGCGGTGTGCGGCGCGTCGAGCACCACGCTCTCCGCACGCTTCACACGGCGCACCTCCGCCACGTGCTCGGCGATCGGCAGGAACCGGTGAATGATCCCGATCCCTCCCTCCCGCGCGATCGCGATCGCCATCTGGCTCTCGGTGACCGAGTCCATGCTCGCGCTGACGATCGGAATCGCGAGATCGATCCCGCGGCAGAGCCGCGCCCGGGTGTCCGCCTGCCGCCGCGTGCTCACCCCGGAGCGGCGCGGCACGAGCAGCACGTCGTCAAACGTCAGGCCCAACGGCAATGTCTCAGACATACACAGGCCTCCATCGCAACCGAAACCACGCCAACGATACCACGGCGGGTGCTATTATGGAAGCGTGGCACGTGTCACGCTGAGGTCCGGCGATGGGCCTGAGGGTGTCTCCGGCGGCGGACGGCGCCACCCCTTTGCCTCCCTGCGCCACCGAAACTTCCGGCTCTTCTTCTTTGGGCAGCTCATCTCGCTGGTCGGCACCTGGATGCAGCGCATCGCCCAGGCATGGCTGGTGCTCCAGCTGACGAATTCGCCGTTTCTCCTGGGTCTCGTCGGCGCGCTGCAGTGGCTCCCGATGCTCCTGCTATCGCTGATCGGCGGGGTCGTCGCCGACCGCGTCAGCAAGCGCAAGCTCCTCATCGTCACGCAGACGGCGCAGATGATGCAGGCGCTGGCCCTCGGGCTGCTGGTGCTGAGCGGCGCGGTGCGCTACTGGCACATCGTGGTGTTTGCCTGCGCGCTGGGGTTGACGTCGGCGTTCGACACGCCGGCCCGGCAGTCGTTCATCTTCGAGATGGTCGAAGGCGACGATACCATGAATGCGATCGCGCTCAATTCAACGATCTTCAACACCGCCCGGCTGTTTGGCCCGGCGGTCGCCGGCCTCGCGATCGCGTCCGTGGGGATGGCCTACACGTTCCTGGCGAACGCCGTGAGCTTCGTCCCGGTGATCGCCGCATTCGCCATGATGCGTGTCCGCCCGCTGCAGACCGTGGAGATCGAGACGGGAGTCCTCGCCCACCTGCGCGAGGGACTCGTCTATCTCATCCGGACCCCGGTGGCGATCCAGACGATCGCGCTCGTCTGCCTGCAGAGCGTCTTCGTGATGAACTTCAACATCATCGTGCCCGTCCTGGCCAAGAACGTGCTGCACCAGAACGCCGGCGGCTTCGGCCTCCTGATGTCGGCCCAAGGGGCGGGTGCGTTGCTCGGTGCGCTGTTCATCGCGTCGATGAGCCACCTCGGGCCGCACCCGACGATGATGTACGGCGGCGCCGCCCTCCTCGGCGCCATGGATCTGCTCCTCGCCGGCGCCCGTCAGTTCGGCCTTGCCGCCGCGGTGCTCGCGGCCGCCGGCGCGAGCATGGTCGCGTTCACGGCCGCGGCCAACACCACGCTCCAGATCGCAGCGCCCGACCACATGCGCGGCCGCGTGATGTCCATGTACGCGCTCGTCATGGGCGGCATGACCCCGGTCGGTGCGCTGTTTACCGGCGCCGTCGCGCAGATCTGGGGCGCCCCGGCCGAACTCGCAATCGCCGGCGCCATCGGCGTGTGTTCAGCGGCCGCCGTGTTCCGGTGGCGTCAACTGACGCAAGCGGCCGGCGCACCGACCGGCGCCGCGCTCGTCGCGGTCCCGGGTGACGGCAACGGAACCGGCGGGGAGCACTGACCGACGCGACGAGACGGTTCGGATCGCGCGCGAGCGTGTCACGGGGGGAAGCACGAAGCCGCGCTTGAACACTGCACGTCTCCCCGAGCCCTCGCTCGGGTCGTCGGCGATCGCCCGCGGACAGTGTCGCCGGATCGACGGAAGGCGTGATCACCCCGCGGCGGTGGCCCGTGTGTGAAGGGCCTTCCTACGAGATCCGATTCGCTCGCTTGCCCGCCTCCGACACGCGCAACAGCGCCCACCGATCGAGACCTGTCGCGAACGCGGCAGTGATGAAGAACGCCGCACGAAGGTTCTGGTAGCTGATAGGTACCATGTGGGCGTCGATGTAGATCAACGCGAGGAGCACGACTCCCTGGTTAGCGAGCCACCCCCCCGCGACGCCGGGCCAGGCCGCCCGGCGCCGGCAGAGTTCTCCAAAGACGATCCCGCTGAGCGTGCCGGCGGCAACGAGCGTCCAGGCGAAGGCCTCGCCGAAATGTCCCCCCATAAGCACCGGCAGGATCCATGCGAGACTGAGCTGGACCGCCATCGACGTGGAGAGCAGCTGAGATCCCCGCGCCGTCCCTTCAATGCGGTCGAGTCCGAGAGCGCCCCGATTGCGGATGACCCGAGGCAGGTCGAGCCGTTTGAGAAAATCGCCGGCCCGCCGGATGCCTTGGATCACTTCGACCCGGATGTCCCGACGGGGCCCATGCGTCTCGGTCGGCCGGGAGCGGGAGACGGCCACGATCCGATCCGCAGAATCGGCCGGCTCCGACGCCGGGGTCGCCCCGACCTCATACCACTCCTCGATGAAATCTCCGACCTTCAGGCCTCTTTCCAGCAGTCGATCCAACAGGGCGTTGTAGCGGCGTGCCTCCGGCGTATCCGATGCGGGCTGCGCGAGTACGGCCAGGGCCTTGGACAGGATCCGGTTCGGAAGGGTGCCCTCCTGCGCAAGTTCCAGCAGGCGATCGCGAAGTGCCCGGCGACGCTCCTCTCGCGGGGACCGTCCCGTGCGGGCGACGACGAGCGCGCCACGGACGTTCAAGTCCCATTTCATCGGCTCTTGGAACCCCTCGTCGAGAACGTGACCGTGGACGTACCGGTAGAGCTCGTCCATGGTGACGCACCCGTCGCCGTCGAGATCTGCGCCGCCGCCGCGAATCCCCTCGATGACGTGCTTGGTAAAGACCCCGTAGCGATCCTGTTCCTTCTCCAAGGCGACCTGGATGCCGGTGGAAGCCGTCATGAGGTACGTTCCCCGTCCTCCGGAGGCCAGCCGCAGTTGATCGTCGAGGTTTCCTCGGGCGAAAGCCGCGCCCACCGCACCGCTGAAGCAGCAATCGAGCATGAGGGCCACTTTGCTGCAGGGCGAGACGTCAACGTAGTTACGGATGCTCTCGACCGGAATCGAAGTGGCCTCGAGCGCCTCGACGGTCGTGTTGAACGTCGCGAGGTGGAGCCGGCCGGCCATGTCAAGCTTCCCGTGGCCCGAGTAGTAGATCAGGACGAAGTCCTCTTTCTCGGCCCGCTTGAGCACCTGGTTGATCTTCAGAAGCGCCTCGTAGTGGGGGACGTTCTTCAGCACCAACGCGTCGGTGAAATCCCCGTACGTCTTCGAGCTCAGCACCTCGTGCAACCCGTCGACGTCGTTCTCGGGGCATCGCAGCGGCTGCAGCTTTGGCTCGTCGGGGAACTGGCTGCCGGCGATCAAGACTGCGTACCGGCGCTCGCTCACTAGTGTACCCTCCAGGAGAGAAGAGGAAAGAGCGCGGTCATGTGCGGATGAAGGGAGTGCCTCTGGTGCCGTTCCGAGGAGGGCCTAGCTCGCTTGCGGTTCGACCGCC
>Ga0070735_10000857_pt1 | contig 30741 bp, 21 predicted proteins | sample Coa_R1_FD_66443 | JGI IMG/M metagenome (GOLD analysis project Ga0070735, IMG submission 66443) | Surface soil microbial communities from Centralia Pennsylvania, which are recovering from an underground coalmine fire - Coalmine... | ecosystem: Environmental > Terrestrial > Soil > Unclassified ...
CCGAAGTTGACGAGCATCAGCTTCGAGAAGAGATAGACCATCATAAGGCACCAGACGCGGCTGAACATCCCGAGCATTACAAGGAATCCCGTCATCACCTCCGCCATGCCAAACGCCATGATCCAGCACTCGCGCGTTAGGTGTGGCGACGTTCCGGCGTAGAACATCAGGACCATCGGATCCTTGAGGACCTCGGGGAAGTTGTCAGCGACGCCGACGGTAAGGTAGTAGTTGTACAGCTTCATCCACCCGAGCGCGAAGAACCCGAATCCGAGAATGATCTGCACCCATTTCATCTGCGGCTTTGTTACCGTAGTGATCACCCGCTTCCACGAGTCCCACGGCGAGCTGACGTAGATGACGCCGACCGTGAGCACCGGCAGGACGTCGACCGCGATCTTCCAATCGAACGCGATGAGCAGGTAGATGAACGTTCCGAAGATGGTCGCGCCGCCGAACGGCAGGAACGTCTGCGTGAGGATGCCGATCGCCATGACGACCTGAGCGAACTGGAAGAAGAACACGGTAGAGGGCTCCAGCGGATAGCTGGGCATAACCAGGGCCTTGTTGGCCGCTGCAAACATCAGCACGAGCGCGGGGCAGCGCAGGAAGAAGATCACGCACCAGGCGTGGAGCGTCTTGAACCACTGCTGCTCGATCGGCTTATCGAACGCGTAGTTCGTGCAGAACCGAAGCACGCCGCGGATCGACTCCGGCATCGGCTTCGCGATGACGTTGTTGAGGAACGCGTCGATCGGCTCGCGGATGAACCAGATGAACATCATCAGGCCCATCAGCACCGCGACGCGGGTCGCGATGCTAAGCATATTGCCGCCGAGGTAATCGAAGAAGGGCTCGTAAATCTTCATTTTGGGCGTGTGCGGAATGAACCGCTCGTGCGCCCATGCCGCGGTCGGGAGGAGTACCAGAAGGACGGAGAGCAGCCAGTACTTGATTCGCCCAATCGGGCTGAACCGGAGGTCTTGAATGTGCTTCATGGTTGTTGTTCGAGCGCTCACAGCACTTCGATCCTGATCTCTTTGGGCGAGAAGCCGGCGCGTTCCAGCGCATCGCGGAAGCCGGACACGTCGGCCCGCTGGTAGTACTCGGCCGTGACTGTCTGCTTGGGGCGGTCCACGCTGACCATGGGCATTACCTGCGTGCTGATCATGGACGCGCTCAGGCTTGGGTCCTCGATCTTTGCATGCGTCTGCGCGCGCGCCTGCTCCTGCTTGATCGCGTTCGTCGCGGACCCCTCGCAGATACCGCAGCAGAGGTGCGGATCGACAGCGATCAGCCGGAAATGCGGGATGTTCTCCAGGACCATGTGGCCGGGGACCAGACCTGAATCGCGAAAGGTCTGGTCAACCTTTTGAAAATCGACCGACTTAATGTCCGTCTCGTCCAAGAGCAGCGTGGCGTCCTTCTGCCACATGGTATCGATCGCGATGGCGGGATCCACCTTTTCGATCTGCATGTCCTCTTGCTTCTTCAGGCCGCCCGAATCGGTCGTGGCGGTGACGATCCAGGAGAGCGATTTAGCGGCGCTGAACATCTTGTCGTAACAGCCCGTGCAGCAGAAGTGGGTGAACGTGACGACAACCTGCGGTTTGCCCTCGCCGGATACGGCGATGACCTTCGGTGGAGCGTGGTTGAGCGACTTATCGACGGCAACGAGCGCGGCGGCCCAAACCACCATGAACAGGACCACCTGCGCGGCACGGCCTAAATACATAGCCTGGTACTCCCTATTTCCGCGCCGCTTCCGGGCGGTGCGGAGTTGTGCGTCCGAGGTATTCTGAAGTTTGAGAGGATTGCAACATCAGGCGCGATGGCTGGCTCGCCACGGTCCGGCCCCTTGTGCGCGGCGGGCAGGCGTTCGACAGTGTAACATAAGCCCAAAGGCGTGTCAACACGGCCCGGCCGCGCCGCACGCGGCAGTTTCATGCGCGGCGGCTGGGATACGCCGGGCGTACACGGGCCGTGCGCGGCAGCGACAAATTGCTCGCCATGGCATTGCGTAAGTCGGCGGTTATGGGGTAAACTGATCGCATAATGGGGCTCGTTCCACGCATGTTTGTGAAATTTTACACAGTCTCGGTGTTGAGCGCAGCAGCCGCGCCGCAACCCGTTTAAGCGCGCCGCCGTAGACGCCGTGAAGGAGTAGAGGCAGCATGGCAACCGGTAACATCGTACAGGTGCAAGGCCCGGTCGTAGACGTCGGCTTCAACGCGGGCGAGCTGCCCGCGATCTACAACGCGGTCACGATCAAAGAGCCGGACCGCAACATTGACCTGACGGTGGAGGTCGCGCAGCACCTGGGCAACGACGTCGTCCGGTGCATCGCCATGTCCAGCACGGACGGGCTCGTTCGCGGCATGCCCGCAGAAGATACCGGGCAGTCGATCACCGTTCCTGTCGGGGAGGCGACGCTCGGGCGCGTACTAAACCTGCTCGGGCAGCCTGTGGACGAGAAAGGCCCCATCAACGCCGAGCTGCGCTGGCCGATCCACCGACCTGCGCCGACCTTCGCGGACCAGAGCAGCGCACAGGACGTGCTGGAGACCGGCCTCAAGGTCGTTGATCTGCTGACGCCGTTCCTCAAGGGCGGCAAGATCGGCCTGTTCGGCGGCGCCGGACTCGGTAAGACCGTCCTTATCCAGGAGCTTATCACAAACATCGCCACCGAGCATGGCGGCTACTCCGTGTTCGCCGGCGTCGGCGAGCGGACGCGCGAGGGGAACGACCTCTGGCTCGAAATGACCGACTCCGGCGTCATCACCAAGACGGCCATGGTCTTCGGCCAGATGAACGAGCCGCCCGGCGCGCGCCTTCGCGTGGCGCTCTCCGCGCTCACGATCGCCGAGTACTTCCGCGATACGCAGGGCCAGGACGTGCTCCTGTTCGTCGATAACATCTTCCGGTTCGTCCAGGCCGGTTCCGAAGTATCCGCGCTGCTCGGGCGTATCCCGAGCGCCGTCGGCTATCAGCCGACCCTCGGGACGGAGATGGGCCAGCTTCAGGAGCGCATCACCTCCACGAAGAAGGGATCCGTCACCTCCGTGCAGGCGATCTACGTTCCGGCCGACGACCCGACCGACCCGGCGCCGGCGACGACGTTCGCTCACCTGGACGCCTATATCTACCTGGAGCGCAAGATCGCCGAGAAGGCCATCTTCCCCGCGGTCGATCCGCTCAACTCCACTTCGCGCATCCTGCAGCCGCACATCGTTGGGCAGGAGCACTACGCGGTCGCCCGCCAGGTGCAGCAGATCCTGCAGCGATACAAAGAGCTGCAGGACATCATCGCCATCCTCGGGATCGACGAGCTCTCCGACGACGACAAGCTGGTCGTCACCCGAGCGCGCAAGATCGAAAAGTTCATGTCGCAGCCGTTCCGCGTCGCGGAGCAGTTCACCGGAACGCCCGGCAAGTACGTGCCGCTCAAGGAGACGATCCGCTCATTCAAAGAGCTGGTGGCCGGTCAGCACGACGATCTGCCGGAGCAGGCCTTCTACATGGTCGGAACCATCGACGAGGTGATCGAGAAGGCGAAGACGATCGGGACGTAACCGACAACAGAGAGGACGGACACGATGGCGGCATTTCCACTGGAGCTGGTTACGCCGGAACGAATACTCTTTTCGGAAGAGGTGCAGGCGGTGCGGGCGCCCGGCATAAACGGATCGTTCGGCGTGCTGGCGCGGCACGCCCCGATGCTGACGGCGCTGACGACCGGACTCATAAAGCTGACGCTCGCCAACGGGTTCGACGCCTTCATCGCGACGAGCGGCGGCTTCATGGAGGTTTCGCGCCAGAAGGTGATTATTCTGGCCGACTCGGCCGAGCTGTCCGAGGAGATCGACGTCGAGAAGGCGCGGGCCGCGGCCGAGCGCGCCCGTAAGCTGCTGGAGGTGCCGGATGGCAGCGTTGACGCCGAGGAGCTCCGCAAGGAGCTCGAGCATGCCGAAAACCTGATCCGCGTCGCCGAGATGCGGCACTAAGCAACAGGCGAGGGGCTAAATTTCGAGGATTGGCAGTGCGTGGATCGCGGGAATCAGCCCGTGCTCCGCGCACTTTTGCTGAAAGAGGTGCAGGGCGGCCAGATGACGGCCCGTCAGATCGTAGTCCATCACGTTCAGGAAGTAGTCCTGACATCGCTCCAGCGGCAGGTCCATGCTCTGTGACCACTTCTCGGCAAGCATCTCCAGGCTTCCAACGCCCCACCGCTTCGCCTCTATAAGCAGCCGCGCCATTTCCACGGTCGCGCAGTCCTCGCGCGCAAGCCACCCGGCATAGACGAACGGCATGCCGGTAAGCTCCTTCCACCCGATCCCGAGGTCGTACACGGTTGTGCCGGGGCGCGGGCCGAACAGCTTCAGGTCGCCAATCAGGAGGCCCGCGTCGCAGACGGAAAGCATGGCATCCAGCTCCGGCGGGTGGTGGACATACTGCGGCGAGATGCCAAACGCCTCGCGCAGCAGGATTCGAGTGAGCGCGGACGAGGTGAGCGAGCTGGTGTCTAGTGCAACCGAACGTATCTGCCCGATCGGAACGCGACTGAACAGCCGGACGCTCTTGACCGCTCCGTCCGCGGAAATCGAGATATCCGGGATCAGGACGAGCCCCGGGCGCTGCAGGCCCTCGAAAATGGAGCAGTTCGCCACGTCGATCTCGTCCTCGCGAAGCATCGTCGCAAGCTTCGAGGGCACCGCGTACGCGATTTCGGCGCGGCCCGCGGCCTCCGGCGTGTGAAACCAGTCCACCAGCGGCTTGCCGTTCAGGTACGGCACGCTTCCAATCCGCAATACGGAGCCCAAGCCGTTACCTCCGGCGCGCACCGCTAACCGCCGAAAACGCAGTCCAGCAGGACGAATACGAACAGGCTCACGCTCACCCAGCCATTCAGCGTGAAGAAAGCCAGGTCGACCCGGCTAAGATCGTCGGGCTTGACCAGGTGCTGCTCGTACGCTATCAGGCCGGCGACCACGACCACGCCCACGAAGTAGAACGCGTGCAGATGCGCCAGGGCTCCGACTACGGCCAGCAGCGCGACCATCGCGCCGTGCATGACGCGCGACACGAGCAACGCCCCAGGCTTGCCCAGCCGCTTCGGCAACGAGAACAGCGACGACCGGACGTCGAAATCGTAGTCCTGCAGAGCGTAGATGATGTCGAATCCTCCGATCCAGAGCATTACGATCGCGCCGAGCAGGAGCGGGACCGGACTCCAGGTTCCGCGGACGGCGAGCCACGCGCCGATCGGCGCGATCCCGATCGTAAGGCCGAGCACCAAGTGGCATAGCGATGTGAACCGCTTGGTGTACGAGTAGCCGAAGAGGAAGAGCAGGGCGATCGGCGACAGCGCGAAGCAGAGCCGATTCAATCTGTAAGCTGCCAGCTCGAAGAGAACTGTCGCGATGAGCAGGAACGCCCACACCTGCGCCTTGCCGATGATGCCGGCCGGGATGTGGCGCCTTGCGGTCCGTGGGTTCGCCGCGTCGAACTCCGCGTCCGCAATACGGTTGAACGCCATGGCAGTGCTGCGCGCGCCCACCATCGCGAGAAGGATCCAGCCAAGCGATGCGCCGGACGGAAGCAGCTGCGGCCGCGCGGCGAGCAGCGCGCTTATCAGGGCGAACGGCAGCGCGAAGATCGTGTGCTCGAACTTGATCATTTCGAGAATCACTCGCGTCCGCGTCCATATCGCCGTCATCGTTCACTCCTCGCCATCGCCCCACCGAAACCGTTTCAACCGACTACGCAGATCTCGCCGACGAATATCGGCGCCCCCACACACAAGTACAGATGTCGCAAACCAGCTAACTACCAGGTACCAGCTACCAGCTACCAGCTACCGGCTACCGTTCATGCTGCCACTCCGGTACCAGCCGATGCTCGATGCCGAGCTGCTGCAGGATGCGGCCGACTACGTGGTCTACCAGGTCGTCGATGCTCTGCGGCAGATGATAGAACGCGGGCGACGCGGGCAGGATCGTCGCGCCGGCTTCGGCGAGCTGTGTCATGTTGCGAAGATGGACCAGGTTCCACGGCGTCTCGCGCGGTACCAGGATCAGCGGCCGGCGCTCCTTCAGGCATACGTCCGCGGCGCGCGTCACCAGGTCGTCGCTGATGCCGTGCGCTATGCGGCCCGCCGTCCCCATTGAACACGGCACGATCACCATGCCGTCGTGTCGGAACGAGCCGCTGGCTGGCGGAGAAAAGTAGTCGCGTTTGTCCACCAGCCGGACTACGTCGGATCGATCGCCGAGCAGGCTCTCCACAGCGGCGTCGCCGGAATGCAGCGCTCGGCCGGTCTCCAGCTCGATCACCTGCGCCGCCTGGTCCGAGACGATAACATAGATTTCGCTGCAGTGCGACGTGGCGCACTGTAGGAAGCGCAGCGCGTAGCGCGCGCCGCTCGCACCCGTGATGGCTACGACGAGCCGCCGGTCCGAGCGAGACCCATAGCCTGGCTGCCCGGCTCCGGACGGAGGGCCGTGCGGGCTGGTGGGAGCCGTCGTATCAGGCGGCTCCGACATCGCCGCCGCTCCTCTCGACCGGATCTCCGGCTGCCAGGAAGTTCCGCGCCTCCGCGCTGCCACGCCGGACGAGCGCATCGATGCCTTCGCGCAGAAGGACTCGATCGTGGCGCAGCAGGTGGCGGTCGCACTCCTCGCGGGTGAAGAGCGCGCGCTCCAGGATGATGCCGGCCGGATCGCCGTTAAATGGATCGAGCCGATCGATGTGGCCTGCGTACATTGCGAGGTAGCTATATTCGTTGGGATAGGTCCGGTTCGGCAGGCGGCGCGTATACTCGATCTTAATTACCGCGTAGAGCGTATATCCCGGCTCGACGTACGCGTTCGCCTCCTCGTACACCTCCCGGTCCATCGCCTCCTCGCGTGACTCGCCGGGATCGAGCCTGCCGCCCGGGAAGCCGTAGATGCCCTTGCGGTCGCGCACGATCAGCAGGCGCGACTCGTACAGCCCGACGATATGGACCGAGGTGGTCGGCGCGTCCGCAGGCAGTGCGTCGCTCAGCCAGGCCGTCAGGCGGACGGGCTGCTGGCCCCAGTTCATCTCGATGATGAACAGCGGCCGGGTCTTCCAGAGCGGTTGTGGCTGCGCGATAGGTGTCGTCAATTCAGATACCCAGCGTGCTCCATAGCGAATCGACGCGGGCCTTTACCTCCGGCGTCATCTCGATCACGTCCGGCCACTCGCGGTCGAAGCCCTCGGCCGGCAGCTTCCGCGTGCAGTCGAAGCCGATCTTGGAGCCAAAGCCCAGCGCGCGTGACGAGTGGTCCAGGACGTCGATCGGGCCGCGCACAAGGCACATGTCGCGCTCGGGATCGATGTTGTTCCCCAGTCTCCAAAGGCACTCCTTCACATTCTGCACGTCCACGTCGTGATCGAACACGAAGACCATCTTGGTGAACATCGCCTGGCCGAGACCCCAGAGCGCGTGCATCACCTTGAACGCGTGGCCCGGATAGCGCTTGCGTATGGATACGAGCGCAATGTTGTGGAAAATCCCCTCGACTGGCAGATTCATGTCCGCAACCTCCGGCAGCGTGAGACGCAGCAGCGGCAGAAAGAGCCGTTCGGTCGCCTTGCCAAGCCAGCCGTCCTCCATGGGCGGCCTACCTACGATCGTGCATGGATAGACCGGACTCCGGCGGTGCGTTATCGCCGTGACGTGCATAACGGGGTACATATCCGCGAGCGAATAGTAGCCGGTGTGATCGCCGAACGGCCCCTCCATGCGCTTCTCGGCCGGATCGATTGTGCCTTCGATCACAATCTCAGCGTCCTCTGGGACCTCCAGGTCCACAGTCTTCGCACGGACCAGGTGAACCGGCTTTTTCCGTAGAAATCCCGCAAACAGCATCTCGTCGATGGCTGGCGGCAGGGGCGCTGTGGCCGCATACGTGAGCGCCGGATCGCCGCCGAGCGCGATCGCCACGTCGATCCTCTCGTGCTTCTCGGCGGTGGCGCGCGCATGCTCCGCGCCCACCTTGTGCATCTGCCAGTGCATCGCCACCGTCCGCTTGTCGAAGACCTGGACGCGGTACATGCCGACGTTACGCTTTCCCGTGTTCGGGTCGTGCGTGAATACGAGCGGAAGCGTGATGTACCTGCCGCCGTCCTGGGGCCAGCAGTGGAGGATGGGCAGGCGGGTCAGATCGACCTCGTCGCCGGTCGCGACGATTTCCTGGCACCGGCCGTCTCCGCGATCGTGGCGCGGCGGCAGCTTCGCGAGCACGGAGAGTTTCGGGAGCAGCTCGCGCGCAGCGCCGAGGATGCCGCCGGTAGGCAGCTCTGGCTTCAGCAGGTCCGCTATCTCGCAGGCCACGTCGTCGAGGTCAGCGGCGCCGAGTGCCATGCTCATCCGCTTTCGTGAGCCGAATACATTGATTGCAAGCGGTATCTCGGAGCCTTTGGGATGTTCGAAGAGAAGGGCGGGGCCGCCGTCCGGCATCTTCATCACGCGGTCGGCGATTTCGGTGATTTCCAGGTAGGGATCCACGGGTGCGGCGATGGTCGTCAGCTCGCCATCGCGCTCCAGGCGGGCCAGGAAGTCCTGGAAATCGTTGTAGGCCATGGGGAGTTAACTACCCGCTTTCGGCTAGAGGCACCGAGACGTAGAGAACGCAAGACAAGTGATAGACGCGTTACAACTCGGCGTGCCGGCTCTCGCGGCGCCCGGCTGCGTCGCGTTTGTCCAGAGTATACCTTGGCACTGGCGGGGAGTCAACGAACTCCGCGAGACATTGAACATTTTTTCACAATCAAAATGGAACTAGTCGCCGCGAGGATTCGGCACCCTTGGCGTATACATGCACGGGACGATTCGTACCGCGCGATGTTTGTTGCAATCACGGGCAGGGGGTGTCGATGCCTCGGTTTGGCGGCATAGGGATTACGGTGCGCACGGCGATAGCGATTTGCGCCTTGGGACTAAGCGCTGTTGTGCTTGCGCAGCGGCCCGGCAATCGAGACCCAGGCGGCGCGATCGGACTCAACTGTGAACTCGTCCGCGCCGACGGCTCGGGACAAGAAGAGCTTGCGCGAGCGCAGGCGCGAGTAAGGTCGGCCGGTAAGGAGCTGCCAGGCGAGCGGGAGAACTACGGCGAGGTACTTGCAAAATATGGACGCTATAAGGAGGCGCTAAGCGAGTACCTCTGGTGCCTGGATGTCGGTATGGTGAAGGACGGCGGCTACTCTGGGGTCCGCCGGTCGTTTCTAATGTCGGACATGATTGACCTTGGTCAGAAATACCCCCCGGCGTTTGCGGCCATCCGAAGTCGGCGAGATACCGCCCGCGCGAAGATCCTCGGAGGTGCGAACGACCCCGACGTGGCAATCGATCTCGCGGTCTACAACGAGGCGTTGCACGCTCCCGGCGAGACGCTCGCGCTCTACGAGGCCATCAAGAGCCGCCGCGGGCCGGTCCCTCACGCGTTGTTTGAGGAGGTTCGGCCGGCGCTCGTCGAAAAACAACGGTATGGCGAACTAATCGCGGGATATGGCAGCCCGCTCGTGCGCGTGCGCCGGGCGATCAAATCCTACTTTCGTGGCATCGGCAAATCCGGTATGTTCCACGATCCGGACAGGCCGCTCGCGAACCTATACGTCGCGCGTAAGCAGATGATGTCCACGAGACAAAAATGCGAGGAAGTATACGGCGTTCTGTTACACCTCGGGAGGATTGGCGAAGCGCGGTCGGTTCGCAATACGATACTTGGATTCGACCCTCGGCCAATCGTGTATTCGGAGATAATATGGATCGCCCGCACCGCTCACTCTCGAAGCGAAGCGTCCGCGGTTCGCAACCTGGCGCGCGCCAGACTGAAGGCGTCGGAATTACGCGAGGCCCTGGGCGGCCGGTAAACGGTTCGTTCGTTATAGCCTTGTGCACGCGGCAGCATCGAACCGCGAATAGAGTGGTCCGCCGCCACCGGATGCCCCTGAACGTCTCGTCGTGCCTTCGGCGGCGTGGCTGGACAGCCCTATGCGTAGAATGCGAAGTGGCGCCACCTGATGCGCCACCCGCCTGCATCCTTCACGAGGTGGTAGGTGCCCGAACCGCCGTGCGGCGACGGACCGATCCACATGCGGACCACGGCTCGATCCTTCGCCTTATTGTACCCCGGCAGGTAGACCTGTGCCCAACGACGAGTGCGTGCCGACGCGCGATCGGCTTCTGCCCGGAGAGCTATCTGCTTGTCGGGCTGGAACGAGGACAGCGAGCAGGGGGCTTCGTTTCGGCGAACGAGGTCGGCCCGTATCTCCAGCGACACGTCGTTCGCCTGAGGGATATCCAGGTCAGCGTTCATCTGGTCGTCCGACAGCAGGCCTGGTCCCTTCGCCGTCGTGTCCGCGAGGTCGATCTGGCCGCCCTTGGCCTCCAAGAGCGGCACGTCTTTGTCGCGGCGAGCGAGCAGATCGAGCAGGATCAGTTTCAACACGATCTGGTCCTCCTCGGTGAGCGACTGCTGCGTAGTCGCGGCGCCCGGTTGGTCGTGTTTTCTCTCGTACTCGCGAGTTTCCCGTTCAATATCGCGGTGCAGCTCCTCTTTGGAACGGCCCTTTGCTCCCGCTCTGACCAGCATGTTCACGATGTCGTCATTCCACCCGAGACGAGCATATTCGAGCGCGTTAAGAGAGCTCCCTCGCCGGGTGTCGAGATTTGCCTTCTTATGCAAAAGAAGCGCGACCGCCTCTTTCGAGCCGCTTTCGGCGGCCTCCATGAGAGGCGTGCGGCCGGCGCCGCCGTCCACATTGGCTCCGTGCTGCAACAGTGCCCGTATTATCTCCACAAACCCACCGTTACCGGCGAACAGGAGTGCGGTGTCGCCGTAGTCGTTCCGCTGGTCGGGGCTTGCACCGCGCGTCAGCAGCAGATTCACGGCTCGCAGGTTTCCACGCTGCGTAGCCGAGATCAGCGGCGTAAATTCCGCCTGGCCCGCGCCATTCACGTTCGCGCCCGCGGAAATGAGCAGCCGCATCAGTTCAACGTTGCCATCGCCTGTGGCGGCCATCAGCGGGGTATCGCCGAGCTCCGGCTTGCTGCCGGGATCATGGCTTCGGAGGCTCGGCTTGGTCAGCAGGTTTTCGCGCGCGCTGGGGCTGGCGCCCCGGTGCAGCAAGTGCTTGACCGCCGGCAGCTTCTGCGATCTGATCGCGGCAAACAGCGCCGCGCTGAGCGACTTGGAGCCGCCGTCCGCAGCCAGACCGGGCTGTTGCAGCGTGCAGACGGCGAACACGATGAGGGCAGTATACGAGTGCCAGTCGCGCCGATTGAGCATCTGAGCCTTCTTTCGCTAGAGATCCGGCAGCATCAATTGAGGAAAATTACGAGAGCGCAGTCCGGTTCGTTGTGCCGAACAGTCGCGTATCCGGGGTGACCACCAGCCGATGTCCGGCGGCCACGCCGAGCGCACCGTGTGCGGCGCAGAAGACGTGGCTGCGCCACTCTCCCGCCCGGCCGCTTCGGTTCTTGTCGCGGACCTGTTGCCGCCGGCCGAGTTGGCGACGCCGTAATTCGCAACGTGCAGCCTATCGGATTATATTCGACAAGAATCGGACTGGGTTGGTCCCTGCGTTAGCGAACCGCTTCCATATCTGCCGCGTTATCCCTACTTGCTTGATCGATGACATCCGTATCACGAAACGCCCCGGGCTGGCATAGTTTCCGCCTCGAGTGGGTGTCTCGAATCCGCCGTACTCGGCCATGAGGACATCGGACTCTGGGCTTCCGGCCCGGTCCAAGAAGATGATTACCTTATCGATCCGACGCGGCCCACGTGGCTGGAATTTCCAGTTCCCGGTTCTGCCTGTTCCATCTTCGTTGATGTCCAGTTCATCACCGCAGGTCTTAAGCACGATTGCTGTCTCGCCTTGCGGGATAATGCTGCTGGCTCGATCGATAATGTTCATTGATGTCCCTTCTTGTACCTCAAGCGGGCCGAATGTGACGAAAGCTGTCGAGCCAAACGCGTATGTCGCACATGCGCGCGCGTGTACGCCAACGATGCCCCAACGGGATGAGGCTCTGCCGCAGAGGCGTTTCTCACATGGGGCCAACCCGGCTGTACCTTCCTCGGTAGCGAATCTGTTTGGGTAAACGACGGTACCGCTTTACCCGGCGTTCCGCCACGCAACAGGCGTCGCCCGGATTCCGCGCGACCAGGCGGATAAATAGTATAATAGCCTATAACCGCCGTCGCTTTGAAAGGTGCCCAGAACGCTTGCCCGCTCGAGCCACAACCCGCAGAGTCATGCACTTCGCGGATACCCACTTCGGCGTGGAGCTGTACGGTCGGCTCGACCCGGAGACGGGGCTGAATACGCGCCTCCAGGATTTCAGTAAATCGCTCACGCGGGCGATTGAGATGGCGCTGGACGAGGGCGTTCACCTGGCGGTGTTCGCCGGCGACGCCTACAAGACGCGCGACCCGCGCCAGACGGACCAGCGCGAGTTTGCGAGCTGCATCCGGCGGCTGACGGATCGCGGCGTGCCGGTCGTCCTCCTCACCGGCAACCACGATATGCCCGCGATCAAGGGTCGCGCGCATGCGATCGAAATCTACCGCACGCTCGGCGTAACGCACGTTCACGTGCTGAACCGGCCGCAGCTCCTAACGGTTGAGACTGCCGCCGGCCCGGTGCGCATCGCGCCGATGCCGTACCTGATCAAGGGCTACTCCGTGGCGCGCGACGAGTTCCAGGGCAAGACGCTGGACCAGACGCGTGAGAAGCTGGAGAGCCTCTACGTCGACTACATCGCGCATATGGCCGAGCAGGTGCGCGCCGCGGCGGACGACGTGCCCACCATTCTGCTCGGGCACTTCTGGGCGAGCGGCGCGACGCTGTCCTCCTGGCAGCGCGGTTACTTCGACGTGAACGAGCCGCAGGTGCCGGTCTCCGCGCTTACCGATCCTGCCTTCGACTACGTCGCGCTAGGCCACCTGCACAAGCACCAGGACCTGAATCGAAATGGTCAGCCGCACGTCGTCTACTGCGGCAGCCCGGACCGGATCGACTTCGGCGAGAAGGATGAGGCGAAGGGATTCGTGATCGTCGAGTTGCGCAAGGGCGGCGCAGACTTCCGGCATATCGAGACGGGCGGCAGCCGCGCACTTCTCGACATCGACGTACCGATAAGCGCCAACGATGAGAACCCGACCGAGACGATCCTCGCGGCGATCCGAAAACATCGGCTGCGCGACGCCGTCGTCAAGCTTTCGTACCAGATCGACGAGGCGAAGCAGGGACAAGTGCGCGAGCGTGAAATTCGCGAGGCCCTGGCGCCCGCGTTTATGCTGGTCTCTATCAACCGTAAGGTGCGTCGCGATACCGCCATACGCAGCCGGATGCTGACCGAATCGCTGGCGCCGCGCCAGGCGCTTGAGCTTTACATCGAGACGCAGGAGACGCTCAAGCCGCGCAAGGAGCAGCTCATGGCCGCCGCGGATCGACTCATCGCTGACATGCGGGAGGACGCGGCGTAGATCGGTAGCTGGTAGCTGGTAGCGGGAGGTTGGGCGTGATTCCGGTCAGCCTGATGCTGAAGAACTTCATGAGTTATGGCGACGAGGGCCAGACGCTTTCGTTCGAGGGCATCCACGTCGCCTGCCTTTGCGGCGACAACGGCAACGGCAAGTCCGCGATCCTGGACGCGATAACCTGGGCGCTGTGGGGCAAGACGCGGGCCTCGGCGGTGCAGAGCGTCACGGACGACGATCTCATCAGACGCAGCGCGGAGGAGATGGAGGTCCGCTTCGAGTTCCGGCTGAACGACCAGGTTTACCGCGTCGTACGAAAGAGGCGGCGCGGCAAGCCAGGCGATTGGCAGTTCGCGCAGGCGCTGGAGGGGGGGCAGTTCGCCGCGATCGGGAGCGGCGGCTCGCGGGAGGTCGGCAGACAGATTTCGCAGCTCCTCAACATGGAGTACGAGACCTTCCTCGCCTCCGCCTATCTTCAGCAGGGCCACGCCGACGAGTTTACGCGCCAGAAGCCCGCGCAGCGCAAGCAGATCCTGAGCGAAATCCTCGGCCTCGATCAGTACGACCGGCTGGAGGCGAAGGCACGGGAAAGGGCCCGTGACCTGAAGACGATAGGAGACGAGCTGGAGGGTCAAATCCGCGTCCTGGAGGCGAGCGTGAGCCGCCGCGCGGAGCTCGACACGGAGCTCGCCACGGTCCGCGAGCAGGCGAAGGCGCTGGACTGCGCGCGGGCCGTCCAGGAGGACACTGTGACCGCGCTGCGGGAGTCGCGCGTGCGACTGGACGGACTGCTAAGGCAGCGCGAAGAGATGACAGGCGCCGAGCGTACCATCCGTGCGGATCTGCAGTCGGCAACGACGGGCGCTGCCAGGCAGCGTGACCGGGTCGCGCAGCTCCAGGCGACGATCGCGCAGCGGGACGCGATCCTGACTGACTTCCAGGCGCTCGCCACGGCTCGGCTGGCGCGCGAGCGGCTCGAACCGCAGATCGAGGAGTACAGTCGCAAGCGCTCTGACCTCCAGGCGATATCGAGCGAGATAGCCCAGGAGCGGGCGCGGCTGCAAGGCGATCTAAAGGAGGCCGAGGCGGACGCGCGGTCTGCTGAGCGGCAGGCCGCCGAGCTTGAGCGGACGGACCAGCGGATCGCGGCATCGGCATCGGCACTTCGCGAGGAGCCGGAAGTGCTGGCGCACCTGGCGGCGCGACAGACCGAAGCGGACGGGCAGAGGGAGCGCTTCGAGGCTCTACGGAGCCGGAACCGCGAGCTGACCAGCGCGCTGGCGGAGCTGGACGAGGTCTTGGCGCTGCTCGAACTGCCGCGCGCGGCATGCCCGGTCTGCGAGTCGGACCTGACGGGGCAGCGACGGGACCGCGTAATCGCGCGGCAGCAGGAGAAGCGGGCCGCCCTCGCCGCGGAGCAGGCAGCCGTGCAGAAGGAGGGCGGCGCCTGTAAGCGGTGGCTCGAAACCGCGCAGGTCGCGCTGCGCGAGCTGGAGGAGCGCCAGAGCGCGCTGGCGGTCCAGCGCGGCACGCTGGACAGCCTGCAGCGCGCGCGGGTGGCGCTTGCCGGCGTGCCCAGCGAGCTTGCCGCCGCTCTGGAGCGCGCCGTCGTGCTGCGGAAGCAGCTTGAAACCGACGATTTCGCACATCCGAAGCGGGTCCAGTTAAAGCGGCTGGAGCAGGACATCGCGCGCCTCGAGTCGGTCAGCAGGGAGTATACGGAGGCGGGAAACCGCGTCCGCGCGCTCGCCGAGGCGGACTCGCGCCACCGGCAGCTTCGCGACGCGGAGCAGCGGATCGATTCCGAGACCGAGGAGCAGGTCCTGCAGGAGGCCCTCGCGAACGCGAAGCAGCGTGCCCTTGCGGAGTTCCACGCAGATACGGAAGCGCTGGAGCGGAAGATTGCGGCGATGGCCCCAGTGCGTGCCGACTGCGAGACGGCAGAGGCTGAACTCGGCAAGTTGAACCAGCAGGCCGACTCGCTGCGCCGGCGCGAGGGCGCCACGCAGGGGGCGCTGGACGATTGCGACCGGTCGGAACTGCAGCGCCGCGCAAAGGAGGCGGAGCGAAAGCAGGCACAGCAGGAGTTCTGGATTCACGACCGGCTGGTGGGCTGTTTCGGCAAGAAGGGAATCCAGGCGCTCATTATCGAAAATGCGATACCGGAGCTGGAACAGGAGGCGAACCGGCTGCTCGCCTGCGTCTCCGACAACGGAATGCAAGTGCGCTTCCATACCACGCGAGCCGGAAAGACGACGAAGTCCGAGATCGAGACGCTGGACATTTCGATCATAGACTCGGCCGGGCCGCGGCCATACGAGCTCTTCAGCGGCGGCGAGGCCTTTCGCGTGAATTTCGCCATACGCATCGCGTTGTCGCGCATGCTGGCGGGCCGGTCCGGCGCGCGCCTGCAGACGCTCATTCTGGACGAGGGATTCGGAACGCAGGACGGCAAGGGCCGGGAGAAGCTGATCGAGGCGATCGAAAGTATCAAGCCAGACTTCGATAAGATCTTGGTAATTACGCACGTCGAAGAGCTGAAGGATTCGTTCGCGCAGCGCATCGAGATTACCAAGGACGATAAGGGATCGCTAATCCATGTTTACTAACGCGCAGGTGGTCCTTCCCGATCAGGAAGAGCGGTCGAAAGAAAATGTTGGCGGCAGCGGATGGATTGTCATCGTCTACGACAATGACAAGAACACGTGGCCGCAGGTCATCGCCATCCTGATGAAGGCGACGGCGTGTACGCAGGAAGAGGCCGAGATCGAGACCTGGGAGGTGGATAACCTCGGCAAATCCGTGGTACACCACGGCGGCCAGGAGGAGTGCAATCGCGCCGCGGCTATTATTCGGACGATCGGCATCCGCGTCGAAGTGGTCGAGGAGTAGCCCCGGCGTGCTGCCTGAATCCGAGCTGGAGCGAATGTTCGGCGCGCTGACCGGCGATCGCGCCGTCCCCGGGCGCGACGCTGCGCTCGAATCGATCGACGACGCAGAGGGACTGGCCTGCTACTTGAAGGCAGAGCGGGGGAAGCTCGTCGCGCGCATCCGGGTGCCGGACGGACCGCCTGCCGGCCTTCGCATCTCGCGCGAGTTCAGCGACCTCACCGACGCGGTCGTCCTGCGGATGTTCGTCCTCGCGTGCCGCCGCGCCGGAGCAAACCACGAAAACGCGGCCCTGGCGATCGTCGCGACCGGTGGCTACGGCCGGCGCGAGCTGGCGGCGTATTCGGACATCGACCTGACGTTCGTTCCGGTGCGCGACGGCGACCCCACCACGGACCGCATCATTCGCGAGATGTTCACGCTGGTGATGGATGTGTGTATCGCGCGCTGCGGCCTGGAGGTCGGCTACGCCTACCGGCTTCTGGAAGACTGTCCGCAACTCGACCACCAGACCACCTGCGGCCTCCTCGACTCGCGCATTCTGGCCGGCAGCAACCGGCTGTTTCTGCAGTTCGAGGACGCGTTCTGGAGCGGCTTCAACTCGACCGCCTTTATCTTTGCGAAGCTGGAAGAGCGGGCGAAGTCGCTGCAGAAGTGGGGCGTTACGCCGCGAGTCGTCGAGCCGCAGCTCAAGGAGGGTCCGGGCGGTCTGCGGGATATCCAGACCGCCGTCTGGCTGACGCAGGCGCGCTGGCAGCTCGCTGCCGCACGGGTCCGTGGATCGCGCGGGCTCGACTCGCTGATCCGCGAGGCGGACGTGCCGCCCTCAGACGTCGCCCTGCTCGCCGTGGCGAAGGAGCGTCTCTTCCAGGTAAGGAACGCCCTGCATGTCCTGGCGGGAGCGGAGCGGGACCAGCTCGTCGTTACGCGTCAGGAGGAGGTGGCCGCGCTGCTGGGCTATGCGCCCGCATCCGACGGCGCGCCGCCGCCCGTGGAGCGGTTCATGGCGGAGCTGTATCCTGCGCTAGCAGTGGTGCGGCGCGTCTCCGACCAGGTTATGCGCCGCGTGGGCAACAGCCGCCTCATTCTCGGCATCGGGCTGGACTGCAAGCACCGACTCATTATCCCCGCGAACAGCGCCCTCCAATCGGACGATCCTGTCTGGATGCTCTGGATGTGCGAACTGGCACAGAAGTACGGCATCGGCTACAGCGAGGCGATCGAGCGCGCCGCGGTCGATCTCATCAGCACGCATCCCATCATCGCGGAGCCACGGCCAGCCGCTGCCGTGTTTATGAACATCCTTGGCAATGTCGAGAACCTCTACTCCACGCTCCAAAAGATGGCGGACCTCGGCATCCTCGGATGGATGCTCCCGGAATTCGCGGCGATCTTCGATCTGATCCCATACGACCCATCGCACGACCATTCGGTTGGGCAGCATACCCTGCTGATCGTTAGCCACATCGAGGCGCTCGCGACCTCGACCGCCGAAGAAGACGCCGAGATGCGCCGCGCGCTGGAGGACCTGGCGCATCCGGAGCAGCTCATGCTCGCCGCCCTTCTGCACGATGCCGGCAAAGCGGTTGCGGGCCGCCCGCACTCCGAATCCGGCGAAGAGATTGCCGCGGCCGTGTGCAGCCGACTGGGGCTGAGCGAGGAGGCCGCGTCCAACGTCCGCTTCCTGGTCGCGAGTCACCTGCTCATGGCAGAGACCTCCCGACTGCGCGACCTGAACCTGGATTCGACGCTGCAGGCGTTTACGAGCGCCGTCGGCGACATCGAGCGGCTCAACATGCTCTACTTGCTTACCTACGCCGATACGCGGGCGGTGGGCGAGGGAGTGTGGACGCAGGTAAAAGCCCGGTTTCTTCGGGAACTCTGGCAGCGGGCTTCCGCCGTACTATCAGATGAGGAGCCGATCGGATTTGACGACGCGGCAATTGCGCGGGCCAGGAGGCGCCTGACCAAGGACCTGTCACTGGAGAACCTGCCCGAGGCAGACGTGTCCGAACACGTCGCGGCGATGCCCGCGCACTACCTTCTGAGCCAGAGCCTGAAGGACATCGCGCTGCACATCGGATTCGTTCGCCGGGTGCGCGAGGGCCATCCGGTCGTCGATTTTCACGGCGAGCGCGATGCGACCTACTCGGAGCTGACGGTGTGCGCATACGACGACCCGAAGCCCGGGCTGCTGGCCAAAATCTCGGGGGTCCTTGCCGCGGCGGACGTGAATGTCCATGCGGCGCGGGTGATTACGCGCGCCACCGCCGTCGATCGGATCGCGCTGGACACCCTGCTCGTAGACTATCGCGGACGCCAGCTCTCGCCGGGAAAGCGGCGCGAAGTCGCGGCGGACTTGACGGCGGTGCTCACCGGCGCGACGACCGTGGACGCTCTGTTTGCGAAGCGGCGGGCTCCCGCGCACCGGCGCCGCCCGGCAGCCGATCCTACGGCTCCGCCGAGAGTCACGGCGGATCACGACGCGTCCGAGCCGCTGACGCACATCGAAGTCGCCGCGCCCGATACGATCGGCACGTTCTACCGGTTCTGCGAGGCGATTTCCCGGCTGGGCTGGGACATTCACGGCGCGCGTGTCTCAACGTGGACAGACGAGGTGCGAGCCGGCTTCTACGTGTCGGGCTGCGGAGGCCTGTCCGATTGCGAGATTTCCGCGAGCATCGTCCAGAACTTGGCGGTCCCGTAGCGCGCGACCGATTTGACTTTCGCCCTGTCGCACCGTATACTGAACCATTCATCGAGTGATTGGCCAATGGCCAGGAGGTCTCTTACCATGGCATCCTCACCCAGGCGGCGTCCGGGCATGTCGCCGACCACGATCGTCCTTATCCTGTTGCTTCTGGGCGCGGTTGCGGGCGCCTCGCGGCTCGTGACGCCGACCCCGCCGCCGCCGCCTCCCGATCCGAAGCAGGCCCAGGCGCCACAGCAGCCGACGCAGAATATGAAGGCGATGGAGGCCGCGCAGCGGGACCAGTTGAAGAAGCAGGAGTATATACAGCGGCACCAGGCGGTCGCAGAGACCAAGCTTCCTCCCATGGCGGACCCGACGACGCCCATCGTAACGAACGACTACTTCCGCAACCACAAACCCGGTGTAGCCGGCGAAAAGCAGACGGATGCGGAGATCGCAGCGAAGCAGGCGGAGTATGCCAAGTACCGGCAGATGATGAAAGAGGCCGAATCGAAGGTGAGTGCTCTCGCCCCGAAGGGCCCAACCTCCCCGCCGGAGCCTGGCCCTGGCGTGCCGGCACCCGCGCCGGCTCCCAAGCCCTAACAGCGCCCCGTCCGCCGAGCCTCGATTGCGCCTTTGTCTCACCGCCGGTTGATCGGGCTTTAGATACGGCGGCGCTCGGAGGGACGGCATCCAACCTGCGGGCAGCTAACAGATACGTTAGCTGCCCGCATATTGTTCGCTTTTTTTGCAGCGATCACTAAAAATCGCTTGACTGTCCGCCCCGTTATGTGTTAGAGTCTCCTCACCAAAGTTCCGTCACCACCATAGCTCCTGCAAGCTTCTCATCACGAGTTTACAACTGTCACACTGAAGGGTCTCGATCCATAGAAAATGCCGGGCCATGGATGGACCGGCGACCCGAGGCCACAAAGGCATTTTGGCGTCCGGAAAGCTCGTTTGACCGTATCGGTGCGAACGCAGACAGCCACTCGCTGCGTCGAAAAGAGATAGAGTTGGCTCAAAACGTCGGTCGGCAGACCTACGACGTACAAGGGGAGGGTATCCATGAAAAGGATGGCTTGCGCCATTGCGCTCGCCGCAGGAACAGGACTTGCCGGCATCGCGACGATGCCTGCGCTCGCTAACCCCAGCCCGGCGACGGCCGCCACGGGCCTCCAGGTGAACGTCGTGCCGCCCGGCACGGTCTCCAATGACGGGATCATTCCGCTAGACGTCAAGTTTCACGGCGGAAACATCCGCATCATTGAGCTCTACATCGACGGCAGCCGGATCACACGGCAGGCGCTTTCGACGCGAGACGGCCGCGGCGTCGTCCATTTCACCCTCGAGCCGACCCTGCTCACGGAGGGCAGTCACGAGGTCCTGATCAAGGCGTACGAAGCCGACGGGACCTGCGCCACCACTACAACGCAGATCGTTGTAGCCTCCGCGGATTTGAATGCCCTCGCGCGGTTCGAGTGGCCGAAGCGCAACGCGGAAATCCAGGGCGTCGTGCCGATCAAGATCAAAATCGACCCGTCGATCATGGATCCGTACGTTACGTACACGATCGACAACGACTTCCTCGCGTTCCGCAACTACGCCCCGTTCGTCTACAACTGGGATACCGGCAAGGTTCCGAACGGCGTCCACAACATCGGCATCGAGGTTATGGACGGGCACTCGCTCCAGGTCGTTCAGAAGATGACGATCACCGTTAACGTGAAGAATGTCGGCGGCCTTACGATGATTCCTCCGGGCGCCTCGATCAAGCCGCCCCGTGCCGACGCCGGCACGGTGACGGACGCGATCAAGAACGTCGCGGAGAGCGCGCTGCCGAGCTCGGTCCTTCCGGCTAACGACTCGGTCCTGGGAATCGCGCGGTCGAGCGCTCCGAAGCCGACCGCCCCGGCGTTGGGCCTCCGAGCGAATGCGCCCCTGCGCTCAAGCGGCCGCGAGAGCCACGCCGCGCCGACCGTACTCAACTCCACGTTCGATCTGGCCGAAAAGGCGATGCAGGGCATGCCGCTCGATCACACGGTGGACGTGCTGCGAATGGCAGCCGCCGTCATTGGCGCGCCGAGCAATACGCGCCCGACCATCAACCCCAGCGCGCATGTCGCACCGGGCCTGGCCGCACTGGCCGCCGATCCACGCGAGCTGATGCCGTCCAGCACGATTGCAGGGCTGGCGCATCTGGCTCCGCACTTCCCGCACGCCGGAGCGATCGCGTTGCGGCCGAGCACGAGTCGCTCGGGTGCCCACGCCGTGGCGACCGGGCAGCCGGCAGTCCGCGCGGCTGCGGCGCAGCCCACGCTGCCCAGGTTCTCTCCCACGCCCAGGCGCAAGACGTTCGACGTTGCGTTCAACAATCGGATGATCAACTTCGACGTTCCGCCGCGCGAGGAGAACGGTATTCCGCTTGCGCCGTTCCGGGCGATCTTCGAGAACACCGGCGGTACGGTCAAGTGGAACAACGACGCCAAGATCGTCCACGCGTTCGACAGCCAGCACGACATCGAGATCAAGATCGGCGACAAAGAGGCGACGGTGAACAACACGCCGCTGTCGATGGAGGCCGTGCCCTACATCGACCACGGCCGCACGATCGTCCCGCTCTCGTTCGTCCGTGACGCGATGGACGTGAAGATCACCTACGACAAGGAGACCGGCCACCTGCTTATCGAAAAGAAGTAGGCGAGCCAGGTCGACCTAATGAAAGCGCCCCGCCCTTCCGGTAACGAAAGGCGGGGCGCTTGATTCACTGTCCCGGCGCGGGTGGTCGGCGAGCTGGCCGTGCGCCCACGAGCCGTGCTTACGTGGCCGCGGTGGCCGGCTTGGATTCGGAACTTGCCTCGGATTTCGGCTCTGCCGCCGCGTCCGATTTCGACTCGGACTTCGCCTCCGCAGACTTGTCGTCCTTCGATTCTGACGCCGGCGCTGGGCCAGACTCGGACTTGTCCGGCTTGCGACTATCGTTGATATACCAGCCCGATCCCTTGAAAACGATCCCGACAGGATAGAGCAGGCGCTTCACGGAGCCCGTGCAGGTCGGGCATACTGATATCGGATCGTCCTTCATGCTCTGAAAGACCGAAAACTCGTGTTTGCAGTCAGTACACTGATAACCGTAGGTCGGCAATACCGTCACCTCGATGGGGAGTGTTTCGCGCCCGTATACCGGCCGCGAATCGTGCAGTCGTACAGTTATTATATCGTCTAATCGGCGCAATTGCAAACCGTGCCGGACGGGATTGGCCTGCCAGCCGTGAACATCGATCTGTTGGGAAACGAGCCTGCGATCATTATCGGCCTGATGTCCGGCACGTCCGCCGACGGCATCGACGCCGCGGTCATGCAGGTTGGCGGCGTCTCCCGCCCTCCGGCGTGGAAGCTGCTTGCACATCTGGCCGCGCCGTGGTCCACGGCGCTGCGAGGGGCCATCCTCGGCGCCTGCCGGCCGGACGCGCCGCTCCAGCACATATGCGCGCTCGACGTGCTGCTGGGCGACGAGTTCGCGCGCGTCGCGCAGTACGCGGCCACAGCGGCCGGCCTGCCAATGTCCGCCGTTACGGCCATTGCATCGCATGGGCAGACCGTATGGCACCAGCCGGAGCCCATGGAGATCGGGGGCGGGCGCGCGGCCGGAACCGTCCAGCTCGGCGAGCCAGCGGTTATCGCGGCGCGCACGGGCCGGGTCGTCGTTGCGGACTTCCGGCCGGCGGACATGGCTGTCGGCGGCCAGGGCGCGCCACTCGTGCCTTTCGCAGATTGTCTTCTGTTCGCCGATATCAAGGAGACGCGCGTCGTACAGAATATTGGCGGAATCGCGAATGCGACTCTTTTGCCAGCCGGAGGTGCGCTGCAGGACGTAGTCGCCTTCGACTCCGGCCCGGGCAACATGGTGATGGACGCGCTTGCGCTGCGATGCACAGACGGGCGGCTGGCTTGCGACCTGGACGGCGCGATCGCCGCGTCCGGCCAGGCGGACGCCGCGCTGCTGGCGGAGCTGCTGGAGCATCCCTACTTCGCGCGGCGACCGCCGAAATCGACGGGGCGGGAGCAGTTCGGCGGCGAGTACGCGGATGCGGTCTATAGCCGGGCGGTTGAACTTGGCCTGTCTTCCGCCGACCTGCTCGCAACGGCGGCTGCGCTGACGATCGAGACAATCGGCCGCGCCTATTCCGATTTCTTTGCGGGCTTTGGACGGATCGATACCGTCATCCTAGGAGGGGGTGGGGCGCGCAATCCCGTGCTCGTCGCGGGTCTGCGGGCACGGCTCGCGCCGGCCCGCGTCACGAGTCATGTCGAATTCGGCATGCCGGACGAAGCGAAGGAGGCGGCGGCGTTCGCTCTGCTCGGCTACTCTACGCTTCGGGGGATCGCATCGAACGTGCCTTCCGCCACAGGCGCCGCGCGGCCAGCCGTGCTCGGCAAGATCTGCCTACCGCCCCTGTAGGCGCCGAACCCGGCCCCGAAGTCGCGCATCACGCGCCGCGTCTTCGGCATTTCCGCCGCGGGCGATTGACAGCCCCGACGCGCGACTCTATAATGGATCGTGACGGTCAGGGTTCGATCGGACGGGGGTTGATGCGTGAAGGCGGCAATTTTAGCTGTGGTCGCGATTGTGGTCGGGCTGCTGGTGTATGTGCTGGCGCGCCCCCATGTGGCTGCGCCTCCTCCTGCGCCGCGCCAGACGAGTGCCACTCCGAGCGACAGCGTGCCGGCGCCGGACCGCGGGGCCGGCGCTGTTCCCTCGCAGGCCCAGCCGGAGAGTCGCGCGCCTACGGGACCGATTGCGCCGCCCCGGACGGCTGAGGAGAAGGAGCTGGACGCGATCGAGCAGCGGAGGGGCGCGCTGTACGCCCGGCTGCATCTGGACATGGGCGCCACGCTGGTTGCTGTGCGACCGTCCGATGCCGATGCCGCCACGCTGGACATCTACGCCGCCGCCGATTCGCCCGGCAACGCGCTATCGCTGTTCAAGGTTGCACAGCAGGCGAACGTCGGCTACTACGGGTTTCGCCACATCCGCTTCTTCGCGCCAAACCCCGCAGGATCTATGGAGAAGTTCCACCTCGACAGCGAAGCCAGCGCCGACGAATCCGGCAACTGGAGCATCTTCAAGAAGTAGGACCCCGCACGCCCCTAGAAGTGAAATCCCAGGTTGGCGAGGATAGAGCTCGCGTGGTAGTTGAGCGAGGTGTTCGACGGGTCCTTGTAGATGTGCGACTGGAGCTGCCAGCCAAGCTCGAATGCCATGGCGCGCGTGATGCCATAGCGCAGGCCGAAGCTTGTGTTGCTCTCCGAGTTGCCGAGATAGCCCGAGGTGTCTCCAAGAAGTGACCGGACGAACAGGGTCTGCCGGCTGGAGAGCGGGTAGTCGACCTCGAACCCGAGGCTGTTCAGATTGGTGCTCGTGTTGGTGAGCGTAGGAGTGCTGCCGGTGCCGCTGGACGTACCGGTCGCCGTCGTGGTGCCGGTCGGCGAGGTCAGGTTCGAGAAGTCGAACAGGCTCTTGGTCTTCAGCAGGGACCAGTTTAGCTGGACGTCCAGCTTTCCGCCGAACGGCCGTCCCTGCAGCGCGAAGACAACACTGTTGCTCGCCGACGTGCCCTGGCCGCCGGTGTAGGTCAGGTTTTGCACTCCGTAGCTGGCCGTGAACTGCAGCCGGTTGGACATCTGCCAGAAGATGTTGAAGGCGACGTCGTTGCGGTTGCTGTTAAACTGATAGTCGCCGATGCTCGATCCCGTAAGGAACTGCGCGCCGAGGTGGAGGCGTGTCCATGGCTGGTAGTCGATGCTTATGCTGTGCTGATAGCTCTTCCCACCGTAGCTCGCGAGGCCAAAGTTGGTAAGCGTCGAGGAGCCCAGGCCGCCGCTGAACTGGCCCAGCGCGCCGAGGTTCGTGTTGACGCCACCTCCGAACAGGGACGTTAGCGCCGTGGAGGTCGACGTCGATGTGGTTCCGGTCGCCGTGCCGGCGCCGCCCGCGATGAGGTCGCGAGTCTGCATTTGCGCCATCAGGAGCTGCATCGGCACGCCACGCACGTTGGTGCCGTTCAGCGCGCCGCCGCTGCCCGCCGTCGTGCCGGTGGGCGTAGTGGTGGCCGCCGGCTGCGTAATGCTGGCATTGCCCGTGTCGGACAGCGAGAAGCTGTAGTTGAGCCGCAGGCCGCGGATCAGGCTGAACTGCGCCTCGAACGACGAATCCTTGGCGTCCGTATTGCCCGCCGTCGTCAGGCCGGTGCCGGAGCTTGAGATACTGTTGTCCGAAATCGAGCCGTGAAGCCGCAGCCACGACTTCGGCTGCCAGCCGATACCGAAACGCTTACTGAATGTTGAGGTGGCCGTGGTAAGGGTCTGGTTCGCGGTCGCGGCCGTCGGCGTCAGGCCGAGCAGCGCGTAGCTCGACGAAACGTTGCTGTCGTTCTTGCTCAGGCTTGCGTCGAAGTTCAGTTTGGCGCGCTCCAGCGTGTAGGTGAGCGCGAGAACGTCGTTGTTGTTGGTGCTGTCGCCGCCGAGAGCGAACTTGGTGTCCAGGCTGTTACGCTGCAGGGAGAGCGTGGCGTTCTTCGCCAATTTGTAGTTAATGCCGATACCATACTGCTTGTAGTCGTCGCTGCCATTCGTGGCCAGCGTGGTGGAGAGGCCGCCGGTGCTGTACGATGGACGCAGGGAATCGGTATAGTTCACGTTTAGCCGAAGCCGGCTTGTCGGGTTGTAGTCCGTCGAAAACTCCATCGCCTTTTCGTTTCGGCCAAATCCGGGACTCTGGATGGACGAGAACGTCGGGTTGATGTCGCGCACCGCGAGCGACATGTGGACCTGCTTGGTCGGATTAAGGTCGCTGCGGATCTGCCATGCGTGACCGCTAATACTGTTTCCGGTAAGCGAGAGGCCGGACAGCGCCGTCTCCATCGTGACCGTGCCGAGTTTTCCAAGCTTCAGCGTACTGTCGATGCCCATCACGCTGCGGTTACCGGGCGTCGGGTTCGGATCATACGGGATGTACTGAAGGCGGACGATCGAGTCGAATGGCACCGTGTCCTTGATAAAGATGCGGTTCGTGTAGATCGTCGTGTTGTCGATCGTGTACTCTGCCGGCCCGAGCTGGCGGCCATCGATGAATACGAAGTACGGCTTGGTCAGGTCGATCGGCCCGTTGGACGTGTAGAACTGCGGCGCGCCGAGTCCATGCTGCTCCTCTGTGTGCAGCGTGGTACCCGAAGCGCCTTTGGCCGTCTGCGCCACGTACGTCAGCCCCAGGTTGAGCGACTGGTTGAGGCGATACTGAACGCGGCCGCCGTAGATCGTTCCCTGGTCCTGCGTGAGGCCGAGCGACTCGTAGGAGATAGCGATCGTGGACGTATGCGGGATGATCCGGTTGTTCAGGAAGTTTAGCTGGCCCGTCAACGGGTCGAGCGTGTAGTCCTCTCCAAGCCGGAGCTCGCCGCTGTTGTCGATGCGGACGTGCTGGCTCCCCTCGACGATCTGACCGGAGTATACGTAGTAGGGTCCGGACGAGTCGTTGCCTGGGATGACGATCGTGCGCGGCTCCGCCTTCGTCGTCGAATAGAGAACCGAAGTCTTGAGGTTCGGACCGAAATCGTGCGAGATCTTGACGCCGTGCAGATACCGCGAGAAGTCGATCAGCGAGTTGCCCTGGAACTGAGCGTTTATGTCGCCCCACTCGAACTCGGTGTGCTTGTCCTTGTAGTCGAACTCTACGCGATTGTCGTTCGGGTTGGTGAAGAGGCTGTTGCTGATCCGGGTCGTGTAGTGGAAATACTTGAACAGCGTCGCATCGACGGTCAAATCGGTCTGATTATAAAAGCCGTTCGAGCCGCGGCCGAAGTCCTGCTCGCTTTGGAACGCCGACGCCTGCCCGGACACGCTGTCGATGCGCCCGGTGAATGTGCTATTGCCCGTTGCGGTGATCTTGCTCCCGGTCGCCTTCTCCATAGTGTCGAACCAGGTGCCGAGGGAGCCGAACAGGCCGTGCCGCGCCGCCTTCTTGGCGGCCGCCGCGCCGCCATCGTCCGGTGCTGGAATGGAGAAGCCGGGGACGGGACCCAGCGGCTGGCGCGCGGTGCCCTGCGCATTGAAGGTACCTGTCGGAGGCGTCGAGTAGCTGACGGTCTCGGCGGAAGTGCGGCTAAGAAGGTCCCAGAGCGAGTCCGAGTCGGAGGCGCGCGCCGCGGATGCCGCCGTCTGCTGCAGGGCGACGGCGGAAAGAAGCACGAAGGCGCGGCGTTTGTAGGATGTGAGCATCGTTCACCCTGCGTTGGCCGCCCGTGCGGCCTCCGAACGGCTGTTCGGAGGTGCGTGCCGGGGACGCAACGGCATGAAAACTCGGGGCCTCGGCTGCAAACGCCAGGGGAGCAGCGCAAGCACGACCCGTTGGCGAACGGGGGGAAACATCGACTATTATACCAGAGTTTATTCGTTCCGCAAGGGCGATTTTTATGGCGCAGCGGAGGCGACCGGCTTTGCCGGGTAGAGGCATTCCGGAGACAGGTAGAAATCGGCCCGATAGTGCGCCTTCCGGAACTCCTGATAGAGAAAAACGATGGGCTTCGGCGCGATCCCCAGATCGAACGTGTCGGGATCGTACTTTCGCGCGAGCTTCAGCCGCTCGCCGGTCGCCGTCGGGTTCCCCTTAATATCGAAGTAGATCGCGGCCAGTACCTGCACGTCCGCGGACTCCGGATCGCGCTTCACGAGCGCCGCCAGCTCCGGCTCTGCCTCGGCCACGCGGTTGGTGTGCAGCAGCAGAAGTACTTTTGCGATCTGCGCTGCCTCGTCGTCCGGATCCCGCGTAAGAACCGTCTGCAGGAGCCTGAGGGCGGTGGGATACTTGTCCGCATGGTCGGCCGAAAGCGCGATGCGGCACGCGTAGTCGACCATCGGGCCGGACTGGAACGGCGACATGGCCATCGCCTTTACGACTTCGGCCTCCGAATCCACGAGCCGGACGAGACCCATTGAAAGCGCATAGTGCGCCTCGCCCAGGTTGGGGCGCGCATCCGCCGCGTCCTTCGCCTCCTGAAGCGAGGCAGGCTGCTTTTGCAGGACCGCGTCGGCGTAAGCGGCGACAATATCCGAAGCCGGGTGGCTGCCTCCTAGATCGGTGCGTACGGCATCGCGAGCCTCGGCGAAGCGCCGACTCCGCAGAAGCGCCAGCCCGAGAACCGCGCGCGTGGCCGCATCTCCCGTCTTTTCCTTGATGATGGGCCGCAGGAGGACCAGCGCTTCGGGCGCTTGACCGTTAAGCACGTAGGCCAGAGCCACTCGGTTCACGCTCGTGAGCGCTCCGCTGCCCGACGACTTCGAGTACTCCTGGATCGCCTCACGGTACCGTGCGGCGTCGGTGTAGGCGTCTCCCAGCATTTCGTGCGAGCGCGCCTCGTCGCCAGGCAGGTTGCGGGCCTTCAGGTTCTCGATCGCGAGGTCCGCGGCCTTACGGCGAAGCGTGCTGGCGGCGTCGATATCGGACACGAGATTGGCGGCATTCTCGGGCAGGACCGCGCGCCGCATGCGGTAGCTGGCCAACTCGAGCATCCCCTGGACGCTTTTCGAGAGTTCTTTGGCCTTGTCAAGCGTCCCGATCGCCTTGTCCCACTCGTCGCGATGGGCCTCGATTGCCGCAAGCGCGCGGGCCGCATCCGTATTGTCCGGATCGGCCTTGAGCGCGCGGCGGCTGTACTTCATTGCCGTGTCCATATCGCCGGCGGCGAGTCCTTCGCGCGCCTTTGCAGCGAGCGCCGGCGCGCCGAGCGAGAGCTGGTTGTCGATCATCAGGTTCAGCTTGACGGTCTTCTTTGTGCCGTTTGCGTCGATCGCGGTCACGGCGAGGCTGTGCGCTCCCTCCGTATCCGCGATCGTGTCCCATTTGAAGGTGTACGGGGAGCTCCCGGAGCTGAACCGGAGCTGATCGTCGACCGCGAACTCGACCTTGTCGATCCCGTCGCCGCTATCTGCCCGAACGATGATCGGCGCAACGTCGCTGATCTTGTCGCCATCCTTAAGATCGTCGAACTTGATGGTTATGTCCGCGCGCAGCCGCGCGCTTGAAACCAACAGGAGTAACGGCGCGAGCCACAGCGCGAGCGCGGGGCGCGCGGCGCGGCGAAGCAGTAGCGACAGTTCAAAGCGTGGCATGGTTACCGTCCTCGAAGCGTTCTCTTGTGAGCGGCCGTTTACCAGGTCCGCGGCCGCAGGTGCGCCGGCGCGCCGGCGGTAAAGTAGGAGATATCACCCGCGCAGGGGACGGGCAAACCGTCCGTGGGCGCCTTCAGGTGAATCTGGTACTCGGCCCTCGCCGTTTGGCCGGGCGAGATCTCGCCGATCAGCGCCGGCTCGTCAGGGCTGCAGTGCGCGCCGGCCGGCAAGGCGTTCATGTCCAGGCCGATTTTAACGTGATCGATCGACTGTGATCCGAAATTGGCAATCGACACAGTGACACGAGCGGCGAATTCGCGCGGCACGTCGACCGGCGGATCCTCGCGACCGAGGGCGACCCGGACCGGCGGCGCGGGCTCTGGCGCCACCGTTATCGCCGGCACCAGGCCGAGCAGGGTCGCGCTCACATCGGCGAGTGCGTCGTTCAACCGATCCAACGCCGCGCGGAGCTGATCGCCCACGGCGGTCTCCACCGAGTTGTTGATCTGGAAGTTTCGGTGCAGCGCGTAGACCTGCCCAAGCACGAGCAGATACCTGTGTATCACCTTGCGCCGCTGGTCAGGCGTCATCCGTGAATTAGCCGCGATCGCCGCGTCGCAGCTCGCGGTGCCGTCCAGAATGACGCGGAGACGACGCGAAAGGTCTTGCGATGCGCGCGGCAGGGCGCGGAGCTTCGCGCGCAGCTCGGCCATTCCAACGCGACTCTCGAACGCCGAGTTGACGAATCGCGCAACCGTAAGACCTCGCGCGCGAAGCGGAACCGAGATCGCGACGGTTCCAGCGGCGGTAAGATCGCGCCCCTTGAGCCGCGTAAGCGTCCAGCTTGGCTCCGAGGAGCGATCCGCAGCAGCGGGCCTCTGGTCGGTCTGACTGCCGGCGCCTCGGTCCGCGCTCGGGACAGTTCCAGTTGGTGTAGCGGCCGGCGAAACAGGCGCGGACTCGAGGAGCTCGATCTTATAGGGTCCGCGCGGAAGCCGGATCACCAGCATCGCCTTTGCGTCGCCAGCCTGCCGGTTCACAATACATACCGCGCCGCCATAAGCAGACCGGCTCGCGTACGCTATCAGCCGGTCCGGATCTCCTCCCCGGATAATCGGCGCCCCCTCCATATCCAGGTGGGACCAACGCACGAAGTCCGCATCGTCTGCGGGCTCTTGTGTCCCGAGGTCCGAATGCCTGGCGCTCGTAACGTCGCGCAGCGCCTTGACGAGATCCGGGCTTGGAGAGATAGATTTCGTCGCGTCGACTTCGAGTGCAAATTCGCTGATAACGGCTGGGGGCTCGGGGGCGGCAGTTTGATGCAAGGATGCTGCCAGAACCGCCACGGGTCGGCCCTCGGCTCGATGCCGCGCGCTTGAGGTGCTGGTGAGCAGTGCGGCGGTCGATGCTGCCGCGGCAACGGCGACTGCCGCCAGCAAGCGCAATCGACGCGCGGACCGGCGCGGTCGGCGATGTCCA
>Ga0070735_10000859_pt1 | contig 30732 bp, 19 predicted proteins | sample Coa_R1_FD_66443 | JGI IMG/M metagenome (GOLD analysis project Ga0070735, IMG submission 66443) | Surface soil microbial communities from Centralia Pennsylvania, which are recovering from an underground coalmine fire - Coalmine... | ecosystem: Environmental > Terrestrial > Soil > Unclassified ...
AAAATTGCGTGCCGCATGATTGCCCCCATTTAAAATTGCCGCTCTCAGTGTTGCTGTGCGCAGTTTCCGGTACGCAGATGCGATCGGCAAGGCCGCATTGTACGCCAATTCGAGAAATTCAGGTCTTGTGCCTTTGTGAGCGACCTGGAAAGCGAAGGCTCTCGCTCTAACCAGCCAAATCTAGCGGCAGGCCGAGGAAGTGCGAATCAAAAAAAACTAAACAATTCAAAATTCGGATGAACGGGATTCTTCGATGCTATTATTTCTAAATGGTCACTGAGAGAAGGGTGTCAGACAAAATTGCGTATTTTTCGATGGAGATCGCGCTAGACCCTACGATTCCTTCCTACGGCGGCGGCTTGGGCATACTGGCCGGGGACATGCTACGGTCCGCAGCGGATCTCGAATTGCCAATGATCGCGGTCACATTGCTGCATCGAAAAGGATATTTTCGCCAGCGCCTGGATGCGGAAGGAAATCAGACCGAGGAACCCGACCCTTGGGTGCCGGAAGCCGTACTGCAACCGGTCGAAGGAATCGTAACGGTTCGTATCGAGAATCGCGATGTGCTAGTGAGGGCTTGGCGTTATAACATTCACGGCATGTCCGGATTCGTTGTCCCGGTGTACATGTTGGATGCGGATTTACCGGAAAACTCGGATTGGGATCGCACTCTCACCGACACGCTGTACGGTGGCGACCAACACTACAGGCTCTGTCAGGAAGTTTTGCTTGGATTTGGGGGAGTGAGCCTGCTCCGTCACATTGGAGTGAAAAACGCGAACAGTTATCACATGAACGAAGGGCATGCCGCGTTCCTCACGCTGGCGCTGATCGAGGAACAGTTGCGTCTTCGCAAGTATACGGTTCCGGTGGAAGCGGATGTGGAGGTCGTGAGGCGCCGGTGTTTGTTTACGACGCATACGCCGGTCGAAGCGGGGCACGACCGATTCCCCTGGGACCTGGTCGAACAAGTTCTCGGCCCAGAGCGTACTGCGCTACTGCGCCAATCGGGCTTTGGCTCCGAGCCGGTTTTAAACATGACCAATCTCGCGCTGCATTTCTCGCGCTATGTCAACGGCGTGGCCATGCGGCACGGCGAAGTATCCCAGGACATGTTCCCGCAATTTCCGATTCACGCAATCACCAACGGGGTGCATGCGGGTACCTGGGCGTCGCCGCCGTTTGAGGATTTGTTCGATCGTGAAATTCCCGAGTGGCGCCGTGACAACGCGTATATGCGGTACGCCGTGGGAATCCCGCTGGGCGAAATTAAGAAGGCTCACTGCCTGGCAAAGTTCGCGCTCATTAAGGAAGTACAGAAGCGCACCGGAGTGTCACTCGACGATTCCACCTTAACGATTGGTTTTGCCAGGCGCGCGGCCACATACAAACGCGCAGATCTGCTTTTCAGGGACATCGAGCGTCTCAAGCGCATCGCCGCAACGGTCGGCCCCATACAAATTCTGTACGGAGGTAAGGCTCACCCGCATGACGCCGGCGGCAAAGCCCTGATCAAGCGCGTGATTCAGGCCGCCGCCGGACTGAGAAATGAAATCAAGATTATCTACCTTGAAAATTACAATATGGCGCTCGCAAAGCTCATCACCTCAGGCGTGGATCTGTGGCTGAACACTCCGCAGCGCCCTCAGGAAGCCTCGGGCACAAGCGGCATGAAGGCCGCGCTCAACGGAGTCCCGAGCCTCAGCGTGCTGGACGGCTGGTGGGTCGAAGGCTGCGTTGAGGACGTAACCGGGTGGGCTATCGGCTACGACAGCAAAATCAACGGCGATGATTCTCCGGCGGAAAGCGCTTCCTTATACGACAAACTCGAACACAAGATCATTCCGATGTTCTATCGCGCTCCGGATGCCTATGCGGAAGTAATGAGGTACGCGATTGCATTGAATGCCAGCTTCTTCAACACGCACCGCATGTTGAGCCAGTACAAAGCAAATGCGTATTACCCGAAAACTCTGATCAGGAAGGCGCAGGAAGTTTAAGAGCTGCGCGGCGCGTCACGTCTCGTGGGGTGCCGCACCCTTAGTTTTTAAGGGTGCAGGTTTAAATAACCTAAGTCAGAACGTTGATGGACACATCTATACTCAAGGTGTGTCACCTTCACTCAAATTACCTCACCGGCGAGCCACTTTTTCCCTTTTGCATAAAGCGCGTCGGCCTCGGGACCTTTCAGTCCCGGCATGTCGGTCTTGACCTTAAACCCGAGGCTCGATTGCAAATAGGCGAGATGTTTGTAGCCTTCTGGAAATTGCGCCAGGATTTTAGGGTCGAGTTTCACCGTAGCTGACGGATCGACCGGGTCCATGCGATCTTTTTCGTAGAACAGGCGTCGCAGCACGATGGCCCAGCGGCCTGCGCGTTTCTCGAAGAAATCATAAAAGCGGCCCGTGCAGAGGACGTCCACTTGAACGTCATGCACGATGGCGCGTTGGGAAATAGTCATCTTAGTTTGCGCGATACCGCGGTTGGCGGCGATCTCGACGGATGTTCCGCCCAGCAGATGCAGAATGCTCACGCCGCGTTTCCAACCCTCCTGATTCACTCGAATGAACTCCTCGAATGTTCCTTGAAACCACGTGGCCATCATGACGCCATCTTCGTGCCACACGCTGCGGAATCGTTCCCAATCGCCCGAGTCGCGCCAGACGGCCCAGTTTTCGACGACTTCCTTGATTGCCAGAACGTCGAGTGTTCGTTGGTCCATGGTCCCTCCGGGACGGTGACCACTGATTTGTGACCGGTGACTATTGAATACTTATTGGTGCGCTACCTACGCATTGCACAACAAATTACAAAACTGCGAGTTAAGAATCACCGGTCACGAGTCACGCTTCAACTCCTCACATACGTCTCAAGAAACGTCAGCGAGAGGGCCCAGGCTTGCTTTGCTGCCGTTTCCTTGTAGCTTGCGCGGGCATCGCAGAAGAAACCGTGATCGGCGTCTGAGAATTCCACGTTCACGTAGACTTTTTTCGCTTCTTTCATCGCGTCGATTACGGCACGAGTTTGTTCTGGCGTGATGTGACTGTCGAGGCCTCCCCAGAAGAAGAGCATGGGCGCGTGAATCTGCGGCGCGCGAGGCAGAAGCGCGGTTGCTATGCCTCCTCCGTAGAACGAAATTGCCGCTTTCAGAGGAAGGGCAGTGTTCGCGAGGAATGACACGCGTCCGCCCATGCAGAAGCCGACGCTGGCGGTCGAGTTTGGCAAAACTCGCGGGCTTTTTTGTAGCCAGTCAAACGCCGCTTTGGCATCGTTGATCAAGCCTTCTGGAGTGAGCGCCTGCATGTGCGGCATGCACGCCGGAAAATTGTTGTACGTTCCCTCGAAGCCGGGCCCCGTGCGATGGAAAAGTTCCGGCGCGATGGCCACATAGCCTTGTTTCGCGAAACGCTGCGTAACATCTCGGATGTGGGCATTCACGCCAAACGCTTCTTGAAAAACCAGCAAACCCGGCAGCTTTCCGCCATCTTCAGGAGTAGCAACGAACGCGTTCATCGTGGTGCCGTCCGCCACTTGCAGCGATACATTTTCCGTACGCACTGTATCCATCGGGATCACCTCGTGTGAACTGTTTGTGAAAACCGAGACATCATAGCCATAGCCGAGCAAAGTCCATAGCGGAAGTTTAGGCGGGAGGACAGGCACTTTTGCCTGTCCCACAAAGCGATCCCCGCGAATACGCGCCTGTACTTCTGGCCATTTTCCATCTCCTGACCCTGCGTACCATTGCCACTTTTCAAACACGGCCCTAGCATTGGTAATCGGGGAAGGGGCAGCCCAGCAGAAGAAACTATCCAGGGCCGCTCCGAGTCTCATCTGAGGGGCGGAAATGAAGAAACTCCAAATAAAACCATTGCAGATCCGCTCAGGTACCGTCAATCGGCCTAAATCCAGCAACAATTTGATTCCCGGACATCAAAAACGCCGTGGTGTACGAGTCAATTCACGTGTTCCCATTGCGGTGGAATGGAATGCCGGCGGCCAGATTCAGCGCGGGGAAGCGAAAACCAGGGTCATCGGACCATATGGCTGCATGGCGGTGATCGCGCAGGAACTCCAGCTCGACCAGCGCATTTCGGTGATCAATCTTGTGAGCAGCCAGGCGAGTCCGGGAGTAATTGTCTGGCGCGGGCATCAAGGCGCGGAAGGTTGGGAATTAGGAATCGAGTTAATCAATCCTGAAATGGGATTTTGGGGTGTCGACTTATGAATCATATCAAACAGCAATTTGACCGAGACACTTCTCTCTTGCCTGGAGAAGAACGTCGTCGAAGCCAACGCGTCATCATCATGGTGCCCGTAACGTTGGAATTGGCGAAGGAAGGGAAAGTTGTCAAGGTTGCAGCTCATACGGTTGCCGTCAATATCCATGGCGCAATGGTGATTTGCCCGCGCACGTTTGATTCCGAGGCCAAAGTCGAGATCGTCAACGAACGTACGCGTGAACGCACCAGCGCGCGCGTCACCCGCTTGCCTCGCCAGAACTCGGAGGGCTTTCTCATTCCGCTGGAATTCGTCAAACCATTTCCGATGTTCTGGCAGATTTCCTTCCCGCCTACGAATTGGAAGCCGACCGACTTTTAGGCGGCGACGGAAATTGAAAAGTGGCGTGCGCTGTCCGTCCGAAAATATTGGTCGGAGACGCCTCTGCAACACCATCCCTGTTAGCGGCCGCCCGTATTCGGGGCGGGCAGCTGTTTTGATCTTCTTTCCCGTGCACTTCAATTTGCTGACGCGCCAAAGCGAGCGCTATCGCGACGGCGCATGGAGGCCGAGTTCTTTTTCTTGCGGGCTCCATGCTTTACTTCGAGCGTTCACCGTAAAAGTGGAACCCGCACGCGTCCTTGGTCCTATTCCATTTAAAATTGTAGTCGGCGGCCGGCCCGTAATTCGCCGAACATAAGGGGGTGGCGGACAGATAACTTTGCACGCCTGTTTTCTGGCAAACACACCGTAGATCGGCCTACCCTGTCAGAGGCGATGAAAATCCACGGGTCTGTAATTTGATGGAAAACTCGCGAGGGAATTCTGCATCCAAGGAAACGGAATGTCGGGTGGGTAATTCATTTCCGGATGTCTTTCGGAAACACCATAGAAATGTAGCTTAGATCTGGGGGAACCGTGAACCAAGCTGACACGAGCTATTCGCATGTCCGGAAAGGCGTGTGCCAAAATGGCACAGGCGCATCGACCTCTTGGGGCCGCGTCAGGATTTTCCCCCAGGGCAATTGCAATTGGCTAAGTGCCTTTCTGGCCGGCGCTCTTGTGCTACTGGTGCCCGGGTTCGCGGCCGCGCAAACGAATCTCGCCCGTCCTCGCATCGCCGACCGTGTTGACGATTCCAGACTGACAGTCCTCCAGGGCAACACACATCCGCTCGCTCGCCCTCAATTCGATCAGGGCGCCGCCCCGCCAAATCTTCCGATAGATCGCGTGATGCTTGTCCTTAAGCGCAGCCCCGAACAGGAAGCCGCTCTGAAGGATTTGCTTCAGCAGCAGCAGGACAATTCTTCACCGAATTTCCATAAATGGCTCACCCCGGATCAATTCGGACAACAATTCGGTCCCGCCGATCAGGATGTTCAAATTGTGACGTCATGGCTTGCGTCCCACGGATTTCAGTCCATAAGAGTGTCCAAGGGACGCACCGTCGTGGAATTTTCCGGCACGGCCGCTCAGGTCGAGAGCGCCCTGCACACGTCAATTCATAAATTCACGGTCAACGCGGCGGATCACTGGGCGAATGTGAACGATCCGCAGATACCCGCGGCACTCGCTCCCGTCATTTCCGGTGTTGTGTCCCTGCACAATTTTCCAAAGAAGCCCATGTTTGTGCGATCAGGTCGCACGGCAACTGGCAAGGTAACTTCCGGCGCCAACCCCCAAGTCACGTTCTCGGACCAGTCGCACGGACTGGGTCCAGCGGATTTCGCTAAGATTTACAACATAAACTCGACAACAATGACGGGCGCGGGCGTAACAATAGGCGTCACAGCTCGCAGTAACTTTAATGTTTCGGATGTAAGTCAGTTTCGTGCATTTTTCGGTCTGCCAGTTAACGATCCACAAGTCATTGTGAATGGGCCCGATCCTGGCAATCTATTGGGTGGAGATGAAACAGAAGCGGTTCTTGACGCGACCTGGCCCGGTGCCGTAGCACCCAATGCGACGGTAAAGTTTGTCGTGTCCCAGGATACAAATTCGACGCAAGGCGTGGATCTATCGGAAATCTACATAATCGACAACAATCTCGCTGATATCATGACCGAGAGCTTCAGTGTTTGTGAAGCTGGTGGATTCACTCAAAGCACCGCATCGACCGTTAGTTCTCTCGCCGAACAGGCTGCCGCCCAAGGAATCACCTATCTGGTTGCCTCGGGAGATGGAGGACCGGACAGCTGCGACGACCCGAAAACCCTGCCAACAAATCCCGCCGTTTCAGTGAATATTTTGGCAGCGACCCCATTTACGGTCGCTGTCGGAGGCACACAGTTCAACGACACGGCAAGTCCCAGCACTTACTGGAAATCATCTAGTGATCCAACGACCCATGAGTCCGCGATTTCGTATATTCCCGAGAATGTCTGGAATGAAAGCTGCTCCGGGACTTGTCCAAACGGTATAGGACTTTGGTCCAGCGGTGGTGGTCAGAGCACGTTCTTTACAAAACCAGCTTGGCAAACTGGTGTCGCTGGCATTCCAACCGCTAACTCGCGATTTGTCCCGGACCTTTCCGTGAACGCGGCCGACCACGACGGCTATGTGCTTTGCATCACTGCTTCCTGCCAGAACCCGGCAAGCGCGACCTTTAGCATAATTAGCGGGACATCAGCATCGGCGCAGGCATTCGGCGGAATTATGGCTTTGGTTGTCCAGCAGAAGGGGCGACAGGGGCAGGCAAATTATGTGTTCTATAAGCTTGCCGCAAGCGAGACGCTTTCTTCTTGCAATGCGTCAAGTACCACCGGTCTGCCGAATAGCGCGTGCGTCTTTAATGATGTGACGGCTGGCAATACGAACATTCCGGGAAAGACCGGTTTCGCCGCGACCGTCGGATATGACGAAGCGACCGGGCTGGGGTCGGTAAACGTCAGCAACTTGATTAGCAAATGGAGCACAGCTATTTCCAACGCAAGCACGACAACACTTTCGTTGAACGGCGGAACTGCCGTAAACATTACGCACGGGCAATCGGTACCTGTAAGCATCACTGTAGCCGCCAAAACAACTGGGCTCAACGTCGTCCCCGTAGGAGACGTTTCGCTTCTTGCGAATACGAGTACGAGCGGGGGAATTGACGCTTTTACGTTGGACGGAACCGGAAAATTCACCGGTAGCACAACTCTGCTTCCAGGCTCTCCCGTCGTAAGTGGTAATCCTGTCGCCTACAATGTCACCGCCCACTATGCGGGTGACACAGCTTTTCTGGCGAGCGATTCCACCCCTGTAAGTGTCATCGTTCGGCCAGAGGCCAGCAAGACCATCGCGAATATCGTCGCTACTTTAAGTAACGGCACGACGAGTCCTGCTACTACGGTTGTTTATGGCTCTCCTTACGTTTTGGAAGTAGATGTCTCAAATTCTGCGGGCACCCTGTGCAATTCGAACGCGGTGGGCGGACCCGCTTGCCCTACGGGAACAGTCACCGTGAAGGACGGTGCCAACCTTCTTGACGCTGGAACTTTCACCTTAAATAGCTTAGGATTTTTCGAAGATCAGCCGATTCAGCTTCCCGTTGGGACTCATAGCATCGTAGCTGTATATGCCGGCGACAATAGTTTTACCGCCAGTACTTCCGCGACCGATACCGTTACTGTCACGCAGGCAAGTACCACAACGACAGTCTCGGCTAATTCCACATCAGTGGCGGCAGGAGGGACAGTCACACTCACTGCGACAGTGAACTCGCCGAGCAATGCCACGAAGCCAGCGCAGGAGCCCACTGGTACGGTGCAGTTCTTCAAGGGCGGAACAGCCTTTGGTGCGCCTGTTCCAGTTGTTGGCAGCACAACTTCAACTACAGCTCAATCGACTGCGACCATAACTATTCCTCCAGCCGCACCGGCACTGGCAAATGGGCAATATCAGTTCACCGCTCAATACTTTGGAGACAGCAACTATTCGGGCAGCACTTCTTCAGCGATCACTGTAAGCGTCGGTGTGCCGGGGATCACTGTGTCGTCCAACACGGGAACCATAAACATTCCCGCAGCCGGTCAGTCCGGCACGCAAATAATCACAGTGAGCGCGACCAACGGGTTTGCGGGAACGGTGACTCTGAGTTGCGCGGTGACTAGCTCGCCGTCAGGCGCGGTTTCTCTCCCAACTTGCAGCTTTGGTATGCCGGGACAGAACTTTACGGCTCCGAATATCATCGCGTTGAGTTCAACGAATACATCGGGCAATGCGACGATGACAGTCGCCACGACCGCTGCTAAAGGAATTGTTTTGAGGCCAGCAAACCGTACGCAAAGCCCGAATTGGTATTTGGTAAGCGAAGTCGGCGCCTTTTTCGCGTGTCTCTTCCTCCTGGAGATTTCCGTGCAAAAGCGGCGCAGCTTCGTGATGCTTGCGATGCTGCTCTTTGCCGTTGTCGCGGTGGGAGCGGGTTGCGGCAATCCTTCCAGCGGCGGAGGCACTAAGACTCCGGCAACGACTTCTGGAGCCTACACTGTTACCGTGACCGCTACGGCTTCGGGTAACGTGACGGCGCAGACTACCGCTGTCACGGTCAACGTGCCGTAGTGGATTTTCGGAGGCGTGTTTTTACGGCGATAGTGCGGCTTCGATCAACTGCCCGTCAAAGCTTTGTACTGTTCTTTGGTGAGAGGCACGACGGACAATCTTCCTTGACGCACCAGAGGCGAATCCGCGAATCGCTTGTCGGCTTTGATCTGCTCTAAAGTGATTTGATTGGCCAGCGGCTTTCCGGCCTTAATTGTTACCACTGGCTTTTTGGGATTGGAGGAGTCGACAGAAACTACCGTCGCGGTTCCGGCGACGCACTTGCGATCGCCCGTTTCGTAGATGACCAGGCGCGCGCCCGGAATCATTTCCCGAAGGTGCTTCACTGCGGCCGGATTCGATACGCCGTCCCACGTCGTGATCGCGTCGCGCTGCAGATCGGCGAAGGAGTATTCAGAAGGCTCGGTCTTGAGTAGATAGTCGGGTGACATGGATTTGATAGCACAGACTTCAGTCTGTGTGTTTTTACTTACGCAATGCGCAAATCAAAATCCAATTCAAAATCCAATTCAAAATCAAAAACAACAGCAGACCCCACACCAGACCCACACAGGCTGAAGCCTGTGTAGGTTCTTCAGTCAAGTCATTAAAACCGCGACACCAAGACAGGAAACCAAAAAAAGCTCCCGGCGCGCTCGTTGAGATTCCGGGAACGCCAATCTCCTGATTGGCGTTTGTTAAAACCCGCCAATCGGGAGATTGGCGTTCCCGGGATCGTTACTTGGCTTTTCGCAGCCTGTTGAATTTCTGCACGCATTCACGGGCGAAAGCCAGGTCAAACCCACACAGGCTGAAGCCTGTGCTACTCGAGGTTCACTTTGCGGTCACTACCGCGGCCAATTTTCGGATCATGCCGTCGGATTTGCTCAAGACGTAGAGTTCGCCATCGCCACCTACGGCGATACGCACGTCGGCGCGGCCACCGCCGTAGGGAACGCCCTCGGGATCCGCCTTGGGCTGCTTGTGTTCGGGATCTCGCCAGCCGGTGGTTGCTCCTGAAGCTCCGGGAAGGACACGATCCTCGGCCGGCATTCCTCCCTTGTGCTTATACGTTTCGGCTTCGATGTCAAACATGCGGCGCTTCACCGCAGTATTGTTGGCGGTGTCGTAGGGACTCTTATATTGAATCTGCAATTCGTGAATCTGCGCCTGCTTGTTGCGTTGCCCATGCGTGGCAATCATTTCCGCCAGATCGACATAAAAAATCCGGCCCGTGGTCATATCGTTAAAAACATATTTTCCGCGAAGCTGCGGCATCTGCTTGCCGCGATAGACGAAACCGCTGCCGATGGAATCGCCTTCCCAATGGCTATAGACGGCGGCCGGATATACAGGCGCGACTGGCTCATCGATGCCGTCGACATGTAACAGATCGCGATCGGGAAACGCGACGGGAGGATTCACCAGGCTTCCGGTTTTTCCCGCATTGTCGACAAAAAGTTGCTCATCGCCTTCACGCTCGGAATATCCATAATTGGCGCCCTTGGTTAGGACGTCGATTTCCTCCCAAAAATGCAGGCCGATATCGTTGACGAGCAAAGTTTTGGAAACCGTGTCCCAATACATCCGGTGCGGATTGCGCAAACCATACGCGTAAATTTCTCCGCGAGCATTGGCGATGGACACGAACGGATTTGGATCCGGACCTGTGGTCGGAATGCGGTAACGCTCGTTGGGACTGAGCTTGTCTTTCGGATGCAAATTAATGTCGGGAGTAATCCGCAAAATTTTGCCCATGAAATTGTCGAGCTGTTGGGGAAGGGAATGTCCGGGCCCCGGAGTTTCGCCCTGGGCGCCGTCGCCGACGGAAATATAGAGGTTGCCGTAGTCAGGCTGGCCGGGCTTGACCAGTGGATTGAAGATCAAATCGCCCATGGGATGATTGCGATCGTATCCCACGCGCAAAAGTTCACGCGCGGTTCCCTCAAAGGTATCATTGCGAGTATTGGTGTCCGTCCATTCGATCAGGACCGATTCGAGATTCACCGGCCCTGCGGGCGGATTCACGGCGGAAGTGGTCGTGTATCCATCCAATTTCAATGACGCCAGATGCTCATTCGTGGGGGTTGCGGATCCCTCCATGCTCGGTTTTTCCGTGTGCACGGTATAAAACTTCCCGTTTTTCGCATAGCCGGGATCGAATCCGATGGAAACAAATCCCGCTGTGTTGCCGGTATCAGACTCGAACTTCGGAAATACCTCGGCAAATTTCAGATACGGCGTGAATTTCTTGGACGCCTTGTCGAGGATATACAAAGTGCCGTTCTGATCGACAACGAAAAATCGTGACGCTGAAAGTGGCGCGTCTGCCGGCTCCGAGCGAAGCGAGTTCACGCGGGCCAGTTGGCCTTTGAAGTTTATTTCGGTTGCCGGCGCTCCGCCGTGAGTCATGCTGGAGAGCGGAGGATTCGCGTAATCCTCCAGCAGGACGGTCGTGCCGTCCTTACCGACCTGTGATTTCGACGGGTACTGCAAGGGATACTGCGCGGACACGACCGAGGCGCTCGCGAAAAAACCTCCCAGAAATAAAAATCCCAAGCGAAGTCTCGCCGACCGTAAGGCTTTCACGGATGTACTTGCCATCATTTACGTCTCCTTGTTTTTGCCCGCAATATTCGTAGACGCGCTGGGCGTTAAGAAAGTTCCGCTCGCCGCTCGGACGGATGTTTCGCCACGATTGCCGGTACGTGCTCAATTCTCATGAGAGCTGGAATGAAGTATACACAACCAGAGCATCGAAAATCAGCTTGCGAGTTTGCTCCCAAATCCGGCGCAGACTTCCTCGGGCGAAATGCGGGCCGCTCAGGCTTTCGTGTCGTTATCCACCGCGAGCAATCAGAAAATTGCGTTCCCGGCCAGCGACGGCCGGGAACGCGATAAACGCAATATGGTGCGCAGCTAGAAAACGACCTTGATCGCAAATTGAATTTGACGCTCGGGGGTGGTCGTCCTGAGCAATACACCAGCGGTCGGCGAAGGGTTCACGTTAGGGGCCAGTGACAGTCCCGTCCCGTCGAAGATATCCGTGTTCCCATCACCCGGCCCCGGCACTTGAAAGTTCGGGTGGTTGAGGATATTAAACATCTCCGCGCGGAACTGCACGTTGAAAGTCTCTGAGATTCTTTTGATCGAGTTGTTTTTGAACACCGAGAAGTCTAGATTCGTGACTCCAGGACCGATCAAGATATTGCGGCCGGCATTTCCTCGAAGATTGAAGCATTGCAGCGAAGCGGGGTCGACAGGACCTCCCACACTTGGTGGCGCCGGATCGCAGTTGTTCGTCCAAAAAGTAGAATTGGGTGCCGTGGGGATGGCGAAGCACTGTGTCTTAATGTAATTGTTGGGGTTGCCAGGATTCGTGAGTTTCGCGCAATCTGGGCCGCCTAGCCTGTTCGGGTAAGCAAAATCGTCGCTGCTGAGCGTATTGGCTGGATCACCACCTGTTCCCCATGTGGGGGTGAACGGCACGCCGTCGCTGGCCGTGAAAATGACCCCAAGTTCCCATCCGTCCGTCAACCACCGAGCTGGCCCGGAGAATGACTTAGGCGAAGGAACGTCCCATGTGGCATTCACCACGAGAGTACGCCCGACGCTGTAATCGGAGAGACCCCGGGTCAATGTTGGATCGAAGTAATTCAGACTGGAAATCGAGTTGCCGAATGCATCGCCCGCCAGTGTCGCGGAGCTGGTATCAATGCTCTTGCCCCAGGTGAAAGTTCCTTGCGCCTGAAAGCCGTGGCTCATACGTTTGGCCAACTGGAATTCGAGCGCATTAAAGTAAGAGCGGCCCTGATAAAACATTCCCCGAACTGAACCGAAGTTCGGGTTGATGGTCAAAGGTGGACTCCCCGCATTAGGTCCTGTAGTAAGGTTCCCGTTGACGTCGACTTGCGGCCAGAGATATCCAGCAGAGGTTTTCGTCGGGATAACCAGATCGGCTTCGTCCACTCGGTAGGGTTGATGCACTCCACGCGACCCGACGTATGCGACCATGGCTGCCAGATCCGGGGTAAGCTGATACTGGAGATTGAGATTCCACTGGGTGACGTAATTGCGCTTGGGATGGGGTTCGACATAGGCTGAACGCGATTTGTTCGGGGTTATCAAACAAGGCGCAACCGCGGGAAACGTCAGAGTAGTAATACCATCCGGGCACGTCGAACCCTTAGGCACTGAAGTATATTGAAAGAAAGGACTCGCCAGGACTTCCATGAGGGTATACTGATACGGTAAGAATAGAACGTCGAACAGTCCGGCTCCTCCACGGACAGCCATTTTCCCGTTACTGAACGGGTCCCAGGCAAAACCTATGCGCGGCTCGAAGTTCTTCAGGCTTGGATTCGAGAAAAAAGGCCCGGTGCCAGAGCAGCCACTCACGGAGGCCCCGCAGACCGGCAGTGCAGCATCGAGCGTGGGAAGGTTAGCCATCCTGCCGTGAGTTTCCGTCGGCACGGTCGTCATCTCGTAACGCAGACCCAGGTTTAGAGTTACATTCTTCCGCCAGCGCCAGTCATCCTGGGCATAGCCACCGAAGAGGGACTGTCGAAAATCGAAAGGCGAGACGGAGCTTACAAGACCCCCTTGGAATTTATTTGGCTTATTTGCCCGAAAATTAGGAATGCTGCCAAAAATCCAGACTCCATTCGGATCCGAAAAGGCAGTCGCCTGAAGCAACATGCGTTCCGCGGCGAAACCGAATTTGACGGAATGAGTACCTTTGGTCCAGAAAGCGTCGTCATACCACTGATAGGAGTTCCAACGATACAAATAAGTCGGCAGCCCGCCGACTCCTCCGGACATATCCGTAAGTCCGTTGACCTTGACGTAGGCCGCATCGCGACCAGCAAATGCCCCAAGGGAAGTATCACTAGCCGCCGTGTTAAGCGCCTTCACGCTGGCATTGTTGTCTACGCTTTCGTGGTTATAGCCGAATCGGACCGCATTCACGAAGTTCGAGGTGAAGCTGTGAGTCTCCTCGACAGCGACGATCTGTCTCGAGGATAGCGTATTGAGTTCAACATTGCTGAATGAGTCGGGCGAGCTGTAGGGAGTCTTGTCGAACAGGTAAGTTCCGAACAAGCCATCTTTATCGGAGAACTTATGATCTACGCGTGTAGTTACGAAATTTTCAGTCACGACTTGTTGTGCGATGTGTACAAAGGGGCAAGCGTCAGCACCACCGCAACTCGGCGGCGTGGGATAGAGCGCGAGGTATCGGTGAACCGCCGGATCGACAGTCGGGTCGTTATGGAATTCCGGCGATGGCACAGCAGAAAGTCTAGTAGCAATGCCTTTCGACTGCCGGACGCCTTCGTAGTCGGCAAAGAAAAACGTGCGGTTCTTGATGATCGGTCCGCCTAGGGCGCCGCCGAACTGATTCTTCTTGAATGACGCTTTCGGAAGGGTAGGATCCTGCTCGAAGAAATTCTTCGCGTCCAGCGCGCTATTGCGCAGGAACTCATACGCGCTTCCGTGAAACCCATTGGTACCCGAGCGCGTGATGGCGTTCACGACGCCCCCGGAAGTTTTGCCGTATTCCGCCGAATAGTTACTGGTAAGGACGGAGAATTCCTGAATCGCATCAACGCCCAGGCTACCTCCGAGGACGCTGCCGGGCGCTCCATTGGCGTAGTCATTCAGACTAATTCCGTCCAGGCGATAATTATTCTGCTGCGGACGCGCGCCGGAGATGGTCAACTGCTGACCGAAACCTCGATTGCCGCGATCCGCGCCCGACGAGAAATCAGGCTGGGTGTGAATGGTATCCACGCCGGGCTGCAGAGCCGCCAAATCAGTCCAACTGCGGCCGTTCAGGGGCAACTCGCGGACGGTGGTTGCATTGACTGTGGCGCTGATATCCGAACTGGTGAGCTGAACCGTAGGGGCTTCCGTGGTGACCTCGACTCTATTTGCCACCGCCCCGATCTGTAAGATCAGATTAAACACGGGCTGTGCGCCCACGTTGATCACAATGCCTTTCTTAACCTCAGTATTGAATCCGGTGGCTGACACCGATACTTCGTAACTGCCGGGCAGCAGATTTGCCGCCGAATAAAAGCCGTCTGCGTTGGTAGTAACATTCCTTGAAATTCCCGTCGCGGAGTTCGTGATCACAACTTCAGCGTTTGGAACGACCGCGCCGGAAGGATCCGTGATTGTGCCGGAGAGAGTTCCTCCAGCTACCTGAGCACGCAATGGAAGTGAAATGACCGTAGAGAGCCCGAGCATCCACACGAATAGCACATACCTGATGACCCTGGAGTTCATTGCCCACCCCCTTGTAAATTGACTCCTGACTTAATATAGCCAAGTTCACCCGCGAACTTGCGAACACGATAAGCCAGTCTTAACATTTGTGTCAATCATAGATATGTTTTCCTGCATCGCCTCTTGAGCGCGAGAGGCCGGTTCTAGCAACTGCGCCACTGTTACTCTCCGCCACCCACTGCAGACCGCAGCTGGCTGGTTTTGCGACAAAGCTTGCCGCGATTTACGCGGATTTCTGGAACGCGCAAATCGTACCGCTAACTCATACGGTGGGAAAATTATTTGGAGTAGAGCCGGCGTCTGGCCGGCAATCTTTGCGATTTGTGATTGGATAAAACTGCCAGCGGGACGCCGCGCCGCAAGAGCCGTGCTGCCCACTAACCTAGAAAACTTTTGAGTTCCGCCAAAAGAACGTCAGGTATTTCCTCCGCAATGAAGTGGCCGCTGGGAACCGCCCGGCCGCTGACGTTTGACGCCCGTTCCCGCCACGTATCGAGCACGTTGTAGAGCCGGTGCATCTCGCCATGCTCTCCCCACAACGCCAGCAGCGGGCAGGAAACTTTGTGATCGCGATCGGCTTCATCATGGTCCAGGTCAATCGAAGCGCCCGCGCGGTAATCCTCACAAGTCGCATGAATCATCGCGGGGTCCTTGAAACATCTGAAATATTCTGCAAAGGCATCTTTATCGAGTGCGGTTGCAGGTAGCCGGTCAAACCGCGATTTGAGCCAAAACTCGGCGCTATTGCCGATTACTGTTTCAGGGAAGGGCGCTTTTTGAATCAGGAAGAACCAATGATAACTGGAGGTCGCCCATTCCTTGGTCACGTTGTGAAAAAGTTTATACGTCGGAACGATGTCGAGAACCGCGACTTTTGTTACGCGATCGGGGTGATCGAGAGCCATGCGGTGCGCAACACGCCCGCCGCGATCGTGACCAACAACCGCAAATTTCTCCAGGCCCAGGCTGGACATCACTTCCACCTGATCTTGCGCCGTCGCACGTTTTGAATACCCAAAATGATTTTCGCCATCGGGAGGCTTGCTGCTGTCACCATATCCGCGAAGATCGGCGGCAACCACTGTATATTTTTTGGCGAGCTCGGGCGCAATCTTACGCCATTCAATATGCGTTTCCGGATAGCCGTGCAGCAGCAATAGACCGGGCCCGCTGCCCGCGGTAACAAAGTTGATCGTCGCGCCTGAGGTCTTTGTTGTGAGTTTCTTGAATCCCGGAAAAAAGTCGGCGTCGCCGGGTTTTTGGCTTGCTTGCTCGGCGACGCGGCTTGCGTTCGCGAAAACACCGCTCGCGGAGGCCATCGCGCCGATGCCCAAAGCGGCTGCCTTCTTGAGCAGATCGCGGCGGGGATTTTCAGTCATAATTTCGCTCCTACAAAATTGGCTGAATTCGGTCAAGGCGCGAAAGCAAAAGAAAACTGTCAGTCATTCCGAGGCGCGCTGCGTGCCGAGGAATCCCTGTTTCGATTTGCATTCACAACACGAGAGAGATTCCTCACTTCGTTCGGAATGACAACTAGAGACTTAATAGCTGGCCGCCAGCGTCTTAATTTTAGTTTTGTCAGGGTACAACACGCCAAGCGCCTGGTCCTTCGGATCCGCGGATCGCGTCGTGTACCAGATCGAATTCTGGCCTGACACTTCGATCTTGGGCATATCGGTTCTCTGGACGGCGGGATAGTAAGTGAAATTTTTGGAATTCGGCTCGAACTTGATCAGCCCTCCGCCTTGTCCTGAATCGGCGATCCACAAGTTGTAGTCGTGATCTTCCTGGATGTCGTACGGGAATCCCCACTTCACCGGTTCGGGATATTCGACCATCTTCCCTGTGTTCGGATCGAGCATGCCAATTTTTCCGGGACTTTCCAGGGGATACCACACCATGCCGTTATGATCGACAAACACGCGGCGCATGGTGCACGGACGCGTCAACGCGGGGTATTCGATGAACTGCGCGTTCTCGGGATCGAATTTCGTTACCTTGCAGCGCCACCAATTCGCGAACCATACCTTATCGTTCTTATCCATAACCATGCCGTAGGCAAAACTGTTGTCAGTGGGCGCCTTGTAACGGGAAACTTCCCCGGTCGTGCGATCCCATTTGGCGACTTCGTTCGACCAGGAAAGCGTGGTCCAGATATTTTGTTTGGAATCGATGAACGGAGTGTTGCCGTGCGGCGGCTTTTTGGCTTCAGGATTATACGGATAGTATTTTATTTCTCCGGATTTGCTGTCGACTCGCACAAAGGCGGTGTGCCCGGAGGCCCAGATATCGCCGCTGGAATCTTGAACAAGGCCGTGCCCGCGAAATTGGGGTCCCGCAAGAGGATAGTCCGTCCAGGTAGCGGTTCGTGGGTCCATCTTGCCGATCTGCAAGCCGCGCGCGTCCACGTACCAAACATCGCCATTCTGACTGAGGTGTGCGTCGTGGAATCCGCGCTCTCCTTTGGCGAGCGGCGGAATGTGGTACTCGACGAACATGGCCTTGCCGAGCGCTTTCTCGTCGATCGGGGCATCGGGAACCGCGAGGCCGCGCTTCTTGCTTTCCGGTCCGAAATTTTTCACAAGGTATGCGACCAGTTCTTCGCGCTCTCCCGGAGCAAATGTGCCCGGCACGAGGCGTGAGCCGGCATTATCAAATGGGTTCTGCATCAGATCGAGTGCCGCGTTCCACTGCGATTCATCCCATTGCTTGTTCGGCAGGAAGTCGGGACCGTGGCAGAGGATGCAGGTTCGCTCAATCGTTTCGCGCGCATGACTTGGCGGATAGAGTTCGTCGTAGGCGAGAAGCGGTTCATCCTTTGGCAAGCCGATGCGCATCTGCTGATTCGGTCTGTAAGTTCCTTCCTTCAGGGAAAAATCGGCTGTCGCGTTTCCACCGGCAGTCACGGTTACCTTTTGTATGTCTCCGCCGGAGAAGCCGTTCTTCGTGACGCTGACTTCATAGTTCCCGGGGAAAAGGTCAACCGCCTGGTATTTTCCGTCTTCGGTGAACACCATATAGACGACGTTCTTATCCACATTCCTGGCGTAAACTTTTGCGGCCTTGAATTCCTTAGGCGCTTTCACGCTGCCGGACAGTGTTCCGGTCCCAGCAAGCGTAGTCATTGCGCCGCCCCCGGCGCTCTTCATGGACTTGTTCTGCCCGCTAAAGGTTGTTTCCGCAGTGGAGAACACAAATGCGAATGCAATTGTTGCAATCAGCCCGGAAAGCAAAAGTTTGCGATTCATGTGTGACACTCCCAAGGGATGGTTCTGTCAGACTGTTGACCTGCTGGCAATATAGTCCTAGCCAGTCAAGGAATCAATCTTCTGCTCCAGCTCCGAGCGTTCAGGCTAACCGAAGCGATGTATACTGGCGGTCATCCAGAATTTGAGGAGATTGTTTCATGCACAAACGCGCAGCGCATACCTTCTCTGTAACCGCCGCACTCGTATTGCTTGTGAGTTTCGCCGCGGTACTTCATGCCAATACTTCTAACAGACAGGCCGACGTTGTAAAGACGTCAGAAGGGGATCTTCGCATCACGCCCCTCTACCATGGCAGCGTGATGCTGGAGTGGGCGGGAAAAATTATTCACGTCGATCCCTGGAGCCAGGGAGATTACACAGACATCCCGCAGGCGGACATGTTCGTTATAACTCATACTCACCGGGATCATCTCGATCCCGCCATGATTGACAAGCTTAAAAAGCCCGGCACGATCATTGTCGGGCCGCCGGCCGTCATCGATACGCTCAACTGCGCACCAGCCTGCGGAAAGGCAGAAACGGTTTCAGACTCAGAAAAGAAAATCGTGATGGACATCGGCTTCGAGGGAGTTCCGATGTACAACATCGTGCAGGGATCGGCCCCAGGCATGCCCTTCCATCACAAGGGAGTCGGAAGCGGCTACATCATGACTTTTGGCGACACGCGCGTTTATGTTTCCGGCGACACCGAATGCACGGCCGAGGTGAAGGCTCTAAAAAATATTAACGTCGCATTCCTGGCGATGAATCCGCCGCGCACGTCGTCGACGCTCGAGGCGGCGGAGTGCGCAAAAGTGTTCAAGCCGAAAATTGTTTATCCGTATCATTATCGCGGCTCAAACACGCAGGAATTCGCTGATGCCCTGAAGAACACGCCCGGAGTGGAGGTTCGTCTGCGGAAATTGGAAGGTGAGCCGTAATTCTGTCACTGCAGGTCTTTCCATTCGACTAAAATTCAGAGCGCGCTTTAGTAGCGCCGGCGTCCCGCCGGCGGTTTTCTGCCCAATTGACGATAACAATGCCGGCGAGACGCCGGCGCTACTAGGATAAAACACCTAATCCGTCGCCAGCTGCCGCCGCGGCGACCGCAGCGCATACGAACTCAGCACGCGCATATAACTGGTGCGTCCAAACGCCCCTGGGTCGGGTACGTTTTGCCGACTCATGCTTCCGCGCATTTGGTTGACGGACTCGTATTCGTGTTCTTCCATCCAGCGAACCATTCCGTCGCGCACCGTGTCGAGGTGTTCCACGCCATTTTGCAGCAGCGCTGAAGTCATCATGGCGACGCGCGCGCCAGCCATAATCGATTTCAGTGCATCATGCGCGCTGTGCACACCACCCGTGATGGCAATGTCCGCGCCGATATGTCCGTGGATAATCGCGGTCCAGTGAAGACGCAGAAGCAATTCGCTCGGATGGCTGAGCGTCAGGCTGGGTACAACATCAAGTAGCTCAAGGTCCAGATCGGGTTGGTAGAAACGGTTGAAGAGCACTAAGGCATTTGCCCCCGACGCGTCCAAACGACTCGCGAAATTAGCGATGGCGCTGAAAAAGTGTGAGATTTTCACGGCCACAGGAATCGTCAGGGCATCGCGAACGATCCGGACGAGGTCACAGTAATCTTTTTCAACTTGCGAAGCCGTTTTCAACGGATCTGTCACAAGTGAATAAATATTAAGCTCAATCGCGTCAGCGCCAGCCTGTTGCATATCGAGTGCATACTGAACCCAACCACTTGGGGTAACACCATTCAAGCTTCCGATGACCGGCACGGAAACCGATTGCTTGGCCTTGCGGATTAATTCCAGATAACCATACGGACCCAGGTTGTAGTCCATCAAGTCAGGGAAAAAGCTCGCTGATTCCGGAGACGCTTCCGAACCCCGAAACAGGTCCGCATCAACGGATTCACTGTCCACGATGAGCTGTTCCTCGAACAGCGACGGCAGGACCACCGCTGCGATTCCGTGGTCTTCCAAAAGCCGAATCTTGTCCAGCGAATCGCACAGCGGCGAAGCGGACGCGACGATGGGATTTTTCAGTTCCAGGCCCATGTAGGTGGTTTTTAGGTCAATCATTCTTCTTCGACTCCCTTCGTGACGGGGCTCTCGGTTTCGGTTGGTTCTACCGATTCTTCTGGAGGAGCGGGAAGTCCCTCGCCTGCCATGGCCGCGCGGCTTTCATAAACGCGCCACTGCCGCATGACGTCGTCTTGCGCCATTCGGAGTAATTCGCGTGCATGATCCGGGTGGCTTCGCACCAACATGGAATAGCGCGCTTCCTGGTACATGAATTCTTTGACAGGAATGCTCGGCGCCTTTGAATCCAGCTGAAACGGATTTTTTCCCTGCGCGCGGAGTGACGGGTTATAGCGAATGAGGGGCCAGTAACCGGAAAGTACGGCGCCCTTCTGCTGGTTGAGTCCAAACGCCATGTCGTAACCGTGAGCGATGCAGTGGCTGTAAGCGATAATGAGCGAGGGCCCGGGATAGGCTTCGGCTTCGCGAAAAGCTTTGATCGTGTGCGTGTCGCTGCTGCCCATGGCTACGCGTGCTACGTATACCGAGCCATAGCTGATGGCTTCCATGGCCAGGTCTTTCTTACGCGTTTCTTTTCCGCCTGTAGCAAACTTCGCGACCGCTCCGCGCGGCGTGGCCTTGGACATTTGTCCGCCAGTGTTCGAATAAACCTCTGTGTCGAGCACCAGCACGTTCACATTCATGCCCGAGCCTAGTACGTGATCGAGGCCCCCGGCGCCAATGTCATACGCCCAGCCATCGCCACCCACGAGCCAAACACTCTTGCTGACCAGCGAATCAGCGACGGCAAGCAGATCGCGCGCCTCCAAAGAGTCCATGCCCACAAGTCGTTTTTTTAGTTCCAGGATTCGAACGCGCTGTGCCGCGATTCCTGATTCCTTGGATTGGTCGGCGGACAGGATGGCTTCGGTGAGCGAATCGCCTACATTGCCGGCCAGTTGCCGCAAAAGTGTGGCTGCGTAATCGGCCTGCTTGTCCACGGCGAGGCGCATGCCCAAGCCGAATTCGGCATTGTCTTCGAAAAGGGAATTGGACCAGGAAGGCCCGCGCCCGGCTGCATTCGACGTGTAGGGCGTGGTCGGTAAATTTCCCCCGTAAATCGAGGAACAACCGGTGGCATTGGCAATCAGAGCGCGGTCGCCGAAGAGTTGTGTCAAAAGTTTTATGTAGGGAGTTTCGCCACAGCCCGCGCATGCGCCTGAGAATTCGAATAGCGGCTCGAGCAGCTGGACGTCCTTTACCTGGGTATGTGACAGCCGATCGCGGTCAAATTCCGGAATCGACAAGAAGAAGTCCCAGTTTTTGCTTTCCGTTTCGCGCAGGGGCGGTTGGTCGGCCATGTTGATGGCCTTGTGTTTTACTTCACTCTTGCTCTTGGCCGGGCAAACCTCGACGCAGAGCCGGCAACCGGTGCAATCCTCCGGCGACACCTGCAACGTATAGCGGAGAGAATCAAACTCGCGCCACCGCGGCGGCGCAAATTTGAAATTCGCAGGGGCGGCCGCGAGCAAGCCCGCATCATAAATTTTGCCTCGGATCACCGCATGCGGGCACACCAGCACGCATTTTCCACACTGGATGCAAAGGTCCGCGTCCCAGACTGGAATTTGCTGCGCGATATTGCGTTTTTCCCACTTCGCGGTGCCACTAGGAAAAGTTCCGTCGGGCGGGAGCGCGCTAACCGGCAGTGCATCGCCATTGCCGGAAATAATTTCGCCCAGGACGCTTTTGACAAATTCCGGAGCATGATCCGGGACCGGCGGAAGTATATCGAAATGGCTATTAATTTCCCGGGGCACGTCAACCTTTTGCAAGTGCGCGATGGACGCGTCCACGGCCGCGAAATTTTTCTGAACCACGGCTTCGCCGCGTTTCCCGTAGGTTTTCTGGATCGCTTTTTTGATAGCGGCGATGGCTTCCGCGCGTGGCAGCACTCCACTGATTGCGAAGAAACAGGTTTGCATGATCGTATTGATGCGGCTGCCCATGCCTGCTTCGCGCGCCACGGAATATCCATCAATCAGATAGAATTTCAGTTTCTTGTCCAGAATTTGTTGCTGTACTTTGCGAGGGAGATGTTCCCAGACTTGATCGGCAGGGAATGGTGAATTCAGCAGGAAGGTCGCGCCTGCCTCAGCCGCGACAAGCACGTCGCTACGTTCCAGGAATGAAAACTGGTGGCAGGCAACGAAGCTCGCGCGTGAAATCAAATAAGTGGATTCAATAGGCTGCGGGCCAAAACGCAGATGCGAAACGGTGACCGAGCCCGCTTTTTTTGAGTCGTAAACAAAATATCCCTGTGCGAAGTTGGGCGTGTTGTCCCCAATGATCTTGATCGAATTCTTGTTGGCCCCGACTGTTCCGTCCGATCCCAATCCGTAGAAGACAGCGCGCACGGTGCGGGGATCTTCCGTGGAAAATGTTTCGTCATAGGCAAGGCTGGTGTGCGTCACGTCATCCCGAATGCCCACCGTGAAATGATTTTTCGGCGTTGCCGCGCTCAATTCATCGAACACGGCTTTTACCATTGCCGGTGTGAATTCTTTTGAAGAAAGGCCGTAGCGTCCCCCAACCACGCGAGGCCAGACACGTTCGGACCGGTCCTTGTCGGACATTTCCGCAAAGGTGGTGATGATGTCCTGATAAAGCGGCTCGCCCGGAGAGCCCGGCTCCTTAGTGCGATCCAGAACTGCGATCGCCCGGACAGTTTTTGGCAATGCCGCGAGGAACATCTCCGCCGGAAACGGCCGGAAGAGCCGCAACTTCAAAAGGCCAACTTTCTCTCCGCGTTTGGTCAACGCGGCGACCGTTTCCTCCGCCGCGCCCGCTCCCGAACCCATCAACACGATTACGCGTTCCGCGTCCTGTGCGCCGACGTAGTCGCACAAGTGATAGGCGCGTCCGGTTCGGGTGGCGAAGCGATCCATGGCGTTTTGCACGATGGTGGGCGTGGCGATGTAATAGGGATTGCAGGCCTCGCGCGCCTGAAAGAACACATCGGGATTTTGCGCGCTGCCTCGCAATTTCGGGCGGTCCGGAGTGAGCGCACGGTCGCGATGCTGTCGGATCGCAAATTCGTCCACCATGGCGCGCAAATCCTCGTCGGAAAGAGGGTGAATCTTGTTCACTTCATGTGACGTCCGGAAGCCATCGAAGAAATGCAGGAAAGGGATTCGCGCTTCGAGCGTCGCGGCGTGAGCAATGAGCGCAAAATCGCTGGCTTCCTGGACGGAACAAGAGGAGAGCATGGCGAATCCGGTGGAACGCGCGGCCATGACGTCACTGTGGTCGCCAAAAATAGAGAGCGCGTGGGTGGCAATCGTTCTTGCAGCAACGTGAATCACAGCGGGGGTCAACTCTCCCGCAATCTTGAACATATTCGGAATCATGAGCAGCAGGCCCTGCGAAGCGGTAAACGTCGTGGAAAGCGCTCCCGCCTGCAATGCGCCGTGCAGCGCCCCGGCTGCGCCGCCTTCGCTCTGCATCTCGACTACTGTCGGGATCGTGCCGAAAATATTGCGGCGGCCTTCGTCTTTCCATTGATCGGCCCATTCGCCCATGGGTGAGGACGGAGTGATCGGATAAATAGCGATCACTTCGCTTAGGCGATAGGCGACCGACGCGGCGGCCTGATTTCCATCAAGGATTTCCATGGTCTTTGACATGAACGATTCCTTCTTTAATGGCTAAGGTGATTGCAGAACACGCGAAATCCGCGTCGCGGGATGGGAGGGAATCGCTGCCCGCTGCAGGCCCAAACAGTGACCATGTTATACCATGGCGATGGCGACCGATAGAACGACCGGATCGAATTGTGTGGTCTCGATTCATTGACTCAGACATTCTCGTGGAAAGGGACACACTCCTCTGTGACGAGCATCACACTCGTATGTGACAGTCCACCCGAATGATGTGTATGGAGTTGCCGTGTGCCGTTACTTGGTGAAGCTGAGGCTGGTGACTGCTTTTGAGATTACGTTTTCCTGCACCTGGATGAGGTCGGAGTCTGCCCAGGTCATGCCCAGCAGCGTGAAGGCATCGCCGCCGCGTACCAGCGTCAGAAGTACGACGGACCAATCGCGGCCATCGGCTGTGCCACGCGAGCGCTGCTCGACCGCCGGCAATCCGGCAATCGTCAAATGATTCGTGCTGATCAGCCGGTAATTTTCGTAGACACTGCTCAGAGCTTTTCCTGTTGAGGTGGCGTAGGCATCGAGCGAACCTTTGGCAGGTGCGCGGCCGATAACGAGCAGTGTCGTCTGGTCGTAAGTTCCAAGCGCGGCGACGGCGTCGGGAAGCGCTTTGCGGGCCGCCGGAATCATCTCCCAACTGGGCGGCTTGTACATCTGGAAGCCGTAAGTCTGATTGACGTACAGATTGCCGCGAATTTCGTCACGAATGACAAACGGTTCGGGCGGAGCTGGAGGCGGTGGCGGCGGGACAGGAGAAGTGGGTGGCTTGGGAGCCGCTGGAGCCGCAATTGTTTTGATCGGTACGGGTTCATTCTTCGTGGGCGCAGGAAACGGACTTACAGCGGCCCTAAGCCGTTCATTTGCTGCTGCTGAATTCACAACCGCGGGCACGCTCGTTGCAGAGACGGATTCCTCAGTCACTGCCGGTGGTGCAGCGGGTTTGGCGACCGGAGGTGTTGCAGCAGGAGCAGCGACAGGAGTGCTCGCTTTCGGTTTTGACTCGGGGTCTTTCTTCGTCTGCGAAATATTGATGTCCGCTACTTTGTCCTTCTGTACGAGCGCGAAACCGTAGGAAGTTTCCACTCGGAAGGAATCATTTTCAAATCCGACGATCGTGCCACTGATTTTCGTGCCGTCTTTCAGACGAATTTCATCCGCACACGCGCCCGGCGCGTTGATCAGCAATGCAAGCAGAATCAGGAAGGGGATCGCACGGCCATTCATAATTCCAAGTATGGCAAGGCTTACAGCGCTCAGCAAGCCTCCAGGAGCGCTGGGTTTCCGCAATGTCAATGAACCTTGAAAAGAAACACACCCGTAGTTCAATCGGGTCGACTTGCAAGACCGGGTGTCGCCGAACAGCGCCGGCGTCCCGCCGGCTTTTTGTAACGCATAACAAAAAGCGCCGGCGAGACGCCGGCGTTACCACCGCGAGGCATACACACTAATTGGCTCTTAGCGGGTGTACGCCGTCCAAACGCCGGCGGCGAATTTTTTGATCGTATTGAATCCCAGGCGCTCATATAAATGCACTGCCCGCTCATTGCCGGACGTCACTGTCAGTGAGACCGAAGTGTAGTGCCGGAAGCGAAGCGCCTGCAGCGAAGCTTCCATCAACTTGCGGCCGAGCCCGCGTCCCTGGTATCCGGGAACGGCGCAAATTTGAGTGGTGTGCCCGACTCCGGCAGAAACGCAGGAATTCAAGACCACTCCGGCAAGATGACCGGCATGAGGCGGCCGAAGTACGAATGAAGCATCGGCTTGAAACTGTCCGCAGCCGGGAAGAATGATGATGTTTTTCAGGAAACGCAGAGCGCCTGACTCACTTCGATACTGGTCGTTAATTTCGCCATCAACGTGATTGGCATAGGCGAGTTGGATCAACCGCGCACAGGGTTCGAAATAGCGGTGATCCCAGCGGTCGAGGATCAGGCCCGCAGCGGGACCCTCTCGTATAAGCCCCGGGAGAACGTCGAAGGACGCGCCATTGGCCTGCGGTAGCTGCGCGACCATGAATTGGCGTGTGAAGAGCCGAAATCCGTACTCGGAGAGCACAGGATCGAGTGAATAGCCGAACGGAATGAGTTGCGCCTCGACGCGGTCCAGCTTCGGTATACCGCCTAAGGTGGTCAGCGTGTCCGCCAGTAATCGATGGCTCAGTTCTTGCTGGGGGTATCGCGGAGACACAAAAAGTCCGCCGACGAGCCCTTTATGCTCCTCCAGCACATAGAACGCATACCCAACCGGCTGACCGTCTTCGATGATGGCGGAGCCGGTGAGCGACCGGGCATCCACGAATTTCTTGATCAGGTCAATCGAAGCGCGGTAATCCCATAGAAGCTCTCGCCGCCACTGCTGCGCCTCTTCGGCCAAGAGCGGCTCCAGCTGCCTGGAAGTCAGTTGCCGCAGGTCTACGATCTGCATGCGATTTGTTTCCACCCGAGGTGTGGCCATCTCAACTACCTTTCTATCATAACTTCTCTCTGGGCCCACGCTTCACTTGTTGCCCTTGTTATCAGCAACATCCGGTGGGCCTGCACCCGCAACGAAAGGTGGGGTGTCTTTCGGAAACACCCAGCACATCGGATTTCCGCGCCGTGCGGCCATCTGTGCTAACATGCGCGAGCCGAGCTTGGCGCAGCCCGCACCCAACATTTTGATCTGTTGAGCGGTGCCGCGCTACACGGCCACAAATCTGAGCGCATGGGTTTCATTTCCGAATTCCGCGAGCCTACCAAGTGGTACTCCAAGCTTTTCATCGCTGCGTTGGCGCTCTTTTTTTTCACGATTCTTGCGAGCGCGGCGATCTCCGGGTATCTGGTGTACCGCATCATATCCCCGGCGCAGAGCCATTCCGATATCGATCTGAAAACTTTTCCGGGCCGCCCGCAATCTCTTTCCTATACCGTCGACGGTGAAGGTCCCCGCGATGGCTGGTTTTTCCCCGGTTTGAAATCAGCGCCCACCGTGATGCTGTGTCCCGCGTATCAATCAAGCCGCGGCGAGTTGGTTACCCTTGCTTCCGCGCTGCAGGACCACCAATACAATGTGCTTCTATTCGATTTTTCGGCGCAGGGGTCGAGCGGCGGACGTAGTACGCTGGGCTTTCGAGAAGTGAAAGAGCTGCGTGCCGCAATGGATGCCGTGGCTAACCGCGGCGATGTTGACCCCAATCGCTTTGGACTGTGGGGAGTCAACCTGGGCGCCTACACGGCGCTTTCCGAAGCGACGACCGACCGCCGTGTGCGCGCTCTCGCGGTGGAGTCTCCCTACGAGCGACCGCAACAGATGCTCGGAGTGCTCATTAACCGCTCCGGGCTCGGTTCGATCCCGCTCGTCGGCATAATGGCGAGATGGGGCTTCGGCTGGGTCAATTATCAGTATCGAGACGTTCCGCCATTGAGTGCAAATCTTGCGAAGCTGGCCGGAGTCGGCCAACTTTATCTGGAATCCCCTGATGAACCCGCTCTCGCCGCTCGCACGGGTGATTTATTTCGGGTTTCGCCGCTACCGCATGAACTCGTAACACTGCCACACGGGAATTACGCGGGAATGCTCGACGAAGAAAAGCACGGCTACGAGAACCGCATTGTGAGTTTCTTCCTGACATATCTGCCGCCGGCGGGAGGGTCTGACCCGCTACCGCATTGATTGCTTTCCCTCAGTCCGCAGGACATGAAGCAACATGATCGTGGGTGCGCTGATCGGATTTATTTCCTGTACCTGGATTCCGCCGTCTTGAATCTCTAAAGCAGATTTTGGAGTCGTAACAATCCAGTCCGGCTGCGGCGATCCGGGACTCCACTCTCGCAATTCTCTTCCAAAGTAGTAATTCAAACCGTATTTCCATGTCCGAGGGAGCTTGTACTCTGCGATGTCCGCGGAAGTGGAGTCTTTCGAAATGACCAATTGCGCCAATTCCCGCGGAGAAAAGAGGCGATCCGTTTGCGGCAGAATCCAGACATTAGCGATCTCAACCAGAACTGTCATGACCAACACGACGCCGATCAAGGCTGCCTTAGGCCGTTTCAGCAAACTGAGAGCGATTATAGAAAGTCCTCCCACGATACAAACGCTTAGGCCTGCGATGATGCCGCGGAGGTCGGTGATTCGGAGTATGGGCCCAATGTCGAGTGCAGGTTTGATGTACGCCGCGCCAACCGTCAGGAAAATTGCCCCAGCCGCGCCGACTTGCCAGATTGTTCGTTTGCCTCCCCGCGCGATCGAAAGTGCCACTTCGCGGCCGAGAAGAACAAAGAGCAATGGAATCGCCGGAAGAATGTAGCTGGGAAGTTTCGACTGGGACAGACTGAAGAAGAAAACCGGGAATGCAACCCAACAGCCAATCAGAGCGCCACAGGAATCCATCTCGTCTTTTTTAAGATCAATTCGGGTGAGGAGAGTACAAAACACCCAGATCCAGGGAATCACGGCCAGCAACAAGATGATTCCAAAAAACCAGAAGGGCTGCGGATGTTCGAAAACGGGTGTGAAGTAGCGCTCGAAATTGTGATGCCAGATGAAGTCACGGAGAAAACCCGGATTGCGTAGCGCGCAAAGGACATACCAGGGCAGCGCGGTCACGCAAAACGCAGCGATCACCAGTGGATTAAGGAAGCGAAAAGGAGCGCGCCATTGGCGTGAAAGTCCTGCCCACATTAACGTTGCGCCGCCGGCAAGAATGATTGCCGCTGGACCCTTCGCCAGCACTGCCGCGCCGAGAAAAAATCCAAACGCGATTCGCAAAATAGGTCCGGGGCGCGCTTTCTGCAACATTTCTGCGGCGATAGCCATCGATGCCGTCAGCATTCCCGCAAAGAGCATGTCCGGTGTCGCAGCACGCGAGAAAGCGATCATCGCGACCGACGTGGGCAGCATCAGCAGTGCATACCATGCAGCGCCAATGCCGTAGGTACGGAGCGCTGTCCAGGCGACGGCAAGCACGGCAAGCAGAGCTCCGAGAGCAGAAGGAAGGCGCGCGGCAAATTCACTCACGCCGAAGACGCGCATGGCAATTCCGGCTGCCCAATAATACAGCACCGGTTTTTCAAACCAGGGCGTGCCCCACAGGCGCGGCGTAATCCAGTCATGTGTCTCCGCCATGGCCCGAGCTATTGCCGCGTAGCGCGGCTCATCCGGCCCCACTAATCCGAGCGCACCCAGCCCACTGAACAAACATACGTAGAGCACGATGAGAACGAGCGGTATGCTCCAAAGAGGAATCTGAATGTTGCCTTCTTCAACAGCGCTTGAGCGGATTGGCGGAGTAGAATCCAAGCCGCTGAGTCTAGCATTGCGAGAGGGAGTTTTCAGCAGGGAGGCGCGAAGTGTGTGCTACCACACGCTTGCGTGCTCCTCGATTCTTTAACTTCACGACTTCCCACTAACCACGCAATCACGCCGCCTCGTGCTTGAAACGCTCAGCGCAAACGTTCGCCGTAAAGAGCGCGCGCACCCGCTATAATCCCCGGGTGCGAAATCGGTTGGAATACGCGGCGGCATGGCTGCTGCTTAAAACAATAGGCGCGATGCCGCGCCCGCTGGCGAGATTTGCCGGAGCGCGTCTCGCTGCATTCTTACTTTGGGTGCGGCCTGATTTACACCGGGCGGCGATGGAAAATCTGAACCTAGCATTTCCGGACTGGGACAAAAATCGGCGGCGGGCTGTCATACGCGGCATGGTGAGGCAACTTGGCTGGATGGGCGCGGAGTTCGCGCGCTTCCCGCGCTACACGAAGGAAAATATCGAGCGACTCGTACTGCTGGATGGATTTGAAAATTTCGCGACGGCGCAGGCGCGTGGCAAAGGAGTCCTCTTCCTTACCGGACACATGAGCGCCTGGGAACTGGCGCCCTTCGCGCAGGCTCTCTTTGGCTATCCGCTCCATTTTCTGGTGCGTGCGATCGACAATCCGCGCGTCGACTCGCTCGTCACTCATTACCGCTGCCTGAGTGGGAACTCTCCCATTGAGAAAAATCAGTCGGCTCGAGCGGTGCTGAAAGTTTTAGCTTCGGGCGGGACGGTCGGCGTCCTGGCCGATCACAATACATTGCTTACCGAAGGAGTTTTTGTGGATTTTTTCGGCATTCCCGCGTGCACCACGGCGGGACTGGCACGTTTCGCTCTACACACCGATGCCGCCGTGGTCCCTGGATTTCTCCACTGGGACGAAAAGCTCAGGAAATACAGGCTTTGCTTTGAACCAGCAGTCGAACTGACTCGCACCGGCGATGACGTCACTGACGTTCGCGAAAATACGCAGCGATATATGCGCGTCATTGAAAACTACGTGCGGCAGTATCCCGATCAATGGCTCTGGCTGCACCGGCGCTGGAAGACGCGGCCCCCGGGAGAACCGCCGATTTATCGCGATTGATTTCGGTCCGCTATTATCAACGTTCAGGGAGACACATCATGACACGTACCGCACACGAACTCGCGGAATTCCTGGGCTGTACGCTGGAGGGGGATGCCACCGTGAAATTGTCGGGCGTGGCGTCGGCGTATGCTGCCACCGTCAACGACCTGATTTATGTGGAGAAGGGAAGCCATCTGAAACGAGTTGCAGCCTCTCAAGCACGCTGCGTGGTCATCGCGCCGAAATTGGCGCTCGAAGGAAAAACATTGCTGCGCGCGTCGAATCCGAAGTTGGCGTTCGCGAAAGCGGCAACGTGGCTGGTTCCACCAGTTCCCAT
>Ga0070735_10000860_pt1 | contig 30726 bp, 30 predicted proteins | sample Coa_R1_FD_66443 | JGI IMG/M metagenome (GOLD analysis project Ga0070735, IMG submission 66443) | Surface soil microbial communities from Centralia Pennsylvania, which are recovering from an underground coalmine fire - Coalmine... | ecosystem: Environmental > Terrestrial > Soil > Unclassified ...
CTCCTCCGACAGGTGGTGTGTATGAGCAGCGAAGTGTCGCAGCATCAATTCATCACATCTTGTCGGATGCCTGCTTTTTCAGCATCCTGCTAGAGATGCTGTTCGCCGCGCCCAGGCCCGCGAACGTCCGCCGGGGTCCCGGGGGTCCTGGAGCCTCCAGAGCTGGGGCAGGGGAAGACCGGCCGGGTGCGCGAAATACGGTTCTTGACGGAAGATTCGCGGACGTGGGCGACCGTGCGCGCACCGGGACGTGCGTGCTCGCCGGACGCTGCCGAGGTGCAGCGCGATGTCCCCGGCGGGACGGAGGAGCCTCCATGCAACCGTCAGACCGTTCGAATGACCTCGCGGTTGTGTGTGACGCCTGGACGCGCTTCACGGAGACCGGTCAGCTCGGCGCGGGCCTCGACCCGCTGGTCGCGGTCTCCTGGAAGCGGTGTGCCCCCCGGTTGAACCCGCTTGGCGCGCCGCAATGGGCGTACCTCAGTGACGACGTCCTTCCATTGACGCTGAACCAGCACGCTTCTATGCGGGCGATCGCCCGGCCGCTGATGGAGGACGTTCACCAGTACATCGAGGGCGCCGGGGCCGCGCTGCTGTTTTGCGACAGCACCAACTGTCTACTGGAGATGTTGGGCGACCGCGAGGCCGTAGCGGCAGCCACGCACCTGGGATTCCGCCGCGGGGCGTTTCTCGACGAGACGCGCATCGGGACCACGGCGTTCTCGGTGGCACTGATCGAGCGTGCGCCCGTCCAGATCGTCGGGCCCGAACACTTCCTGCAATGCTTCCACGCACTCGGATCGGCGGCCGCGTCGATCTTCGACCTGGACGGAGGCCCCGTCGGGGTGATCGGCCTCCTTGGTCCGGTGGACCGGCACAGCCGCCACGTGTTGGGGATCGTGGTGGGCGCGGCCAAGGCGATCGAGAACCAGCTGCAGGCGGACCTGTTCATCCACGAGGCCAACACGCAGGCCACCGAGCTGAACGAGACGATGGACGCGATCTCCGAGGGCGTGCTCGCGTGGACGGCCGGGGGGGTGATCACGCACCTCAACCACCGTGCCGGGTTGCTCCTCGGGCTCACGCCGACGATGGTCGTCGGGCGGCCGCTCGCGGAGTATCTGACGCTGCAGCAGGGATTTGCGCGCGCACTCGTCCTTGGGGAGGAACTGCACGACGTCGAGGCCACGCTGGCCGTGCAGGGCCGACCCGTCGAGTGTCTCGTCAGCCTGCGCATCATCCGCACGCGACAGGGTGATCCCGCGGTCTACATCGCGACGCTGCAGCGGATCGAGCGGGTGCGTCAGTTGGTGCACCGTCAGCTCGGCGCGCAGGCCCGTCTCACGCTCGACGACATCGTCGGGCACGGGCCGGCCGCGCGGCGCGTGAGACGGCAGGCGCTCGCCGCGGCAAACGCGCGGGGATGCGTGCTGTTGATCGGAGAGAGCGGTACCAACAAGAACCCGCTCGCGCGCGCGATCCACAACAGCGGCGCGCGCGCGGACGGTCCGTTCATCGCGATCAACTGCGGCGCGATCCCCCGCGCCCTCGTGCTCGGCGAGTTCCTCGGGTTCGCCGCGGGGGCGTTCAACAGCGGGCGTTCGACCGGGCAGCCGAGTAAGTTTGAGTTGGCGGATGGCGGCACGCTGCTCCTCGAAGACGTCGAGGCGCTGCCGCTCGAGATGCAGGCCGCGTTGCTCGCAGTCATCGAATCGGGCGAGGTGACCCGCCTCGGTGGCACGCGCACGGTTCCCGTCGACATGCGGGTGATCGCGTCCACGGAAGTCGATCTCGAGGCACGCGTCGCGGAAGGGGCGTTTCGCCCCGACCTGCTCTTCCGTTTGAGTTCGTTTGTGATCATGCCTCGGCCGCTCCGCGAACGTCCGGAGGACCTGCCGTTGTTGATCGATCACTTGCTGGAGCAGTTGAGCGCGCAGATCGGGCGTCCGCTGTCGATGACGGCCGCCGCAAGGCGCCTGCTGCGCGCCTATCCGTGGCCGGGCAACATCAGCGAACTCGAGGCGGCGATCGAGCGCGCGGCACTCCGGTGCATGGGACGTGCGATCCAGCCCGCGCACCTGCCGGACAGCGTGCGTCGGCCGCACGCGAAGGTGCCGAACAAACCGATCGCCGAACCGGTCCGGAGCCTCGCGCAGGCGGAAGAGGTAGCGATTCTGAGCGCGGCGCGGTTCACGCAGGGTAACCTGAGTCGTGCAGCCGAGCTCCTCGGGATCGGTCGGACAACCCTGTGGCGGAAGATGCGGGAGCTCGGTCTCAGCGCGAAGGATTTCGGCACGGACCGGCCGCGCGCGGCCGGCTGAGGCCGGCGTCCCGACGTGGCGAGGGTGGGGACCGGGTCCTCCGAGCGGATCTAGCGCGCGATCACCACGGAGCAATGGGCGCCGTGGAGGACCCGTTCGCTCACGCTCCCGAGGACCAATCCCCCGATCCGGCCGAGGCCTCGCCGGCCAAGGACGATCAGATCTGCACGGACCTCCTGCGCGAGTTTGAGGATCTCCTCGGCCGGGTCTCCAGTCCGATACACCGTCGTCACGTGTGTCCCATGTTCCGTGAATGCACGCGCGGCGTGGACGAGGATGTCTTCGCCTTCGGATTCGAGCCGCTCGGCAATGATACGAAAGTCGGAGAGGCGGTGCACGCCGGGCCCGACGGCCGGTGCGTGCGGGATATGGCCCACGTTGATCAGGGTCACGTCGAGGCCGCCGAACGTGTGCCCCCATCGCGCCACCCAGAGGACCGCTCGGTCCGCGTGGGGCGACCCATCCGTGCCGATGACAACTCGCATTGTTCCGCCTCCCTCCGTGTGATCCGTCAAGGCTTCCCCGGCCGCAACCTTCGACCGGACCCGGGATCCACAACGCGCGCCCCAACGATGGTCCCGGCCGCTTGTCTCACGGAGGACGGTCCCGCCCGGGCCCGTCCGCAAGCTTCTTCTTGACCCGCTTGAGCCGAAATACGTCTTCCCGCGCCCGTTCCTCCAACTTGGCGGCGATCTGCTGGATCTCCTCACGCAGGCGGGGGATCAGGATCTGTTCAAGCGCGTTCACCCGGCGGGTCGTCTTCCTAATCTCATCACCGACCTTGGCCATCGTCGCCTCGGTGCCTGCGGCGCTCAGCAGGACGGACACCAGTTCCTCGAAGTGATTCGCGCATTCGACGGCACGCCACGAGACGGCGATCGGATCGTGTCCCCGCTCGAGCATGGTCCTGTGTACGCCGTTTCCCGTTACCGCGGGAACCTGAACACCCCACAGATTGTTCGTGCCGATCTCGACCGACAGATTTCGAGTGTCCACGAACGCCACAGATTCCAGCACTTCCGGCCCCTCGACCGCTTTGGCGACGCTCAGGATCCGATAGGACGCGTCTGCAATCCGGATCAATCGGGTTCGAGCGATGTGCGCTTGCCGAACGAGGTCCCAAAAATTGGATGCGAGGGCGTCGCGCTTCCGCGTGAGGAGATCGGCAGCTTGCAGGGCTTGGGCCATCCGGCTCCTGCGCTGCAGCAGATTCATTCGCGTGGGACTGATCGTGTCGCTCATCTACGCCCGCACTCCCATGGAGCGCCGAACAACCGCGTTTCCCGGCGCGGTCACAGCGCGCTCACCGGGCCCGATCTCAACGTACCACACGGGATTCCCAAATACTTCCGTTGGGGGGGCGGCGGGCGCGCACCCCGGTTCTCGTGTCGGCACTTGCGTGGCGCCGGCGCACTCATCCGGGCTCCAGCAGGCGGCCACACGAGGCATCCGGGGGACGACCGCGGACACTCGCTGGGCGGCCGGACGGTCACATTCCGGCGCCGGGCACTCAAGGAGCGACCGCCGGCCCGGCGAACCCGGATCTCGTGACCTCCACCTCTCCTGCTCGTGTCGACGGCGACCGGCTCTGGGCCGCGCTCACGGCGATGGCCGAGATCGGCGCCACGCCCGCCGGAGGGGTGCGGCGTCTCGCGCTGACCGATGAAGACCGGGCCGCTCGGGACTTACTCGTCCGCTGGCTCGAGGACGCGGATTGCGCGGTCCGCGTGGACGACTTAGGGAACATCTACGGGCGACGCCTCGGTGCCGTCGTGGTCCTACCGCCGGTGGTCATGGGCTCCCACCTCGATACCGTGCCCACCGGGGGGCGGTTTGACGGCGCGCTCGGTGTGCTCGCGGCACTCGAGGTTGTGCGCGCGCTGAACGACGCGGACATCGTGACGCGGCATCCGCTCGAGGTCGTCTGCTGGACGAACGAAGAGGGCGTTCGGTTCGCTCCGGCGATGCTGGCGAGCGGCGTCGTGTGCGGGCAGTTTACGCTGGAGCAGGCGTACGCGACGCCCGATCTCGACGGGCGCACGTTTGGAGCCGAACTGCGGCGCATCGGCTACGCCGGTGACGCGACCCATCGGCTCGCCGCGGCCGCCGCGTACCTGGAACTCCACGTCGAGCAGGGGCCGGTCCTGGAGCGCGCGGGCGATGAGATCGGGGTCGTCGAGGGTGTGGAGGAAATCTCGTGGAGCCGGGTCGACGTCGTCGGACGCGCCGCGCACGCGGGCCCGACGCCGATCGCCGATCGGCGGGATGCCTTGGTCGCGGCGGCGCGGGTCGTGCTCGCCCTCCGGGAAGCGGCCCAGGCGGTGCCGGGTGTCCGTGGCACGGTGGGACGGCTCGAGGTGGTGCCGAACGCGGTCAACGTGGTGCCCGGGTCGGTGCGGTTGACCGCCGATCTCCGGGCGCCGCGGGGTGAGGATCTGGATCGCGCGCGTGCCGCGTTCCGCGATCGGTGCGCGGACGCCGCACGCCGGGACGGAGTTGAGGTCCGCGTGGAAGAGTTCTGGCGGAGCCCGGCGACCTCGTTCTCGCCGATCGTGATCGAGGCCGTGTCCCAAGCGGCGCGAACCCTGGGCTACTCCAGCCGCCGGTTGTGGGCGGGCGCGGGACACGACGCCAAGTACGTGGCGGATCGCTTCCCGGCCGGCATGATCTTCGTGCCGAGTGTCGGCGGCCTGAGCCACAACGAGCGCGAGTGGACCGAACCGGAGGCCTGTGCACGCGGCACCGCCGTGCTCCTCGAAGCCGCGCGCACGCTCGCCGGGTAATCCGCCGCCCCTGCGCGCGATCGCGCTCCGGCGTCTGTGGTGGATCTTGCGAGAACGGCCGCGGCGCGCTGCCGCGCCCGATGCGACCCATGCGACACGGCCGCTTCGGGTTCGCCCGGGAGGAGGCATCGCGAGCCTGCGGGAAGGTTCCGTCAGCGGCCGCAGGAGGTCGCCCGAGAGCGTTTCGCGGAGGGATCGGATGCCCGCACCCGATGTTGGCCGGATTGCCGAAGAGCACGGTGAGGAGATCGTCGCGCTGGCGCGCGATTTGGTCAGGATCGACACGACGAACACGGGTGTGATGCCGACGGGCAACGAGACCGAGGCGGCGACCCTGTTGCAGCGCATCCTCCGAGCCGCCGGGGTCGAGTCTGAAATCCACGGGCGCGTCCCGGAGCGTGGCAATCTCTTCGCGACGGTTCCCGGGCGGAGCGGGAGGACGGCTCTCGTCTTGTTGTCGCACACCGACGTCGTGCCCGCAGGCGACGCTGCGCAGTGGACCCACCAGCCGTTCGCCGGTGCGGTCGAGGACGGATATCTCCACGGCCGCGGTGCCGCCGACATGAAGGGCACGGTCGCGGCGCAGGCGATGACGCTGATCCTGCTGCGGCGGCTCGGGGTGCCGCTCGCGCACGGTGTGGGGTTCGTCTGCGTCGCGGACGAGGAGGCCGGAGGAGCCTACGGCGCCGGGTGGGTGGCGAAGACACATCCCGATTGGTTCCAGGCGCAGTGCTGCCTCAACGAAGGTGGGGGGACGTTCGTGCCGGCGCCCGGTCGCGACTGGTGCCTGCTCGGTGTCGGCGAAAAGGGCAGGTACGAGGTGACCGCGACGTTTCACGGGCGCGGCGCCCACGCGGCGCGTCCGTGGGAGGGCGACAACGCGTTCTACAAAGTCGCGGCGGCGCTGGCCCGCCTGCAGGGGTACGAGCCGGAGCGGGACACCGGCGCGCCGGTCTTCGAGGCGCTCTCCCGTGCAGTCGGCCCGGTCACGCCGGCCACGGTCGACGCGGTGATCGCGCGCCTCGCGCCGTCCCATCCGCGCCTCGCCGACCACGTGCGGCAGACCTCGCGCCTCGTCATCACCCCGACGCTGGTCTCGGGCGGGGTTAAGTCGAACAGCGTGCCCGATGCGTGCCGGTTGACCTGCGACGTCCGGGCGCTGCCCCATCAGGGGCCGGCGTACGTGCAGGAGCTCGCGCAGCGCCTGCTCGCCGGCGCCGACGTCCGCGTGGACCAGACGGCGGTGTCCAACAAATCGGATGCCCCCGCCGACCTCGTGGCCGTGTTCCAGGATGCGCTCGCCCGCGCGATCGGCCGGACGGTCGAGGTCGTCCCAAGCATCAGCGGCGGGTTCACCGATTCCCGGTTCGTGCGCGCGCTCGGGGTGCGGGCGTACGGATTCTCGCCGGGGGCCCCCGAGAGCGACCCGTCGCGGCATCGCGCGCACGGGCCGAACGAGTCGGTCGCGGTGCGGGATCTGGTCGTGCAAACGGCGACATACCTCGGGATCGCGGACCGGCTCGCCGCATCGAGCTAGCACGGCGTCGGCGGGGAGCGACCCAAGCGCAGGGTCGAAGGAGGAGGCACGATGTTCACCGCGTTTGTGATGATCCAGACCGAGCGGCGGCGTACCCAGGAGGTTGCGCGGCAACTCGCCGAGATTGCCGGCGTTGCGGAGGTCTATTCGGTGACCGGTGAGTGGGATATCATCGCGGTGCTGCGGCTGAAGGACTACACCGAACTCGCCGACACGGTGACGGGGAGAATGGTGGAGATCCCCGGGATCACGCGGACGAACACCCATCTGGCGTTCCGGGCGTTTCCGGAGTCGCTGCTCGAGCGGTCGTTCTCCGTTGGCCTCGAGGAAGATCCGGGGGCGTCAGGGCCGGGGCCGCACGGACGATAGCGCGCGCCATGCATGCTACAATGGTGGCGCGACGATGCGGTTCCGGCCGGAGATCGACTACTATGAGATTCTTCAGGTGCACCCGCGCGCCTCTCAGGAGATGGTCAAGAAGGCGTACCGCACCCTCATGGGCGAGATGGGCGCCCACCCCGATCTCGGCGGAGACGAAGAACGGGCGAAACTGATCAACGAAGCCTACGCCGTGCTGGGAGACCCGGATCTCCGCGGCGCCTACGACCGCGCGCGGGGGGGACAGGCCGCAAGAGGAGGGTTCGCGCCCACCCCGGCCGGCGGGAGAGGCGGCGAGCCCGATCAGGTCGCGGCGTTTCTCCGCAAGCTCATGCTCTCCGCCGCCGTGATCGCCGCAGGCATGGTCCTCGCCCGGCTGCTCGAAAACCCCGTGCTCAGCCTGGCCGACCTCGCGGCGATGGTCGGCGTCCTGCTGCGGATCTGGAGCCAGGTGGCTGTGCTCGGCGGACGCTGAGGCGGCCTGACTCCGCGGAGCCACACCGGGGTGCGCGTGTCACCGCGGGTTCCGACGCGCCCACGCTACAGTGGCGGCACGGCTTCGCTCCAGGACGTCGCGCCCTCGTATGCGGCGGCGACCCGGAGAATCGTCGACTCCTCGAACGGGCGTCCGGCGAGCTGTAGGCCGAGCGGGAGCCCGTGCAGCGTCAGGCCGCACGGTACGGTGAGGCTCGGGAAGCCCAGGAAGCTGAACGGCCGGTTCATGACCGGCGATCCGGTGGACGCCAGGCCCTCGGGAGCCGGCCCCGGCGCCGCCGGGGTGGCCAGCACGTCGACGTCCCGGAACAACTCGCGCATCGCCTCGATCAGCTTGGTCCGCACCTGTTGGGCGCGGACGTACGTCGGCGCCGGGACCTGAAATCCGGTCTCGATGAATGCCCGGAGTTTCTGCCCGTAGTCCGCGGCGCACGTCCGGTAGCGATCCACGTGCACCGCCGCCGCCTCGACGTTGTGGATGAGGTCGTGGGCGTCCATCCCCGCCTCGAACAGGTCCGGGAGTCGCACGTCGCGGACCGTGCTGCCGAGCTCGCCGAGCGTGCTCAACGCGGCGCGATAGGCGCCTGCGGCTTCGATGTCCAGCCCGTCGAAAAAGTAGCGGTCCGGCACGCCGATCCGCAGGCGGTGCAGCCCCCGTTCCCCCGCGCCGGCGTCGTCAAGCGCCAACACGTAGCGCTCGGCCGGGGGCGCCGAGAGCGTCGCAGGATCGTTTGGGTCCGCACCGGCGATCGCGTCGAGCAGGAGCGCGACATCGCGCACGGTGCGGCCCATGGGGCCTGGATGGTCGAGTGTCCAGGCGAGCGGGTGAACGCCGTACCGGCTGACGCGCCCGAACGTCGGCTTGAGCCCGACGATCCCGCAGAACGCGGCGGGCCGCACGATCGACCCGGAGGTTTGCGTGCCGAGCGCGCCGTGGCACATGCGCGCGGCGAGTGCTGCGGCGGACCCGCTGCTCGATCCCCCGGGGGTGTGGTCGAGCGCCCAGGGATTGCGGGCGGGCGACGGGTCGAACGACGCGAACTCCGTGGTGTGCGTCTTGCCGAGGAGGATCGCGCCGGCCTCACGCAGGCGCACGACCGTCGTGGCGTCGTACGTCGGGACGAAACCGGCCATGATGCGCGACCCGCACGACGTTTCGATGCCCGCGGTGTAGAAGATGTCCTTGACGCCCACCGGGATCCCGTGCAGCGGGCCGATCGCCGCGGTCGCGCCGAGGCGTTCGGCCTGCCGACGCGCCTCCTCCGGCCGGAGGCGCGCCCACGCGAGCACGCGGGGCTCGACCCGCTCGATGTGGCCGAGCGTCGAGTCGAGCAACTCGACCGGCGACAGCCGGCGGTTTGCGACGGCGGCCGCCGCCTCGCTGAGCGACAGCGCGTACGGCTCAGTCATCGTCGCGCCGCAGCCGCGGAGCGCCGGCGGGTTCGGTGTCGTGCGTGACGGGCGCACCGTGCACCGCCTTGATGCGGCGCCTGACCGCCTCGAACTCATCGTCGAAGTACCGGCCCGTCTCCGTGGGGAGGGCCAGTAGCACGCGAGTCCACGCCAACGCCGACGCGTCACGCTCCATGCCTCGCCTCCTTTGCCCCCGCGGTACAGGGGTCTTGGTCCGCGGGCGCCGGAGTTCCTCCAGCGGCCGCGCGGGCTCAGCGCAGGTGCTCGGTGAGAAACTGAGCGATGCGCGTACGGGCGTCCTGAGTGGCTGTCTCATCGTAGCGGAGGTGGAACGTCCGGTTGTTCTGCCGAACGATCCGATCCGGCCCGGGCATGTCGAACACATGCGTCGCCTCCGGATAGACGTGCCAGTCGATCGGCGCGCCGGCGTTCCTGAGTTGGGTTGCGCGGACCACGCACCCGGCGGGCGGCTCCTCGTCGTCCGCGCCTCCCGCCAGGATCAGCAGCGGCGAGGCGATGCCGCCCGGCAGAAACGACGCGCAGTGCGGATACACGGCGATCGCCGCCGCGAAGCCGCCCCCGGGCGGCTTGACCGCGGCCACCATCTGCGCGCTGGCTGCCTCCAGGGTCGCGCCGCCGCCGTGCGACCATCCGATGACGGCGATGCGCGCCGGGTCTGTCCCAGGGTGGGAGCGGAGGGCGATCAACGCGCCGAGCGCGTCGAGCGCGTGATCGCGGAACGACGATTCTCCTGCGGCGCACAGGCCCCGCGTGCCCCGGGGCGCGAGGCTGTCCGGCATGACGACTTCGTAGCCGGCGCTGAGGAACCACGACGCCCACGTGCGTTCCGTGTTCGTGATGCCTTCGCATCCGTGCAGCAGCACGATCGACGGAAACGGTGCGGGGCCGTCGGGCCGGTACAGGGTGGCGGGCACCGGCTCGGCGAGCGACGGCGAGAGGCTCTGGAAGGTGATGCGTTCCTGCGGCTGGAGTGCCTCCGCGCGACCGGTCGGGGGGGACGCGGCGACCGCCAACACGGCGGCAAGGACCGCGAGCGTGCGCGCGACCGCACGCACTCGCCGACGTCGGGGCGCCGTGGCGCGCCGCGCGCCCGCCCGGGGCGTCTCGCCGTGCGTGGTCACGGACAGGGGTGTTGGCGCATGGGACGGAAACTTCCTCTCGGGATGTCGACGGTGTCCGCGCGGTACGCTGAGGCGCCGCTGGTGCTGGCGCTCGATCTCGGGAGTTCCTCTGTCCGGGCGATCGGCTACGATCGTCTCGGCCGCGAGATCGACGGGTCCGAGGGACGGTTCGCGTACGCGTGGCACCGGACCCCCACTGGCGGCGTCGAGGTCGACCCCGAGATGATCCTGGAGGGGACGTTCGCGGCGATCGATCAGGCGCTGGCCGGCGTCGGGGATCGCGCGCCGGAGGTGCGCGCGGTCGGCGTGTCCACGTTCTGGCACAACATCATGGGGATCGGGCCGGCGGACCGGTCCGTCACCCCGTTGTACTCGTGGGCCGACGAACGGAGCGCCGGCGCGGCGGCGGTCCTGCGCGCGCGCTTCGACCAGGAGGCGCTGTGGCGCCGGACGGGGTGCGTCTTTCACCCGAGCTACCCGGCGGCGCGCCTCCTGTGGTTGCGGGATGCGTTTCCCGATCGTCACCGCGCGGCGACGCGCTGGGTCAGCATCGGAGAGTACCTGTCGCTGCGGTGCTTCGGCCGGACCGCCTGCAGCATCTCCATGGCGTCGGGTACCGGTCTGCTCGACCAGCGGCGCTGCACCTGGGACGAGGAGCTGCTTGCGGTCCTCGGCCTGACCGCGGATCGGCTGTCGCCGCTCGTCGACGTCGACACGCCGTTTCGAGGGCTGCGGCCGTCGTTCGCGAGGCGGTGGCCGGCGCTCGCGGAGATTCCGTGGCTCCCGGCAGCCGGCGACGGCGCGCTCGCCAACATCGGGACCGGGTGCATCGGTCCGGGACGCGCCGCGCTGTCGATCGGCACGACCGGTGCGATTCGCGTGCTGCGGTCCGGTCCCGTCCCGGACGTCCCCCGCGGGCTCTGGGTCTACCGCGCGGACCGCTCGCGCGTCCTGGTCGGCGGAGCGCTCAGCAACGGCGGCAGCGTGCACCGGTGGGTCGAGGACCGCGCGGCACTGGGCGCTCCGGCAGACGTGGACCGCGCGCTGCTCGACCGGCCGCCGGACGGGCACGGGCTCGTGGTGCTGCCGTTCTTCGCCGGCGAACGCAGCCCGGACTGGCCCCTGGCCGTCCGGGGCGCGATCGTGGGAATGACGCTCCGGACGGACCCGCTGGATCTCATGCAGGCGGCGCTGGAGGCGGTGGCGTACCGCTTCGCACTGATCTGGGACCTTGTCCGAGAGGCGTTTCCGGAGGTGCGAGAGATCGTCGCGAGCGGGGGCGCCCCCGCCCGGTCACCGGCGTGGATGCAGATCATCGCCGACGTCTTCGGCCACGAGGTCGTGGTTTCGGACGAAGCGGAGGGTAGTAGTCGGGGCGCCGCGCTCTTAGCCCTCGAGGCGGTGGGCACATCGCCGGTCGACCTCGCGCTGGCTGCGTCTGGGCGCGTGTACGCCCCCGACGCGGAAAGACACGCGCGCTACCGCGAGGCCCGGGCCCGGCAACGTCGCGTGGAGGCGGCGCTCGCCCCGCTCCAGCACCGCGTCACGGGGTAACCCCCTCGGCCGGCGCCGGCGGGACGCGTGACAGCCGGCGGTCCGAACTTTAGAATATATGATTGAAGCGCATCACGCCCCGTTGCGATCGCATACGATGTTCTGTGAGACATCTCGGAGAGACGTACCCGCGGTCTCCCGTCGAGGGTCGTGGAGGCGAGCATGGCGATCGAGACCAAGACGCTGGACGAGCTCTGCGTCAACACGATTCGCACGTTGTCGATCGACGCGGTGCAGAAGGCGAAGTCCGGGCACCCCGGGATGCCGATGGGCGCGGCCGCGATGGCGTACGTGCTGTGGACACGCCATCTCCGGTACAACCCCAAGAACCCCGGCTGGCTCGACCGCGACCGGTTCGTGCTCTCCGCCGGGCACGGCAGTATGCTCTTGTACAGTCTGCTCCACCTCACCGGCTACGACCTGACGATAGAGGATCTCCGGCAGTTCCGGCAGTGGGGCAGCCGGACGCCGGGGCATCCGGAGCGCCACTGCGCGCCGGGGGTAGAGGTCAGCACCGGCCCCCTCGGGCAGGGCGCCGGGAACACCGTCGGGATGGCGATCGCCGAGCGGTGGCTGGCCGCCACGTTCAACCGGCCTGAGCACACCATCGTGGATCACTACACATACGCGATCACGAGCGACGGCGACCTCATGGAAGGGGTGGCCGCCGAGGCGGCCTCGCTGGCGGGGCACCTGCGGCTTGGGCGCCTGATCTGGCTCTACGACGCCAATCTCGTGACGCTGTCGGCGACGACCTCCGTCACGTACACCGAGGACGTCGGCCGCAGGTTCGAAGGGTACGGCTGGCACGTCCAGCACATCGCCGACGGGAACGACCTTGCGGCGGTGGACCGCGCGCTGACCGCGGCGCGGGCGGCGGACGACCGTCCATCGCTCGTCGTCGTGCGCACACACCTCGGGTACGGCAGCCCGCACCGCCAGGACACGTTTCAGGCGCACGGGGAACCCCTCGGAGACGACGAGGTGCGCGCCACCAAGCGCGCGCTGGGGTGGCCCGAAGACAAGACGTTCTACGTTCCGGACGACGCGCTGCGGCACTTTCGGGAGGCCGTGCCGAGAGGCGCGGCGCTCGAGGACGCGTGGGGCAAGCGGTTCGACGCGTACCGGGCCGCGTTCCCCGATCTCGGGCGGGCGTTCGGACAGGCGTTCACGAACGGACTTCCCGAGGGCTGGGAGTCCGCGCTGCCGGCGTTTGGTCCGGGGGACGGCCCCCTCGCCACGCGGGAGGCCTCGGGGAAGGTCATGAACGCGATCGCCGCGTCGGTTCCCGCGTTGATCGGCGGGTCCGCGGATCTCGACCCCTCGACGCACACGATGCTCAAGGGCGCGGGCGACTTCGAGAGCCCCGCGGCGGACGGGAGCGCGAGCGCGCAGGGTCGCGCCGGCGGCGTCTGGGGCTACGCGGGGCGGAACGTGCACTTCGGCATCCGCGAACACGCCATGGGCGCGGCGCTCAACGGCATGGCGGCGCACGGCGGCGTCCGGCCGTTCGGGGCGACGTTCCTTGTGTTCTCCGACTACATGCGGCCGAGCGTCCGCCTCGCGGCGCTGTCCGATCTCCCGGTCATCTACGTCTGGACCCACGACAGCGTCGCGCTCGGTGAGGACGGGCCGACGCACGAACCCGTGGAACACCTCGCCAGCCTCCGAGCGGTCCCCAACCTGCTCGTGCTCCGGCCGGCCGATGCCAACGAGACCGTCGAGGCGTGGCGCGTCGCGCTGCGGCACACGGCCGGTCCGGTAGCGCTTGTGCTCTCGCGGCAAAAGCTGCCGGTGTTCGACCGCACGGGGCTCGGCGCTGCCTCGGGGACCGAGAAGGGCGGGTACGTGTTGGCCGACGCCGCCGGAGGATCGCCCGACACCATTCTGATCGCGACCGGATCCGAGGTCGCGTTGGCGCTTGAGGCGCACGCGCGGCTGACCGCGGAGGGCATTCGGTGTCGCGTCGTATCGTTGCCCTGTTGGGAGCTGTTTGAGGCCCAGCCCGAGGCCTACCGCGACCGTGTCCTGCCGCCGGCGGTGCGGGCCCGCGTGACCGTCGAAGCGGCGGCATCCTTCGGATGGGAGCGGTACGCGCGGGATGACGGCGTGATCATCGGGCTCAATCGGTTCGGCGCCTCGGCGCCCGGGCCGGTGGTGATGCGCGAGTTGGGGTTCACGGTCGAGCGCGTGGTGGCGGCCGCAAAGACCGTGTGGGATCGGACCCGGTGAGGCCTGAGGAGGGACGGTCATGACTGAGAACCGACAGGCGACCGCGAAGAATCCGTTGCGCATGCTGCGAGAGGTGGGGCAGAGCGTCTGGCTGGACTTTATCGAGCGCGGCCTGCTGCGGTCCGGCGGGCTCGGGCGCCTCGTCGCAGACGACGGCATCGCCGGGGTCACGAGCAACCCGACGATCTTCGACAAGGCGATCTCGGGCGGCGCCGAGTACGACGAGGCGATCGCCGCGCTCGTCGCCGCGGGCAAAAGCGCCGGGGAGATCTACGAAGCGCTGGTCGTCGCGGACATCCGCGCGGCGGCGGACGTGCTGCGGCCGGTGTTCGATGAGACGCGCGGCGCCGACGGATACGTGTCGATCGAGGTGTCCCCGCTCCTCGCGCACGACACGGCGGGGACGATCCAGGACGTGCGACGGTGGTCGGCGCTCATCGACCGGCCGAACGTTATGGTCAAGATTCCCGCGACCACGGAGGGCATTCCGGCGATCGAGGAGATGATCGCGGAGGGGCGCAACATCAACATCACGCTGATCTTCTCGCTGGAGATGTACCGCCGCGTCATCGAGGCCTACCTGCGGGGATTGGAGCGCCGGGCCGGTGCGGGCGGATCGCTCCACCAGGTGGCGTCGGTCGCGAGCTTCTTCGTCAGCCGGATCGATACCGAGGTGGACAAGCGGCTCGAGGCGCGCCTCAAGGACGCGGCCCCCGAGGAGGCCGCGCGGCTTCGGGCGTTGTTCGGCAAAGCCGCGATCGCGAACGCTAAGCTCGCCTATCGGGTGTTCCGCGAGACCTTCACGGGCGCCAGGTTTCAGACGCTCGCGGGCCGGGGCGCGCGCGTGCAGCGTCCGCTGTGGGCGAGCACCAGCACGAAGAACCCGGCGTACCCGGATCTCCTGTACGCGGAGGCGCTTGTGGGACCCGACACGGTGGACACGATGCCGCCCCAGACGATCGCGGCCTTCCGCGACCACGGGCGCGTCTCGCCGGGCGCCGTGATGGAGGACGTGGAGGGGGCCGCCAAGGTGCTGGTCGATCTGGCCGCCGCGGGGGTTCCCATCGACGATGTCACTCTCATGTTGCTCGACGCCGGGGTGGCGTCGTTCTCGCAATCGTTCAACGAGCTGTTCGCCAGCATCGAGACGAAGCGGCGGGGCGCGGCCGCCACGCCCCGCTGACCGCGTGGTCGCACACCCGCTCGATCTCGACGGGGGCGGCGGCCCCTCCGGCGCCGGGTGCATCACCACGGGTGAGAAGGGAGTCACGCTGATGAAGGTCGGGTTCGTCGGATTTGGCCGCATGGGCGGGAACATGGTGACGCGGTTGCTGGAGCGGGGGCACGAGGCGGCCGTGTACGCGCGCCGGGCCGAGGTGCGGCAGGAGGCGGCCGCCAAGGGCGCGGTCGCGGCCGCATCGCTCGCCGAGCTCGTCGAGCGGCTGGCGCCGCCGCGGGTCGTCTGGATGATGGTGCCGGCGGGCGATGCGGTGGAACAGACGATCGCGGAGGTGGCGCCGCGGCTCGCCAAGGGCGACGTGCTGGTCGACGGCGGCAACTCCTACTATAAAGACTCCATGCGCCGCGCCGCCGCCGCGAAGTCGCGGGGCCTTTTCTACGTCGACGCGGGGACGAGCGGCGGCATCTGGGGGCTTCAGGTGGGCTACTGCATGATGGTCGGCGGGGACCCGGAGGCGGTGAAGATCGTGGAGCCGTTGTGCCGGGCGCTGGCACCCGAGCGCGGGTACATGCACGTCGGGCCGAGCGGGGCCGGTCACTACGTCAAGATGATCCACAACGGCATCGAGTACGGCATGCTGCAGGCGTACGCAGAGGGGTTCGCCGTGCTCCACGCCGCGCCGTTCCCGTTCGACCTCCACGCCATCAGCGCGATGTGGAACCACGGGAGCGTCGTGCGTTCCTGGCTGCTCGAACTGGCGGAGCGCGCGTTCGCCGAGGATCCCGAGATCAAGGGCATTAAGGGCTACGTTGCGGACTCGGGCGAGGGTCGGTGGACCGTGCAGGAGGCGATCGAGCGGGACGTCCCGGCGCCGGTGATCACCTTGTCGCTGCTGCAGCGCCTGCGGTCGCGCGAAGACGAGAACTTCGGCGACAAGGTCATCGCGGCGCTGCGCAACCAGTTCGGCGGACACCCCGTCCGCACCGAGTAGGCCGTGAGCGTCGTCTCTGCGCCGTCGCTGCGCGAGAGCGGCCGGTCGCGCCGCGTCCCGGACCCGTGCACGGTGGTCATCTTCGGCGCCACGGGGGATCTGACGCACCGCAAGCTGATGCCGGCGCTGTACCGGCTCGCGCGACTGGGCCGTATCAGCCCCGCCTGCGCGGTGGTGGGCGTGGCCCGCCGCGCGAAGACCGACGACGCCTTTCGGACGGAAATGGCGGACGCGGTGCTCGGGCCGTCCCCCTCCCAGGCCGACCGGTCGGCCTGGGAGACGTTCGCGCAGGGTCTGTCCTACGTGCAGGCGGAGTTCGGCGATGCCCAGGCGTACGAGCGGCTGCGGGACGCGCTCGACCGTCTGGACCAGGATCGGGGCACCGGCGGCAATCGCGTGTACTATCTCGCGACCGCGCCCGAGTTCTATGCCGAGATCGTCCAGCACCTCGGCAGCCGCGGGCTCGTCGCGAATGCCTCGCCGGCCGTCGACGGGGGGCGGCGGTGGACCCGCCTCATCGTGGAGAAGCCGTTCGGCCGCGATCTGCGGAGCGCGCGGGAACTCAACCAGACGCTGCAGCGGGTGTTCCGCGAGAACCAGATCTACCGCATCGACCACTATCTCGGCAAGGAGACCGTCCAGAACATCCTGGTGTTCCGGTTCGCCAACGGCATCTTCGAGCCGATCTGGAACCAGCACTTCATCGATCACGTCCAGATCACGGTCGCCGAGACGGTCGGCGTGGAGGCGCGGGCCGGCTACTACGAGACCGCCGGGGTCGTGCGCGACATCGTGCAGAACCACATGATGCAGCTCCTGACGCTCGTCGCGATGGAGGCCCCGGTCGCGTTCGAGGCCGACGAGGTGCGCGAGGAGAAGGTCAAGGTGCTCCGCGCCGCGAGGCGGTTCTCCTCGGAGGACGTCGCGCGAAACGTCGTCGTCGGCCAGTACGGTCGCGGCACCGTTGGGCCAGAACAGGTGTCCGGCTACCTGCAGGAGCCGCGGGTGGCGGAGGATTCGCGCACGCCGACGTTCGTCGCGATGCGTGTGCTGATCGACAGCTGGCGGTGGGCCGGGGTGCCGTTCTTCCTGCGGTCGGGCAAGCGCCTGCCGAAGCGGGTGACCGAGATCGCCGTGCAGTTCAAACGCCCGCCGCTCAGGATGTTCCGCGAGGGCGGGCGCGAGCCGAACCTGCTTGCACTCAGGATTCAGCCAGACGAGGGGATCTCGCTGCGGTTCGTCGCGAAGGCGCCCGGGACCACGACGACGCTGCGTCCGGTGGACATGGGCTTCGCCTACGCGGAGGCGTTCGGGGTCGGCGAGGAGTTGTCGGAGTACGAACGGCTCCTGCTGGACTGCATGGCCGGCGATCCGACGCTGTTCACCCGCCGGGACGAAGTCGAGGAGGCCTGGGAGTTGTTGGCGCCCGTGCTCACATGGTGGGAGGAGGCTGCGGCGCCGTCCGTGCCGCAGCCCTACGCCGCCGGCACCTGGGGACCCGACGCCGCCCGCGTGCTGATCGAGCGGGATGCCCGTCGCTGGCGGACGCCGTGAGCCGATGACGGTTCCGCGATCGCCGGCCCCGTCTCTCTCCGTCGTCGTTCGTCCCGATTTGGAACGGGCGTCCGCGGAGGTGGCGGAGCACTTGGTCTCCTCCGTGCGATCGGCCGTGGCCGCGCGCGGCGAGTGCGCGATCGCGCTGGCCGGAGGCAATACGCCGAGACGACTCTACGAGTTGCTCGCGGGCGAGCCGTACCGCGACCGCATTCCGTGGGGTCGGCTGCGCGTGTTCTTTGGCGACGAGCGGGACGTTCCGCCCGACGACGCCCGGAGCAACTACCACATGGCGCGAGTGGCGCTGCTGGCGCGCGTTCCGGTGCCGGCAGAACGTGTGCACCGTATGCCGGCGGAGCGGCCCGACCTCGATGCGGCGGCCGAGGAGTACGAGCGCACGCTGCGCCGCTACCTCCCCATCGCGTCGGACAGGTGGCCGCGGCTCGACTGGGTATTGCTCGGTCTGGGCGACAACGCCCATACGGCGTCGCTGTTTCCTGGGACGCCGGTCGTGCGCGAGGCCCGCCGAGCGATCGTGGCCCTGTACGTCCCGGAGCTGCGCGCGAATCGGATGACCGTGACGCCGCCGCTCCTCAACCACGCTGCCGCGGTGGTGTTCCTCGCGGCGGGCGCGGGCAAGGCGGACGCGGTGCGGCGGGTGTTGGAGGGTCCCTGGGATCCGGACGCGGCGCCCGCCCAGGTCGTGCGTCCCGTGGACGGTACGCTTCTGTGGCTCCTGGATGTGGCTGCGGCCGCGCGGCTCACCCAGCCGGTGCCGGGGCCGCGCTAGACTCTCCCGGCGCGTTCCGCCATCGGCGCGGGCAGACGCCGGCTGAGAGAGATCGTCGTCCCGCCTGGACCCTGCGTGACCTTCCACGCGTCGGTGAAACGATCGATGACGAACAGTCCGCGACCGTTCGGCGCCATCGGACCCGGGCATGTGGCGAGGTTGACGGCCCATCCCGTCTTGGGGCTGGTGACCTCGATGACGCAAAAAGCTGCATCCGTCCGCAGGGTCACAGCGATGTCGTCCGCGGCCTGGCTGTCCGGCCCGGGCGCGCCGTAGAGCACGGCGTTCGTCATCGCTTCGCCGACCGCGACCAGCAACTCATCCACCACATCGTCCGGATAGCCCAGCTCCCGCAACCGGGGCCGGATGCGCCACCGGGCTTCCCTCGGCGCGGTGGAGCGCCGCAGCAGTCGAAATGTCAGCATTTGGTCTCGCCACCGCTACCTATTTTCCCCGTTTTCCCGTGAGGCTCACGCCACGGCGCCGGGCCGGCCGCGGCCGCGCCCGCACCCACACCATGGAGCGCGTCCCGCACGCATGGCTGCGGGCGAGGGTGGTGCTCCTCCGCGTGCGCGCCACCAATCGACGCTTCGCGGCGGCGTCCGCAGGCACCGCCTCCGGGCGATCCCGCCCGGAGGCCCATCAACGCTCCCCGAGTACCTGCGCCAGCGCTTCGACGAGCCGCGCGTTCTCCGCGGGGGTCCCCACGGTGATGCGCGCCCAGGTCGGGAGCCTCCACAGGGCGCCCGGTCGGATGATGACCCCGCTTGCGAGGAGTCGCTCCGCGATCTCGGCGGCCGGGCGGCCGAGGCCGACGAGGATGAAGTTGGCCTGGGTCGGCAGGTGCTGGAGCCCCATCTCCGTGAACGCGCGTCCCAGGAACGCCTTGCCCGCGCGGTTGTTTTCGAAGGACGCGCGCAGGTACGCGTTATCGTCCAGGATCGCCTCTGCGGCGACCTGGGCGAGCCGGTCCACGGCAAACGGCTCCCGAACCTGGTTCATGCACGCGATGAGGCCCGGGTCCGCGATCGCGTAGCCTACCCGCAGCCCCGCCAGGCCGTAGATCTTTGAGAACGTCCGCAGGACCATGAGGTTAGGATGCTCGCGCACGAGCGCCGCGCCGTCGGGGAACGCCGCATCGTCCGCCCATTCCGCGTAGGCTTCGTCGAAGACGACGAGCGTGTCCGGAGACACGCTCGCCAGCAGCGCGTCCGCCTCGTCTCGCCGGATGGTTGTGCCGGTTGGGTTGTTGGGGTTGCAGACGATGACGGCCTTCGCCCCGTCCGCTGCGGCCGCCATCGCCTGGACGTCCACACGCCAGTCTTTGAGCGGTACTTCAACCGGGACCGCGCCCAAGACGAGGGCCAGGGACGCGTACGCGGTATACGTGGGCGCGGCGACGACGCAACGGTCGCCGGCGTCAAGAAACGCGAGCCCGAGGCACGTCAGCACGTTGTCCACGCCGTTCGCGAAGAACAGGTGCTCGGGCGTGACCCCGAGGCGTGCGGAGACCAGGCGTCGCAGCCGCGAGCACTCGGGGTCCGGGTAGTGGTGGATGCGGTCGATCGCGGCGATGAGTGCCTCGCGGACGCGCGGGGACAGCCCGAGCGGGTTCTCGTTGCTGCCCAGCTTGGTAACGTCACACACTCCGTACTGCTCCATGACGTCCTCGGCGGACCGGCCCGGTATGTAGGGCTCGAGCGCAGACAGCGCCTTTCGTGCGAGGGGGTGGGTCTGGCTCACGGTCTGGCTCCCTTCCTTGATGCTCTCGGCGAGTGTTTCAGCGTACGCGCGGCTCGCGGTCATGCGGCTTGCCGCTACCTCTGTGATGCGCGGGGCGCCGCGGGTTCAGGGTATCGGGAACGCGCCCGGGTGTCCAGGCCTCGCGGCTCACCGCCGTCTGCGGCCGGTCCGAGGAATGGTGCCCGCCAGCACGAGCGCAACGAAGCGGCGGAGAACATCAGCGCTGACCGCTGGCGGGAGACCTGCCTGCCGCGCCCATCCGCGAAGCCGCCCCTCCGCGAGCGCCGCCGCGACCGCTTTGGCGGTGATCCGAGTCGATCCGGGAGCCCGTCCCGCGTAGTCCGCGGGTTCCTCTGCTACGGCATCCGCGGGGGCTTCGGTCGGCGGGACCGAAAGACGCCGGTCAAGCGCCCGGAGCAGCCGCAGGTGTTCCGCTCGGACCTTAGCCGGCGAACGGAGCGAGGTCGACCGAGCCACCCTGGGCCGGCGGCGCCCTGCGCCGGTGCCAAGGAACGTCTCAGCCGGAACTTCCAGCACCTCAGCCATGCGCACCAGTTCTGCCAAGGCGATCCTGCGCTGACCCATCTCGTACCGGTCGATCGCGCTCGCGGACCGCCCGAGGCGAACGCCGAGTGCAGCCTGGGACAATCCCGCCTCGAGGCGAAACGTTCGGATCTGCTGCCCGAGCCTCATGTAGAATCCGGCGGTGGGGCGCGTTGACATTTTGTCACACCGACCATACCACACGATCCCCACATTGCCAAGACACCTCGACGATTCGTCAACGACGGAACAATGACATTTCGGCAAGTTTGCATTGACAAATTGTCACATTCTCGTTAACCTGGGCACGACCGCTTCGCCTCACGACGGCCAGAGGAGTCGGCGGAACATGCAGGTGCGTTTGAAGCGCGAGGTAGTCGAGATGGCTATTCTTCGCCGGAACCTGACAAAGACGGCGCTCGCCCGCCTGGCCGGGCTCCACCGGACACACCTGTCCGATCTGCTCGCCGGCCGTACCGCTCCCGGTCCCCAGACCAGGCAACGGATCCTCGACGTGTTGGGCGGGGTGTTTGACGACTACTTCGAGGTCATGCGGGTGCGGGGCAGGGTTCCAGACGCGGAACGCGTCCAGCAGCTCCTCGGCGCAAGCCGCAGTCTGGTGGGGAACGAACCGGTTGGAACACAGGACCGTCTGCTCCGCATGCGCGACACCCTGCAGATTGGACTTCCACTCGCGCCCGAAGACCGAGTATGGCTCGACGTCGCGTGGAAGTCGAAACGCACCGGGACGCGTGGAGGTCGGGCGGCTCCGTCGGCCGGAACAACCGCCCCGAGGACACGCCGGTGACAGCCTGCCTCGGCCGTGGGCACCTCGCGCGGCGCGAAAACGAGTTGCGAACTACCTCCCGCGTAGGACGGGATGCTCCTGAGCAATGGACGCTCTGGACGACACATTTGCAAGGTTGGACGCGAGACGTTCAGTCATCCTCGCCCACTCGCATCGTATGGTTTCCGGCTAAGTACTGAGTCGAGGCGGCGCAGAAAGAGGCGCGCCACCACTATGACAAGATGACGTCGGAAGGTGCAGGCCTCCTCATCGGACAGGCCTGGATGTGATCCCTGCGGGCGCAGACGTTTATCATCACTCCATTCGTTGAGGTCGCGGCTAACAAACGGCGGCGCGAGATTCGCCAGGTGTTGGAGTCGGGCTTCACCGGGTTTGATCGCTGGTCCGTTCTTCGGATCGAGCAGCGGGGCCATCTCATCGAAAAGGGATTCGTACCATGTACGGAGCTGGCCGTTCCCCGAGGCGCAATGCCCCTGCGGACGAGCAGTGCGTGCCTGATCGACGTGCCCGAGCGGGGGTTCTTAGGTTACTGTGGATGACCCGGTGAATCGACGGACCTCTCCACACGCATCATTTGCTCTCAGAGCGCGAAGTATCGCCGCACAACGTTCGGCGCACTCCGAGCGAGGACCTCGCCGAGAAAACACAGGAGGTAGAATGCCGTGGCCGCCGCGAACCCCGCCGGAACACTCACGCGGGGCGTACTTGCCTCGCCATGTCTGTAAACCGCGCTGCGCCATGCTCGCGCCTCGTCTCGCCAAAACCTCCTGACCATGGCGCGGAACGTCAACATCTCGTGGGTTCCCGCGATGCGGGGGAACTGATAGCGATCGTGCCCCTCGCAGATGCCGGTGCGGACAAAGTGACCGACCCCGCGGGGCGCCGGGTGTGCCGTCCGCGCAGACGGGTTCATATGGATCGCAATCCCATCCGCGAGTAAGCGCTGCGCGAGCCGGTAGCATTGGCCCCGGAATTGTTCGACGTCGTCCGGGAAGGGGTACCGCGTGAAGACGTCGCGACGGAACGCAACGTTGTTGGCGAAGAACCATGAGTTGGGATGCGGCGCTCCATCGCGTGACCGCACCGGAAACATCAGCCATCCGACCGCCATCGCATCACGGTAGAGGCCGCCGGTCTCGATGTATGTGTTGCCGGCGCAGACGAGGATCGCGGGATCATCGAATGCCCGCAGCAACTGGCGCAGCCAGCCGCTCTCGGGGACGACATCGCAATCCACGAAGACGAGGATGTTCCCGTTGGCAAGGCGAGCCCCTTCGTTCTTCAACTGGTAGTACGCGAGGCCACGGGTTGGAATCACGCGCACGGCGGCCGACGTGCGGCCCAGGACGCGATCGGTGATCCCACGGACGTGCGAGCCGTCGATCGAGAGTTCATTGTAGAGTATCAGTATTTCACACGGTTCCGGTACCTCCTGAACCTGATCGCGCAGCGCCTCGAGCATCTGTTGGCCGCGGGCGATTTCCGCAAACCGCACGTTGTCCCATTCCACGATCAGCGAAACGGCGCAGGTTCCAGTCATTTCGTCCCCCCGGCGAGCAGCTCGGGTAGGTGCAAACCTCGGCCAATTGATTCCGCGATCCCTCCTCCTCGTCCCTCCTCCGTTTGACCGATCCGACGCTCGTCGACGGCGTGGTTGCCGTGCTGGCCGGCCCGCCGTTCTTCAGCCGCTCTTCGGTTGCTGGCGCATCTCTCGGGCGCGTTTTGCCGTGCCCTCGAAAGAGGCGGGCGCGCCGAGGTGTTGAACCGTCCCGAACGGCCCCGAACCTCTACGAAGGCCAGGCACGAACTCGGCCCGGTAGCCTATATGAACCCAGACGTTCCGCGAAAGCCCCCGATCCGAAACGATTATCCAATCTTTACTTGCCCTTAGCGCATCTCCGTACCGCTCATTCGGATCCCCTCGGATAATGAAGACGCCGGGCCGCGGAATGCGACGAGGCCCAGGCGGAAGGGGGTCGCCATGGACTTCGAGGTGATCGGTCCGGCTGCCGCCAGTCCAGGGAAATACGGGCCGTGCTCGAGCTACTTGGTCCGCAGCGACCGTGCCGCGGTGTTGCTCGACTGCGGTCCCGGCGCGGTGGCCGAGTTCGTCCGACGTCACGGTCTCAGCGAAATTACCGGGGTCGTGTTGTCGCACATGCACGCCGATCATGCACTGGACGTCTACACATTGTCGAAGGCGATTCTCGCACGTCAGCGTCTCGACGGCAGGGCTCCGATTCGACCGAGGCTGTTCCTGCCCCCGGGGGGAGCGGAGGTCCTGCTCGATGTCGCCGCCGCGTTCTCGCCCATTACGCCGGGTGTGTGGGGAGCGCCGTTCGCCGAGGCGTATGACCTGATCGAGTACGATCCCGCACGAGCGGTCCACATCGAGGATATGACGTTGACGTTCGTTGGTCCCACGAACCATCCGGCGCCATGTTGGGCGATCCGGGCCGCGGCCGGCGGCGAGACGCTGGCGTTCAGCGCCGATTCCGCGTGGGACGAGGTCCTCGTTCGGGTTGCGCGGGACGCGGACGTGTTTCTTTGCGAGGCGACATACGGCATCGGTGACCCGCGCCATATCCACCTGACCGCCGGGGAGGCCGCGCGCGCGGCGCAGGCAGCCGGTGCCCGCCGGCTCGTGCTCACGCACCACCGGTTGCCCGACGACGAGGAGATGGATCGCCTCCGAAGGTACGTGGCGGCGATTGTCCCGTGCCCGGTCGACGTCGCCGTTTCCGGTCTCGGCGGTCCCGTTGGGGCCGCGGTGGGAGTCCGGTGAGGCGGGCCGCGGAGGCGTTCTCGGCGGCCCGCTCCAGCTGGTCCGACACGCGATCGGGTTCCTGTACATCAACGCGGACCTGTTTCGCCGGGCCGGGCTGGATCCGAAACGCCGGCCTGCAACCTGGGCCGAACTGCGCGCCGACGGGCAGCAGCTCACGCAGAAGACCGTCAAGGTCGGAGCGTTCATCATTCGGTCGTCTTCGTTCGGCGCCGCGGAGCTGATCGCGTCCGGCGGCGGCCGCACGGTCGGTCTCGACGGCCGCCCCGCGTTCGCCCGGCGTCGCGGCGCCTGGCCCCTACTGACGGCACCGGCGACCTCGATGCACACCGTGCAGACAGGCATCGCGCAGTTCCTTGGCGAAGGCGCAGAGTTGTGGGGACCGCTGACCGCCGCGAGTACGGTCGTGTGCGCGCTGGTGGTGGTCGCCTTTGATCTGGCAGCGGCAGATCATCGAAACGTTCGTGGCATCGGCGGGACGGTAGCGTCCGGACGGGCCCGGGCGGACGAACGCGGGACGGCGGCCGACCGCCGGCCGGCCCCGCCATAGGGGAGGCAGCGCGGATGCGCGTGCTCATTACGAACGACGACGGCATCGAAAGCGAGGGGCTGCACGCGCTGGTGCGCGCGTTCGCGCCCGTCCACGAGGTCGTCGTGCTCGCGCCGAGCGACGACCGCAGCGCCTCGAGCTCGGCGCTGACGGTGCGCAGCGACATCGATGTGCACGCAGCCCCGGCGCTCCTCCGCATGGGCGCCGCGCTCGCGTATCATCTGAACGGTACGCCGGCGACCTGCGTCGTCCTGGCCGCCTGCGGCACCGTGGTGCCGCGCCCGGATCTCGTGGTGTCTGGGGTGAACCCCGGACCGAACCTCGGGTGCGACGTCTTTCTCTCCGGGACGGTCGGCGCGGCCCGCGTGGCGACCACGCTCGGGATTCCCGGCGTGGCGGCGTCGTGCCGCCGCGACCCGGCCGGGCCCGCATGGGAGACCGCGGCCCGCATGGCCCTGCGCACGGTGGAGCTGCTGGGCGACGGACACCTCGACACGGGCGGCATCGGCGGTCGGCCGCCGCTGGTGAACATCAACGTGCCGTCGCTCGCCCCTCGGTCCGTCGTGGCAACGACGGTGGCCGGATACCACGTCGTCGAGCACACGGTCATCGAGCAGGCTGCGCCATCCGGGAACGTCGGGCGGCGGTTGCGCCTCGAGCTGCGGGCCGCCGTGCCCCAGTCTCTGGAACCGGGCACAGACGCGTGGGCGTTTTTCGCCGGGGATACCTCGGTGACCGTGCTGGACCATCCCGCCGACCGGCCGGCGCCGAACGATCCGTCCGACCTTGCATGCTACTTGGCGCGCCACCTCGTCGAGGAAGTCTCCGGGGCGCACAACTCCCGCTAGGCGGCCCGCTCGAACCGCGACCTCGGGTTCAGTCCGAGGCCACCCCGGCCTCGAGGATGCGGACCACACCCCGCGTGGCGTCGAGGTGCGCCCGCACGCCTACCGGCAGCGTCAGGTGATACGCCCCATGTCCGCACGCCAGCCCGTAGATCGCCGGCTTCCCGAGCGGCACGATGAGGTCGTCCAGGACCTGGCGCAGCGCGAGTCCTTCCGGCTCCGCGGGGTACCGGCACTCTCCGACGATGATCCCCGCAACGCGCTCGAACACTCCTGCGAGGCGCAGGTGAGCGAGCTTGCGGTCGAGCCGGTAGATGCGATCGCCCAGATCCTCGAGAAACAGCAGCCGGCCCGTGAACTCGGGTTCGTAAGGCGTCCCCAACAGCGCGGTCAGGAGCGCCGCGTTGCCGCCGATCAACTCCCCCTCGGTCTCCCCCGGGACGAGCGTTTCGATCGGGGGCGCCCCCGGGGGATTGGCGAGCGCGCCGAGCGGCTCGGGGCGCGCCACGGCCCGCAGGCAGGAGAGGAAGTCGTGCGGATCCGCGCGGGAAAGCGCCGTCGTCATCGGACCGTGGAACGTCACAAACCCGCTCCGTGCGTGGAACGCGAGGTGGAGCGCCGTGATGTCACTGTAGCCGATGAAGACTTTCGGGTGGGCCCGGATCATCTCGTAGTCCAGTGCGTCCAGCAGTCGGTGCGTGCCGTATCCGCCGCGCACGCAGAGGATGCCCTGCACCGCAGGATCGGCGAACATCGCGTGGAGGTCGGCAACCCGGTCCGCGTCGCTCCCGGCGAGGTAACCGCGGACGTCGAGCGCATGGGGGGCGAGTACCGTGCGGAACCCGGCGCCGAGAAGCCGCCGCCGCGCGAGCTCGATGTGCTCGGGCGTCGTGGCTCCGGCCGGTGTCGTCGGTCCCGACGGCGACACCAACCCGATCGTGTCCCCGGGCGCAAGACGCTTGGGCTTTCGGGGTGCCGGCAGCATACCCGAGGGTTCGGGAACTGCTCGCCCTCGTCCTGGCGGCGTCCGCGCGGGCTTGCCGATTTGCGGGCCCGGCCGCTACACTCGGTGGGGACCGACGACGAGGAGATGTCGTGGCTCAAGGGCGCCGCGCGACCCGGAACCGAGGACCGGTGAAGGCGCGGCCGCGGCGCCGCGCGCCGTGGCTGATCCTGGTCCTGTTCGCGGTCGGCGCGCTCGCGGCCGTCGTCACGTTCACGCGCCTGACGCCGTCCCGGACCGGCGGCGGCGCGGCGCCGTTCCCGTTCCCGTGTCTCTCGTTCGAAGGGACGCAGCAGCACATTCACCCGTACCTCCGGATCTTCCTCGATGGGCAGCCGGTGACAATCCCGGCGTACGTCGGCATCCGCGACGGCGACCAGACCTGCTTCGAGCCCGTCCACACGCACGACGCGTCGGGGATCATCCACATCGAGTCCCCCAGCCCGACCCAGACCTACACGCTCGGCGACTTTGTTGCGGTCTGGCGCGCCACGTACGGGACGGCCACCGTCAAAGGCGTCGACCTCCCAATCGTCTACACGGCGGGGGAGCTGCTGGGCCGGAAAGCCGACGCGACCCACGCGGTCCGGCTCCTCGTCGACGGCAAGCCATCGTCGGCTGGGCCGGCGCTGGTGCTCAACCGCCTCGACTACTGCACGGCGGCGATGACGAACCCGCCGTGCTACCCGACGGCCGCCGGTGATCCGTACCCGCCATCGCTCGCGAGCCAGTACGGGACCGGTCATACGATCGTGCTGGAGTACGTCGCGACCGGCGCTCGGTAGCCCCGGGCGCTTGACGCCCCGCGGTGCCGTTCGGTACACTTCAGGCGGGGAGATTTAGTCGGCAATAAAATAGTTTAGTTACCCTCCCGAGCTCGGAGCCCCGCGATGGCCGCGATCACCGGCGTCATGCAAGACTATCTCAAGGCGATCTACAAGCTCGAGCGAATCCACGGCGTCGCGTCGACGTCGGACGTCGCCGCGCGGCTCGGCGTCTCCGCGGCGTCGGCCACCAACATGATCAAGCGGTTGGCCCACCACCGGCTCGTCGTCCGCACGCCGTACCGGGGGTTCACGCTGACCCCGACGGGCGAGCGCATCGCGTTGGAGACGATTCGCCACCACCGTCTGCTCGAACTCTATCTGACGCAGGCCCTCGGGGTGAGCCTCGACCACGTCGATCGAGAGGCCGAGCGCCTTGAGCACGTGCTGTCGGACGACGTCGAGGCCAAGATCGCCGCGATGCTGGGCGAGCCCACGCGTGATCCCCACGGCGATCCGATTCCGGCCAAGGACGGGACGGTGCGCGACGTGCGCTACCCCGATCTGACGCAGCTGCCTCCCGGAGAAGCCGGGGTGGTGGACCGCGTGAGCGACCGCCGTCCCGATCTGCTCCGGCGGCTCGCCGCGCTCGGGGTGTTGCCGGGCGTCGCCGTGTGCGTGATCGCGCGGCTCTCGGGGCGGCGGGTGCGCGTGGAGTTGGGGGGACATCAGCTCGTGCTGACACACGACCTTGCCCAAGGGGTGTACGTCCGATGAGCGACGACGTCCGGAGCGCGCCGGCGCCGGGCGACGCGTCGACCGTGAACGCCGCCGCCGACGTGCTGTCGGGGCGCAGCACTCGCCGGGGGTTGGCCCGCGCGCTTCCGTTCCTCGGGCCCGCGTTTATCGCGTCCGTGGCCTACATCGACCCCGGCAACTTTGCAACCAACATCCAAGGCGGCGCCCAGTTCGGCTACCGCCTGGTCTGGGTCGTGCTGGCCAGCAACCTTATGGCGATGCTCGTTCAAACACTGTCCGCCAAGCTCGGCATCGCCACGGGCCGGAACCTGGCCGAGATGTGCCGGGAGCAGTTTCCGCGCCCTGTGGTCTGGGGCATGTGGGTCGTCTCGGAGATCGTCGCGATGGCCACTGATCTGGCCGAGTTCCTCGGCGCGGCGATCGGTTTCAATCTCCTGCTCGGGGTGCCGCTGTTGGGGGCGGGGCTGCTCACCGGGGCGGCGACCATGGCCATTCTGGCGCTTGAGCACCGCGGGTTCCGCCCGCTGGAGGCCGTGATCACCGCGCTCGTCGGGGTGATCGCGGGGTCGTATCTGGTCGAGACGCTGTTGGACCGGCCCGGGTGGGCGGCGATCGGGCACAGCGTCATCCATCCGGTGTTGGGGAACAGCGACGCCATCCTCCTCGCCGTCGGCATCCTCGGGGCGACCGTGATGCCGCACGTCGTCTTCCTGCACTCCGCGCTGACGCAGAACCGGATCGCCACCAAGAGTCCGGAGCAGGCGCGGCGGCTGTTCCGCTTCAACGTGCTGGATGTCGCCATCGCGATGACCCTCGCGGGCCTGGTCAACGCGGCGATGCTCGTGATGGCCGCGTCGACGTTCTGGGTGCACGGGTTGACGAAGATCGCCACCATCGAAGAAGCGCACCGCACGCTCGTCCCGCTCCTCGGCGGCGCGAGCAGCTTCGTGTTTGCGATTTCGTTGCTCGCGTCGGGGCTCTCGTCGTCCGCCGTGGGGACGATGGCCGGGCAGACGATCATGCAGGGCTTTATTCACCGGCAGATCTCCGTCTGGGTGCGCCGACTCGTGACGATGATCCCGGCGATCGTGGTGATCATGATCGGGCTCGATCCGACGCGCACGCTGGTGATCAGCCAGGTCATCCTGAGCTTCGGGCTCCCGTTCGCCCTGGTGCCGCTCATGCTCTTCACGCAGCGCCGCCGGCTGATGGGCGTGCTGACGAACGGCACGTTGATGACGGTGGCCGGCTGGCTCGTGGTCGGCCTCATCGTGCTGCTCAATCTCTACCTGTTGTACCAGGTCTTCACGGGCGGTTGACCGGGCGTCGAAACGCCGCTCGCAGGGACCCGGAGCGCCCGGCGACGAATCCGAAGGATGACATGGGGGCGGCCGAAGGACGAGCGAGCCTTAGGCGACTTCTCGTTCCGCTGGACGGATCGCGGCTGGCCGAGTGCGTGCTGCCGCTCGGCGTGTCGCTGGCGGCCCACCTCGACGCGCGCCTTACCCTGCTGCATGTGCTGGAACGGCAGGCGCCTTCGACCGTGCACGGGGAGCGACACCTGACCGGGGCGGAGGAGGCCGAGGGGTACCTGAACGAGGTGTCCGCCCGCGTGCTCGCATCCGGGGTCGCGGTCGACCGGCACGTACACCCCAACGAGGAGGACGACGTCGCAAAGAGCATCGTCGATCACGCCGACGACCTGGGCGCGGACCTCATCGTCCTCTGCACGCACGGCGGCGGCGGGACCCTGCCCGGTCGGCGCGCGTTCCATCGCGTCCTGTTTGGGAGCGTCGCGCAGCAGGTGCTCGGGCGAGGCCTGCGCCCGGTGCTGCTGGTGCGTCCGCCTGACGCGCTTGCGTCCCACGCCGCGGTCTCGCCCGAACTAGAGCGGTTGCTGGTGCCGTTGGATGGGGAGTCGGCTGCGGAGGCCGCGCTGCCCTTGGCGGCGACCCTGGCGGCCGCGTACCGGGCCGAGGTGGTGCTCCGCCGCGTCGTCCCGACGCTCTCGACGCTCGGCGGCGAGCGGGGGACCGCGGCCCGCCTCGTGCCGACCGCCGCCGCGGCGTCGCTCGACCTGGAAGAGGGCGAAGCCGTGCGCTACCTTGAAGACGTCGCGGCCCGGCCGCTCCTCGAGGGGTTGCGGATCAACGCGTCGGTGATACGCGGCGACCCGGCGCAGACGCTGCTGGACGTCGCGGCGCAGATCGCGGCCGACATGATCGTCATGGTGACGCACGGGCGGTCCGGTCTCGACGCGGTGCTGACGGGAAGCGTGGCGTCGCGGATCGCCGCCCGGTTTCTGAAACCGCTGCTGCTCGTGCGTGCCCCCCGAGGGGGCTCCGCGCCTCCGGCCGGGACGCCGTCCTAACCGGCCGCTGATCGCCCGACCGGGCGACATGTCGCCGACGCGCAGCGCGTCACCGCCGGCGGGCCGTATTTTTCGCGATCTTTCATGTCGTAGTTCAGCAATCCTGTCATGCTAACGGTTCAGCGAAAATGTCACCCCCTGGGCGCTGAGCTCTTTGCGGCGAGCGATCTGAGCGTATTGCCTCC
>Ga0070735_10000862_pt1 | contig 30707 bp, 32 predicted proteins | sample Coa_R1_FD_66443 | JGI IMG/M metagenome (GOLD analysis project Ga0070735, IMG submission 66443) | Surface soil microbial communities from Centralia Pennsylvania, which are recovering from an underground coalmine fire - Coalmine... | ecosystem: Environmental > Terrestrial > Soil > Unclassified ...
AGGGCGCCCCTAGGGCGGATCTCGTCACCATCGCAAATCTCGCTTGATCTCCCCCGTGAGCAGCCGCGCCATCTGCCGATGCACGCGAAGGCTCGGGTGGAAGCCGCACGCGCTCGTGGCCGGGTCTTGGACGGGGAATTCGATCATCGCCACGCGCCGGTCCCCTTGGGCGTGGACCGCGTCGACGGTCGCGCGCAAAAATCGCCGCATGCGCGACAGGTTGTTCGCCCCGGGCGGGTACGTGTCGAGCACCATGGGTCCCATCGCGCACACGATGAACGCGCCGGGATAGCGCGTTCGAATCTGCCCGAGCAGCGCGACGTACGGCGTCACGAAGGCAGGCTCGTGCAGATCGGGGCGAAAGAAATCGTTCGTACCCAGGTTGACCACGACCACGTCGGGCACCCAGGAGCCGAAATCCCAGCGGCTGTCGGCTCGAGCGGGCAGCGTGCGATCCCAGAGCTGCGCCATCCCTTCGATCGTCTTGCCCGACCAGGCGAGCGTGACGTGATCGGCCTTGAGGTTGCGCGCCGCGATGGCGGCGTACGTCAGAAACTCGTTCTCTGTCTTCGCGCTGAACGGGCACGTCGGGCTCGTGCCCTCGTTGCCATAGCCGGCGGTGATGGAGTCGCCGATGAACTCGATCCGCCGCTTCCTGGGCTTGGTGTGCGGGGGCTCAAGCGCGCCGCCCGGCTCGGGCACGAACCCGAGGAATTGCATCTCGCCGAGGACGGCCTCCGTCCTCTTCGAGATCGTGAGCTCGTGGTGACCCGGCGCCAAACCCGTAGCAAGCTCGTAGAGGTCCCGCCCAGGCACGGTCGCCACGGCCGGTCTCGGTGCCCCGTCCACGAGCACTTGGAGCTCGTTCGTGCCGTCGTCGCGAATCCGAACGGAGACGGACGTACCCGAGAACCGCGTCGAGATGGCGCTCGCCGACCAAGCGAAGCGCGGTCCTGACGGATCCGAGGTGTCGAACCGTCCGACGAACTGGACGACGGGCGGAGCCTCCGGGGTAGGCTCGTCGGCGCGCAGGGGCCCGTCCAGGGAGCCCGCGGCCAGCGATAACAGCGATGCGAGAGCAGCGCGACGCAACGACCTAAGCATGCCCGCACGTTCGCCGAGCGGCCAAGGAGTCGTCGCCGATCGTCAGGCGAACGCGAACCCGAGCTGCTCGGCCCCCGCCATGCTGGAACCCTCGGGGACGTCGAAGCGGCGGGGCTCGCCGTGGGGCACGGCTTCGACCGGGAGCCGCCGGACCCGAGACGCCACGGCCGCGAGGGCCCGTTCCGGGGAGTTGTTCGAGCGCGACAGGTGAATCAAGGCCAGGCGAGACACCCTGCCGTCCTCGAGCTGTCGGGCCAGCTCCGCGGCCTGCTCGTTCGCCAGGTGCCCGATGGGGCCCCTCACGCGCTCTCTCAGCCGGGGTGGATAGGGGCCCGTCTCGAGCAACCCGGGGCAATAGTTTGCCTCGAGCAGCACGGTGTCGCAGCCGCCGAGAAACGCCCGGATCTCGCGCGTCGCGTGCCCGAGATCGGTGGCGAGCCCCAAGCGTCGACGCCCCACCGTGACGCGCAGCGCCACATGCGGCGCGTCGTGCGGAACGGCGACGGCCTCGACGAGGAACGGGCCAAGCGGCATCGCCCGGCCCGGCGCGTAGGAACGCACGTCCAGCTTGCGGCGAACGCGGCGTAGTGCCGTCGCATCGTGCGCGTAGAGGGGCGCCTTGAGTGCGCGGGCGAGCGGCGAAGCGTGCGCGGCATGGTCACCGTGCTCGTGCGTCACGAAGAGGCCGAGCGGCGCCTTGGCCGTGATGAGCGAAGCGCCGAGCGCGCGCATCCGCTCGCAGGCGAGCGTCGGGCCGATCCCCGCGTCGACGACGATGCGCTCCCCCTCCGCCTCTACGACGAGGCAGTTGCCGCTCGATCCGCTTCCCAAGACGAAGACGCGCACGCCGAACCGCTCCACCATCGGCGGCGCGCCCGCGCGGCCGCCGTGAACATGATCTCGACTTAGCGTCGCCGCCAGCGCGTGTCGATCCCAAATGGGGTCGGCGCGTGTATCATCAGCACACGGCTTCGTGGCTTTGACCACGCCCCGGTCGAGTCCGGGGCTGCCTCATCGGATGACGACGACGACGCGTACGTGCGCGCAGTGTGGACGGGAGCTCCCGGAGAACGCCAGGTTCTGCGGGCAGTGCGGGGCCGTGGCGGAACCGCAGAGCCCCGCCGGTCCCCCGCCCCCGGCGGCGGCCCGAACGATCCTGCAAGTCGCGTCGCCGCAAGCGCCCTCCGCCGTCGCGGCTCCGACGCCCGTGTCGCCGGCCTCCGCGAAGAAGACGATGTTGGGCTTCTCCGCCGTCCCGCCCGAGGTGCGGCCCCCTGCCCCTGCGCCACCCGCCGCGCCGCTCAACCGAACGATGCTGGGAATGTCCAGCGCGGAGAGCCTGCAGCCGCGGCCTGCCGTCCCGGCGCCGCCCTCGGGGCGGGCGCCGGGACTGACCGCAAACCCCGCGCTGGCCCACAAGACGATGCTGGGGGTCGCCCTTCCCGGGATCGCGCCGCTGCGGCCGGGCGACGAGACCGCTTCGCCTCCCCCGTCGATCCGACAACCGCCGCTTCTGGCCGGCCCCGAGCTGCCCATCGTTCCTGCGCCGGAGCCCCTCGCCGATCTGCCCGCGCCCCCGCGGCCACGCTTCGTCCGTCGCAGGGGCGCTCCGCTGGCGGCGGTCGCGCTGGTCGCGGGAGGCCTCGTCATCGTGGGCGGCATTGCCATCGCGTACCTCTATGGAAGCGCGCCGCCGATCACCGTGCAGCCGCGGGTCTCCCCCGACGGCAAGGACGTCCTTCACCTCACCTGCGACGCGCGAAGCTGCAAGGACGGAACCGTCGTGGACGTCGGCGGCACGCAGGCAACGTTCGCGTCGGGCGAGTGCGACCTCGCGCTCGCCGAGCCGCTCAACGTGGGGGACAACCCGTTCGCCCTTCGCATCGATCGCCCCGGCATGGGCCGGGACGAGATCCTCAAGCTGTCGGTCCCCGTCGCCTACCGCGTGCGCGCCGACATCACCACGATGACGTCGGATCATCCCGCGGTGACGATCCGGGTCCAGGCGCTGCCGGCGTCCGAAGTCATCGTCGACGGAAAGCCTGTGACGCTCGACCTGCAAGGCTTGGGCGCGTACGCCCTCGACGAGTCGGCGGCGGCCGAGGGCCCTGCGGACGAGTCGCGCGTCGTATCGGCGGACGTTCCTTACGTCGTTACGCCTCCGGGGCGGGCGGCGGAGACCGGCACGGTCAGCGCTCGCGTGGCGATCGCGCCTCTGCGGGTCGACGCGCCAGGCCCGCGGGCCGTCGTGGACGAGGACCACGCGCTCGTCGCGGGCCGCGCGGCGAAAGGGGCGCAGGTCACGGTGGCAGGAACGACGGTGACGGTCGGCGCGGACGGGGCCTTCGAAACCACCGTCCCGCTGCCCGACCTCGCCGAACGAACCATCGACGTCCGGAGCGGCACCGCGGTGCTGACGCCGCGCGAGGTGCGCCTCGTCGTCAAGCGCGTCGCCCACCTGACCGACGAGGCGCGAACATTCGAGAAACAACGACTGGTCGGCTACGACGCCGTCCAGAAGGACATCGCCGCCAGCGTCGGCCAGCCCATCGTGGTGGACGGCGAGGTGATCGAGTCACGAGGGTCGGGTCACCGAACGCTGGCCCTCGTTGACGACCACCGCGGCTGCGCCAAGGGACCGTGCAAGGTCCGCGTCATCATCGGCAAGGACATGGCGCTCGCGCCGGGCGTGGGGCTGCGTGCGTATGGCCGCGTGGGCCGCGCCGTCGCCGCGCCGTCGGGTGAGACGGTCCCCGAGGTCGACGCTGACTTCGCCCTTCGCGCCCGGCGATGAGCGCGGCAGCACGCGCCGGCGCGGTCGGCATCGGCGTCGCCTCCTTGATCACGGGCGCCGGCCTGCGCGGACAGACCCTCGACGTCGAGCGCGCGGCCACGGTGCTCTCCGGCATGCCCTCGCGCGGGTCGCGCACCGAGCGGGTCGACGTCGCCCAGAGTGGTCGCGCCGGCGATCCGCTCCCGGCGTCCGATCTCCGCGTGACGTGGCGGGGGAGCGCGGGCGGCCTCCTCGACCAGCCGCCCCTTGTCGGTGCGGGCGCCTCCCCGTACGCCGTGACCTCGCAAGGCGAGGTGGTGGCGTTCGCCGCCGACGGAACCGAGCGGTGGAGAGAGGCGACGGGCATCGCCCAGCCCGGGCCCGCGGCGCTCCTCGTGGACGATACGGTGGTCTTCGCGACGCTCTCGGGCGAGGCGGTCGCGGTGCGGCGGAGCGGAGTACGCTGGAGGGTGCGCTTTGCCCGGGGCGACGCGGTGCGCCCCGGACCCCTGCCGCTTCCCAACGGCGGCGTGGTCGTGGCGGCCGCGCGCGAGGTCGTGGCGCTCGACGCCGACGGTCGCGAGCGCGCGAGGACCTCGCTGCCAGAGCCCGTGTCGGCGCCGCTCGTCGCTGCGCTGGGTCAGGTCGTCGCGGTGACCGCGAGCGGCGCCGTGTGGGGGTGGGTCCCGAGCGCCGCCGAGCCCAGGCGCCTCGGCGCATTCGGGGCATCGGTCGAGGGCGGCGCGGCGCTCGTCGACCGATCTCTGGTCGCCGTCTCCAACGGCGGTACCCGTCTCGTGTGGGTCGACCTGGCGGGCGGCACCAAGACAACGCGATCGCCTCCCAGCGGCGCGTTGTGGCTCGGTCCAGCTGCGACACACGGGGTGTTCACGCAGGTGACGCTGCTCGCGCCCGGCGGCGAGCTGTCGGTGAGCCTCGACGCATCGGGCGCCGAGCTGGCGCGCGTCCTGCTCACGCCCCATGCGCCGCAAGCGAGCGGCGACGGAGGCGGCGCGATCCCGTCGGGTCCGCGCGCGGCACCGCTCATCGACGCGCACGGGACCCTCGCCTTCGTGACGGCCGATGGTGGCGTCGGCGTCGTGTCGTCGTCGGGCACGCTCGAGCTGCTGGCGGATGCCTGCGTCGCACCGCCCGAGACTCCGTTGGCGCCCGGACGCTCGGGCGGTGCGGTCGCCGGGCTGGCCCCCCTACGTCCGGGCGAGATGCTCGTGGCGTGCCGATCAGGCGCGCTTCTGGCCGTGGCCGGTGGCAAAGCGGTACCCGCGCGCCTATAGTACTCGAAAGTGGACGCCGCCCTGCGGCGACCGACAACCGCAGAGGTCGAGGGTCAACGAATGATCACCATCACCGAGAAGGCCGCAGTCAAGGTCAGGGAAATCGCGGACGCCGAGAGCCTCGCGGGACAGGGCCTGCGTCTCCGAGTGATGGGCGGCGGCTGCGCCGGCTTCACGTACGACCTCTACTTCGAGGACGCTGTCGGCGACATGGACGAGCAGTTCGAGTCCAACGGGGTGAAGCTCTACGTCGACCCGATGAGCTACCAGTATCTCGAGGGCACGGAAATCGACTACGTCGAGGGGCTGCACGGGTCGGGCTTCAAGTTCAACAATCCCAACTCGAAGGGCTCGTGCGGCTGCGGCTCGTCGTTTTCGGCTTAGACCCTCGACCGGGTTTCGAGAACGCCCCGCAGCGGCTTCATCGACGCCCGGGCACAAAAGCCGTGCGCCTGGGCCGGAGCCCAGGCGCGCGGGTCGACGTCGCTCTATAAGCCGAGTTCTGTCTCGCGCCCGGGTCTCCCCGCGGCGCGGAGGCGATCATTCCTCTAGGATGCCGGTCGCCCGGCACCTCAAGCGGCCTACCCGCAGGCTCGGGCGAGCAGCCCTTGCGCCCGATGCCGGCATGCGGCGCCGGGCTGCGCCTGCCTACGCGGCCTTGCTCCCGATGGGGTTTGCCGTGCCGTCCGCGTTGCCGCGGACGCGGTGGGCTCTTACCCCGCCGTTTCACCCTTGCCGTCAATTCGCGGGCGCGAGCGACGGCGGTCTCTTCTCTGTGGCACTCTCCTCGGCGTTTCCGCCACCGGGGGTTACCCGGCATCGTGCTCTGTGGAGCTCGGACTTTCCTCCCGCCGGGCCGAGGCCCGGCCGGCGATCACCCGAACGGCGTCAACGACTCGGATATTGGCACCTTGGACGTGGTGCACGCAACGGGTGCACACTGGGCGCGTGCTCGGGCGCGGACGCCGGCCTGGAAAGAGACGACGGACGGGCGAGTCGACGGGGCGAGCGCCCGCGCCCTGTACCGTGGCTCTCGTCGCTCTCGTCTCCCTCGGCTGCGGTCGACATCTCCTCAGCCTCAACGCTCCGAACATCGCACCGAGCGACGCCCGCAACCCGACGCACGTCGACGTCGAACCCTTCGTCGTGCGTTCGCCCGAACGCGCCGCGCCCTTCGCGGCCCCGGGCCCGGCGGCGGTGCTCGCAGCGGGCATTCGGGCCGAGCTCGACGGACGCGCCCTGAGGGCCGGACCCGCGGAGGGATACACGGTCCGCTGCAGCCTCGATCGTTTTGCGATCCGGTCCCGGCAGAGCGTCCTCGACGGCGAGGAACTCGTCCTCGTGTACGCCGACCTGTCGTGCGAGGCCGGCCGGCGGGGGACGCTGGCGGCCGCATGGCGCGGCGAGATTCGCGGGCGCTCCGCCGCGACCGCCCCGAACCTTCTCGGAAACGACGCGAACACCACGCAGCGCCTGGTCGACCGTGCGCTCAGCGACGTCTCGCGCGAGATGGCCAGCGATCTTGCGCTCCGAGCACTCGCCCTTGCCGGCGACCCGAGCGCGCGCGTCTTCGCGGACGAATCTCAGCAGCACTCGGCCGCCGGGCTCGACGACGAGGTCTACGGTCCGGCCGCGCTGCAGGAGAACCCCAAGGGGGCGGCCCCCGCGCTGCGCGCGCTCGGTGAGCGCGACGCTGCTACACGCGCCGCCGCGTGGAACGTCGTGGCGATGGCGTCAGGCACCGACGACGCATGGCTCGGCGGCAGCTCGATGAAGCTCGACGAGGACCCCATCGTCCGGTTCGTCCAGTACAAGGCCCTCGGCCGCCTCGGCGGGGCCAGCGCCCTCGAACAGCTCACGCGAGCCTCGGGAACCGAAGGGGACCCCCTCCTCGCCGAGTTCCTGCGCGACACGATCGCGACGGGCGGAATCGGGATGGCCCGATCACCCGCGTGCCCTTGACGAGACGAACGCGAGCGCGGCCACCAACGGCGCGACGACGAGCCCGTATCGACCGGCCCCGAAGAAGACGGCGTGCACGACGGCGGTCAACGCGACGAGCGCCGCGGTGACACCCGCGAGCACCGGCCCGCGAACGACGGCGCGAGGGCCCGCAGCGCCGACGCACCCAGCGAGCGCGACGTACCCGAGCGACCCGTGGACGGTCAGCGCCGCCAAGCCGCCCGCCAGCGCGATCCCCGCGCGCAAGCCCCTCCGCAGACCCGACATGGCGGCGCACGCGAAGAGGGCGCCGAGCAGGAGCAGGCGACAGGCCACCGTCTCGACGGCGCCCAGCGCTATCTTTGCGACCGGACCGACGGCGTCCGGGTTGCTGACGTGCAGGTACCACGGCGCCGCGCCGAAGTAGTCGAACGTCACCGCGACCTTGGCGGGCATGCGGCCCACCCAGCGGACCGGGGCGTGCGCGATGGCTCGCCACGCCGCCCGCTCGAAGCATGCGTCCTTGCCCGCCTCGGACCAGACCGTCGCGCACTCCGCGGGCGTCTCGATGCGCTGCCACCAGCCCGAGTCCGTCTGCGCGCCGATCAAGAGGTTCCATCCGCCGTTGACGCTGACGAGCGCGCAGCGATCCATACGGAGGCAGTTTCGAGCAGTCCAGGGCATGACGCACGCGAGCGCCACGGCGACGGCCCCGAGGGCGCGCCTGAGCCGAGTCACCCAGTCGGCGCGCGCGTCCGCCGCAAGGACGCCCAGAACGGGCGCCAGGAACAGCGACTGGGGGCGCACGAGCGTCGCGACCCCGACGACCGCGCCCGACGCCGCGATCCAGAGGGGCGCCTTGCGGCCGGCCGTCCGCGCCCGGTTCGCGGCGGCGGCTCCAATGACGAGCAGAGAGGCGGTCACACCCTCGGTCATGAGCGCAGCCGTATACGGGACGAGCGCGGGGTGCAGAGCGACCGCGAGCCCGGCCGCGAGAGGACGCCACCGAGGGGTCTCGGGCGAGTCGACGAGCGAGTGCGCGGCCACGGCGCTCAACGTCCCGAGGAGCGCGTTGACCCCCATGGCCGCGCCGGTGGATACGCCCAGAGTGGCGTAGGCGATCGCCACGAGAGCCGGGTAGCCGACGGGGTAGAGCGCGGCGTACGTCACCGCACCGTCCGGCCACAGCCACGTGTACCCCTGTCCGTTCGCGAGCCTGCGCGCGAGGAGGTCGTAGTAGTGCCCGTCCTCCACCGCTGGAAAGCGCGTGCGCGCCCACGCCACGACGGCCAGGCGCGCGGCAAGAGCGACGGCGGCGACCAGCAGGACGTCGCGGCGCTTCCCGCCGGCCGAATCCGCCGCGGACGTCGCTCCCTTCGCGTTCAGATCCATCCGAGCCCGCGAAGAGCCTCGGCGACCTCGCCGAGTGGCAAGCCGACGACGGCGGTGTGGCTTCCGTGCACGCGTTCGACGAACGCCGCCGCCCCGCCCTGGAGCGCGTAGCCACCTGCCTTGTCCATTCCCTCCCCCGTCGACGCGTACGCCGCCGCCTCGCCCGGCGCCAAGGAGCGAAAGGTCACGCGCGTCGTCACCGTCTCGTCGTGCACCGGCGCCGACCCATCCTCCCGCTCGGCGAGAAGGAATCGCGTGCTGACCCGGTGCGTCGCGCCCCCTAGCCGTCGAACCATCCCCGCCGCCTCGTTCGCGTCACGCGGCTTGCCCAACATGTCCCCGTCGGGAGCGATCACGATGGTGTCCGCCACGAGAACCCCGGCCGATGGACCGAGATCTTGCGCGCGCACGGCGTCGAGCTTCGCGCGCACGACGCGCGCAAGGTACTCGTCGGGGTCCTCGAAGGGTACGGCCGACTCGTCGGCCTGCGCGCTGCAGACGACGAAGGGCACTTTCAGCGACGCGAGGAGCTCGCGGCGGCGCGGCGACGCGCTGCCGAGGACCAAGGGGAGATCCCTGCTGATTCGCACGCGCGGTGACTACCACATCGATGGTAACGTCTCCGCCGATGCGCCGGAGCGTCCTCCCGACCGTAGTCGGCGCCCTCACGTCCATGCTCTGCGCGCGCTCCGCCTCGGCCACGGATTGCTCGGGAATCTTGAGCCCGTGCATCAACGACGACACCTTGTGGCCACATCCGGGCCCGGCGACCTTCGAGTTCGTCGGCTCGACGGACACGGTCGCCGCACGACAGCTCGGGTTCGGACTCGTTTCGACGTATCTCTTCAGGCCGGTCACCTTGCACCTGCCATCGCCCGGCGGAGCGGGGAGCGACCAGTACGCGATAAGCGACCAAGCGGATGGCACGTTCCTCTGGGCGTACGGGGTGACCGACCGGCTCGAGCTCGACTTGGCCCTGCCCGTCACGTTCGGCCAGGGAGGGACCGGCCTGACGCCGCTGACCGGCGGGCCCGGCCTGAAGGACACGGCGGTCCGCGATTTCCGCTACGGCTTCGCCTTTCGATGGCTCGGCGTCCCGGGACACGACGGATGGGCGGGCGTCGCGCGGTTCGAGGTGAGCGCGCCGTCGGGAGATCGCTCGCAGTTTGCCGGCGAATCCGCGGCGGTCCTCGTCCCGAGTCTGGCCATCGACGGCCGAGCGGGCCGCTGGTTCGCCGGCGCCGAGGTGGGCGTCCGTGCTCGCCCGCCCACTCAGCTTCTCCAGGCACGCGTCGGTTCCCAGCTGAGCGCCTCGCTCGGCGTCGGGTACCGCATCCTTCCGCAGGATCGATTGAGCATCGAGGCGGAGGCCTGGGCCCTGCCTTCGCTCGTGGCGCAAGCAACGCTGGCGGCGGACAGTCCTTATGCGAGCCAGGCGGGCGGCGGCAGTCTCGTGCCGGCGGAGTGGCAAGTCTCCGCGCGGACGGCGCCCATCGGCGCCGGAGACGTCTCTTTTCAGCTCGGGGGCGGCGGGCGGATCCCGCTCGGTGATTCGGGCCTGACCTCGCCGGGCTTTCGCCTCGTGCTTGCGATTCGGTGGGCCCCCCTCGGTCGCGAGCGCCCCGCGCAGGTCGCCGGCGCCGAGACACGCGCCGAAGGAACGCCGCCCGTGCCCTTGCCCTTGGAGGCGGGCAACGACGCCTGCGTCGAAGAGCCGGATCCGGTCGACGGCTTCGACACCGAACGCGGGTGTCCGGACGCGGATCAAGACAAGGACGGAATCGACGACCGCTTCGACCGCTGCCCCCTCGTGCCGGAGGACTTCGCCGGACTGACCGATGGCTGCCCCGAGAAGAAGTAAGCCGTGAGCGTTCAAATCCACCGAAGCAGCAAGTGCCGTCAGCTCGTCCTTCGGATGGGGGCCGGCGAGACCCTTCCTGCGGCGATCGCGGACGTCTTACGGAACGAGGGGGTCGCGTGCGGCTGGCTTCGCGCGAACGGGGTGGTCGAGGACGTCGAGCTCGGCGTGACCTCTGCGGATCCCGCGGCGCGCGGTCCTCGCCGCCGCATTGCGGGGCGGGTACAGCTCTTGATGCTCGAAGGCGCCATCGGGCTAACCGATGGGCGGCCTGCGACCTCCCTGCGTGCCGTCGTCGGCCGTGAGACGGATCTCGGGCTCGAGGCCATCGCCGGCGAGCTGACACGCGCGCGTACGGTGGCGCTGGAAGCATTCGTCACGGCCCTCGACGACGTGGCGATCGAGCGGACGCTGGACCCCGCCGGTGTCTGGCTCCTCGGCGGGGTCCCCGCCGCATCCGTGCGTGGCGAGTGGTCGGGGGCCGTGGAAGCGAGCGCGGAGGCAGAACGCGAGGGGCGCGACTCGCCCGGGCGGGGGGCTGGGCCCTCTCGCGTCGATGCGTCGGCGCGCGGAGGGACGATCCAAGGCCAGCTGCCAGGCTCGACCAGCGTGCCCATCCCCCCCAGGCGGCCGCCTGGCATCGATCTCGACACCCCCGTCCCCGAGCCCGGTGATGTCGTTGACCATTTTGCGTTCGGTCGGTGCGACGTTCTCAAGAGCGACGGGGATCGGTTACATCTGAGAGTGCACAAGGACGGCCGCATCCGCGAAATCGCCCTCGAGATGCTACGCGTCACGCGCCTCCCGGACGGTCCCGACGCGGTCCAATACAAACTCGAGCGCAGGCTTTGACACACGCGCCCTCGTTCCCTCGCTTGACGCTAAGACGGCGGAAAGATTAATCCCTTCGGGGCCGTTGTACGGTCGACGGTCGCCGCCTTCGCCCGTCGGATCCTGGCCGAGGTCCCCGGCCAAAAAATCTGGAGGAAGCCCATGACGATCTCCCATTCCCGCCGCCTCGCCCCCTGGGCGCTGGTGATCGCCGCGGCCGCACAGGTGGCCTGCGGCGGCGACACGCCGCCTCCGAAGGCGGCCACCAACGCGAAAGCGCCCGACTCTCCCCCGCCGTCCGCACGGCTGCCGGACAAGGCACCCGACTCCCCGACGGCGAGCGCCGTCCGCATCTCCGACGAGATCATCAAGGCATGCGGTATCAGCGAGCCGGACGCGTACTTTGCTTTCGACTCGGCGAACGTTCGCCCGGACGACGCGCGCGTCCTAGACCAAGTCGTCAAGTGCTTCACGAGCGGTCCGCTCGCCGGCCGCACGATCAAGCTCGTCGGCCACGCCGACCCGAGAGGCGGTAGCGACTACAACATGACGCTCGGACAGTCGCGCGCGGACTCGGTCGCCGGCTACATGAACAAGAGAGGTATGGACAAGGCCAAGACCGAGTCGACCTCGCGTGGCGCGATGGACGCGACGGGCACCGACGATCCGAGCTGGGCGCGCGACCGCCGAGTCGACGTGATGCTCGGACAGTGACGCCTCGAATCGCCGCGATGGCGCTCCTGCAGCCAGCTCCGGACTCGGGCGCGCCCGCCGAGGCGCCCACGGTCAAGCTCGACCTCGTCGGTCTCTTCGAGCACGCGTCGTGGCCGGTCAAGCTGACGATCGGCCTCTTGATCGGGTGCTCTCTGCTCGTGTGGATGATCGCCGTTCTCAAGCTCTTGCAGCTCGGGCGGCTCCGTGGCAGCGAACGCGACTTCGATCGGCGCACCCGGCGGGCCGGAACCGCGGGCGAGCTCTTCGAGGTGGCCCAGGCCCACCGCGCGCCCGGAGCCCGTATCATCGGTGAGCTCTACCACCGCGGTGGGGGGGCGCAGATCGAGCGTCTTCGGGCCGTGGCGGATCGCGCCATCCTCTCCGAGGGGCAGAGCGCGCGCGCGCTCATGTGGCTGCTGGCGTTCATCGCAGCGGCGGCCCCCTTCATCGGGTTGTTCGGGACCGTCTACGGCATCATGGACGCCTTCATCCGCATCGGAGCGGCCAAGACGGCGAGCCTACCCGTCGTGGCCCCGGCCATCGGCGAGGCGTTGATCACGACCGCCATCGGTCTCGCCGCGGCCATCCCCGCCGTCTTCTTCTACAACTGGATCGACAAGCGAGTCGGCGACTTCGTCTCCGAGCTCGAGGCCGCGGCGGCCGAGTGGGTCGCGTTGCTCGCCGAGGCTCGTTCGATCGACTCGAGCGTCCCCCTGGTCACGGCCCCGCGCCATGGGAGCGCGCGGCCGCGCCCCTGACGGGCCGGAACCGTCCCCATGGCGCTCTCGACGGGGAACCGAAGCGGCGGAGCCCTTCGCGAGATCAACGTGACGCCCCTGGTGGACGTCATGCTGGTCTTGCTCATCGTGTTCATGGTCACGGCTCCGCTGCTGACTTCGGGACTTCACATCGACCTGCCCGAGGTGCAGGCCACCAACACGCCGGTCAAGGATTCCAAGCTCGTCCTGTCGATCACGAAGGAGGAGCGCATCCTGTTCGGTGAAGACGACGTGACGAAGGACGTCGAACGGGTGTTGCTCGAGAATCCGCGCGTCCAGAAGGAGCACGAACTCTACATCCGCGCCGACAAGGACGCCCGGTACGGTACCGTGGCGCGCGCGGTGGCCGCCGCCCGTTCCGCCGGCGTGACCTCGCTCAACCTGCTGGTCGAGCCGGAGGAGACCAAGCCGTGACCGGCTCCGCGCAGCCGCTCCCCCGCCCGCTCGGAGACCCCGGCCACCCGTTCGACGCGCAGGACGTCACGATCGCGATCGCGGTCGCCATCCTGGCCCAGCTGCTCTTCGTCCTGGTCTTCTCGTTGCCGTCGCCGAAGCTCGTCGAAGCCGACATCTCCAACGAAAACGCCCAGCCCATCGCCGTGGCGATCACCCCGGTACTCAAGCTCGGCTCGAAGAACCCGACGAAGATGCCGTCCCAGTGGCAGCGCAAGCGTCCCGTGGCGGCCAAGCAGCCGCCGCAGGCGGCGCTCCCGTCGACGCAGGCCGAGAAGACCCCCGAAGCCATCCCGACCTCGCGGGTACCGGACGCCTCGGTCGCTCCGGCGGTCGTCGACGCCAGCAAGGTCGAGCAACCGAACCCCACCGCACCCGAGGAGGCCGGCGCCGTGACGACGGCGGCGTCCGCGGAGGGGTCGGAGCAGGGCGCGGCCAACGGCACCGAGACCGATCCGCTCAAGGCTCGTGCCGCCGACATGTACCGCGACCAGTTGCAGCGCTGGTTTGCGTCGCACTTCCATATCCGGGGCAAGATCCCGTTCGACACGCTGAAGACGCTCCACGCGTCTGTGACGGTGACCGTGACGGAGGACCGCAAGGTAGGTAGCTTCACGATCGTGAAACCGAGTGGCGACGCCACCTTCGACGCCGAAGTTCAGGCGACTCTTTCGGGCATCCAGTCCGGAGGCGCCGAACTCCCCGCGCCGCCCCCGCTGTACCCGGACATGCTCGGCAAGACACTGCCGGTCCGGTTCGGATGCAGCGAACGGAAGCAATGCGAATGAACTCCATGCCGCCTAGTTCGCGCCGATCGAAGCGCCTCCTTCGGGACACGTTGTTGGCTCTTGCCGCCGCCTCGTTCGTCGCCACCTTCGTCCCTCGTGCGCGCGCGGATTCCGGCGCCCCCCCAGGGCAAGCGACGGATGCGACCCCGCCGGACGAGAGCTTGCTTGGCACGGTCGACGTCAACGGCTCCGCCGAGGGCCTCCCGCCACTCCCCAAGATGGGCGTTGTCCCGATCATCACGACCGGGACGGCCGACAACGTCGTCAACCTCGTAGTGCGTCGCGACATGGAGCTGAGCGGGCAGTTCGACGTTCTCGACGAGAACGCGTCGCCGCCTGGACCGTTCACCCATGCTTCCGCGCTCGACCTGGTCGCATGGCGCGACAAGACGGCAGAGTACGTACTGCGAGTCTACGCGCAGCCCGCGGCCAACGACTCCACGAAGACGGAGCTCGTCGGCGAGGCCTACCTGACTCCTACGCCGGCGCAGGCAGCCGCCCAGAAAGCGCGGGCCGCGGCGAGCGGGGCCTCCGCCGTCCCGGCGGACAGCAAGCCCGCAGCCCGGTTGAGCGTGGTCACGTCGACGCTCGAGGTCCGGGCCGCCTCCCACCGCCTCGTCGATCAAATCCTCGGGGCGCTCACGGGGCGACCCGGCGGTTTCGCCAGTCAGATGACCTACGCAGAGAAGGTGGGCCGCTGGAGGCGCGTGTTCGCCATCGACGCGGACGGGTTCGACCTTCGTGCCCTCGGCCCGACCAACGCCACGGCGATCTCCCCGTCGTTCGGCCCGGGCGACCAGATCTACTACGCCATCTCCCAGGACTACTCGCCGTTTCGGCTGGCGTACGGGCCCAGCGCCACGCCCGTCGCGGTCCAGGTCCCGGGATCGATCATGGGGCTCGCCTTCAGTCGGGACCGAACGAAGCTCGCGCTCACCGTAATGACCGAGGGGCGGGGTGAGGTCTGGATCGGAGACAAGGATCATCTGACGCCTATGGCCTCACCGCCCTTCGCCAATCACCCCGCCTTCGGGCCGATGGGCAAGGTCGCGTACGTCGCGGGCACCCCGGTCCAACGGATCTACGTCGACGGCAAGGCCATTTCGCCGCCGGGCTTCATGGCCAGCGCGCCGGTCTTCTGCGACACGCCGCAAGGGCTGCTCGTCGTCTACACCGTGGGTGTCGGCGCGGGCGCGGACATCATCGCCACGGACACGGGGGGGGGAGGCCTTCGACGCTTGACGCAGCACGAGGGGGCCAACACCTACGCCGCTTGCAGCTCGGATGGACGCCTCGTTGCGTTCTTTTCGACCGGCAAACGCAAGCGTGCGCAGGGCGCCGACGCGCGCGACGACGCGGGGGCCGGCCTGTTCATCATGCCCATCCAGCGGCCTTGGCTCGCGAAGAAGATATCCGGCGAGGTGGGCGAGTCTCTCCGGTGGGAGCCGATCACGTCCCCGGCGCAGGGCTCCTCGAGCAAGTGAGCGCGCACCGAGCATCGCCCGCTGCGCCCGCTCTGATACGCTCTTACCGTGGCATCCTTACGCGCCGCGTGCGGCGCCATTGCAGTGTCGGCGGCACCGTTCGGGTGCGCGGCCGTAGCCGGGGTCGATGCATTCAGCGCCGGCCCGTGTTCGGGAGAATGTGCAACCGACGCCGTCCTCGACGCGACCTCTCCGGTCGCCGAGGTGAGCGCCGACAGGGGGATCGAGTTCGGCTCGGACGCTTGGACGGCGACTTGGCCTGAAGGCCCCGCCGGCAACGGCTTGCCCCCGGAAGCCGCCGAGCTGGATGCCCGCTCGCTCGACGACGCCGGCGCGCCGGACGGCGGCGGCGACGTCCCGGTCGACTCGCAGGCTGCGGCCCCCCGGGACGCGGGCGACGCGGAGGGCGCAGACGGGAACGCTGAAACGGACGGCGGCGACGCGGGGCGCTGCGTTCCAGCGACCTGCGCGGGGTGCTGCACGGCGACTGGCGCATGCGTCTCGGGAACCGCCAATCCGGCCTGCGGCACGACCGGCCATGCATGCCAAGACTGCACGACGAACGGCCAACTGTGCAGCGCCGGGGCCTGCGCGGCGACGACCTGTGTCGTCAGCGCGTGCAAGAACACGTGCGTGCCGTACTTCATCCCGTGCTGCAAGGTCGACTCGACCTGCGGGTGTGCGCTGCTCTTCCCGCCCGGACCCTGCAACTGAGTCGGTGAGGCGACGGAATCACGGCGCCGAGTCACGCCGGGCGGTCGACGACGCACGCGGCCGCCCCCGCCACGCGAACCGCCTTCCCCGGCTCCGCGAAGGGACGCTTGAGCATCGCGAGCGCGACCGCCTTGCCGAGCGTCGGTGAGCTAGCCGCGCTCGTCACTTGTCCGGCCGGAGCGCCCTGCTCGTCGGTGACGGCCTCCCCGGCCGCCGGTGGCACCCCCGCGTCGATCACGACCGGCACGAGCTTGCGCTTCACGTGTCCGCGCAGCTCGAGCATGCAGACCACCTCCTGACCCAGGTAGCAGCCTTTGTCGAAGCTGACGGCGCTCTTCTCGAGCGACGCCTCCTGCGGGTACGTCTGGTCGTCGAAGTCGGCCCCGTAGCGAGGAACGCCCCGCTCGAGCCGAAGGGCCTCCCAGCCCGCCTCGTCTCCTATCGCGCCGTCCGCCACCCGGACGGCCTCCTCCACCGCCGCACGCACCTCTGCGGCGCGCTCGACAGGTGCGAGGACGACGGCCCCCCCCAGACCCGTGCGATCGACCACGCCCCCCGCGGCGCCGGCGGCTTGCGCCGCGGTCAGGACCGCGGACGAGCGCGCCCCGTGCAGGAGCCAGACCTCGTAGCGCCCCGCGCTCGCAGAGATCTCCGCGTCCTCCATGACGAGATAGTGCTCGAGGTGCGCGCGTAACGTCTCGACACGCCCGGCCGAAACGACGACGAGGACCGGCCCGTCGCGCCCATCGATCACGATCGTCGCGTCGGCCACGATGCGCCCGTTTCGGGACACGACGAGACCGTAAGGTGCGGCTCCGTCGGCACGCTTGACGAGATCGCACGTCACGAGACCGTTGAGCCACGACACGCGATCGCTCCCCGTGACGACCAGCGTCGCCAGGTCCGGCGCGCGGATTGCCAGCACGGCTCGCCTCGCAGCCTGCACTTGGACCGATGCTTCCATGCTTGGGCGGGGATCTCTTTAGCCCGCGCGGCCAAAGGTCACAAACGAACCGACGTTGGTTTGGCTTTGTTGACGTCTCGCTGGATCCCGGGCGAGCTTCGAGGGCAGTGTCCGGTATCGGCGTCGTCTTCAACCCGAAGAGCAAACACAACCTTCGCGACCCGAGCGCGGCCGCCCGCCTCGCCCGCCGCCTGGGCGATGGCGGAACGGTGCGTGAGGCTCGCTCGCTCGATGAGCTCTACCGCATCGCCGAGGACTTCCGCCGCGCCGACATCGACGTCCTCGCGATCAGCGGTGGCGACGGAACCAACCATGTGACGCTCACCGGATTCATCGACGTCTACGGCGGCGGGGCGATGCCCCAGGTGGCGCTGCTGCGCGGCGGCACGATGAACACCGTCGCCAACTCGGTCGGCGTCCGCCGAGGCAAACCGGAAGGCTTGCTCGGCCGCCTCATGCGCGACTACGCGAGGCGGGCGGTCGAGCCCCTCGAGAACGTCGAGCGCTTCGTCATGCGGGTCGCCTCGGATCGGGGCGGCCGCGGCGATCGAGCGCAGTACGGCTTTCTCTTCGGCACGGGCGTCGTCCACGGCTTTCTCGCCGAGTACAATCGGGGCGGTGAACCGAGCCCGCTGGTCGCGGTCAAGACGCTGGCCCGGGGGATCGGGAGCGCCCTCGTCTCCGGGCACACCATCCGGCGCATCGCGCAGCCCTTCCGCGGTGCCGTTCACTTCGAAGACGGCACGTCGTGGCCGATGCGGGACTATCTCGCGATCGCCGCCGGGACCATTTCGCACATCGGCCTGAACTTCAAACCATTCCACCGTCACGCGGAAGAGGTTGGGGCCTTTCACGCGCTGGCCATCGACGCGTCTCCGCTCTCGTTCATCAAGGAGCTTCCGCGCATTCACGCGGGGCTTCCCATGCGCCCCGGGCGCGCGCGCGAAGCGGTGTCGCACCGGATGACCCTGACGGGCGAGAGCGATCCTGTGCGGTACATGATCGACGGGGACCTGCACGAGAGCCCCAGCCCCATCCATGTGACGTCCGGCCCGGCCGTTCGGCTGATCGTCCTTCGCTAGTCCGCACGCCCCCACCTAGGGTGGGCGCGGGTGGTCTTCAGCAAGTCCTTGCTCCACGGGCGCTACGTTCTTAATCTGGGGGCCAGCGTGCGGAGTGCCCTACCTACATGGGCCGCCCTCGCGGCCTTCCTGCTGATGCCGCTTCGCGCGAACGCGAGCGGCCTCACGGCAGGCGAGACGCAGCGGTTACTGCGCGGCGAGACGGTCGTGCGAGCTCAATCGCTCCAGCGCGGCGATCACCGCTACGTCGGGGGCGTGACGTACACGGTCGTCGACGCCAACGCCGACGCTGTCGCCGACACGCTCGGGGACGTGGACGCGTGGCGACGCATCCTTCCAAGAACCCGCTCGGCGCGCCGCGCTGGCACCTCCGGAGAGGACGCGCTCATCGAGCTGACTCAGGGCACGGCCCTCGTGCAGGCCACGTACACCATCCGGATGCGCCGGCAGGGACGCGTCGTCCGATTCTGGCTCGACCCGGAGCGGCGCCACGACATCGAGGATGCGTGGGGCTTCGTACGCGCAGCGCCGATGACCGACGGCCGCACCCTCGTGACGTACGGCATCCTCATCGACATCGGCCCGGGCTTGCTGCGAGACCTCTTCGAGGACCGCGTGAGGGAGCTGGCGCTCTCGGTGCCCGAGCGCGTGCGGGGCCTGATGCTCGAACGTATCACCCAGAATCGCCCTCGCTGATCCGGTACCCGATCGATGATCTTCAGGGTCCTCGCGATCACGCTCAACACCTATCGCGAGGCCGTTCGAGCGCGCCTCCTGCTCGGCGTCTTCGCCCTGGGCCTCGCCACCTGCCTCTACGCGGTGATCGTGGCGTCTCTGTCGTTGCACAACGAGGTGCGCGTCGTCGCCGACTTGGGTTCCGCGTCCCTGTCGCTCTACGCCGTCGTAGTGGCGATCGTCATCGGATCGACTTCTCTTTATCGGGAGCTCGAACACAAGACGATTTTCCCCATCCTCTCGCGGCCCATCCACCGCTGGGAGTACCTGATCGGCAAGTACGCCGGCATCGTTCTGACCATCGCCGTCTTCGCCGCCGTACAGGCGAGCGCCGTGCTCGCGCTGCTGGCCGTCGAGTCCGGACAGCCGCCCCTGCGCGTCGTGGCGGTCTTCGCGGGGCTGGTGGCGTTGCTCGCCGTCATGATTGTCCGCGCACGCACGACCCGCGTCTTCGTCCTCGTCCCGTGGGCCGCTGCGCTCCCGTTGGCCGGCTGGCTCCTCGCCCCCTTGGCGCCCGAGGAACGGAGGCTCGTGGTCGCTTCGGCGGTCCTGGCGGTGTGCGAGGGAGGCATCGTCGCCGCGGTCGCCACGCTCTTCTCCAGCTTTTCGTCGCCGGCGCTGACGGCGACCTTCACGGGAATGGTCTTCGTCATCGGGCGCTCCGCCGACACCCTCGCCCACCTGCCGAAGAAGCTCTTCGGCGACGCGGTCGGCGCGGGCGGACGCGTGCTGGCGCGCATCTTCCCGAATCTCCACGTGTACGTGCCTGCGCGCTCGCTTCTCTTGGGCCAGGTGCCCGAGCACCCCGTCTGGCGCTACGTGGGGGCGGCGGCGCTTCACGCGGTGCTTTACGTTGCGCTCATGCTCGGCATCGCGGTCCTCGCCTTCCGGAAACGCGATTTCTCGTGACGCCCTACGGTCGAGGTGGCGCGATCGCCGCGCTGGTCGCCGTCGTCGTCCTCGCGACCGCGACGGTCCGAGAGGTGGCCGTGGGTCGCGCAGAGGTCGCCGCCGCGGACGGGGCGGCGGCCAAGGGGCAGTGGAAGGATGCCGTCGCGCACGCACGCGCCGCCGCCGAGGCGCGCCTACCCGGCAGCCCCTGGCCAGACCGCGGGCTCGATCGCCTCGAGTCCCTCGGACACGACGCCGAGGTCCGTGGTGACGACGCCGTCGCGATCCTCGCCTACGGCGCCTTGCGGACCGCGGTCCTCTCGACACGCTCGGGCGTCGGCGCCGATGGGGCTTCGTTCGACGCCGCCCGCGACGGCTTGCTCCGCGTCGCGAGCGGACAACGGCAGCAGACCCTGCCTCCCGAGGTCCTCGACCGCATCCGCCACGACCGACCTCCGGCTACCTGGCCGCTCCTCGTGCTAGGCGCTTGCATCCTCGCCATGCTCGCCGGCCTGGCCCGTCTGGCGTGGCCTGGACCGGGTGCGCGCGTGGCGGTCGCCGCGGTCGCCCTCGGCTTCGCGGGCTATTCGCTCGTCATGCTGACGAGCTAGGAGGCCTTACCGCGTGCTCGAGCGAAGCGAGAGAGCGGACGACACACCCGACTTGTACCATACGGACTAGACAGCATGCCGACCGTCCCCGTCGACGACTCCGTCGTGGCCGAGTGCCGCACCCTCGCCGCCGACATCGCTGCTGACGTCCAGCGCTACATCGATCGTCACACGACCGTCGGCGTCGAGCGGACCATGCTTCGCGCGTACGGGGCCGAGGGGATCGACGACCAAGGCGTGCCGTTGGTGAACACCGCCGTGGACCGCTACAGAGAGGCGGGCTTGCTCGGTCGGGGGATCGCCTTCTTCCTCGGTCGCGCCCTCCTTTCCGGCGCCGCGACGCCGCAGGACGCGGCCGAGCGCCTGGCGTTCGGTCCGGCGCTCGACCGCGGCGAGGCGGGCCCCGACCCGCTACGGGTGCTCGAAGCGCTGGAACCGCATACGCGCGCCGCGCTCGACCGGATCGACCGCGCCCGACGCGACCGCGAGCTCCTCCGCTCGACCTTGCCGCCGGGGCCCACGCCGCACAAGTACGTCATCGTGGCCACCGGCAACATCTACGACGACGCGCTGCAAGCGAAGGCCGCGGCGCACGCGGGGGCCGACGTGGTCGCGGTCATCCGTGCGACGGCGCAGTCGCTGCTGGACTACGTTCCTCACGGAGCGACGACCGAGGGCTACGGAGGCACCTTCGCGACCCAAGAGAACTTTCGAATCATCCGTCGCGCGCTGGACGAGGCAGCCGAGGCCCAGGGCCGCTACGTCATGCAGACGAACTATTCGTCGGGGCTGTGCATGGCGGAGATCGCGTGGATGGCCGCCGTCGAGCGCCTCGACATGCTCCTCAACGACGCGATGTACGGCATTCTCTTTCGCGACATCAACATGTGCCGGACCTTCGTCGACCAGTACGTGTCGCGCCGGTTCATCGCGCGCGCGGGGATCGTCATCAACACCGGAGAGGACAACTACCTGACGACCGCCAACGCCGTCGAGAAGGCGCACACGGTGCTGGCCAGTCAGTTCATCAACGAGGCCTTCGCCTTGCGCGCCGGCCTCCGACCCGAGCAGATGGGCCTCGGCCACGCGTACGAGATCGATCCTTGGCTCGAGGACTCGTTCTTGCTCGAGATCGCCCAGGCGCAGCTCGTGCGTCAGGTCTTCGATCGCCATCCCATCAAGTGGATGCCGCCCACCAAGTACAAGACGGGCGACATCTTCTTCGCGCACGTCCACGACGCGATGTTCGACCTCGTCGGGATCACCACCCACCAGACCATCGAGCTACTGGGGATGTTCAGCGAGGCGGTCCAGAATCCGCTCTTGATGGACCGGTACCTCGCGCTCAAGGCCACGCGCTACGTCTTCGGAGCGTGTCGGCACCTCGGCGACGAGATCGAATTCAAGAAGGACGGCATCATCGCGCGCCGCGCCATTTCGGTGCTCGAGCAGGCAAACGCCCTCCTGCGAGAGGTCCAGCGCGACACGATCTGGGAGGCCATCGGGGCCGGGGCCTTCGCCGACGTGAAACGCGCTCGTACGGGGGGAAAGGGCTACGACGGCGTCGTCGCCCGCGCCGGGGACTACTGCAACCCGCTGCTCGCGGCGTTGGAGACGCCGTAGTAAGGATGCTATCCATGTAGCATGCACCCGACCACGCCTCCCAAACCGCTGCGCGCTTACGGCGACCGCGACGGCGACGGCATGGTGCAGATGTCGTTCGTCCTGCCCACCCCGCCCAGCGCGCGGGCGCGGGAGGCCGCCAAGCGGTTCGCGGCCATGCACGGCCTGGCCGAGCCGCTGGTCGCCACGATGGAGCCGTGCGCCGACGGGTTCTCGTTCTTCGTCGTCTACGGCTCGTCGCGACACGCGGTGGACGTGGCGGACATCGACGTCGCCGAGCTCGCGATGCAGGACCTCTCGCGCGACGACATCGAGCGGCGCATCGCCGCGCGCCTCGGGCGCAGAATCGTCGTGGTCGGGGCGTGCACCGGCAGCGACGCGCACACCGTCGGCATCGACGCCATTCTCAACTACAAGGGCTACGCGGGCGACAAGGGGCTCGAGAGCTACAAGGGCTTCGAGGCTCACAACCTCGGCGCGCAAGTGGAGAACCACCAGCTCGTCGCGCGGGCTCGCGCCCTCAAGGCCGACGCCATCCTCGTGAGCCAGGTCATCACCCAGCGCAACTGCCACAAGGAGAACGGCAGGGCGCTCGTCGAGCTGCTCGAGCGCGAGGGGTGGCGCCGCGAAGTCATCGTGATTCTGGGCGGACCGCGCGTCGATCACGAGCTCGCGCTGGAGCTCGGTTTCGACGCTGGCTTCGGGACAGGCACGCGGCCCGGCCACGTCGCCTCCTACCTCGTCGAGCGCGTCTGCGGAGATCGGGCCCGCGTCGCGACGCCGCCGCCAACCCCCTAGCTAGGCGGCGCGTTCGCCCAGGACCGGCAGCTTTCGGGGCCCGGGCCCGACCGTACGCTCTTCGATGAGCTCCTCAATCACGCCGTGGCAAGCGCCGCAGTCGTCCCCGGCGCAGCACGCGCGCGTCACGGCCTCGACGCTGACGGCCCCGTCGTCGATGGCCTGTTTGACTTGTTCTTCCGTGACCGCTCGGCAGATGCAGATGTACATCGAAGGTGTTGCTCTAAAGATAATGAAAAGCGTTTTCAAAGTCCAGGCTGCGCCCTGCCTCACTCCCCGAAAGCGTATGAGCGATCATGACTCATCTACCCAAATTACTTACGGATTTGCTGGGCTAGGTAGTGTCCCTCTCCCACCTGCTTGAGGAGCTCGAGCTGCGACTCGAGCCAGTCGACGTGCTCTTCCGAGTCGACGAGGATCCTCGTCAAAAGTTCTTCGCTCCCGTTGTCACCCGCGTTGCGACAGGCCTGGATGCCGCGGTTCAGGCGCGGCACCGTCTGACTCTCGAACGCCAGATCGTTCGTCAGAATCTCGACGACCGTCTGCCCGATCGCCAGCTTTCCGAGCTTTTGCAGGTTGGGCAGGCCGTCGAGAAAGAGAACCCGTTCGACGAGCTTGTCTGCGTGCTTCATCTCGTCGATCGACTCGTCGTAGATCTTCTTTCCCAGGTACTCGTAGCCCCAGTTCATGCACATCTTGGCGTGCAAGAAGTACTGGCTGATGGCGGTGAGCTCGCCCGTGAGGATTTCGTTGAGCAAGTCGATGATGCCGGGGTCGCCTTTCATGCGCGCCACGAGAGCACTGCCGCCGGCGCAAGTCTACCGGCGCGGAAGATCGATCGACACCCAGGCGTCCACCCCGTCGCGACCAACCCTGTGCGCCACGTTCGCTCGCAGGACGACGCACCCGCAGGGATCGTGGAGCTCCAACGAACCGACGGCCGCGACGAGCTCGCGTGCGTCGAGGTCGTAGTCGGCGCCGCCGCGCGCGGTCACGCGTACACCGATCGGAACGCCGAGGCGCACACCGCCGGTCCAGCCCGGCACCGCGAGGAAGCCTCCCGCGGGCTCGAGGGGAGCGCTCACGAGCATTCGTGCGAGCAACGGGTCGACGCCGTCGCGTTGCGCGACGTGCACGGTCGCGTGAAGACCGAGCGCGCGGCCGACCCGTGTCCTCACGAAGAGCGCGCCGCCGCCCGGGGCTGAGCCGGTCGCGAAGAGGCGCGCTACATCGGCGTCCAGTGACGCCCACGGAGCGCTCGCCGCCGCGTGACCACGAAGTGCGGGGCTGGCGGTCCGCCCGTGCGCCACCGCGCCTCCGGCCAGATCGATGTCCGCCGCGGCGCGCGAGCCCCAACGTCCGAGCGTGTTGTCCCATCCCCCCTCGAGGACCCAACCCGTGCCGTCGGGCATCTCGGCGCCCCGGCCGGCAGGTCGAACGAACGCGTCGTCGGTGTGCGTGGCGACCGCGGCCCCCTCCCATCGCGGCTCCGTCCGGTGGACCCACGGGTCGCTCCCGTCCTGCGACTCGAAGGCACGAACCATGGGCAGCCGCACGGCTCCACGAAGCTGGGCGGCGCCCTCGAGACCGCCGCGGAACCCGTCGTCCGCGGCGTCTCCGACGCCGGTGACCTCGAGCGACGCCCCCACCGCACCCGCGCGCGTGGCGAGCAACGCGCCGGCGTCGCCGCGTACGAAGCTCGTCGCCGCGGATCCGGAGTCCGCAGCGCTCGCCCCCCCTCCCCAGAGCTGGCCCCCTTCGAGCGTGGCGGCGTAGGAGCCGGTCGATCCAAGGGCGTCGGCCTTGTGGACGAGCACGACTGGACCTCCGACGCCCACGTCGGAGAGTTCTCCGCCGCGCAGGGCCGTGGTCCGCACCCCAGACGCGATCGTCCAACCGCTCGCAGCCCACGACGCCTGGGCGACGGCGCGGTCGAACGGCCGGGCCGCCGCGTCCACGTCGCTCGTGGCCTTCAGGGCCCTCGACCCGCGGAGCGCCTCCACGCTCCACGCGACCGATGGCGACGCTTCGGCGCTCGGCGCGGCGGTCGATCCGCGCGAGTCGACGGCCACGCCATCGTCGCCGTGGAGCTTATCCCATCGGACATCGCTGGTCCCCTCACCCGTTCGAAGCGTCGCCCCGACGGCGAAGCCCCCGTCGACGTACCCTCCCGCCCGAAGGTCGAGCCCGCGCACCGCGTCGCCCCCGCGCCAGGGCACGTGCACGCCACCCCCCGCGAAGAAGCCGTCCTCCCCCCGCCACGCGAGATCTGGCGCGAGCAGACCGGGTCGGGCCGGCGATCGCAGCCAGAAGGCGGGAGCCCACGCGACGGGGACGCCGACGACCTCCAGCACCGGGTCCTTGACGATGACGTCGTAAGGCGGGGCCACCGTGGCGCCCGAGAAGCGAACGGCGAGCGGGCTCCCCAGGCAGGGGCAAAATCCGAGCCGTCCCTCGCCGTCGAGGCGTACGCCGATGGGGACCCTTCGCAGCTGGAGCGCGTCGCTCGTCAGATAGAACGGCGCCTGTTCGACGCGCACGTTTCCGGCGACGTCCAGCGCCTGCGTGCGCGTGTCGAGGCGCATCTGGTCGGCGGCAAACCCCACCGGAAGCGCCTCGGACGGCTCGACGCCGGAAGCCGCGCCGGCGCCGGTCCCGGGCGTCGACTGGGCCACCGTCTTTCGCGCGAACAGGGCCGCGAAGCCCGTCAGCGCGAGGGCGAACGTCGATCGCCGCCCGAACGCCACATTCAGCGATCCGCGCCGCCGCGAGCGCCAGCCGCGCTGCCCGCGGGAGCGGGGGCGGACGAAGAGTCCGCGCGGGACGCCGGAGCCGGCAGGTAGTCTCCCTTCGGAAACTCGATTCGCATCATCGACCCGCCGTCCTTGCCCGCGTCGACCGTCACCGTGGGCTGCACGTTCGCGCGCAGATCCACGACGAAGTAGAGGTCGTGACCGTGCGGGACGAGGCGCGCGCTCGTCACCGGCGTGTTGAAGTGGACCGTCACGAGCGGGTTCTCGTTGTTGCGCTTCTCGATGCGCGCCCCCTTGAGGACGTACGTGATGGCGCCGCGGGCCGTCCGCGTCTCGTAGGCGACGGGCTTGGACAGCTCGACGAACAGACGGCTCGAGCCGTCGGCGAGCGTCTCAAACCCCGGCATGAGCGCGTCCGCCTCGTCGCCGTGGCGCGCGGCGCGCGGGGAGCGCGGGCTCGCCTTGCGGCGCGGCGTCGACCACCCGTACCCGGTGGCAGGCACTACCGGGGCGGCGGACGCGGAGGCCGTCGGCGCCGCCCCCTCGGCCGTGGGCGCAGGAGGTTCCGGGGCGGCCGAGGTCGCCGGCTGGGCCGATACGGCACCCGGAACGAGCCCCATCGCGGCCAGGATGGCGGCCATGCGGGCCGGAGAGCGCATATCCCAAGTAGAGCACGACGCGCGCCGCCGAAGCCAAAAATGGTCCTTCGCTTCCCAGGTCTTCGGCGGGCTTAGGCGAGCTTGCCGAGCGCCTCGAGGACGAGCTTGTTGTCACGCGCCTCGGGGATCGCCTGCTCTTTCACCCAGGCGACCTTGCCTTGCTTGTCGACAATGACCGTCGCGCGCCCCGTGATGCCCTTGTCGGCCAGGTAGAGGCCGTACTTCGCGGCCACGTCGCCGCGCGGAAAGAAGTCCGCGAGGAGCGGGTACTTGAGTCCGAGTTTGTTCGCGAACGCGGCGTGCGTCCACGTGCTGTCGACGCTGATGCCCAGGACCTGCGCGCCCGCCTTTTCGAGCTCCGAATGGTCCTCGACGAAGCACGCGTGCTCTTTCGAGCAGACAGGGCTGAAGTCGAGCGGATAGAACGCGAGCACCACGTTCTTCTTGCCGCGATAGTCGCTCAGCCGGACCTTCTTGCCGGGACGGCCGTTCTCGAGCTCGTTCGACGCAAGCTCGAAGTCGGGGGCCTCGGCGCCCACTTGGATCGTCATGCGCGCCACTCTCTCTCCCAAACGGCGCTCGCGCAAGTCGCACTCTCAGCGCGTCGTGCTTCGCGGCGACTGCGCAGTCTGCTTGGCTTGGCTCGAGAAGCGATGCCCCAGCGCGTCGTCGTAGATCGTGTCGAGGTTCGCCGTGAGCGAGACGAATATGCGCGCGTCAGGGCTCCACCAGACGTTGTCGTACCCGAGGATCGACCGGCGCTGGCCGTCCGGGTCGATCGCGTTCGCGAGGTTGTAGTACCCGACGCCGATCTCGAGCTCGTTGAAGAGCTGGTAGTCGAGGCTCGCCACGAACCACAGGTTCTGCGTGAACTGCTCGTCGTTCGGTCGCGCGACGCTCACCTGGCCCATCTGCGTTTGCACCGTCGCGGCGGTCGGCTGATAGTGCCACTGGTTCATCAGGACCAGGAACGCGTTGAACGCGAACCTCGGCGTCAGCTGCATGCCGCCCTCGATCATGCCCCAGAGGTCGTGTTCGACGAGGGTCTGACCCTGGATCTGATCGCTCACGAACAGCTGCGCGTCGGTGTTCTCGCGCAGGTACGCGAAGTTGCCGTAATCGTTCGGGGTCGTCGCGTTCGCGAACGCGTGCTGGTACACGAAGCGCAGCCCGACGTGCGCGCTCTCGAAGGAGGGCGCGTCGTCGCCGCGAATGGGAAACTCGTGGGCGATGCCCCCGCGAACCCCCAGCGTGACGTACGTCCCTTGCGCCTGACTCACTTTCGACAGGGGCCAAAGCGCCCGGACGCCGAGGTCGCCCTTCGTCCGCTTCCATAGGGCGTCGAGTTTGGTCGCGTAGACGAGCTCCGTCCACAGATCGCCAAAGACGTCCTCGTCGCGGAAGGTCGTCGGCTGGTTGTTCGTGAGCTCCTTCGTGTAGTCGAAGCGCGCCCGGACGCTCCAATGCTCGTCGAACCAGTAGCGCGGCCGGAGGCTGAGCCAGACCTCGTAGAGCGGGACGTACGAGAGGGGCGTCAGTCCGACCGACGCCGTTTGGGTCGTGACGCTCTGCTCGAGGAACGCCACGGAGCCGCGAAACGGGTTGGTGCCTCGATCGCGATCGTACTGGTGGGCCCGAACCGCGTTCGGCAGGTCCGTTTGCTCGCCCTCTTGAGCCGCCGCCCGCCCGGCGACGAGCAGCGCGCTCGCCATCGCGGACACGAAAAGACTGCGGCGGTGGCCCATCGGCTGCGGCGTAAGAATGCGCGAGGGCGAGACCCCCCACAAATGGTTTTCGTGGTAGGGACGAGGCAGCAGGCATGGAACCGCAGCTCCCGGCTACCGAGATCACCGCCCTCCTCGGCCGCGGCACGGAGTTCGAAGGCAAGCTTCACTTCGAGGGGCGCGTCCGGATCGACGGCGTTTTCAAGGGGGAGATCCGGAGCGACGACACCCTCGTCATCGGGGAGGGGGCCGAGGTTCATGCCGAGATCGACGTCGCGACGGTCATCGTGCGCGGCGGCGCGGTTCACGGAAACATTCGCGCGCGGACGGCGATCGAGGTGCACGCACCCGGTAAGATCTTGGGCAACCTGCACTCGCCGTCGGTCTTCATCGATCGCGGAGTCGAGTTCCAGGGCACGTGTCGGATGGACCCGGTCGATGGAAAGGTCGCAAGCAAGGCCCTCCCCGCCGCCGCGTCGAACGCTCCGCGTGCGTGAGGCGCTCCCCTTCGTGCTGCTCGCCTGCGCGTGCGGGGCGGCGGCTCGCTCGGACCCCTCGACCGCGCGCAGCTCAGCTGGAAACCCGACGGCCGGCGCCGGCGCGACGGCCCCCGTCCTCACCGCGGGCTTCGAGGGACTCCTGGCGCGCGCCCCCGCCGTCGCGCCGGGCATGCGTGAGATCGCGCGCCGAGAGAGCACGGCCGACAAGGTCGAGATCGTTCGCGCAGAGCAGCGGGACACCTGTGTCCGCGTGGCCTTCGAGGCCCCCGCGCCCGTCGTCGGTCGCCTCGTCGACGGGGCAGGGGCCGTCCTGGCGATCAGCGGCGACCCCGCCAACCAGGGGGTCCTCGGCCCGCTCGGGCCGGTATGCGTGCGTCGAGGCGACTCCGTCAGCGCGGTCGCGGACGGCCCCGGCGTTCGGGTCCGATGGGTCGGGTGGGGCGCTCCTTGAGGGCGGCGTGCGCGCGCGCGCGGCCGATCGCGCTGCGCGGCGGTCTCGATACGCAAGGACTCGCCGCGTCCAAGAAGCGCCACGGTCGGTCGGCCCACCGCCCGGCGTATGCGACGCCGACGCGCGCGGTTACCGCGATTCGGGGCCGACTCACCCGAGGACACACGTAGAGCGGAGGCTCGGTCAGGTCGACGCCGTCGAGCGCCCGCGAGATGCCTATCGCGCGGGCGAATCGCCCCGGGCCGTCGAGGCGTGCGTCGTCGCCGAGACCCCACGACGCCTCCCCGGCGCGTACGAGCACGGCGTGGCCCCACCCTTCCCCGCCGCACGTCACGTTGAAGCAATCGTGCATCCCGTACACAAAGAACACGTACGCGTGCCCCTCTTCGCCGAAAAGCGAACGCGTACGCCGCGTCAATCCCGCGCGAGCGTGGCATGCCAAATCGGTCGGTCCTCGATAGGCCTCCGTCTCGACAATTCTGGCGACGGCGACACGGCCGTCGCCTCGCTCGTGCACCAGCCGACAGCCGACGAGCGCTCGAGCCACGACGAGCGCGTCGCGACCGAACCAAGGGCGGCTCAGCCGGGTCTCTCGCAGGCGTTCGATCTCGATCGACCCAGGCAAGGCGGCTCGCCCATACCATCGTCGGCCGGCACTGCGAACGTCATCGCGCCCAGCACCAAGAGCTCAGGGCGGAATTTTCCCGCCGCCGAGCACACACCCTGCTACTCGCAGCCGCGAGCCGAGCGAGGCAGGCGACCCACCCGAGCTCGCTTGGTAGCCTGGAAGAGCGCGGGCCCCGGCGCTAATGGCTACTCTCGTACGCGGGTCAAAAGAAACCATGTTCGACGACTTCGGCATCAACTCCGGTTACGTGGAGGAGCTTCACGCGCGCTGGCTGCAGAGTCCCCAATCGGTCGAGGAAGACTGGCGCCGCTTCTTCGAGGGGTCGGAGGGTGCTCCGATCCCCGCGCCCGCCCCCAGCGTCCCGTCCATCAACGTCCTCATCTCGCACGGCAACGGCGCCGGCGCGCAGAACGGCTCGGCGACGGCCATCAACGGCGCCAAACCGGCGGCCCCCGTTCGGGCGCCCCCCACGTCGGCGGCCTATCGCGAGGCGGTTCGCGAGACGGTCATCGTCGCGACGGAGCTGCAGAGCCGGGTGGCGCAGCTCGTCAACGCGTATCGCGTCCGTGGGCATCTCTTCGCCAACGTCGACCCGCTGGAGGCCCCTCCCGCGGCCGCGCCCGAGCTCGAGCTTTCGCATTTCGGTCTCGGCGACGGGGACTTGGACAAGGCGTTTTCGACGGCCGGCATGAGCGGACTCCCCGAGCGCGCGACCCTCCGCGAGATCGTGTCGCACCTGAAGGAGACGTACTGCTCGTCGATCGGCGTCGAATACACCCACATCGAAGAACCCGAACCGCGCCTCTGGCTCCAGCAGCAGATGGAGTCCACGCGCAACCACGCGTCACTCGATCGAAGCGAGCTCGTGAGGATCCTCACGAAGCTGACCGAGGCTGAGATCTTCGAGCAGTTCATCCACAAGAACTACGTCGGGACGCGCCGGTTCTCCCTCGAGGGGGCCGAGAGCATGATCCCGATGATCGACCTCCTCATCGAGGCCGCCGGACAGCACGGGATCGAGGAGCTCGTCATCGGCATGGCCCACCGCGGCCGCCTGAACGTTCTCGTCAACGTCCTCGGCAAGAACGTGCGTGAGATCTTCGCGGCCTTCGAGGACAAGAAGCCCGAGCGCTTCCTCGGGGCGGGCGACGTCAAGTATCAC
>Ga0070735_10000864_pt1 | contig 30686 bp, 25 predicted proteins | sample Coa_R1_FD_66443 | JGI IMG/M metagenome (GOLD analysis project Ga0070735, IMG submission 66443) | Surface soil microbial communities from Centralia Pennsylvania, which are recovering from an underground coalmine fire - Coalmine... | ecosystem: Environmental > Terrestrial > Soil > Unclassified ...
ACGATCAACTGCCACCCTTCCACTCCTTCACCGAGCACATGATGCAGGCCGCCCTTTCTCTGGTTCAGAGTACAGGCGCCCCCCCCGGCGTTCCTGCATACTTCGTGCCTCGACTCGCCGGCCGCCGGCTCGAGTGGCCCAGCTCGAATGCTCTGATGTCGTACGATTGCGAAAGATGGAGCGTTCTACCGGCGCTGAATGCCGCCTCGGCGATCAAGAGCAACGGTGCTCGCGGGGACGCCGGCGTTGAAGCCGTACTTCGCGGCGCACCGCCTCGCCGGCGCGCTGTTTGTTGGCACGCTGGCGGTCTGGCTGGCCCTTCAGGCCCGGCAGGCGGTCCACCGCCGGGATGAAGCAACGGTTATGGACCGCGGCAGCCGCCTCGTGCTCGCCGTGTGCTGGATTGCCGGCGTTGCACTCGCCGTACTGGCACGGGCGAAGGTGCCGGCCGCCGCCTTCCCCGCCGATGCCGCCACGTTCGCCGCGGGCCTCGTGCTTCTCTGGACCGGAATCGGACTGCGCTGGTGGTCGATCCGGACATTGGGCCGCTACTTCACCTTCGACGTCATGACGAGCGCCGATCAACCCGTCATCACATCCGGTCCGTACCGCGTCATGCGCCATCCAAGCTATACCGGCCTGTTGCTGATCTTCGGCGGGATCGGCGTCATGTTGGCCAACTGGCTCAGCCTGGCGCTCCTGATCGTCTTCTCGCTTCTGGGTCTCATCTACCGCATCCACGTCGAGGAGGCCGCACTGGAAGAGGCGCTGGGCGACGGCTATCGATCGTACGCCGCGCACCGCAGACGTATCATCCCGTTCGTGTGGTGAAGCGACCCGGCAGCCCCGGTGGCTATGGACCGGGCTGCGGTTCCAGAGGAGTAGCTGGGATGGGTGAAGGAGAACATCGTGGAGGCGCTAGAGATCACCCCGGAGTCGTTCGAGTACACGCCATTCGTGGAGCAGGGCGGCATCGGGAAGGCGTATCAAGTGTTCGGGGAGCGGTTGACGCCGCTGCTAGAAGAGCTGACGGCGTGAGTGGGGCCCTTGCCCGATGACCGTTCTCGTCCATGGCCGGTACCGGCCCGCTCGGGCGGCTGATCATCTCTGGATGTCCTGCACTGCAATTGACAGAACAGAGAGGACCGCAATCGACGTCCATGTGCAATTTCCCGCCGCCCATCTCCAGGTGGTAGGACACCGCGGCGCCAACTACGCCAACTGCTGCAGCGCCTCTCCTGTCCGCTCAATGTCCTTGGTCGCGCCCAGTCGCCGAAAGATGGCCAGCGCTTCCTCCAGCCTTCTCCGGGCCCCCTCGGCATCTCCGCGCCCGATGAGGATCAGTCCCAGGTGGTGCAGGGCGCGTCCCTCTTCGTGCTTCATGCCCGAACGGGCAAGCTCGCGTGCCTCTGTCAACGCCGCCTCCGCCTCGGTCCAGTGGTCTTGGCGGGCAAAGACCAGCCCCTGGACGTGCAATGCCAGCTGCAGATTCCGGATGTCCTGCGCCGTCCGAGCTCGCTCGACCGCCTGCTCGATCAGGTGACCTGCCCGATCGGTTGCGCCCGCCTCCAGATATGCCCAGGCAAGAACATGAGGCTCGGGACGCGCATCGTCCTCCGCCGCCAGGACTTCCAGACGGCGGAGGGCATCCCGCGGCCGCCCCGCCTCGATGTCCAGCTGCGCGAGCCGCGACGCCGTCTCATCCCGCCCAGATCGATAATGGGTCTCCTCGCTGACCGCGAGCGCCCTGGTGAACAGGCTCTCTGCTTCTTCCCACTTCCCCTCGCGAAGCGCAAGTTCGCCCAGGTGATAAAGCGGGGGGGAGGAGGACGCCGTCCGTCTGTCTCCCACGAGCGCCACAGCGCGCTCCAAATAGGGCCTCGCCGCCGACCAGTCACCGATGGTGGTGCGATCTACCCCCAGATTCTGAAGTGAAAAGGCGATCATGTCGGGGTTGCCGACCCGCTCGGCTATGGCCAGGGCGCGCTGGAGGTACGGTCCGACCGCCTCAAACTTTCCCAGCTGGTCGTAGCCGGCCCCCGCGTTGTTCAGCGCTCGCCAGAGCGCATGAAGGTCGCCTCCTGCCTCGGTCAGCGGGATCGATCCCTCGATGGTTCGGAGCCCCTCTTCGGTCCGGCCGAGGAATTTCATCGCCACGCCCCGCCCCTGCTCCGCCTCTCCCAGCAGGCGCATGTCTCCAAGCGCTCGCGCCAGCGTTGCTCCTCGTTCTGCCTGCTCCAGCTGTTCTCGAAAGCGGCCCACCAGAAAGTAGAGACTGGCGAGGACGACGTGCAACGCTGCTCGTGCCGGGGTGGGATCGCTCCCCGCCAGGAGAGTGACCATTGGCTGGGCAAGAGCAATCCCCTCCTCCGGTGTTCCGCGCCAGCGATGGACGAAGCTCATCCGGGCAGTCGCCCGCCCCGCTCCTTCGCGGTCATCCTGCAGCCGGTACAGCTCGACCGCCCGCTCTAGCGCATCCAGCGCTTCGTCATACCGACCGGCAGTTGAGAGGCAGTCCCCTATCTTCTCCGCTATACGGGCGAGTGCCGGATCGGAAGCGGCGGCCTCTCCCCGGCCGGCACGCGTCTCCAGTCGTCTGACCGCCTCTCGCCAGTGAGAGAGTGCGGTGTCAGTGGCGTAGTTGGCGGCCGCTCGATCTCCTGCTCGCTCCAGCCACTCGACTGCCTCCGGATCGTCGCTCCTGGCATAGTGGTAGGCGATGACCTCGATATACTCGTCGACGGGATAAAGGGAGGCGATTGAACGGGCCACGCGGAGATGCAGCGCCCTCCTTCGTTTGCGTACCAGCATGCCGTACGCTACCTCTTGCACGGTCACATGCTTGAAGACGTACTCTAGCTCAACGCTCTGTCGAGGAAATGCCAGCTCGGCTTGCCGGAGCCCTGTCAGCGGTAGCTCCAGTGCAGGCTGCGGTTGCTCCATCACCTGTGCGAGCAGCCGCACTGCGAAGCTGCGCCCGATCACACTGCCCACCTGGGCGACTCCCTTGACCTGGGCGTCCAGCCGATCGAGCCTCGCCATCACCACTTCGGTCAGCGTGAATGGTAGCCGCTCCGCTGCGCCGCTCTTCAGGCGCCATCTCCCGTCCTGCTCCTCCAGACCGTCGGCTTCCTGCAGCGCCCGAACTAGCTCCTCGACAAAGAAGGGATTGCCTCCTGCCCGGTCAGCCAGATGGGCCAGAAGCCCGGATGACGCAGGACGACCCTGAGCAAGAGGAAGACCACCGAGGATGGCTCCCGCCAGCAGGGCGGCATCATCCTCGTCGAGCGGACGAAGGTTGATCGGTTCGCCGCGCCCGCGCGACTCGCTCCAGGGAGCAGCACCCAGAGGGTACGCGCCCTGCCGGTGGGCAGCCAGGACGAGGATCGGTAGTCCGGGCGTCACCCCGATGGCACCTGCCACCACCTCGGCGATCACGTCCTGGCTTGCCTGATCGATCCAGTGCAGGTCTTCGAGCACGAGGATCACCGGGGTATGCTCGGTCAACGCTTTCAGCACCCGGCGCAGGCTGCGGATGAGCGCCGCTCGTCTGATCTGTGGTCCCGCTCGGGCCACAATGGAGCCGCCTGCCGGCAGTCCCAGCACCTCGCCCAGCACATCGATCGCTTCCCGTCGATCCTCGCCGTCACACGCCTGCAGTACCTCGGTCACGGTGGAGGTGACCCGCTTGCGGATGGTGTCGGAGACCTCGTCCTCCTGCAGCCGCACAAGACTGCGCAACAGATCGGCAATCAGCCAGAGAGAGATGCCCTGGCCGTAAGAGAGGCAGCGGCCACGCAGCAGACGGACGGCAGGGGTTGTCTGCTTGATCCGGCTGACGGCCTCGGCCAGCAGCCGGCTCTTGCCCACACCCGGCTCCCCGATCACCGTTATCAGCTGCCCTTCTCCACCCGCCGCCTGCTTCCAGGCGTTCTCAATCTCCGTCAGCTCCCGCTCTCGCCCCACCAGTGGGCTCGTCTGGCGGATGCCTTCCCACCGCTCCTCGATCTGCTCGCGGACCGTGATTGCCCGATAGACCGGCACCTGAGCGGCCTTTCCCGCGAGGGTCAACCTCAGCTCTTCCCCATACGCGATCCGCCTCCTGGTAAGGCGCATTGTCGCGGCGCCCACCAGTACCGCTCCAGGCTCCGCTGCCGCCTGGATCCGCGCCGCCGTATTGACGGTGTCCCCGGTCACCGCATCCTGTTGCCGTCCCGAGGCAGCCCAACTCCCACTGACCACCTCTCCCGTGTTCACGCCTACCCGGATGGCAAGCTCAGCGCCGTAGCGCTGCCGCACGGCGTCGGCAACCGATTGGATGGCCTCCTGCATGGCCAGGCCACACAGGACCGCTCGCTCGGCGTCATCCTCATGGACCCAGGGCATCCCGAACAGGGCGAGGACCGCGTCTCCGGCATACTTCTCGATGCTGCCGCCGTAGCGGGCGATGTGGGTGCCCATCGCCTCGAAGTAGGCCGCCAGGATATCGCGCATTTCTTCCGCGTCCAGCTGCTCGCCAAGGGGAGTCGAGCCTGCAAGATCGCAGAAGAGGGCTGTCACCAGACGCCACTCTTCCTCCCGAGCGGCAGGAGTGGCTGCTGGTGAGGAGGGAGGATCGGGGTACCCTCCGGGTCCCTGCTGGAGGCGGGCACCGCACTCGGGGCAAAACCTGGCCGCTGCACCGACGAGTTCACCACAGCCCGGGCAGACCTGCGGGAAAGGGGCGCTGCACGCCGAACAGACCTTCGTATCCGGAGGGCTGGGAGCGGCGCACGAAGAGCAGGTGAGGGTGGCCATCCGTAGTGCCCATCATAGCAGCGTGTCCCGTGTGACAATTCTCGCCGAGGTGGCAAAGTGGTACGACGCCCCGGGTGCGAGACGACCGCGACGTGGTCGCCGGCCGGGGCCGAAATGAGGCTCAGAGAGCGCTGCAACCCGTCGTTCAACCGTTCGATCAGGCTGGGCCGGGGGACAAGGTCGGGCCGGGGTCGCGGGACAAAGAGCTTCGCGATTAGAACCGGCGAAGCCACTTCTCGACCGAATCCGGTGTCGAGTGACCATGGGCCTATGAGATGGCGTGCTCTTCCTCTTCAGGCGCAAGGAAGTGCACGTCGAATTCGTTGCTTGAGTCGAGCGATTTCGGGCTATTGACAGTGACAGGCCCACCGGTTCTGGTAGGCCTCACCGCCGTATGTGGCGCTCGAGGCCTCGATCGGGGTGCCAGGACTCGATGACCAGGTGGTCGGGCGGTGTACCGACGTAGGTCAGCACGACCTCGGTCAGCTCCACGCTGAACCGGCCGGATGGCTCGGCGGGGTGCTCGGCGTTGGGCTGCTCAATTGCCTTGCCGGCAAGCTTCGCATCGCCCGGCCAGGTGTTCTGCTCTTCCGGATCCTCTGGTGGGTCGTCGGACGGGCTGTGTAGGGCGAGGCGTGAATCGCGGCGCAGGTCACCTGCTTTGAGCGAGTCCGCCATCATGCCGAGGATGACGTCACCGTCGACAAAACCAACTTCGATGCCGCTGATGCGCGGCGATCCGTCCTTGCGCAGCGTCGCGAGCGTGCTGTGCCGGTGCGTCTCGAATCGCCGGCGCACGCGCGCCGCGAAATCCGGCTCGGCCGCTTCTACCTCAGACCAGCGCGCCATACTGCTTATCTGCTCTCGAGCCGAAACGTAGACACATCTGTCCTGCTGGCACTCTTGCCGCACAGGGTCCGCGGGAAACCTGGCCGGCGCGCCGGGAGGCAGACAGAGTCAGAACTTATCAGTATCACCAGGATACGGCAGCGGAAGGCAGAGGTTTTCGATTTCTGGGTACATGCCGGCTACCTGGAGTAGCGCCTTCACAAGCGTACCGATCGCCCGGCGGGGAATGGTGCGCTCCGAGACCCACCGGATTCCCCGGTGGCTGGTACCCCGCAGGTGGTACACGGCGTCGAGCACCTGAAAGTCATCGCGGTCATAGGTGACGAATATCCGGTTCTGGGTCCCAGCGAAGATCAGCTGTTCTTCGTCGCGGAGACCGAGCCGGCCCAAGTCGTGCACCGAGATGGCGTCACACCCGCGCTCCCTGAGACCAACTGCGACAGCAGGTGGCATGTCCTCGTCCAGGAGGAACTTCATTCAGCACTGTTGCGGGCAATCCGGGCGTCGATCTCCTCGGGAAAGACCTCGTAGTACCGCAGAGCCGTTTCCAGCTTCCAGGGAGGCAGGTGCGGCCAACTCACTCTAAGAATACCTGTGTCGCCACCACTGAGCACGTACGGTTCCAGGACCTGCCACACGTCCGGTCCATCGAGAAACGCCGCGCGGCGACCGCTCGGACCGTCTCGGAAGACGATCTGCGGAAAGAGACGCGTGACGCGGGCCTCCTCCGTGAGAATTCGGACCATTTCGGCCACCGAACGGCGCTCCAGGCTCGCCTGCTGGCGAACCCAGCGGTCGAGCGCCGAGGGAAAGCGCACGCTGACAGGAGAGGGCGGAGAGGCTTTGTCACTCATGTCGCCATTGTAGCTGAATGGCGACGGCAAAATGAGAATCCTGGCTCGTCAGGTACGTCCCAAGCAGGCAACTGGATTACGGAAGTAGACAGGCTTCATGCGGGAGACTACGTCACCGTTCACCGACCCAGCGCTCGATCTGCTCTGCCCGGGCGGTTCGGCCGCGCCGTCGGTTCACCACCAGCTGGAGATCGATCGGCGGGACGCGCAATGTGTGCCCTTCCCACTGCACTTCCTCTAACCGGGATGCGGCAGCGGCCCGAAGTCACTTGGCTCCTCGCCGTCTACATCAGCGTGGACGCCGCCAGCCCACTCCACGCGCACGCCCAGAAAAGCTCGAGTGAAGGAATCGGCAATCCATCCCGGTGAGGCGACAAGCGGCTGGACCAGCCACTGCTGCAGCGCATCCTCGAGGACGCGGGCGCCGTGTATATCTGTAACGAGGTCGATATCCCTCGGTGTTACGGGGATGCCACGAACCGCGAGCGCGCCACTGCCGACCAGATACCAGTGGATGTCGAGCGGCTCGAGCGCCGCCATGGTCCTGCTGAGGGCCGGCTGCCAGGGAAGGCCTCCGGCTCCTGTGAGCTGCCGGAGCATCGCTGGCGCGTACCGCTCAAAATTGGCGTAGGCCCGATCGAGAAAGCGAGTCGTGGCAGGAAATACCACGCCGATGCCGTCACCCACCTCCGACCAGCCAAGCTCCTGGGCCGCGCCGCGCGCCTCTCCCTCCAGACCCAGCACCACGAAGGCTACCTGGGCACCGATCAGCCGCCGCCCGCAGCGCATCCCTCACCTCCGTTCTTCATATCAGGTCCGCGTCCCCGCCTGCAGGGCCGCTCCTTATAATTCCGCGAACAGGGAGAAGACGGGCAATTGTCGGGGAGCTGCTGTGCATCCAGGGAGACTTCACGCGCTGATCGACGGTGTCTTTGCCATCGCCATCACGCTTCTGGTGCTCGACTTGCCCCGGCCGGCGCTTTCCCATCACCTCACACATGACCTGCTGCGGCAGTGGCCCACCTACGTGGCCTACCTGGTGTCGTTTGCCACTGTTGGGCTGCTGTGGATCGAGCATCTGGGCATGATGAGCGCGGTTACCAGGCTCAACCGCCGCTTCCTGGAACGCACGCTGGTCTTCCTGCTCTTCGTGTCGATCATCCCCTGGCCAACCGCGCTTGCCGCCGGCTACGCCGACCAGGGCAGCCAGGCGATTCCAGCCGCCGTGCTGTATGCCGCAACCATGCTGCTGATGGGATTGTCATTCGCGTGGAGCTGGCACTATCTCGCCGGGCATCCCGATCTGGTGGCTGAGCCGGCTCGCGTGGCGCTTCTCGGCGGCTATCGCCGGGCCCTGGCTGGGTGTCTCGTCTACCTTGTTGCCATTGCCGCCGCGTTTGTCAGCCCCGTTGTGTCCTTTGCAATCGACGGCGCCGTGGCCGCGTATTTCGCCGTTTCCAGAAGCAAGGTTCCGGCTTTGCTCGTGCAGGCGGCGTCTCGTCAGGCTCCCGCCGAGGTCGAGTGACCAGAACGCACCGGGTACCGCACAGCGGCTGGAAGGGCAACCGCACGGGATTGCCCATTCACCATTCGCGGAAGACGATTCCTGCTCGGTAGACCGGCGAGCGCTAGAACAGGGTTCCGCTGCTGAAGGTGGCACTGGCCAGCTAGAGGGGCGGGCAGACGTAGGAGAGGCCGCCCATGCCGTTGCTGCACCACCAGTCGCGGCAGAGACGCGGCGTTCCGGCAAGCTCGATGCCCTCGAAGAGCTCGGGCACCGATTGGGTGAGCCGCAGATTCTTGACCGCGGCCGCGATCTCTCCGTTCTCGATCAGAAAGGTGCCGTCACGCGTCGTGCCGGTCATGACGACGCGCTTGGGATCGGGGCCATGCGTGTAGTGGAAGCGGGTGAGGAGCAGCCCTCGCCGGGTCGAGCGGATCATCTCGTCCACGGTCGCATCGCCGCCCGCCATGAAGAGGTTGGAGGGCGCGGGACCGCCCCAGGAGAAGTCAGGGTTGGGGGCGAAGCCGTTGGATCGCTTGCCGGCGCGGTGCGCGGTGTAGCTGTCGTAGGCGACGTTGCGTGCCACGCCCTGCTCGATCAACGGGACCTTTCGCTTGGGCACCCCTTCGTAGTCGCTCGCCACCGCGAGGCCGCGCGGGTCGGTTCCATCGTCCCAGATGGTGACATCTTTCCCCGTGACCCGCTCACCGAGCCGGCCGGAGAGGAAGCTCTGGCCCTCCTCATAGCCGCGGCCGTCGAAGCCGCGCGTCGCCAGGTAGAAGAGCGCCTCGGCAACGCAGAGATCGCTGAAGATGGCCTCGTACTCGCCGGGCGGCACCTCGCGCCGCTCACGGTTCAGCGCACAGATGGCGAGCGCCCGCTCCGCCACATCCGCGGCGTCGAGATCGGCAGCGCGGTGCGAGAGGGCGTCGGCGTAGCCGGTTCCCTCGCCGCTGTCGGGGAGTGCTCGGAGAAATGCCAGCGAGCCCGGCGCGTAGGCGGATACGCCGAGTGAGCTGACCACTGCCAGCTCGCGGCCTTCGGTGAGGTAGGTGCCGGCGGCGGTCCAGCCGCGCTCGGCGGCGCGGCCGGCGATGATGCCGATCGCCTCCGCCCGCCCCGCCGGATCCATCTCAGCAGTGGCTGCGTCATAGCCTGCCACCGATCGTACCGGTTCGGGCTCGGGCAGCGATCGAAAGTCCGGATTCGGCTGCTGGATCCGAGCGGTCGCAGTTGCCTCCTCTACCAGCCGGCGCAGCTCGGCCGGCTCCAGGCTGTTGCCGGCGGCGCGGCCGACTGATTTGCCGACGACGGCTCGTGCCCACACCCGGGTGTCACGCAGCTCGCTGGTCTGGTGGATGGTCGACCCGGCGTAGCGGCTCACGCCCTGCACCAGGTTCTGCGCCACGATCTCCGTCTGGTCGGCGCCGCTGCGCTTGACTGCGTCTTCGAGCAGGGTAAGGAGGCGCTCCTCGCCTGAGGTCACCGCTCGACTCCAACCGTCACCCCGCGGAAGCGTGCCGGAGCGGCGCCGTGGCCGACGTGCAGGCTCTGGAGAGGCTCCCCCTTGGCGCACGAGAGAAAGCCCCAGAGATACCACTCGGCCGGCTCTGCCACGCCGTCGCACCGACCCCAGAACTGCGGCGTGATGCTCTGGATCGTGGCGCCGCGGCACAGCCCGCCGAGCTTCCCGTTCTTGATCTCACGCCCGTACTCCATGCCGAAGTGGAAGTTGAGACGCTTATCGTCCAGACTCCAGCTGGAGGGGGTATCGAGGTACAGTCCGTCTTTCACATCGCCTATCAGGTCTTCCAGCGGCACCTCGCCCGCTTCCAGGCTGACATTGACCATGCGGACAATCGGAATCCGGCCCCAGCCATCGGCCCGCGAGCAGCCGGTACTGTGGTCCCAGCCGATCATCGATGCCGTCTCGCGCGACGATAGATAGCCGCAGAAGATACCGTGCCGTACCAGCGAGAAGTGCTGTGCCGGCACACCATCATCGTCGTAGGCGAACGTGCCGAGCCCTTCAGCCAGCGTCGAATCGGCGATCAGGTTCACGTGCTCCGACCCGTAGCGCAGGGTGCCGAGATCGGCAGGCTGCAGGAAGCTCCCGCCGGCGAAGGCGTCCTCGAAGCCGAGCACACGGTCCAGCTCGGTAGGATGGCCGCAGGTCTCGTGCACCATGAGCGCCAGCTGGTCCGACCCCAGCACGACATCGGTCGGTCCCGGCTCAACGTAGGGTGCGGTGAGCAACCCAGCCGCTTCCTCTCCGACTCTCGCCCCCTGTTGTTCCAGATTCAGCCGCTCGACGAACTCCCAGCCGGCCTGCCCGTAATTGTCGAAACTGCGACGCGCGGGTTTCTCTTCGCCGAGCGCCAGGGCGAACAGGCCGCCGCCGCACTCGATCACATCCTGCTCGATCCGCGCACCATCGCTCGAGCAGAAGAATTTCTCGGTGCGGAAGGCAACCAGGTGCGCGCTGCTCACCTGCACGCTGTGGTGCGCGCGCAGGGTGCGTTCTGCGGCCAGGAGCAACGCCTGCTTCTCCTCGAGCGGTACCGCGAATGGATCACGGTGCAGCGGCGTCCGGTAGGCCGCAACCGCCGGCGGATTGGGCGCCAGCTCCACCGCCCGGCGGTTGACGCGGGCGGTGGCACGCGCTGCCACCACGGCAGATCGCGCCGCACGGTCGCCGGCAGCGCGATCGAGACCGGTCTGGGCGGCGAAGCCCCACGCGCCGTCGACCAGCACGCGCACGCCCAGGCCGTCGTCACGTTCCTCGCCGGCATGCTCGAGCTCGCCGTCTCGGGTCTGCACGGTGTCGCTGCGCCGACGCATGACGCGAACGTCGGCATAGGCAGCGCCGAGCCGTGTTGCCTCGTCGAGAACCGCGAGACCAAGCTCCTCCACCCGTGATTCTATCCACAGGCCCTACGTATACGTATTTCCCGTGCTTGGTAAGGATTTCGTCGTATCAGTCGTAGGGGACGTGGATATGTCGAAAACCGGCGCCGGGCCGCGTGCTGCCTGGGTTCGGCGTGTCGAGAGTTCAATGCGGCCGGGTGACGAGACGATGTCGAAATGAAGAGAGCGCAGACCGGGGATGTTGGCAGCGCGGCGATACAGAGGGTATCGACAGCCATCGGAGTAGGTTTTCGACGTGGTTTTCAACATGGCGTGGTGGACGAGCGCTCCAGGAAGGTGTCGACCGCTTGAAGGACTGTCTCCAGCGGGATCCGTGGCATGCACTCGGGGTCGTCGCAGACGCGGATCTGCGCGGCTGCCGTGGCCCTTCGCCGGCAGTAGCGGATCACACAAACATCGCCGAGTGGCGCCCAGCCGGCCGGATCGGTTGGGCCAAAGAGCGCCAGAGTCGGCACGCCGGCCGCCGCTGCCAGATGGGTGACGCCGGAGTCATTGCCGACGACCAGGCGAGCGGCAGAGAGAACCCGCGCCAGCTCAACCGGTGACGCGGCGGAAACAATCGGCGGCTGCGCCCCAACCTGCTCCAGTACGGCCGCTACCGCTTCACGGTCGGCCGGACCCTCGACCAGCCCGACGTCGACACCGTGCGACGCGAGGTGATCGACCAGGGCGGCGAACCGCTCTGCCGGCCAGCGTTTCCAGGTCGCGCCGGCGCCGGGATGGACGAGCACCGCATCCCCCCTGTTGCCACCTCGGAGTGAGACCGGCAGGGCGGTATCGTTTGGGAGGGTGAGGCCGAGCGTCGCGGTCAACCAGACGGCGGCATGCATCTCCGGGGGTGGATAGGGCGATGCGTGCGTGAATGGGATGCCGGCGGCTGCCAGCGCGGTCGCGGGATCGCGCGTTGTCCAGACGACCGCCCGGTCGAAGGCGGTTAACCACTGGACCAATTGAGACGCCGGCTGCGATGAGAACAGCGTGGCGAAGATCGGATCGTCGATGGAGACGATCTCGTCCACCAGGTTCCCGGCAACCGACCAGAGCTGTGGGTAGCCGACGGCGGTGATATGTGACGACGGCATGTACTGCCGGAGGGCCCGTATGGCGGGAAGAGTAAGGATCGTATCGCCCAGCGCGCCGGCGCGGATGACGAGTAACCGGGCGGAGTGAGCCGTGGGTGATAAAGCGGTCAACGCCTTCAGCGCCGACGCTTCCACGGTCGCTGGCCGCGGAGGCGTCGGCTGCTCAACGGGGTATGTAGCATTTGCCCGTGGCATGCGATGTATCCGGCTTGGCCCGCCGTGGCCACCATGTTCTGAAGCCTCGGTCACGGCGGACCGAGACTTCAGGGTATTGTGACCCTGGCGCCGCAGGGAGACATGGTGTCGTGGCAACCTTGGGCCGAGGCTTCATACCAATCGTTCGTGCACCGCACCGGCATGCCCGTAGCCGTCGAGTCCTTGGACTGGAATGCCACCAGGCCCTGAAGCCCCGGACGGCCCTGTCCGGGCCGGGCCGCAGCCCGGCATGTCGGATCTCACGCGGGCCAGGGGTAAGGCACATGAGACACGCAGCATCCCCGGTTATACACGGGGCGCGAGCTACACCCGCCAACTGTGATCGCGGAAGCGGCGCGTCTTCATTGGAGGCGGTTTGTCCGTGGCATGCGGAAGGTCCGACATGTCGCCCTGCGGGGCGACCCGGACAGGGCCGTCCGGGGCTTCAGTTCGTACGCACACGCCGGCGCAATATATGAAGCCTCTGCCACGGCGGGCCGCGGCTTCGGTGATGCGGGCTGCGGCGGCGGAGGCTTTATCAGGTGCGGATAGCGGTGGGAGCCGTGTGGGCAGGTGATACATGGGGCTTGGTGCGACCCGCGTACGGCGGTTTGGAGAGCCGGACGAAGTATAGTTCACCATGCTCTATCTGGTGCGACATGGCAAAGCGGAGGAGGGCCTGTACGACGACGCTCGGCGGCTGACCGCCGGCGGCCGCAAGGCGGTGCGGCGAGCCGCTGAGCGCCTGGCTGCTGCCGGCGTGACAGTGGACCGCATCGAGCACAGCGGCCTGACGCGGGCGCAGGAGACGGCTGAGATCCTGGCGGACCTGCTGGGTGGCGAGCTGAACGCAGTCTCGGGTTTGCGGCCCGGCGACGATGTTCGGCCAATGGCACAGTGGCTGGCCGCGGAAGCGGACGGGAACGTGATGCTGGTGGGCCATCTCCCATTCATGGAGCGGCTCGTGTCGTACCTGCTTACCGGGGACGCAGACGCGGCGGCGGTGCACTTCCGCACGGCGACGATCGCCGCCCTGGAGCTCCAGGGTGGCAGCTGGGCGCTGGAGTGGCTCCTTCCGCCGCGGCTGCTGTGAGGCGGGTGACCGGTCAGGCGACGCTACACTCTCCGGTGGCGCGGCCGTGGGCCAGGAGCCAGCGCATGCAGTCGTCGGTGGACATCGGCCGGCTCAGGTAGAACCCCTGGGCGAGATCGCAGCCCAGCCGGCCGAGCAAATCCCAGACCTCGCACGTTTCCACCCCCTCCGCCACCGCCTTCAGATCGAGATCGTGCGCCAGGCCGATGGTAGCCCGCACGATACTGCAGGCGTTTTCGTCCGAAACCATATCCATGACGAAGGATCGATCGATCTTGACCTCGGCGGCGGGGAGTCGGCGCAGGTAGGCGAGGGAGGAGTATCCCGTACCGAAGTCGTCGATCGAGAGGCTGACCCCCATGTTGTGGAGAGTTTCCAGCGTGGTAAGGGCACGTGCCGGGTCGGCCATGAAGGCCGTCTCCGTCACCTCGACCTCGAGGCGACAGGGCGCAGTCTCCCAGGTATCGAGTGCCTGAGCGATGGTCTGCACCAGCTGCTCATCGTGGAAGCTGCGCATCGAGAGATTGACGGCCATTCGCACATCCAGACCGGCCTCCACCTCCCAGCGGCGGCGCTGCTTGAGCGCCTCCTGCAAGACCCAGCACGTCAGCGGCTTGATCAGACCGGTCTGCTCGGCAAGGGGGATGAACTCATCCGGTGAGACCAAACCATATTCAGGGTGCTGCCAGCGGGTCAATGCTTCAACGCCGATCACACGCCCCGTCTTGAGGTCGATCTTGGGGTGGAACTGAAGGTACAGCTGGTCCGTCTCGACGGCACGCCGCAGCTCCCGCGCCAGCGCCAGACGTCGCTGGCTGTTTGGATCGCGGTCCGACGCATAGATGAAGTAGCCGGTGTTCTCCTGCTTGGCGGCATACATCGCAACGTCGGCGTGCCGGAGTAACGTGTCGGCGTCGGTGCCGTGCTCCGGGTAGAGAGCCACGCCGATACTCGCATCGATGTCGAGAATCTGACCGTTCACGGTGAAAGGTGTCTCGAGGCTGCGCAGGATTCGCTCCGCGGCGCGGCCCGACGCGCCGGGCGAAATCCCCGGCAGAATCACGGCGAACTCGTCACCGCCGAGACGGGCCACGGTGTCGGCGGCGCGCAGTGATCGTTTGAAGCGCGGACCAAGCTGCTCCAGCAGCTCGTCGCCGAATTGGTGACCAAAGGTGTCGTTGACTTCCTTGAACCGATTCAGGTCCAGGAGGAACAGGGCGACGGTCCTTCCCTGGCGTACCGCCTCACGCAGCGCCTGCTCCAGGCGATCGCGGAGCAGCACGCGATTGGGCAGGCCGGTGAGGGGATCGTGCAGCGCCTGATGGCGGAGCTGATCCTCGTACTCCTTGCGCTCGGTGATGTCCTCGACCATGCCCAGCGAGAGGCGGCCGCCCGAGGCTACCTGACTGTTCTCCGCCTGCACCGAGGGGGGCAGGAGTGAGACGGTTAGCCGCACCCAGATGGGTGATCCATCTTTGCGCACGTACCGCTTCTCGAGCTGGTAGCGGTCGATCCGGCCGGCGAGGAGCTCGTTGAAGCACTGGAGGTCGGCGTCTGCATCCTCGGCAAAGGTGATATCGTCGAACCGTCTGCCGCGGAGCTCCGCGGCGCTGTACCCCGTCATGCGCTCCAGCGCCGGATTGATCTCGATGAACCGTCCCTGGCCGTCCGCCAGCGACATTCCAATCGCGGTGCTCTCGAATACCGTGCGGAAGCGTGCTTCGCCCTGGCGGATGCGCTCCTCAGCGCGCTTGCGGTCGCTGATATCCTCGACAAACGCGATGACGTACTTGTGGGAGCCGTCGCGGTTTCGCACCATCGAGACGGTAAGACCGGCCCAGATCAGAGAACCGTCCTTGCGGATGTAGCGCTTCTCCATGCTGTAGGACGCAATCTCACCGGCCCGCAAGCGCTCGAACTGAATGAGGTCGAGCTCGAGATCGTCGGGATGCGTGATGTCCTGGAAGCGAAGAGTTCGCAGCTCCTCACGCGAGTAGCCGTACAGATCGACCAGGCGCTGGTTGATGAGGAGCCAGTGTCCATCGAGATCGGTATGAGCGATTCCCACCGCCACCTGATCGAAGGTGGCGCGGAAGCGCTCCTCGCTATCTCGCAGCGCTTGCTCGGTGCGCTTCCGCTCGGTAATGTCCATGAGCATGGCGACGAGCCCGATACACTCCCCCGAGCCGTCATAGAGAGGCGCCGCAGAGTAGCTGACATCGACCGGGGTACCGTCCCTGCGGTAGCGCCGCACCTCTCGATCGGTAACCGTCTCTCCGTTTCGCACGCGCTGCATCACATCTTCTACTTCGCGTAGCTGCGGGAGGGGAGCGAGGGGATAGAGCTTTCCCAGCACCTCCGCGGCCGTCCAGCCGAACATCTTCTCAGCGGCGGCGTTCCAGCTGGTGACATTGCCCTGGAAGTCGACCGACACGATCGGCAGCGGTGAGGCACCGACGATGGCGTTGAGGATCGCCGGCGCTGGGAGCGCCTTCCGGGCAGAATGCAGGGTTCCGCTTGGATCTTTGCCGGCCCGCCGTCCAGCGCTCGTCTGTCGCTCTTGCAGAGATTGGCCCATCTCACCACTTCCCGGGGAGCGCACGCGGCGCGCAACATGGCGCGCCTGTTACGAATCCGCGCACCCCCCGACGGTGCTCCGGAGAGAGCATACGCTTCCCGCGACGCTGTCACAATACGGCAGAAGACGTATGTGCTTCTCGCCAGGGAGTACTCCCTGCGAAGCAACTGGTGCGTATCACGACGTCTGGAGGGAAGATGGGTGTGGCTAGAGCGTTGCGCCGAGGATCCAGGGATTGAACTCTTCCTCGCCGATGCCGTGGCGCTCGCTCCTGGTGCGAGTTCCGGACGCCACCTCGATCATCAGCTCGAAGATGTCCTGACCGATCTCGTCAAGCGCTGCGGGGTACCCGCCACCGTTCCCAGTTGCCGCCTGCAGGGCCCGACCGGCATCGATATCCATGTCGTTCCGCATGCGGTCAAACAGATCGGTCGTGGTTGCCACCTTGATCGTCGGCGCCGGTCGGCAGCCGAAGACCGAGCCGCGGCCGGTCGTGAACACCACGAGGTTGCAACCGCCGGCGACCTGGCCGGTGATTGAGACCGGGTCGAAGCCCGGGGTATCCATGTGAACGAAGCCGTGGGTTCGGATCGGCTCCGCGTATTCCACGACGTCCATCAACGGAGTCGAGCCGCTCTTGGCGACTGCACCCAGCGATTTCTCGTAGATTGTCGTCAGTCCCCCCATTTTGTTGCCGGGCGTGGGATTGTTGTCGATCTCGGCGCCGTTCATGGCGGTGTACTGCTCCCACCAGCGGATACGGGCCAGCAGCTTCTCGGCAACCTCAGGCGAGATCGCGCGGTGGGTGAGCAGGTGCTCGGCGCCGTACACCTCCGTGGTCTCGGCCAGGACCGCGGTACCGCCCTGCGCCACCAGGCGATCGACGGCCCGGCCGAGGGCCGGATTGGCGGTGATCCCCGACCACGTGTCGCTGCCGCCACATTGCAGCGCCACCACCAGCTCGGAAAGCGCCGTCGTCTCGCGGCGGCAGGCATCGGCCGCCGGGAGTAGCTCCGTCACCGCCCGCACGCCGGCTTCCACCGTCTCCACCAGCCCGCCTTCCTCCTGAATGACAAGCGACTGGGGCCCTGCGCCCGCGGCGGTGAGCCCCTGCCGCTCGACCAGATCCGGGATCTGGTTGACTTCGCATCCCAGGCCGACCAGCACGTACCCGGCGATGTTGGGATGGCGCGCGAAGCCGGCCAGCGTCCGCTGCAACAGATCGACCTCGGCGCCGCCGTAGTGGGCGCCGCAGCCCCCCTTGTGGGTAAGTGCGATGACGCCGTCGACGTTCGGGTAGCCGGCGAGCGGATCGGTATCGCCGGCGCAGTGCCTCCGGAACCGATCGGCGATGTAGCGGGAGACGCTGGCGCTGCAGTTGACGGAGGAGATGATCGCCAGGAAGTTCCGCGTCCCGACCCGGCCATCGAGCCGGCGGTAACCAAGGAAGCTGCGGCGTTCCCCTTCGGGCACAGGGTCGACGGACTGTACCGCCTCTCCGGATGCCCGGTGGGTGCCGCGTTCCCGCGGACCGTGGCCGAGGCTCAGGTTGTGGCTATGGACATGATCACCCGGCTCGATGGCGGTGGTGGCGAAACCGATTACCTGTCCGTAGCGGAGAACCGGCTCGCCCACGGCATGCCGGCGCAGCGCTACCTTGTGCCCCACCGGTATGGTGTGTCGCACGGTGATGCCGCCGTCCAGAGACAGACCCGCGGCGAGCGGCAGGCGTGCCAGGGCTACGCCGTCGGCGGGATGCAGGTGCAGGACGGCGTTGTCGAGGGACGCGGCGCCGGTAAGGGGGAGAGAGAGATCGATGCGCTGGCTGGTCATGGTGGACCTATTGCCGATCAGATGCTCGCACCATTGTGCACCAACTCTCCAGCCACGCGAGCGAGGTTGCCGGTACCGGGCGCGCACGCTAGGCTGAAGGGTGAGGGGTGGCTCCCGCCGGCGGAGCCGTTCGATGTCCTGTTAGCGAGAGCGCTGTGGGCTGATGGAGCAAGAGACGGGCGGAGAAGAGCGGGCCCGGCGGGAAAGCCGGGTGATGGCCGGCCTCGCCGCCCTGAGCGACGACGAGCACGAGTACGGAGAGCTGGTCGAGACAATCTTGCGGCTGGTGCAGTGCGTCGTCAGCTGTCCGCTGCTGGTTCTCTCGCTCCGTGAGAGCGACACTGCCGGCCACCACCGACTGACCGCCGGCTCGACCGACGGCGCCTGGGAGCGGGAGGCATCGCGCTTCCTCGAGGAGGCATTGACGCGCCATCTGGACACCGGCTCGGCGCCGAACGGCGCCCCGCTGCAGCGCGGCGAGGTGCTTCGGCTGACCGGTCCGGGAGCCTGGTTCCTGGGATTCGCGGCGCGGACGAGGTCCGGCCGGATGGGCGTCCTGACGCTGGGGGCGCCGGAGCCGCTCGCCATCACGGCGGAAGAGGAGCAGCTGATGGTCCGGCTGGCAATCCAATCGCTGCTGATACTCGATCACGCGCTGCTGGCGCAACAGCTCGAGCAGCTCGAGGTCCTGGACCCGCTGACCGGCGTGGCGAATCAGCGAAGGCTGCTCGAGGTGCTGGACTACGAGGTGCAGCGGCACCGGTACACCGGCAGCTGGCTGGCGCTCCTCATCGTGGATGTGGAAGGGCTCAGGGCCATCAATCGTACCTACGGCCGGCGCTACGGCAATCACATTCTCCAGCAGGTCGGCAGGATCATGCGCGAGGCGGTTCGCCCCATCGATCTGGTGGCTCGGTGCGGCCTCGACGAGTTTGCGGTGGTGTTGCCGGAGATGGATGCGGAGGAAGCACAGGCCGTTGCCGAGCGCCTGCGGGAGCGCTTTATCAGCGTCGAGTTCGCGGGCGGTGAGGTGCGGCTGGGAATCGGCGTCACCCACGCCAATCCCTATGAAGCGCTGACCGGCGAGGGACTGCTGCGCCGCGGTGAGGGAGCGCTCTACGAGGCGAAGCGCACGCAGCGCGGCTGGAGCGCCCTGCTCGGCCGGTAGACCAGCCCCGGCTATGCGCCGCCGGCGGCGCGGCCTGACGGTCGATAGACCCGATCACCCGGTTGGATGGTCGCAGCGTTATCCCCGGTGTAGGTGGCATAGAAGCCGCGCATGCCGGCGCGCAAGAAGTCGAGCGCGGCGGTAAAGGCCGGGTCGGCCGGCGCGTCTGGTGGATAGCGCATGGCGTAGCGGGTGAACTCGACGCACGGCTCGGCGACACGCAGGGAGGCCAGCGTTGCCGGGTGCCCGGCACGATCGACGATTACGAGGCCGTCGCGCAGATCGCCAGCGTCCACCATGCGCGAGGCCTCGATCAGAATGTTTTCACCGGCGACGCCGGGGGTGAGATGCGGCCCGAAACGATCGCGCATCACCGCGTAATGCGAGGTGAAGCCAACCGACACGCCGTTGACGTCCTGGTACTTGCCGGCGGGATGGTCGCGGTGATGAACGTCGAGCAGGCTCTCGTCTGCCTCCCAGCCCGTGACGCCGCCTCTCGTGAGCGTGAGGCGGGACACCGCGGTGATGGGAGCCGGCTCGTAGCGGCGCCGGCCGCGCTCACCGACCTTTAGCGGCGCCTGCTGCACCTGAAGCCGCACGACCGTACCGACGAGCTCGTATCCGTTGTCCATGGCCAGTCAATGGTAGCGTGGTGAGCGGCCGGCAGTTAACGGGTCGAAAGGCGGTAGAGCGCTACCGCGGGTGCTCCGACCGGGCAGTTCGCCCCGCACGCCCACCACGCTCCCCATGTGCCGGCGTGTGTCCCAATACCCCAAATGCGGTAGGCCGTCCACCCTCTGTGGCCGGCTTTCGTCACGCATGCCACCCACGTTCCCGACATACCGCGATGTACCGCATGCGAACACCCGCATGCCGCGACTGGCGGGCCGACGGGTACGGAATCCCGGGCGGGGCGCGAGCCGGCCACAGAGGGTGGACGGTCTACCGTAGCGGGGTATGTAGTGGGCACGTTCGCATGAAGCATCACAGACTTCGATCCGGCTGCTTCCGGAAGCTGACGCTCGCCCGTTCCGGGTTATTGTTTGCTACGATCGCGTCCGCCGAATCTGGCGGCCGGACCGTTTCCAGATAGCGCTGTTGGGCCGGGAAATAGCGTGTGAGATACCGCTTCCGGATGCGGTCCGGCGTGCCGAAGAGGTGCCGGTCACGCATCATCGCTCGCGTCAGCGCGACGTCGAAGCTGACGTCGACGAAGACACGATAGTCCCAGGCGTCCGCCAGCTCAGGACGCAGCAGGAAGACGCCGTCGAGAAGCAGGATGGACCCGTCCGATGCGATCTCGAAGGTCGGTTCGAGCGGGACGTCGCGCTCGAAGTCAAACGTGGCTCGTCGGTAGCGCCTGTTGCCTCCGGGTCCGAGCGGGCACAGCAGCGCTGTGCGCAGAGCGGCGTAATCAAAGCAATCCTCGTAGTAGCCGCGGGCCGAGTCAGCGCCCTGTCGGTAGCGATCGGAGCGCGGCCGGTGGAAGCCGTCGAGTGAGGCATGTATGACGGGGAGCCCTCGTTTGCCGAGCACATCCGCGAGCTCGCCCGCCAGAGTTGTCTTTCCCGAGGCATCGATACCGTCGATTGCCACCCGGACCGGATGCGGACGGGCCAGGGTTGCGATGCGATCGGCGAGCTGTCGAGGAACATTCTGACGTGCCATAGTCTGATCTCCTCACCGTATGTCACGCATGGTCCAGATTGCGCGCGGCTGCTGCCTGAAACTGCCGGTGGTGGTGTTTTGGAGCACGCGGGTGGCCGGCCACAGACTGGGAGAGACGCTGTACCGATTCCAATCGGAGGAGATGCCGGGTGCCGACCATCTCATTCATGAGCGCCAACTTCGTGGCGCAGCGCGTGGGCTTCCACATGACCGGAGGCTGGGGCCAGGGCGAGCGGACCACCAACGAGTACTTCCGGCCGATCGAGACGTTTGGGGAGCGGTTCGACGCGCTGCTCAGCGCGGTGCGAGACATGGGCTTCACGGCGATCGACATCTGGACCGCCCATCTCAACTGGAGCTGGGCCACGGACGAGCACGTGGCAACCGCGCGCGACCTGCTGGGACGGTATGAGCTGCCGGTGGTGAGCCTGGCCGGCGGGTTCGGCGGCACCCCCGACGAATTCGAGAAGGCCTGCCGGCTGGCGGCCTCCATCGGCACGGGAGTCCTGGGCGGCTCGACCTCCGTGCTCGACAGCGACCGGCCGGCGGTTCTCTCCTCTCTTGAACGGTACGATCTCAGGCTTGGCCTCGAGAACCACCCGCACCTGCCAACCCCGGAGTCGGTCCTGGCGGCGATCGGCGACGACGGCGAGCGGATCGGCACCACGATTGATACCGGCTGGTACGGCACGGTGGGGCGCGACGCCGCGACCGTGATCCGGCAGCTCGGCGAGCACGTCTTCCATGTCCACCTCAAAGATGTGCGTGCCGCCGGCGCGCACGATACCTGCCGCTACGGCGAGGGGATTGTACCGATCGAGGGCTGCATCCGCGCCCTGCAGGCGATGGACTATCAGGGAGGCATGAGCGTCGAGCACGAGCCGGAGATGTTCGACCCTACCGACGACTGCATCGCCGGACTGAGGATGCTGCGCGGCTGGCTGGGCGAAGGGCAGGAGGCGGCGCCGTGACCAGCCGGCGGCTGGGCGTCGCGATCGCCGGCTGCGGTAACATCGCCGGGCCCTACGGCGAGGAGCTGGCCGCCGCGCCCTCGCTGGCGCTGCAGGGTGTGACCGATCTGGAGCAGGCGAAGGCAGAGTCACTCGCCGTCAGGATCGGCACGCGCGTCTATGCGTCACTCGATGCATTGCTGGCCGATCCCGCCGTCGAGGCGGTCGTGAATCTGACGACGCAACGCGCCCACTTCGAGGTCAGCCGGCGGTGTCTGGAGGCCGGCAAGCATGTCTACAGCGAGAAGCCGCTGGCGCTGTCCCACGCCAAAGCCCAGCAGCTGGTAGAGCTGGCCGCGAAGCTCGGAGTGCGGCTGGCCTGTGCCCCGGCGACCTATCTGGCGGAGGCCCAGGGAACAGCCTGGCAGCTGATGCGCGACGGTCACCTGGGGTGGGTGCGGCTGGTCTACGCCGAGGCCAACTGGGGAAGGATCGAGAGCTGGCACCCGTCGCCGGAAGCGTTCTACGACGTCGGCGTGCTACCGGATGTCGGCATCTATCCCCTGGCGATCTTCACCGCCATCTTCGGTCCGATCCGGCGCGTCCTGGCCCACGGGACGGTGCTCTACCCCGATCGTGTCACCAAGGACGGCCGTCCCTTCCACGTGACGACGCCGGAGCTCGTGATTCTGGTGGCGGAGGCGGCGGACGGCACGATCCTCCGCCTCACCGCCAACTGGTACGTCGGCCAGGACGGGAGCAAGCAGACGGGGATGGAGTTTCATGGCGACGCCGGGTCGCTATACCTGTCGAGCTGGCTGCACGGCGATGCCCGGGTTGAGATCGCCGAGGGCGAAAAGCGGCTGGAGCCGGTTCCCCTGCAGCGGCAGCCGGCGAAGAGCATCGTCTGGTCGCGCGCCGTGACTGACCTGGCCCGGGCCATCGAGGAGGACCGTCCGCACCGCGCTGCCGGCGACCACGCAGCCCATCTCGTCGAGATCATCGACGCGGCGACGCGATCAATGCACGAGCAACGGCCGGTGGAAGTGCGATCGAGCTTCGTAGCGCCTCAGCCGATCGAGTGAGCAGCAGGCGAGCCCTGAGTATGAGCGGCTCGTTCGCGGTCGTCGTGTGACCTGCGTGTCAAGATTGACTATTTGAGTCAAGAAGATGTGCTTGAGTGAAGCATGCGTTCGCCGCCGATGGGTGTAGGCGGCCGGCTACGGGCCGGTAGGGAAGCCGTAAACTCGGCCCCACCATCTGCTCGGTTCGCCGCCAGATCGCCGAAGAGTCGACACCGCTTCCTTGCCGCAATCCCTGTCCTCGTGGCGACCGATTACATTGGTCCGGAACCCCTTTCCCACTCAGGCCATCACCGACCAGCAACTGCGTGGCGACCAATTGCATTGCTCCAGGGGCCGCGCACACCCCGCATCCGGCCGAACATTGCCCGTGACGCGTACGTGACAATGCCGAACCATGTCCACGCCATCCTGGTGATCGAGACAGTGGTGAGCAGGACCGGTGCCTCTCCTGCGCAGCCGGCAGAGCACCGGCGTTCGGCGTGGGAGCAGGTGCCGAGCGAGTGGGTGGTATTCATCCATAGAGACCCTCTCGGTGAGGAAAGGCCGGAGACCAATGCAATTGGTCGCCACGCAGTGTCTTGATGGTCAGTCACGCCTAGCCTTAGGAAGGGCTCTTGGACCAATGTCATTGGTCACCACAGTAGGGAGGCAGGGCTGGCGCGGCTGCTATAGGGCGCAAGTGCGACAACTTTCGTCCCGGTAGTGCGCTCCCGGGAGCGTGCTCCATCTATTGGGCCGTGGTTGTCAGATCAGCGCGGCGTCCCAGCGATCTCTACTACGTGACGTTCGTGGAAGTGGAATGCCCGAACGTGGTTGGCTCGCTTCGTCATGATCCGTCGGCGGGGCACCTAGCGAACCTTGGGTGCACATATTTGGAACAGTTCTGGCCGACCTGATTGCCCGGAGGCCAGGTTGTAAGCGCGGAGGTCCGTAAGGCCAGGGACGTTGTGACATCTCCAGCCTCCGGTGCGTTATTCATATGCGAGGGAGGTCCCGAATGGTGCTCAAGTCGTTTGTGCTCGTGGCTGCGCTGGTGTGCACAGCCGTTGCCGGAGCGGTCCCTTCTCAACCGGCAGCGGCGCAGCCCGCTCCCCCCGTCTTCGAGTACCCAGCGCTGTATCGGCTCGATCATGGACGATGGGAGCAGTCGCTCCTCTTCCGACTGGGTGACCGCGTCCGCTTCGTGATGCCGTTTCTGTTTCCACACCCAGGCTGGACATTCCCCAGCGGCACCTTCCAGGTGCAGCGAGAACGCGCCCCTTTCTATGCACAGCCGGTGATGTTCCGGCGCCGCATGGACCGAAAACACGGACCGCATGGGTATACCATCTTTTCAGTCGAGTTCCGAACGCAGGGGACGCAGTGGATCGGTCACTGGATCGCCGAAGCCAGTGTTACCAGCCGTGGGGGATTGATCGGGGCGACCCCCGACTTCACGGTTCTCGCACACCTTCCCCAAGTCTTCACTGTGGCTGATGCGATCGCACTATGCCGGTCCAGGCCAAAGCTGCAGCAGACCATTCTCGTTGGCGGCGTGTGGCACGAGGAAGAGCCATTTGGGCTGGATCAAATTGCACGGGGCTGGATCGCCGGAGCATGGACGAGATACTTCTATATCCCGGTCTGGTGGAAACATGGGGTCTTGCGGCTCTCGTTTCCCCGTGGCACCAACCCAGGGTATCCGCCTCCCGACGGCTTTCTTCAAGTCCGGAGCAGATTGGATTGCCGGTCTCATACGCTGACAGCCGTGGCGCGTCCGGTCTCTTGAGCGGAGGCTGCTCCTTGTGAGCAACGATAGCTGAAGACACCGGGCGGGACCCTGTCATCGGCTACTGATATGTCGGCTATATATACCCAGAGCTCACGAGGTGCCGTCCCGTGGAGAATTTACCCACGAGCGGGGACTTGTACCGACAAAGTGCCGCGTAGTACGAACGAGGTACGATCGCGGGCATCGTGAAGAAGCGGTAGTTCCCATGGAGAACCCGATGTCATCAGTTCCTGCGGGCTCCTTTCACCCCTCTGCCAGCACCGCCGAGCGCTACCGCACCTTCTCGCGCGTCGAAGCGCGCGGCTCCTCGCCGCTCTACGTGGCGCTGGCTGCCGGGGTGAGCGATGATCCCGCTGTGCTCGCATTGCTGGAGCAGGTGCCGCGGCCGAAGCGGCAGCCCAATCTGCTGTTTGCCAGCGTGCTGTATCTGGGCGGCATCCAGCCGGATTACCCGAGCTTTCGCCGCTTCGTGCTCGCCCATCGGGATGAGATCCGCACGCTGCTCTTGAGCAAGAGCACCCAGACCAATGAGGTCGGGCGCTGCGCCACGCTTCTGACGCTCCTGGCACGGCTGCCCGGGCCCCTGGCGCTACTGGAGGTCGGGGCGAGCGCCGGCCTCTGCCTCCTGCCCGACCGCTACGCCTACCGCTACAACGAGGGAGAGTTGCTTGGCGACCCCGCATCGCCGGTGCGGCTCTCCTGCCGGACGCGTGGTCTGGTTCCCATTCCCCGCGCTGTTCCCGAGGTGGTCTGGCGTCGCGGCATCGATCTTCACCCGATCGACGTCCGCGACGAGGCCGCAGTGCGGTGGCTGGAATGTTGCGTCTGGCCGGATCAGCCGGAGCGCCTGGCACGTCTGCGCGCCGCAGTCGCGGTTGCCCGGGAGGCGCCACCTATGGTGGTGACGGGCGACCTGCTGGAGTCGGTTGTCGATGTGGCAGCTTCCGCACCGGCCGACGCCACACTGGTCGTCTTCCACTCCGCCGTACTCAACTACCTGACCGCGGAAGATCGCCGGGCCTTTGCCGGGCTGATGAGCGGCCGGCCCTGGGTCTGGATCTCGAACGAGGGCAGGGGCGTGGTCGAGACGCTGCGACTGCCCCGCGAATTGCCGGATCCCAATTGCTTTGTCATGGGGCTGGGCGCGACCGAGGCCGTGGCTTTCACCCATCCGCACGGGCGCTGGGTAGAGTGGGTGGAAGAGCAAGATGGTGAGCCCCAGCCGTCGAGCTCCCGCCCTGACCCAGCCTCCGGCAACCGCGCTGTTTAACCCACCCCCCGAGCCGGACGGCGGGGTGCGGCTGAGGTCGAAAACATGGCATACTGGCAGGCTACGTTCCGTGCGGGCGGGACGCGCAGCACAGCCGGGCGGCACATTTCGGGGGAAGGAATGGCCGAAACCTCTCACGCCATACCAGACGAGGTGGTCTTCGCCCTGTCCACGCGGCGCGAGCAACAGCTTCACGATCTGCGTTTTCTCGAGACGCTGCAGGAGACGCTGACCGGCTGCCGTGATGTGGCGGCGGTGTACAGCTCGGCGGTGCATCGTGTCGCCGCGGCCTTCGACGTCGATGCCTGCGCCGTCGCTGCCTACGAGCCGATTGGCGGCACCCTCGAGATCCTCCATGCCGCGGGGAGCCGGGCAGATTGGGACACGGCGCTGCTGCTCAGGGCCGTCCACGAGCAGCGTACCTTCACTGCCGGCGGCATGCTGGCCGCGCCTATCGTGCCCTCCGCCGCGACGGCGACGCGGGAAGCGGGACGGGTATGGGGTGTGCTCGCCGTGACGCGCACCGACCGAATCGGCCCTGCCTACGCTCCCGCGGAGCGCCACACGCTGCGTGGCGCCGCCGCCCGGATAGCCGTTGAGCTGGAACGGCGGCGTGTCGAGCAGCTGGACGATGTGTTGGACACGCTGCTCCGCAAGACCAAACCGATCGACGTTTACTCTCACGCACTCCGTGAGCTGCGGCGCTTCATTCGGTACGACCACAGCGCGTCGATCATCACGATGCAACGCGGCATGGCGCAGCTGACGGTTCGAGTCGAGAAGATCGTGGCGGAACGGCGCATCGACGCCGATACCCGCCGGGAATCGCTCGAGGACAGCCCGCGTCGCGGCCGGGTGGTGCGTCTCACCATGCCGCAGATGCAGTTCCTGACCGAGCTCAAACAGCCGCTCCATCTCGTGCGCGATAGCGACAGCCCGGAGCACCTCTCCGCCGCGGTCGACGGCGATCCGATCGCCGAGCCGTCGGCGGAGGAGATTGGGCTCTGGCGGGCGTTCTCGCTTGGTACGGCGGATGAAGCGGCCATGCTCTGCTACCCGCTCATCTTCGGCGGCCAGACGCTGGGAATTCTGCGCCTTGCGTCCCGGCGGCCCGCCGCTTTCCAGCCCGTCGAACAGCACGTGCAGCTGCTCGACCGCCTCGCCCGACTCCTGGCGGTGACGCTCTATCGCAGCGAGCTGTACCACCAGAGCGACCGGCAGCTTCAGGCCATCAAGCAGATCGGCCGCTCCATTACCGAGCCGATCCCGGTCGATGAAGTGTGCCGCCAGGTCCTGCAGCTGGCGCTTCGCGTGCTGCATGTCCAGGTGGGGTCGATCGGGCTCCTGTCGGAGGACGGCAGGCTGGAGCTGGCTGCCCAGCAGGGATGCACCCTCGCCGAGCCACCGATTCTTCGCCACGGCGAAGGGATCGCGGGCGCCGCGGTCAAGGCAGGACGGTCACGAGCCGTTCCCGATGTATCGCAGGAGCCGGCATACGTCGTGTTCAACAGCCGCGTCTGCTCCGAGCTGGTCGCGCCCATCATGTACAACCGCGAGGTCATCGGCTTCCTCGACGTCGAGTCGTTCGAGCTGGGGCGGTTCCGCGAGGAGGACGAGGAGGTTATCACCTTCCTGGAGGCGCTGGCTAACCAGGCGGCAATTGCCATCAAGACGGCGCAGCTCCACCGGGAAGCGGTGGAGCGACTGGGGGCGGCGATGGCGATCGACCCGTCGCTCTCGATGGCCGGCCTGCAAGATTTGCTGGTGGAAGAGCTGCGCGACAAGATCGATAAGCTGGCTGCCTCCAACGAACGGCTGGCGGCAGCCAACCAGGCAAAGAGCGACTTCGTGGCGCAGATGAGCCACGACCTCCGCGGTCCGCTCAACGTCATCGTCGGCCTTTCCAGCCTGCTGACCGATCCCACGATCGAGCTCAGCGACGAGAAACGGCGGGAGAGCCTCCAGATCATTCGGTCCAGCGGCGAGCTGCTCGGCTCGTTGATCGGCACCATCCTCGACCTATCGAGGCTGGAGGCCGGAAAAGTTCCGCTGGCAATGAGCACCTTCGAGGCCACCGCTGCCTTCCGCTACCTGCAGTCGTCCGCCCGGACGCTCGCCGCCGAATCCGGCCGGCAGCTCGAGATTGCAGTCTCGCTCGATCCCGCCCTTACAACCATCACTGCCGACGAGGAGAAATTCCTCCGAATTTTCCAGAATTTGCTCTCCAACGCCGTCAAGTTCACGCCTGACGGTGGACGGATCCGCCTCACCGCAACCATCGAGGGAAGCGCTGCCGATGACACGCACCGGATGCTGCTGGACGGAGATCGGATTCTGCACATCGCGGTATCGGATACCGGCATCGGCATCGCTCCCGAGCATCAGGAACGCGTGTTCCAGCCGTTTCAGCAGGTCGGCACGCCGGTGGGAGGTCGCGAGGGAACTGGTCTGGGGCTAGCCGTGGTCCAGCGCCTCGTCGAGTTGCATGGTGGCCATGTCTGGCTGGAGAGTGCGCCGGGTGAGGGCAGCATCTTCCATGTGCTGCTGCCGGGGACGCTCGTGGCCGCGGTGCAGCCTCCCGCGGCCCCGTCGACCGGGAGCGGAGCGGCCGGAACGGGCGAGGTCGTGTCTCCGCCGGACCGGAAGCTCATTCTGGTGGTCGAGGATTCCACAGACCACATGAACCTGATGCGTCTCGCGATCACCTCACGGGGGTACCGGATGCACGGTGTGGCCACCGGGGAAGATGCGCTGGAGTGGCTCGACGGCAATCGCCCGGATGCGGTCGTGCTCGACCTGCAGCTTCCCGGCATCGACGGCTTCGCGGTCGCGGCCGCCATCAAGAACCGAGTCGAGACACAGGATATACCGGTCATCATCGTGACCGCCGACGCGTTGTCGATGAGCGAGGAGCGGGCGCGGGCCAGCGGCTGCGATGCCTACCTCACCAAGCCGATCGACGTCGCGGCGCTGATGACCACCATCGAGACCGTCACACCATGACGCCGCCGGCGTCCATCCTCGTCGTGGAGGATGATGCCGACCAGGCGTACTTCCTTCGCCTGCGTCTGGAAGCCGAAGGATATCGCGTGCTGACGGCGGCCAACGGGTCGGACGCGCTGCAGCTCCTGGTGCTGGAGAGTGTTGACCTCCTTCTGCTGGACGTCAATCTGCCCGATATCAACGGTGTCGAGGTCTGCCGGCGGGTCAGAGCCTGGGAGATCGAGCGCTTCGGTCACTCGCACGTTCTGCCGGTGGCGATGGTTACCGGAAGTAGCGGTCAGGATCGGGTGGTAGCGCTCGACGCCGGCGCCGACGACTTCCTGACCAAGCCGGTGAGCCACGTGGAGCTCCTGGCCCGCGTGCGATCGCTGCTGCGAATCAAACGGCTGCACGACGAGCTGGAGGCGCGCAACCGCCTGCTGTACGACGCCCTTCAGCGTTCGGTTTCGGCTCCGGTGGCGGAGCGGATTCTCGAGGACCCCGAGCGCTATCTCCGTCCCGGCGGCGAGCGGCGCAGGGTGAGCGTCGTGTTCGCCGACCTGCGCAACTACAGTACGATCGCCGAGGAGATGGCGCCCCACCAGGTGATGGAGATACTCAACACGTATCTCACCCACATCATCGAGGTCATTTATCGGTACTGTGGGACAGTGAATCAGCTGCTGGGCGATGGCGTGATGGCCCTGTTCGGTGCGCCAATCTCTTACGGAGACGACGCCTGGCGGGCCGTGCAGGCAGCACTCGACCTGCAGCAGGAAAGCCTGGGGCTGGAGCCGCCCGGCCTGCCGGAGGTACGACTTGCCATGGGCATTGGCATCACAACCGGCGAGGTCGTGGTCGGCCATATCGGGTCGGAGCGCCGGGCGGACTACACGGCGGTGGGCGCCATGGTGAACCTCGCCGAGCGGCTGCAGGCGCACGCCGGCCCAGGCCAGATCCTGATCACCCGGCCGACGTACGATGAGGTGCGCGACCTCGTACTGGTGAACGACGTGGGCACGCAGAGCGTGCGCGGTCACCAGGAATGGATTCAGGCCTATAGCGTGCTCGGGCGGCGCATTCCGGGAGGCAGAGATGAAGCGGACCAGCGACAGGAAGAGCTGTCACACGGGTGAGCATGGGCGCCGGCCCTGGTGGCGCTGGAGCCCGCTGTCGCGATGGTCGATTCTGAGCATCGCCAGCGTGGGGAGCGCCCTGAGCTTCGGAAGCCTGTTCAGCTTCGCCAGCATCCTGAGTATCGGCAGCTCCGGAAGCGTCCTCAGCATCGGCAGTACCGGCAGCATCCTCAGTGTGGGCAGCGCCGGCAGCATCCTGAGTATCGGCAGCGCGGGTAGCATCCTGAGTATCGGCGGCAAGGGAAAGCGCCGACAGTAGATGCGGCCCTTCTTCAGCCGCGCTCTCGGTATCGGCCGGGGCCTCTGGCTGCTGCCGCTGGACTTCGCTTTCAAGACGCTGGGGCTGCGCTATGGCTGGCTCAAGGCACTCTTTGACCACGCGCCGCCGCTCCAGCTGGCGCTTGCGGGCCGGCTGCGAGCCGAACGAGCCGCCTGGCGGGCAGTGCAGGAGGTGCCCGCCTACCGGTCGTTTGCCGGCGCGGCGGGCGTGGACGTGATGTCGCTCGTACCCTGGGGAATCTTGCGCAAACTGCCGGAAACCGACAAACACTCCTACGTCGATCGCTATCCGCCGGCCGAACGCTGTATCGAGGGACGGATACCAATGACCGGTACCACGATCGACGAGTCAAGCGGCTCTACCGGGCGGCCGTATAACTGGATTCGATCGCAGCACGAGAGGGCAATCGCGCAGCGGAACATCAGCTTCTTTGTCCGATACTGCTTCGGCGCCGAGCCGCTGGTCACGATCAATGCCTTCTCGATGGGCGCCTGGGCGACCGGATTCAATATGAGCCTGGCGCTCAACCGCAACGGGATCGTGAAGTCCACCGGACCCGACGTGGAGAAGATCCTCGACACGCTGCGCTTCCTTGGCCCGAGATACCGCTACCTGATCTGCGGCTACCCACCGTTCGTGAAGTATCTCCTCGACGAAGGCGAG